>Ga0181520_10013915_pt1 | contig 10046 bp, 5 predicted proteins | sample PEATcosm2014_Bin_29_FD_132451 | JGI IMG/M metagenome (GOLD analysis project Ga0181520, IMG submission 132451) | Peatland microbial communities from MTU Mesocosm Facility, Houghton, MI, USA - PEATcosm2014_Bin02_30_metaG | ecosystem: Environmental > Terrestrial > Soil > Wetlands > Peat | place... | reverse complement strand
TCCCACACCGGGCTCATGCAGGGCGTCATACGGAAGGTCGGCTCCGGCATGCCGGGCGTCGGCCCCTGCTCAATGCCGAGCTTCTCAAACTCGTCGCGCGCGCGGATCACCTGCGGATCGTCTTCGGAGTAGCCCAGGCAGCGCAGCGCAATAATGGCGTTGAGCATGGCCGGATAGATCGCGCCGAGGCCGTCGGTCATCTCTAGGCGCTCGAGCATCCATTTTTCCGCGCGCTTGAGAGCAAGTGTGCGGAGCGGGCGAATGTGAACAGCCTCAGCCCAGTGCATCAAGCGGTCAAGAACGATGAAGAAGTTGCGCCAAGAGAGGATCGAACTGCGATCTCTGCGCAGGCGAAGGACTGAGTTGGCGCGGCCGCCCACAAATAACTCGTCGATTCCCTGCTCTGACGGTATTTTTTTGAAGGGCTTGCGGGCAAACATGATCGCCAGCGGCACTAAAATGGAGCGCGACCATGAGGAGATTTCGTAGATGTTGAAGTAAAACCACTTGGGAAAGAGAACTATCTCGGGCGGAATCGCGGGCACCGCATCGTAGTCATACTCGCCGAGGGCGCAAAGATACATTTTGGTGAAGGTGTTGCACGCGACTACGCCGCCGTGCGCTAGCACCCATTCACGGCATTTGGCCAGCCGCGGATCATCGGCGCCAACCCCCATCAGCTTGGCTGAGGAGTAGCACTTAACGGAAAGCGAGATATTGCCTGGCCCGCCAGGATAGATGCTCCAACTGCCGTCCTCGTTCTGGTAGCGCATCATCTCAGTGAGAGCGCGGCGGAGCCGTCCGAGGTCTCCACTCTCGAGCAACGTGTGCAGAAAGATATAGTCAGCCTCAAGCATAGCGTCGGCTTCGAGTTCTCCGCACCAATAGCCATCAGGATGCTGCAGGGAGAGCAGGAAGTCCCGGGCCCGGACGATGGCCGATTCGACATCTGCCAAGTCCGCGTCGATCCGCCCGAAGCGGGGCGCCACGGATTGCGTCTTCCTTTGCTGAATACTCATACGATTTGAAATGCCTCAGTTCTTGTTAAGCCTCTAGCTGCTAGTTGTTTGTACCGGTTAGCGAGTCATCGGAGCGATGCCAAAAGCTGATTCCTGCGAGAAACAGCTAGGTAAACTCTGAGCAAGTTACGATAGCAATCCATCATCCCCTCAGGGGCTAAAGCCCACGCTGAAATCGAAGCGTTTGCGGCACGACTTAAGCCGTGCCCTTTCGAAACATCAACTTATTCAAAATTCCTGGAAGCCGAAAGCTATTGTCGCTTACCTTACAGCCACAGCCTCCGCGCCGCCCGCCCCGCCAATGGCCTGGACGATCTCAGGGGGCAAGCCAAACCTCACATTCTCCGGCATCACCTCAACCTCTTCGACGCTGTTGAAGCCGTTTAGTCGCAGGTAATTGACCACGTCCTCTACCAACACCTCGGGAGCCGATGCGCCCGCCGTTACCGCAACCGTCGTCACGCCGTCTAGCCACTTCGGGTCGATGGCCTGAGAGTTGTCAATCAGATAGCCGATGGTCCCGAGGTTCCGCGAAACCTCAACCAGCCGGTTGGAGTTGGAACTGTTGGTCGAGCCCACCACCAATACCAGGCCGGCTTTGTGCGCCACGTTGCGGACCGCGACCTGGCGGTTCTCGGTGGCGTAGCAGATGTCCTGGGAGTGAGGGCCGACGATGTTGGGAAACTTCGACTTGAGCGCGTGGATGATGTCGCGCGCCTCGGCGAGCGAAAGGGTTGTCTGAGTCAGATAAGCCACGCGGTTAGGGTCGGGCACCTGAAGCGCATCGACCTCGGCGACATTCGAAACCACCTGAGTCGCCTCGGGCGCTTCGCCCAGAGTCCCTTCGATCTCGTCATGGTCGCGGTGGCCGATGAGCACCAGCGAGTAGCCCTGTTTGGCAAACTTAACGGCCTCAATGTGGACCTTGGTCACCAGTGGACAGGTGGCGTCAATGACCCTGAGATTGCGGACTTTGCTGATCTCCCTGACCGCAGGCGAAACGCCATGGGCTGAGTAGATGACGCGCTGGCCGTTGGGCACATCATCGATCTCATGGACAAAGATTGCACCCTTCTCTGCCAACTCGTTGACGACGTAGCGGTTATGTACGATCTCCCGGCGCACGTAGATGGGAGCGCCGAAGGTTTCCAGTGCGATCTTCACGACATCGATCGCGCGCACCACTCCGGCGCAGAAACCGCGCGGCTTGAGCAACAACACCCTCTTCTGACTGGGGGAAGCCTCTGAGTGGAACTCGTTCGAGATGGAATCGAGCGGAGTTGTAGTCACACTGCCAGTATACCAATGAGGAAGCTCGCACCCAAGCATCCAGAACTCGATGTGCGGTTTGAGTATATAAATTCACCTCACCCTTTTAACTCTCAAAAGCTGGCTCTAAGGCATTTTGACTGCTTGCGCTGAAAACGATGGGATCGGAGCAGCCCGCCGCTTCAAACCCCTTGCGCGGGGATCGAAAGCTGTTGTACCCTGCACGCAACCTGCCTGATTCACAGCCCCTTCAGTAGGACTGGCGGCAGAGATCGGTTCTTCCCCTTTCGTTCGACAGCCGAAAATCGAAATCACCGACAATTGGAGGGACTTATGAATCTCAATTCTACGTTGTTGCGAGTTTTGCTGTTTGCCGGGGCTCTACTCATCGCGGAATCCGCAAACGGACAGGATCAAACGATTTTGCCGCTTCAGGTAAACCCTGGTCAGGACTCTGTACCGATCGTACCCGGAAGCCTCTCCTTCAGGACATTGAGGCTAGCTGGATCCAAATCGGCGGCTTCCGAAATAAGGCCGGCCAAGTTAACCACAGACGCTCAGGGTCTTGCCGTCTCCGACTTGAGCATCCCAGCCGTGCCGAGCCCCGGCTTCTATCCGGACGATGTCAGCAACCCTGGAGACGGACCGGTAATCGTCAGCACCAAGTTCCATCCGATCTACGTTAACCGCCAGCCATCTCACTGGGGCAATGTCGGCGAGTTCCTAACCGATTTGGGGGCGAGCAGCTTCATTCATGTGCTGGATCAATATATTGGGTCCAGCGCGAGCAACCGCTATAAACTTGGCGCCTCCTTCTCCGCTGTCTATACCATCCCGGAGAATCACACGTTGGGGATGGACGATATTCTGGCTCTGGTTCATGCCGGGGCTGCGGTCAACGGAAACGGCTATGGCCATCTCTACCACATATTTCTCCCCAAAGGGGTAGATATGTGCATGACGCCGCGTACCCCTACGAGCCCACCGGAGTGTTATTCCCCAGACAACCCCAGCACGTTTTATTTTTGCGGCTTTCATGGCTCGGTAACCTTTAGTGACGCGGTGGGCCACGTGATCTTCAGTGTCGAGCCCTACCAGGATGTGGACGGCTGCTCGATGCCTCCACACGGAACCGCGAACAGCCAACTGATCGATTCGACCAATAACGTGCTCTCGCATGAGACTTCTGAAGCAATCTCAGATCCGGACCTGGATGCATGGTGGGTTCAGGCTTACACCTTCGCAAACGGAAACGAGATTGGGGACCTATGTGAACGCTTCCAGGTGCTCGCGAGCGGCGCGGCTTATTGGGACTATGGCAACGTGGAACTCAACGGTCACATGTTCACAATTCAGCCGGAGTATTCGAATGCGCTGCATGGGTGCACCTATAGTCCGAATTGAGGCGGTGGTCGCCAGTACTGGTATTTGATGGTGGAACTCACCGATCCGAAGCTCCGGGCCTGGGCACTCAGCGAAAACAGGGGAGATTTCAGTGGTTGAAATAGGACGGGCACAGGCCTTTGTCAGGGCCGATGGGCTTGATAAAATAGTGCCGAATCAACAACCCAAAAGGAGATTCCTCTGGAATGAATACCTTTCAAAGCCATCGACCTTGTTTCAACGCTCACCATTATTTTTCCGCTTTGGTGCTTTGTCTTGCCATGCTGGCCGCGGGCATGCCTGCTTTTTGCGGTCCGATTCACGATGCAGCCCGCGCCGGCGATCTTGACAAGGTCAAATCGCTGGTCAAGCAGAGTCCCGATCTTGTCTCTAGCAAGGATGAGAAGTTCGGGCAGACGCCTTTGCACATCGCAGCCTTCAACGACAAGAAAGACGTCGCGGAGTTTCTGCTGGCCAACAAGGCTGACGTCAATGCCAAAGCGAGCAACGGATCGACGCCGCTGCACCTGGCGGCCGGCAAAGGCAACAAGGACATCGTGGAACTGCTGCTGGCCAACAATGCCGACATCAATGCCCTCGACAACGAAGGCTGGTCTGCCACACACTCCGCAGTTCTCTTTCATCAAAAAGAGATTGCGGATCTGTTGATTGCCAAGGGTGGCAAGGAACTGCCCGCACCGCCGAAGCCGCCAACGCCCGCTCCAGCCGCAAATCCGGCCGAAAAAGCGCCGCCAAAAGAGAATGGAAAGGATGGCCAACTTGTCTCTTACGATGACGGAACGGTCGTCGATACCAAGGTAAAGCTCATGTGGATGAATCGAGACAACGGATCGGGGTTGAGCTGGCCCGATGCGAAGAAATACGCGGCGGATTATCGCGGAGGGGGCTTCTCAGACTGGCGGCTGCCGACACTGGCCGAAGTTTCAGCGCTCTACGACAAGGACAACACGCGCAAGGCCTATTGCCTCTCCGCCGTTGACGAACTGGGCGCTTCCGCTGATGAAATCCACCTGTCGAAGTTGATCCACCTGACCTGCACCCGCGTCTGGACCTCGGATGAACGCAAGGACAAGCCGGGCTCTGCGACTGTCTTCGACTTCCATTCCGGCAAGGATGCCGCGCGGCCCGAGGCCAAGGAGTTTGTCGATACCGCGAGCCGTGTGCTGATCGTGCGCAGCGTGAAGTAAGTATCCTCCGGCAAAGCCGGAGGATACTTACTGACCGAGGGCCTGGGTGCAGTTGGTGCCGCCGGTCGGATCGTACTTGAGGGTGCCAAACTGGTCGCTGCAAAAGCCGCGATTGCCGGTCTTCCCCACGGTCTGAGGAACTGCGAAGATCGTGTAGCCTGTGATGCGGTCGGTGCCATTGATCGACACCTTTGTGCAGTTGCCAATGGTAAAGATGTAACCGGGCTTGTAGCCCGAGGCTAGATCGCCCGCCAGCATCTGCGCGGCAGTTGGTGAGGGACCGCCTGAACTGGGATCGCCGCCCAAAGCTGCTAATGTGCAGGCGTAGCCGTTTTCCGGGTAGGTGGTTTCATATTGCATCTCGGCCATAGAGATGGCGCGCATCGACTGGATCGCCGAGGTCTCGTTGGCGTGCTTCTTCATGCTGCCCAAGGTGGGAATCGCAATGAGCGCGAGAATAAGCATGATGGGGATGAAGGCTGCCAACCCCACGAGGATCCAAACAAAGATGGGAACGGACCGCGATGTGCTGATGGGGGATTGTGGGGAGAGGGGCGGAATTTGGCCTGTCCCGAATTGTGAGGGCGGCAGACCTGGTTGAGTCTCTTGTGTTGCGTAGAGCGTCATGCCATTCGTGGCTGGTACCAGATCCAGCCTTCGCGAGAACTCGCCTATCTTTACCCAGTAGATAATCCAGAGAACTATGTACGCCGGGAAAGCTAAAAGGTTCACAAGGGGAACGATTCCGCACGCTGCACATACGCACATCGCAATGCCAACTGACTTTCCCGGTTTCGGATCAGCGTTTGGAACTTCTCTCGCCCGAAACTCATTCCCCAGGGAGTCTGCCAATCCAATCACGACAAAGAACTGCCAAACGAGACCAACAAGAGGGACGAGCAATAGCCAAACCATTCCCGGCTGCATCGTTCTTGATGACTCGGAACATTTGCTTAACGCACGCGAGAGAGACGTGATGTACAAGATGTACACAACGAGCATTACAACGAACACTGCAATGAAGAGTATTCCGGCTACGATTCGAATGATCGTGGTGGTGTCCATCACATCCCCCAAGGGTGTTTGATTTTGCGCACGATCCTAGCATAGTTGTTGACGACAAGCAATTTTGGTTCTGTGAGGTAGGGCAATTTTGACGGAATAGGTCATCAGGATCGCTGTGTTTTCCTCAGCCGGGCGGGATTTCAACCGATCTTTGGACAGGATGGGGGGAGCGGTTGACGACTAGAATCTAGAGTAGCCATGGCTGAATTTACGCATCTGCATTTGCATACTGAGTACTCGCTGCTGGATGGGGCTTGCGACGTCAAGAAGCTCGTTGACCGGGTGGCGGCGGTGGGACAGACCTCTGTCGCGATGACCGACCACGGCAACATTTACGGCGCCGTGCACTTTTTCGCCGCGGCCAAAGCCAAAGGAATCAAGCCAATCCTGGGCTGCGAACTCTATATCTGCAAGCATGAGGACCACCGCGCTCCGGGCGACGGCGACGAGAATAATCACCTGCTGGTGCTGGCGACGAACGAGGACGGCTACCGGAATCTGATCCGGATTACCTCGGAGGCATCGCTGCACGGCTTCTATCGCAAGCCTCGCGTGAGCAAGCGCTACCTGGCCGAGAACTCGAAGGGCCTGATCGGGTTTTCGGGGTGCCTGAGCGGAGAGCTGTGCGAAGAGCTGATGGCGGGCAACTACGAGAAAGCGCGCGGCGTGGCGCAGCAGTATGAAGATATCTTCGGCAAAGGTAACTTCTATCTCGAAATTCAAGATCAGGGACTGGAACAAGAAAAGAAGATTCATGAGGCGTTATTCCGGCTGGAAAAGGAACTTAGCATTCCTCTGGTTGCGACTAATGACTCGCACTACCTTTGCGGCGAAGATTCGCACGCGCACGATGTGATGCTCTGCGTGCAGACGGGCGCAAAGATTCACGACAAAGAGCGCTTCCGCTTTGACTCGGATCAGTTCTTTGTGAAGAGCGCGGATGAGATGGGGCAGGTCTTCAAGGATGCGCCTGATGCATTGCAGCGGACGATGGAGATTGCTGAGCGATGCCAGCTCAAGTTACATCCGGTGGACAATCCTTTTCCGGAGTTTGCGGTGCCGGAAGGACACACAATCGATAGTTACTTCGAACATGTGTGTCGCGAGGGATTCAAGAAGCGGATGGAAACGGCCGTTCGGCAGTTGGAGTTGCGCGGTGTGCGGCGGTCGACGCCGGAGCAGTACCAGGCGCGCCTCGAATATGAAATCGGCATCATCAAGCAGATGAAGTACCCCGGATACTTCCTGATCGTGTGGGACTTCATCAAGTATGCGCGGGATAACGGCATACCGGTAGGCCCAGGGCGCGGCTCTGGCGCTGGTTCGCTGGTTGCATATTCGATGGAAATTACTAACATCGATCCGCTTCAAAACACTCTGCTCTTCGAGCGGTTCTTGAACCCTGAGCGCGTATCGATGCCTGATATCGACGTGGACTTCTGTCAGAATCGGCGCGGGGAAGTTATTGAGTATGTTACCCGGAAGTATGGGCGCGACCAGGTGGCGCAGATTATCACCTTCAACACTATGGCCGCCAAGGCGTCGATCAAAGATTGCGGTCGCGCTATGGATATGCCATACGGCGACGTAGACCGGATTGCCAAGCTGATTCCAGCGACGGTGGGCATGACGATCGACACAGCGCTGGAAGAGGTCGCCGAACTGCGCAAGGCGTATGAAACAGACGCGCAAATCCGCGAGCTGATCGATACGGCAAAGAAGCTCGAAGGGCTGGTTCGTGGTTCCGGGGTCCATGCTTCCGCTGTTGTGATTGCGCCAAGGCCGCTAACTGAGTTAGTGCCCGTAGCCAAGACCAAGAACGACGAAATTGTAACTGCCTATGATATGAAGGCCGTCGAGAAGATGGGATTGCTCAAGATGGACTTTCTAGGGCTGACGACGCTGACGGTGATTGACGATTGCCTGAAGCTGATCGAGAAGAGCCGCGGTGAAAAGGTCGACATCGAGAACATACCCTTGGATGACGAGGAGACTTACAAGAAAGTCTTTCAAACTGCGCTGACGGCGGGCGTTTTCCAGTTTGAGTCCAACGGCATGCGTGACATGCTAAGGCGCTACAAGCCGGACAAGCTGGAGGATTTGACGGCGTTGACGGCACTCTTCCGGCCGGGACCGATCCAGGGCGGCATGACCGACGACTTCATCGAGCGCAAGTGGGGGCGGCGCAAGGTTGAGTATATGCTGCCTGAGTTAGAGGCGATTCTCAAGGAGACTCTGGGAGTTATCGTCTATCAGGAACAGGTCATGCAGATCTCGAATGTGCTGGCGAGTTATTCGCTGGGCGAGGCCGATCTGCTGCGCCGGGCGATGGGCAAGAAGAAGCCCGAGGAGATGGCAAAGCAGCGCGATCGCTTCATGGATGGAGCGGATAAGCTGGGCCACAAGAAGACGACGGCGGGCGAAATCTTCGACCAGATGGAGAAGTTCGCCGGGTACGGATTTAATAAGTCGCACTCGGCAGCATACGGGCTGGTGAGTTACCAAACGGCTTATTTAAAGACGCACTACCCGGTAGAGTTCATGGCGGCACTGCTAACTTCGGAGACATCCAAGCCGGAGAATGTGGTGAAGTATATCGCCGAGTGCAAGGAGATGGGCATCAGCGTTGAACCGCCAGACGTACAGGTCTCAGGGGCGCAATTTACGCCGCATGGAGAGGCCATCCGCTTTGGCATGGCAGCGGTGAAGAACGTGGGCGGCAACGCGATCGAGTCGATCATGAAGGCGCGCGCGGAGGCGGGCGGGCGCTTCAAGAGCTTCTGGGAGTTTTGCGAGAAGGTCGATCTGCGCGTGATGAACAAGCGCGTGATCGAGTCGCTGATCAAGGCTGGCGCTCTGGACTCGCTGGGTTCACGGGCGGCGCTGATGAAGGCCGTAGACAAGGCGATGGAGCGAGCGCAGAGGGTGCAGAAGGATGCGGCGCAGGGGCAGAGCGGGCTCTTTGGGCTCTTTGATGAAGGCCCCAAAGCTGGGCGGGACGGCGACGATTTACCGAAGACCGCTGACTGGGAAGAGAGCGAGCGGCTGGCCAACGAGAAAGAAGTACTGGGATTCTTTGTCTCAGGACATCCGCTGGATAAGTACGCCGAGAAGCTACGGAATTTGACGGGGGTTATCTCTGTAGCCGATGCGCTGGAGCGCAAGCCGCCGGAGAAGCGCTGGGGAGCGCAGTCGGACCCGGCGGACGAGATAGTTGTTGCGGGAATGATTCTGGCACTGCAAGTGAAGAAGACCAAGAAGGACCAGAAGCTTTACGCAACCGCGGCGCTCGAAGATGCGACCGGGAAGATTGAGCTGGTCTGTTTCCCGCGGGACTACGAAAAGCTAGCGGGCCAGTTAAAGATGGAGGCGCCAGTGCTGTTGCGTGGGGTGCTAAGCGGCGACGAGGATGCAATGAAGATTGCTGTAAGTTCGATTCAGTCGCTCGAAGAGGTGCAGGTCAAGCTTCCTTCAGGAGTGCGGATTCGCATCAATCTGGAGCGAGCGACGGAGGAGATGTTTACCGGCCTGAAGAGTGCGGCCGACGCTGCGCCAGGGCCGGGCAAGGTGATGATGCATCTAGAGATGAAGAACCAATATGCGGTGATCCTTGAGCCGGATGGGATGAGCGTGGCTGCGGACAAGGGATGGGTGGAACGGGTCGAGGATTTAGTGGGAAGAGGGGCTGTTCAGCCGCTGGGATAAGGGATAGCTCGAAGCTACCCCATGTCGGGAAGATGGATAAACGGAGTAGTGTTTGTGCAGTCGCATTTGCAGCTGCCCCAAAATCCGCAGGCGCGGCGAGAATTGCGGGGCTCAAATAACATCAGCGCCTTGACGGAACGACGCCGGAAACCTAAGCTCAAACCAGCATCCTGCTTTATCGGGGTCTCTGGCAGCTTCGCTGGGCCGGGTGCAATTCCCAAGGCGCTTTCCGGATTGGACAGTGATGATTCCCTACCACTGGCAATATCTCCCGCTACTCCTGCAAATTATTGCAGCGTTTGGACTTGGCGCTGTGATGGTGACGGCCTCATGGTTTGTCGGGCGGCATCGTAATACGCCGACAAAGCTGGCCGCCTACGAATGCGGGATTGAGGCC
>Ga0181520_10013914_pt1 | contig 10046 bp, 6 predicted proteins | sample PEATcosm2014_Bin_29_FD_132451 | JGI IMG/M metagenome (GOLD analysis project Ga0181520, IMG submission 132451) | Peatland microbial communities from MTU Mesocosm Facility, Houghton, MI, USA - PEATcosm2014_Bin02_30_metaG | ecosystem: Environmental > Terrestrial > Soil > Wetlands > Peat | place... | reverse complement strand
TAATAGGCGCAGGCCCCTTCAAAGTTGCTGCGGGAATAAATCCATATTTAATTGAGGGATTAGCGGTGGCTGCCGATCCTATCAATGAAAACAATAATGTGGATTATCTTGCAGCCCTGGCTTATAATAATAAATACAAAGCCAATTTAAACTGTTTATTTAACAGGTTCAGCTTTTTTACACAAGCATCTTCATTATTATATATCTATGCGGGTTCATTTTCAAAATTTCTTATTAAAAAATTTGGGATAAATAAATTTAAAAAACTATATCATGAAGGTGACTTTACTGGCGCTTACCAACGGTCTTTAGGTGCTGTCGTCAAAGAGTTCTATTCAACTTTAACAGACACAACTCTTATCAGTAGGATAGATGAAGCGAATTATTATTTCGGAAGAAAATCTATCTTATATAAGGTCTGCCCCCGTTATGTGCAGAATAGAATTGCCGAAGGCTGGAATTATTTTGAGCAAAAAGATTATTGGAGATCTAAAAAAATATTTTATGAAGTACTTGGAACCACAAATGATTATTCAGCAATTATAGGATATTCCGAATGTCTTCAAAAAATAGATTCGACTGACAGAGCAGTTAAATTTTTATTCAGCCAATTGGAGCAATTTAAAAATTCTGCATACTATTTTAGTTTGGAGATGAAATTGGGTGATATGCTGTCTTTAAATCGTAATTTTACGGAAGCCGATTCAATGTATCATATTTTAATAGCGCAATATCCCAACCAGATTTATTATTGTCTGGCAAAAATGAGACTTCATTTGTTAGTTAAGGATAGCTTAATTGTTAATTATATAAATGGAAATGATTTTGATAAATATAATCTTTTGAAAGAATACATCTCCGGGCGATATGATTATACAGTTTTGCCAGTCTTAATTGATTTGTCAAATCGGTTTGAAGGGGAGTATAATTTGTTCATGACAATATTTGGCAAAAACTTTGATGCAGATGATTTTTCCAAAAGCTATGCTCTGTACAAATTATCAAACTATATGTTGGCGCATATGGACATTGAAAGAGCTAGAAAAATTGCAGCGCTTGCTATGCGTGTGAAAATAGATCAAAATTTTGATACAATGTTAAAGTTAAATTATGAAAAAATTAACTGGTTTTATCTAAATTCTAAGAAAGTATTAAACAATATAACTATTGAATATAATAATTGAATTTGATGAAAGAAACGGATTTTAAAAATAAATTAAAAGAACTTCCGTTTATTCCTGCGGCTTCTCAGATAGCTAAAGAAATAAATGTTGAAGTATATATTGTCGGCGGGTTCATAAGGGATATGTTGCTTGAACGAAAAAAAAATGAAATTGATTTTTTAGTAATTGGCAACGGGCTTGAATTTGCATCAAAATATTCTAATTCTTTAGGCATAAGCAAGATTGATATCTTCAATAATTTTGGTACGGCGCATTTCAGGTATAAAAGCTTTGACCTTGAATTTGTGGGAGCCCGGAAAGAATCATATTCAAGAAATAGCCGTAAACCGGATGTTACTGCCGGGAGCTTTGAAGAAGATATTGAAAGAAGAGACTTCACTATAAACACACTTGCAGTCTCATTAAATGAGCAGACTTTCGGCACCCTGATAGATACTTATAACGGTTTGCAGGATATTCATAACCATATAATTCGAACTCCCATAGATCCGATGCTTACTTTTGATGATGACCCGCTTAGAATTATGCGTGCTTTCAGGTTTGCATCGCAGCTTGATTTTAAGATACATGAATCCATTAATGATGCCGCAAATATTTTACGCGAAAGATTAAAAATTGTATCCAGGGAACGTATAACTGATGAGTTTCTTAAAATACTATCTTCTCCGGCGCCTTCCATCGGGATAAAGCTGTTATTTTATTCAGGAGTTTTGGAAATAATCTTCCCGGAAATTGCAAATCTTGTGGGAGTAGACCAAAGACAAGATTATCATCATAAGGATGTTTTCTTTCATACTTGTCAGGTGGTAGATAATATTGCAGGTGTTTCTAATAATGTATGGCTGCGATTTGCGGCACTTGTACATGACATTGCCAAACCTCAGACTAAAAAGTTTATAGAGGGAACCGGGTGGACTTTTCATGGTCATGAAGAGCTTGGCGCTAGAATGATGAAAAATATCTTTCGGAAATTAAAACTGCCTCTTACCAAATTGGATTATATTGAAAAGCTTATAAGGCTACATCTTCGTCCGATTGCCTTAGCAAAGGAAGAAGTCACCGATTCGGCAATAAGAAGATTAATTGTTTCTGCTGGTGGAGATCTTGAAGATTTAATTACATTATGCCGGGCAGATATAACAAGCAAAAATATGGAAAAGGTCTCTAAATATCTTGAAAATTATGAGCTGGTAATGAAAAGAGTTTGGGAAGTCGAAGAAAAGGATAAGCTTAGAGCCTTCCAATCTCCGGTAAAAGGTGAAGAGATAATGGAATTATGCAATTTGAGACCTTCTAAGAAGGTCGGCGAAATTAAATCTGCAATCGAGGAAGCTATTCTTGACGGCAAAATTGGAAACAACCACGATGAAGCCTATCAATACCTGTTGATCATAAAAGATTCATTTTTAAATTGAATTTATTTCTCAACGTTGTAGATCGAACAGATTTACCCGATCGGTACAAAGAATTTGCAACGGAAATAATATATAATGTATTTATATTTCATACCATTCAGAATTTTAATTTATTTTTAGTTTTCCTGCTCTATTATCTTACCTGACTCGCGGGCAATACTGCTTAACTGGATTGCTCATATATTAAACGGATATTTTATTCTCTAACAGTGCTTTTAAATTTGAACAGACTTTTGTCTATAGGCTTAATGCTTCAGCCAATTATGTATTATGGTTGAGCAAATCTGATAGATCTACATTTTTTATATCCCCTAAAAAATGCTCTTAATCCTGTTAATCCTTCAATCAGGTGAATCGTGGCAGATATTATTTATATTTAAAATCTTTATCATATAAAAGTTGAGAAATTTAGAATAATGCTTAAATTACCGTTCATTGAATTTTGTAGCCGTTTATAAAGAAAATAGTATATATACTGTTTTTATGTTTATTTTTGTGAAGGAATTAAAAAAATATGCATTTAAATAAGTATAATTTTTGCTGTAACTTAAGTTGTTTAGGCAGAGTCTAAACATCGGGCATATAAGCATAATAAATTAATAATTACCGGAGTTGATAATGCGTTTTTTATTCAGTCTCTTAATCATCCTCATTGTTTCAATTACTTCTTTCGGGCAAAATGTATTGACTTTGGACCAAGCTATTAATATTGCGCTGAAAAGAAATACTACATTGCAAAAATCTATTAATAGTATAAAATCAAGTGAATCAAATTACAAAGCATCCCTTGGGGCATTATTACCAACTATTGGTGCCGACGGCTTATGGGGCTGGTCAAGTGCAACACAGCAAGGAAGCAACGTTGCGATTAATGGCTATGTATTTACTGTGCCAAGCAGTATAGTCGAAACCAGGACTTATTCGGCAGGTGTAAATGCAAATTGGACATTATTTGACGGTCTCTCAAACTATGCTAATATATCTCAAAGTAAAGATGCGCTGGAATCTGCAAGATTGCTGCTCGAAAATTTGAAACAAACTATAGTTTTTCAAACTATCACTTATTACTATGCAGTTGTTGACGACCAGCAGTTACTAAAAGTACAAATAGATAACGTTACAATGAATAAGAAAAATTTAGAGACGATTGTAGAAAGAAATAAACTTGGCGCCGCAACATTAGCCGACGTTTATAATCAGCAGGTACAGGAAGGAACCGCTGAACTTGGACAGATTCAGGCTGAGAATAATCTGGAAACAGCTAAGAGCAACTTATTATACTATCTTGGTATTGATGTCCTAACTAATTATACATTTGCCGATTCTTTGAATGATAATGAGCATGATATTTTAAATTCCGATCTTTCAACGAAATTTAGTGATCTGAATGACCTTGCGCAAAGTGCTTTATCAAACAGACGTGATTATAAAAGCGCTGTATTGGATTATGAAGCAGCCAAAAGCGGTATAACTTCAGCTGAAGGAGGTTATTTCCCAAGTATATCAACATATAACACCGGGTATAATCTTTATGCGAACCAATTAAGCGATCTTTCAAAGTCAAGAACACTTTCAATTGGGCTTTCACTAAATATACCAATTTTTAACGGTTTTAGCGTTGACAATAGTGTTCAGGCTGCTGAAGTAGCTGCAATGAATAAAAAGGCTGATATGGATGACTTAAAAAGACTTGTAAAACAAAATTTACAAACAACTTATCTTAGTGTTCTTGCTTCAGAAAAAAGTTTGGAAGTCAATAAAAGGGATGTATTATCGACAGGTGAAAGCCTTAGGATAGCTCAGGAAAAATATTCTTTAGGTTCCGGTACTTTACTGGATGTTCTAATTGCAAACTCTAATGATACTACCGCCAAAACCAACTATATTAATTCCGAATTTCAGTATATAGTTCTTAATGCTCAACTGAAATTTTATCTAGGTGAGCTTGATTATAAAAGTTTTGAATAAAAAATTAGCAAAGGAGAATATTAAAAATGGCTAACGGGAAACAAAAGAAATCAAAAAAGAAAGTTTATATATTTTCAGGTATTGGCGTGCTGGTAATCGCGCTTGTAGTAATTATGATTCTTGGAAGCAGCAGGGAAGAAATTATCCTGGTTCAAACCGATAAAGTGGTTAAAAGAACAATAACGCAAAGTGTTACTGCAACTGGGACTTTAGACCCTGAATTTAAAGTAGTTATTACTCCTGAAGTAACAGGCGAGATAATGGAACTGCCTGTAAAAGAAGGACAGTTCGTTAATAAAGGTCAGCTTCTGATAAGAATAAAATCGGATGCCTACAGAGCCCAGGTTGAGCAGTCCGAAGCGGGTTTAAGAAATGCTAAGGCTACATTGGATAATAATGCAGCACAGTTTGATAAGGTAACCGCAGATTATAAACGTGCAACCGAACTTCATGATAAGAAATTGGCAAGCGATTCCGATCTGGAAATTGCAAAAAGCGCTTATCTTACTACTAAAGCTAATTTAGATGGTGCACAGGCTCAAATTTCACAAATGGAAGCAGCGCTAAAGGTTCAAAAAGACCTGTTGAGTAAAACAACAATTTATTCTACTATGGCTGGAACGGTAAGCCAGCTGAATGTTCATCTTGGTGACCGAGTGCTTGGAAGCGGTTATAGTCAGGGTACTGATGTAATGACAATTTCCGATTTGAAAAGTATGCTTGCCGTAGTCAATGTTGATGAAAACGATGTTGTGTTGGTTGCTAAAGGTGATACTGTGCGTGTGAAGATTGATGCTTTTGGCGACAAAACTTTCAAGGGTCTTGTCTACCAAATTGGTAACAGTGCCCAAACAACAGGTACCGGAACGCAGGAACAGGTTGTGAACTTTCAGGTAAAGATTAAATTCCTTGATTTTGATGATGGTTTCAGGCCCGGTATGTCATGCAATGCGAAAATTGAGACTAAGACGTTATATAATGTTTTCAGTGTCCCAATCCAATCAATAACCGCAAGAAATAGGAATGAAGCGCCGAAGCCTGAAGATGAAAATGCAAATCAAAATTCTAATAAGAAGAAAGAAAGTACAGCTACGGCTGAAAAGCTTAAGGAAATAGTATTTGTAGTAAAAGATAATAAAGTTAAAACAGTGGATGTTACGACCGGAATAAGTGATGATAATTATATTGAGGTTACAAGTGGCTTAGCAGGCAATGAAGATGTTGTAAGCGGGCCGTATCGTGCAATCTCAAAGGATTTGCAAAATGGTTCCACAGTTAAATTAGATAAACACGGGAAAACAGCAGTAGCAAGTAAATAAAAACTAAACTGGATGAAACAATGAATATAATTAATATTGAGCATATTTCTAAAGTTTATCAGGTAGGTACTGAGCAGGTCCATGCTATTGTCGATATATCTTTGAAAATAGATAAGAATGAATATGTAGCAATAATGGGACCTTCCGGCTCAGGTAAGTCTACTTTAATGAATATGCTTGGGTGTCTTGATACTCCATCTACAGGAAAGTATGAATTTAACGGTGCAAGTGTTAGCCAAATGAGTGATAATGAATTGGCAAAGATAAGAAATAAAGAAATCGGATTTGTTTTTCAAACATTTAACCTGCTTGCAAGATCGAATGCTATTCATAATGTGGAACTCCCGTTAATTTATGCCGGAGTTCCCGCTGCTGAAAGAAAAGAACGTGCAGAACAGGCGTTAATTGATGTTGGTTTAAAAGAAAGAATGTATCATAAACCAAATGAACTTTCCGGAGGTCAGCGCCAAAGAGTTGCTGTCGCAAGAGCAATTGTTACAAAACCCTCTATTATTTTAGCTGATGAACCTACAGGTAACCTTGATTCAAAAACCGGTGAAGAAATTATGATCCTTTTTAATATCATTTATGAAAAAGGAAATACGATTATTCTTGTGACTCATGAAGAATATATTGCCGAACATGCCGCCCGTATTCTCAGAATTAAAGACGGGCTTATAGAAGCCGATGTGCCTGTAGTTAACAGGTACATACCGAAAATGCGGGTAGAAGTAAATTAAAAAAATTATTCTTTAAGTAACAAGGAAAGATTTTATGTCAAAATTTGCACTTCTATCATATGAATTTAAAGAAAGCATGCTGATTGCTTTAAGAGCTATTAGAGCTAACAAGATAAGATCGGCTCTCACTATGCTTGGGATCTTTATCGGTGTAACTGTAGTAGTTCTAATGACTACAGCGATCAAAGGAATCGATAATTCATTTCAGCAAGGAATCAGTTCTCTGGGATCTGACGTACTCTATGTTCAAAAATGGGCATGGTTTTCAGGAAATGACTGGTGGAAAATGAGAAATAGAAGACCGATAACTATGGAAGATTTTGAGAGGTTTAAAGAAATAGTTAAGCTGCCTCTTGCTTCTTCTCCTACACTTGGTGTGCAGCAGTCTATCAAGTACCAAAACCGGACGGTCGATAATATTTATATTGACGGTTCGGATCAGGACTATATACAAGAAAGAAATTTTGCATTTGACCAGGGAAGATTTTTTACTGAATCAGAAAGTAAGAGTGCAAGAAATGTGGTTATTCTCGGCAGTGAGATTGCAAATGATTTATTCCCCTTCGGTAATGCAATGGATAATGAAATTAAGATAGGACCCGTTACATACAAGGTTATTGGTGTACTTACTAAGCAGGGAAGTTTTTTACTCGGCAGTTTCAATCCCGATAACATGGCTTATGTTCCCATTGCTACAGTCTTTAAATATTTTATGGATAAAGAGCACAGCAGTTTAACAATTCAGGTGCGTGCCGCAAGTACCGCTCTATTGGAAGATACTAAAGAAGAAACTGAAGAAGCATTTAGAAAAGTCAGAGGGCTTTCTTTCAATCAGGATGACGATTTTTCCATTAACCAGCAGGAAGGAATGATTGATAATTACAATAAAGTCGTTGGAGTTATTCAAATTGCAGGATTATTTATTACAGGATTATCACTTTTTGTCGGAGCAATCGGTATAATGAATATTATGTTTGTTTCGGTTAAGGAAAGAACAAAAGAAATAGGGCTTCGTAAAGCAATCGGGGCTAAAAAAAGGACGATCCTTGCGCAATTTCTGTTGGAGTCGTCTTTTATTTGTCTTGTCGGTGGTATAGCCGGATTGATTGCAGCAATCTTATTAAGTTATCTTGTCAATCAATTTATTCCCACGTCCGTTCAGTATGGCGCCGTAGTTATTGCAATTGTAGTTTCGTTAATTACTGGGCTAATTTCAGGTTTTGCACCGGCATATACGGCTGCAAAAATGGATCCTGTTGAAGCATTAAGGTTTGAATAGTATGAAAGTAACTGAAGTTTTTAGTATTTCTTTGCAGTCGATAAAGGGAAATAAATTAAGAACTATGCTAACTATTCTCGGTGTTGTCGTCGGCATATTTTCCATAATTGTTATTATGACGGTTATTACAATGCTGCAAGATACAATTGAAAATGGATTTTCTCAGCTTGGTCAAAACACTTTTCAAATTCAAAAATTCCCGGCATTCTCTTCAGGTGGCCCAAACGCTTTTGCTAAATTTAGAAATAGAAAAGATATTACACTGGAGGATTATTATAGATTTAAAGACATGCTTAAACAAGCTAAATATATTGGCGGTGAACAATGGCAATTCGGCTTGGTTGTTAAGTTCGGCAATAAAGAAACTAATCCTAATATACAGGTAGCCGGAATAACTTCCGATGCTATGAAAACAAATAATTGGAATGTTGCCGCTGGCAGAGATATTAGGGACCTGGATGTCCAGTATGCGAATGATGTATGTGTAATTGGACAGGATATTGTTGATAAACTTTTTCCTAATATTAATCCTTTAGAGCAGGTTATTAGAGTTGACGGTTTACCGTTAAAAGTAGTCGGGGTTTTGGAAAAACAGCCCCAGATTTTTGGACAAAGCAATGATAGCTTTGTTGTAATGCCGGTAACTACTTTCCAGAATAAATATGGAAAATATTCAAGAAGTGTAAATATTACCGTTATGTCTTATAGTAAACTTGATTATACTGAAATAATTGATGCTTCTGTCGGCTATATGAGGATTATAAGAAAAGTAGATGCAGGTAAAGATAATGATTTTGATATTTTCAGCAATGATTCTTTAATAGAACAGATTAACGGCATAACCGGCGGAGTAAAGATTGGCGCTATGGTTATTTCAATAATTGCTCTTCTTGCGGCTGGCGTTGGAATTATGAATATAATGCTTGTTTCAGTTACCGAAAGAACCCGCGAAATTGGTATAAGAAAAGCAATTGGGGCGCGTAAGATGGTAATACTATCCCAATTTTTAATAGAAGCTGTTACATTATGTTTAATAGGTGGATTTATCGGTATTATACTTGGAGTAGCCATTGGCAACCTTGCCGGTAGTTTTTTAAATGCGCAAATGGCTATTCCTGTTGACTGGATTATTATTGGATTTTCATTGTGTCTTTTGGTTGGCATTGTGTTTGGTACATATCCGGCTTATAAAGCTGCCAACTTAGACCCTATAGAAGCACTGAGATATGAATAAATTATTTTGAACAATATTATTTTATTGACCCGTTGACATGGGTTAATTAATATTTACTAAACATAGATTAAATATTTTTTAAATCGGGGAAGGGATTTATGAAATTAAGTCAAATATTTTTTATGTCTCTCCAGTCGCTAAAAACAAACCGGCTGCGAGCCTTCCTTACAATTCTGGGTGTGGTTGTTGGAATTTTTTCCATTATTGTTATAATGACGATTATTACAATGCTGCAGACTAGTATTGAATCAGGTGTTAATTTCCTAAATAAAGATACCTTCATGGTGCAAAAATTTCCTCCAATTATGGGGAATAATGATTTTGATAAATTCAGGAACCGGAAAAATATTAAGCTTGAAGATTATTACAGGTTTGAACAATTAATGACACAGGCAAAATATGTTGGCGCTTCTCAAGATAATTATGGCAAGGTTATAAAATTCAGAAACAAAGAAACAAATCCTACTACTGATGTTGTTGGTTTAACAATTGGAGAATTCAGAACATATAATGTTAAAATTGAGGAAGGCAGGGAATTTATGCAGACAGATATAGATTATGCTGGCAGGGTTTGTCTCCTAGGACACGATGTGTATGATAAATTATTTATTGGAATTAATCCGGTGGGACAAGTTATTAGAATAGACGATCAACCTGTAAAGGTAATAGGGTTAATGGAAAAACGTCCGCAAATTTTTGGGCAAAGCCAGGATAATTATGTCTTAATTCCTATAAGTACCTTCCAATCATTTTATGGTACAAAAAATGAGAGCGTAAGTATCACAGTTCAGTCGTATTCTGATGAAGATTATCAGGCAAATATGGACGCAACAATAGGTTATTTGCGAATAATAAGAAAGGTACTGCCAGGAAAAGAAAATGACTTTGATATTTTTAGTAATGAATC
>Ga0181520_10013913_pt1 | contig 10048 bp, 9 predicted proteins | sample PEATcosm2014_Bin_29_FD_132451 | JGI IMG/M metagenome (GOLD analysis project Ga0181520, IMG submission 132451) | Peatland microbial communities from MTU Mesocosm Facility, Houghton, MI, USA - PEATcosm2014_Bin02_30_metaG | ecosystem: Environmental > Terrestrial > Soil > Wetlands > Peat | place... | reverse complement strand
GGTCGCGCGAATCGCTTCGGCCATCTCGGTCGTTTGCAGTTCGGTCACGATGCGGTCGCCGTAGCCGCGGATGATCAGAAACGGCGGCAGGCCGGGGCGCACATAGGCCTGCGGCGACATCGTCCAGCGAAAGTCTTGATCGGGGCCGAACGCTTTCCACGTCATGTGGCGGACGAACCGGTGCGCGACCTTGGGGCCCTCGCGCAGATCGAACGGCCCGCCCAGCGTGATGACGCCGGCCGGGACATGGCCGGGCACGCTCAGCGCATCGAGGTAGCGGCGGTTGCAGGCGATCAGCGAAACCAACTGCGCGCCGGCGCTGTGGCCGAGCAGGAAGATGCGCCGCGGGTCGCCGCCGAATTCGGAAACGTGACGATACAGCCAGGAAACCGCGCGGGCGACGTCCACCGGTTGCTCCTCGACCTTCACCGAGGGAACCAGCCGGTAGCCGACCGGCGCGCCGATCGCGCCACGCTCGGCCAGCCACTGCGCGAGCCCCTGGGGCGGCGGATCGCGCCGCGAGCCCACGGACCACGCGCCGCCGTGCAGCACGGCGACGACCGGCGCGTCGGCCCGGCCGATCGGCAGCAGCAAATCCAGCTTGCGCACGTCGTCCGGCGGCTCGGCGCCGTCGAGATAGTCGAAGCCCTCTTGCCGCGCGACCGTGTATTCGCGCGGAATCGGCGGGCCGAGGCGCTCGAAACCGCCGCGCAGCCAGACGGTGAACGCCCACGCCGCGGCGTACAGCACGACGACGACGAGCAGCGCCCTTTTCAGCTTTCTCCCGCGTTTTTTCTTAGGCGGCGGGGCGTGAGGCGCGGCGGATTTCAACAGCGAGGCCTTAGGCTGGCTTGTCCGCGGACGGCTTTTTCGGCTCGGTCTTGTCGGGCTGAACGTCGATCACTTTCACCCAGTTGGCCGGGTTCTTCACCTGGTTGATCGTCTCCCGCGCCTTGCGGTACGTGCGAAAGGCCTCGCCCGCGCGCCGCGCCGCCTGGCCGAAGCGCTCCGGCCCGAAGAACAGCAAAAACAAGATGGCGATGACCAGCAACTCGCCCGGCCCGATCCGTAATGACATGCGCGCTTCCTCCGTGCCGGCCGACTATATCACGTCCGCCGGTTGGCGAAAGACGGCGGAAGGAGGATTGCCGATTGCGGATTGCGGATTTCCGGCCCCGATCCCCAATCCCCACTCCCCAGTCCCGAATCCCGAATCCCGAATCCCGTTCTTTCCCAATCTACGCTATTATCCCCGCGTGAAAGCATTAGTTACGCTTACGCTGTCCGTCGTGCTGTCTTTCGCGGCCGCCGCCGCGGCGCAAACCGCCGGCGAGCCGCGCGACGACGGCGACGCCCGGTCGCTGCTGCTGGCGCTCGACCGCCAGGAGCGCTACCTCGAGGGTATCGGCGCCGCATCATTAAAGCTCGGCGCGCGGCAGATCCCGAAGGCGCGCGTCATCGCCACGGTCCGCGAACTGCGCCGGCTCGTCCTTGCAATGCACGGCAAGCCGGAATTCGGCCGCGAACTCGCGCGCCGCTTCGAGATCGTCACCGTCGCCCGCGACGCGCTGTTCACCGCGTATCATACGCCGCTGCTGCGCGTCAGCGACCGGCGGACCGCGACGTTCCAGACGCCGATTCTCGGCCGACCGCGCGATCTGGTCGAGAAAAACGGCCGCGTCCGCCGCTCCGGCGGCCAGCCGGCGCCGACCCGCGCGCAAATCATGGACGGCGCGTACGACGCCGACGCGTTGGCCGTCGCCTGGACGGACGACCCGGTCGAATTTTATTACGCGCAGATTCAGGGCGGCGCGTTGGTCAGCTACCCCGACGGTCGGCGCCGCACGCTGCTCTTCGACGGCAACAACGGCTACGAGTACGTGTCCGTCGAGCCCGATATCTTGCGGCAAGTGCCCGAGTCGGCCCGGCCCGGCGGGTATCTGGGGTTGCGCGAGTACCTGCGGCGTCATCCGCAGGACGCGGCCGGCTATTTTCGCGCGAACCCGCGCTATATCTTTTTCCGCGTCGCCGACGAGCCGCCGAGCGGCATGGCGCGCCTGCCGCTGACGACGAAACGCTCGATCGCGACCGACAAGCATTATTACAGCGCCGGCCTGATCGCGCTGATCGAGTTTACCGAGCCGAGCCGCCGCGCCGACGGCCAGACCGAAACGCGTCGCGTGCAATACCTGGCCGCCGACGCCGACACGGGCGCGGCGATCAAAGGCCCGGGGCGGGTCGACATCTATTTCGGCGAGGGCGCCGCGGCCGATTTATTCCCGACGGGGATCAAACAGCAGGGCGTTTTGTCCTACTTGTTGCTGCGCCAACGTGCCCGCGACCCAGCCCCCGACCGCTCGCCGGCGCCGTGATTTTTGACGGGATCTGATCGAGGCGCCAAGTTTTATGAAAAAACAATCCAAAAACGAGTGAAATAGGAATGTCGTAGTCGAAAAAATGTCCGCAAGTGTTCGATGGTGTTCGAAAATCGAACACGCGTGTTCGGAAATCGAACACGGACAGTTCTGACAAAAAACGTCACTTTTTATAACATGTTGAAAATAAAGGATTTGTCCATTTTTGAAAAAATGGCACAGAACTTGCGCTATAGAACGGCAGGAGGTGCACATGTTGGGACAAGTTATTTCGAGCGCTACTTTGGGGATGGACGCGTACACCGTCAACGTCGAGGTTCACGCTGGCCGGGGTCAGCCTTTCTTGCGAATCGTCGGCTTGCCGGACGGCGTGGTGCGCGAAAGTGAAGAGCGGGTGCTTTCGGCGCTGGCTAGCACTGGCTACTCCTGCCTAAGCAAGCGCACGATCATCAATCTCGCCCCGGCCGACAAGCGCAAAGACAGCGCGGCGCTTGACCTGCCGATCGCCATCGGCTTGATGCAGGCGTACGGGTTGGTGCCCACGCTGCGCACCAAAACGCACGGAATGATTGGCGAATTGGGGCTCGACGGGTCGATCAAGCCCGTGACCGGCGCGCTGGTGGTCGCCTCTCATCTGAAGGATGCGGGCTTCGAAGGGTTGCTCACGCCGACAAAAAACGTGGCGGAGGCGGCCGCGGTCAACGGCCTGGAGGCGCGCGGCTTCAATCATTTGTCGGAGGTCGTCGCCTGGCTGCGCAGCGAAACGAAGGTCGAGCCCGCGCCGCCGACGCCGATCCGCGGCCGGCTCGCCCATTGGGAAGACGTCGACCTGGGCGATGTCTGCGGCCAGCAGCACGCCAAACGCGCACTGGAGATCGCGGCGGCCGGCGCGCACAACATCCTGCTCATCGGGCCCCCCGGCTCCGGCAAAACGATGCTGGCCCGCCGCGTGCCGACGCTGCTGCCGCCGATGAATACGCTGGAAATCATGGAGACGAGCAAACTGTACAGCGTGGCGGGCAAGCTCAACGGCCATGGCCTGCTGGTCGAGCGGCCGTTCTGCAACCCGCACCACGTCGCCAGCGACGTCGGGCTGATCGGCGGCGGCGCGTCCCCGCGGCCGGGGCAGGTCAGCCTGGCGCACAACGGCGTGCTGTTCCTCGACGAACTGCCGGAATTCAAACGGCGCGCGCTCGAGATGCTGCGCCAGCCGCTGGAAGACGGCGAGGTCGTCATCAGCCGCGCCGCGTACACCGCGCGCTTTCCGGCGCGGTTCATTCTCGTCGCGGCGATGAATTCCTGCCCCTGCGGCTTCCTGGGCGACCTCACGCACAAGTGCACCTGCTCGCCGCAGGCCGTCGTGCGTTATCGCCAGCGCATCAGCGGCCCGCTGCTCGACCGCATCGACCTGCACGTCGAGGTGCCGGCCGTGCCGTACCGCGAAATGCGCGCCGGCGGCGGCGAAAACTCCGAGGTCGTGCGCACGCGCGTCGAAGCGGCCCGGCGACTGGCGGCGGAACGTCTCGCCGGCACGTCGGCGCAGACCAACGGCGACATGACCAGCCGCCTGACGTGGCAATTCGCCGAGCCCGACGCCGACGGCCATCGTCTGCTGGAAACGTTGCACGACAAGCTGGGGCTTTCGGCGCGCGGCCTGATGCGCGTGCTCAAGGTCGCGCGGACGATTGCCGATCTCGACGGCGCGCCGCACGTGCGTTCGGCCCATATCGCCGAGGCGGTGCAGTACCGCACGCTCGACCGGCTGGTCAGCTAACAGTGAACAATGAACAGTGAACAGTGCCGGCGCGAACCGCCGTCAGCGAAAGGCCGCTGGTCGGCTAACGGTGAACAGTGAACGGTTCAGGCGCGAACCTTCGGCAGCGATCGGCCGGCCCGGCCTGCGATAAGGCGTATCGGTTCGCCGTCCGCGTAGTGAAATGTTGCCAATATCCGAGGGAAAAACACAAGGAACTCCTGTGATCGAAGCAACTGTCCACTTGACGTTGGTTCGCGATGGATCTAAATTCAGAGCGGAAAACAGCTTCGTATAAGGAGCCGCTCGTGAAAGAAATATTGATTTCGGAAGACGTCATTCCGATCGGGGAATTCAAAAAACAAGCATCCAGGTTTTTTCGCCGCGTGAAAGAAGACAAACGACCAATCCTGGTGACGCAAAATGGAACGCCGGTCGGCGTGGTGATACCGGCGGAGGAATATGACCGAATCCAGGGCCGGGCGCGATTCATCGCCGGCTTGAAAGAAGGACTGCGTCAGTCGGATGCCGGCGAGATCCTGTCTTCCGATGAAGTGGACCGGGAACTCGATAAGGAGTTCGGCCCGCTCAAGAAAACCAAGACACGATGAAAGTTTTTTGGACTCCGCGCGCTCTGGCCGATCTCATCGCAATTTCGCGTTTCATCGCGCTCGATAATCCCCGCGTCGCGCGTCAATTCGCCGCCAAGCTCAAACGCCGCGCCGAATCCCTGCGTCGATTGCCCAATCGCGGGCGTATTGTGCCCGAACTCGGGCGTGCGGACATTCGCGAACTCGTCGAGGAAAACTACCGGATCGCCTACCGGGTCAAGAAATCGACACTTGAGATCTTGATGATCACGGAAGGGCATCGGCTGTTGCAACACGAAGAGTTCGGAGAATAGATTTTTCTTGAGTCCGGCCCGCGATACGGCAAATTCATTCGCCGTGCGCGTCGTGAATTACTCCGGATATCTGAGGACAAAAGGGGAATTCCGGGGACATAATACTTGACTATTGAATGGCGCCAGTGAATCGCGCACAAAGAACCATGGCACGAATCGCAAGAGCGGTGGTTGATGCCGAACCACGTGCACCGCATCGCCGTTCCCGGCGAGGCCGACAGCCTGCATCGCGGCATCGCCGAGGCGCACCGGCGTTGCACGTACCGCTGGAGCAGCGCGAGCCCGCACCTCGCCGGCCGCGATGACCTTTTGGCGCGCGTCCAGCCGCTGCTGGACCTCATGCCGAACTGGCGCGATTTTCTCGACCACGCGCCGGAGAGCGCCGAAACCAAGGCGATCCGCTCGCACGCCCGTTCGGGCCGGCCGCTGGGCGACGATGCTTTTCTCGATCGTTCAGTCGTCGCCGCCCACTGGCAGGCGAGGCAATTCGCTCGTCGCGAGAGACCTTGCCTCGTCAGGGGGAATACCGAGCGCCCGTAGAAACAGCTCGGCCGTGTCGGCTCCCGCATCGCGCCAGGTTCGGTGACCTTCCAGCACGAGCATGATGGCGGCGAGCACGCTGCCGGACATCACGGCGACAGCGGTCGCGAGCTGGTCGGCGCGCAAATGGAACCGGCCGAGTTCGAGGCCCGACTTCAGGTCACTCGTCGGCGCCCCTTCGAGAAGCCCGCGCAGAGTCGGCGTGGTGGAACCGAAACGGACGAGGAAGCGGCCCCACGGCGGGTCCTCGTGGGCGCGGCGCACGAAAACGCGAATGCCGTTAGCCAGCCGCCGCGCGGGATCGGTTGACTGGTTCGGGATCGCGGCCATGCGCATACTCATTTCGGTGGTCAGTTGCGTCGCCACGTCTTCAAAGAGCGACTCAATGCTCTTGAAGTTGTTGTAGACCGTGCCGCGCGCCACGCCGGCCGCCTCGGCAAGATCGCTCACGGTTACCTGCGTCACGCCTTTTTCCGCAAAGAGCCGCAACGCCGCTTGGTGCAGTTGATTCTGCGCAATCGTCATCTGAAGAATGTAGCTGTTCAAAACAGAACACGCAAGGTCATTTACTGCTTGACAAAATGAACATATGTGTCCAATATTTTACACACGCGAGCCAAAGAGCCACGCCGTTGAGGCGCGGCAAAGGAGATGCCATGAGAAATTACGACCGGATCAACGCCCCGGCTCCGACAGACATCGAGAAGAAACACGCGCACATCATTGGCGGCGGCATCGCCGGACTTTCGGCGGCCATCTCCCTGGTGACCGACGCGCATATGCCCGCCGGCAACGTGACGATCTACGAGTCGCTGCCGCTCCTCGGCGGCGCGATGGACGGGGCCGGCGACGCGGAGCACGGCTTCACCTGCCGCGGCGAACGCGAACTCGAAGCGCGGATGGAGTGTCTCTGGTACATTTGCGGCAAAGTGCCGTCGCTCCAAACGCCGGGGATGACGATCCTCGACGAAACGTATTACGCGAACGTCCGGGAGCCGATCTACTCCCACTTTCGGCTGATGCACAAGCAGGGGCGGCTTTATGACTCCACCGGCGCCTACATGTCGCTGTACGACAATAAGCGCCTGGCGGAACTGCTCCTGACGCCGGAGGAAAAGCTCGAAGGCTTGACCATCGCCGACTGGTTCAGCCCGGAGTTCACCAAGTCGATCTTCTGGTGCTGCTGGAGCACGATGCTCGCGTTTCGCGATTTCCATTCGCTCATCGAGGCAAAGCGGTATCTGGCGCGCTTTATGATGTATGCTCCCGGCCTCACCCACCTTGCAGGCATCCTGCACACCGAATACAACGAGTACGACTCGATCATCAAACCGATGCTCGTGTGGCTGCAATCGCTGGGCGTCCGGTTCCAGACCGGCACAACGGTCATCGACATGGACCTCGTCGACAAGGCGGGCGAGACCGTCGTCACGGGCCTCACGCTGCGCAATGCGAAGGGCGATCACCGCGTCGAGTTGACCCGCAACGATCTTGTGTTTTTCACCAGCGGCTCGCTGACGCAAAACGCGACCGTGGGCGACACGAACACGGTCGCGCCGATCAACCGCGACACGCTCGACCGCGGCTGCTTCACGCTGTGGGAGAAGCTCGCCGCCAAGGATCGCAAGTTCGGCAACCCGGCGGCGTTTCTTTCGAACATCGAAAAATCGAACTGGGTTTCGTTCTTCCCCACCATCAAGGGCGACCGCACGTTTTACGACTTCATGGAAGCCAAGACCGGCAACAAGTCCGGGACCGGCGGCGCGATGTCGGTCGTCGATTCCGCCTGGATTCTTGGCTTCATTCTCTACAGCAAGTACTTTCCGAACCAGCCCGACGACGTGAACGTGTTTTGGGCGTGCGCGCAATGCAGCGACGCGCCGGGCGAGTTCATCACGAAGCCGGCGCGCGAGTGCACGGGCGCGGAAATGTTCGCCGAGTTGCTCTACCACTGCGGGTTGAAGGACAAGATCGACGGCATCCTCGCCCACTCGAAGGTTTCGACCGCGATGATGCCCTACGTCACGGCGCAGTTTGCGCCCCGCAAGATCGGCGCTCGGCCGAAGGTCATTCCGGAAGACTGCGTCAACCTGGCGTTCATGGGCCAGTTCGTCGAACTGCCGCTCGATTGCGTCTTCACCGTGGAAACCTCGGTGCGCACCGCATTGATGGCCGTGTGGGGGCTGACCGGCCTGCAGAAGCCGATGATCCCAGTTTACGAACCGGGTTACGACCTGCGGGTTATCGTGGCCAACATGAAGGCGAGCCTGGGAATCAACGAAATAACGTTGTCGGCGCTGCCGCGCATCCTGCGCTCTGGGCCCTCGCCGAAACTGATTGCGAACCGCCTGAAGAGCTTGCCGACGTCGGTGGTCTGATCGCCACGAGGACTCGAATCTCCCGTTCATCGCCAGGCGAACGATGCCAAAAACAAGGCCTTGGCGATTGGCGGGGCAACGCTGCCCCGGCCACGGCCGAAATCTCAACCCAGGCAGCAGCAGCTTTTGGTCGAGAACGCCTTGACAAGGCCGAGGTTGATAATTATCCAGTCAATTATGGCACGCACACCCACTATCGACAACGACCACCTCCTCGAAGCCGCTCGGGAAGAGTTCCTCAAACACGGAATGCGGGCCACCGCGGCGGCGATTGGCCACCGCGCCGGAGTGTCTCCGGGCATCCTCTTCCATCGGTACGGCACGAAAGCGGCGCTTTTTGCCGCCGCCATGACCGAAGGAAGCGGACACAATGCTGCGGGCCAGGGGATACCCTTCGACTTTCGCGAGCGGGTCGGCAAGGGCTCGGTGCGGAATACACTGATCGAAATCGGTGAGATGCTTCTGGACAGGTTCTTCCTCGTGGTCCCGAGCCAGGTCATGGCGTGGGCCAACCGCGACGCCGACGGCGGACAGAGCGTGGCCGAGCAGTTCCGTGAGAGAGGCGTCCGCGGCCAGAGGATATTCGTCGAGTACCTGCGAGCAGAGGCGGAACTGAAGCGAGTCCGACTCGTCGATCCCTTCGTTGTCGCGCAGGCGTTCAGCGGCGCTCTCTGGTTCTTCGCATTCGAGCAGGTAACCCAGGCGAACCTACGGGCCACGGACAAGTCTCCATCGCGAAGCGAGTTCGTTCGCCAACTCGTGGACACTCTCTGGAGTGGATTGCAACCATGACAAACCATCGAAAAAACAGACGCTTTTCGTTCGCCTCATTATTGATTGAGCGAATAATTATTATTTTGTTGACGCTGAGCATCTGGCTTCTTCCTGCCCGCGCGCACGCGCTTCAGCCGCTTGCCGACTTCCTTCGCCAGGCGGCACAGCGCAACTTCGACAATCGCGAAGCCCGCGCGACGGCGGTGCAGCGGGTCCACGAGGCCAGCCAGGCGTGGGCGCGCCTCCTGCCGTCGCTGACGCTGCAGGGCGACTACATTCGCAACCAGTACCTTGGCGAAGCCTTTGTCCCCGATGGGCCGCCGGGACCCCACGGCGTTCTGCCAACCCGGAAGATCGTTATCACTCCGGTCGATCAGTGGGACGCCAGCTTCGTCGCTGCCCTCTCCCTCATCGACGTCGCCGAATGGGACAACGTCGGCGCCGCCGCGGACGCCAGGGAGGCGCAGCAGGCGCGTGAGGCGGCCACCGCGTTGGAGGTGCAAAAGACGGTCGCGCGGACCTACTACCAACTCATCGGTGCGAGCGCGGTGGCGCGCGCTGCTCGGCGCACCTTGGCTGCCGCCGAGGATAACTCCCATTTCATCGAGACGCGCACCGGGGCCGGCTTGGCTTCCGAACTGGATCTCAAGCGGGCGCTGGCCGAGGTGGAGCGCGATCACCAGGCGATCGAGGATGCCGACTACTCCACGGTGACGCTGCGGCGCTCGCTCGAAACCCTCACTGGGCTCGCCCCGGAAGGAGACCCGGCCCAAGACGCGCCGGCTCTGCCGGTGGACGAACTTCGCGAGGAGCCGCCGCTCGCCGGATGGACGACCAGCGTCGAGAAGCTGCCATCGGTGCAAGCGGCGGCACACGACGAGCGCGCGGCCGATCGCACGGCGGACGGCGCCCTGGCGGCGCTGTATCCGGCCCTTTCCGCGCAATTTACGGAGCGGGCGACGGACGCGGTCGGCTTCGGCCAATCCCCCTACTACGCAGTGGAGGTGCTCGCCACGTGGAAGTTCGATTTCAACAGCGTCGAATCGGCCCGCGCGCAGCGCGCCGCAGCCGAAGCATCCGCCGTCCGCCATGACCGTGCGCGCGCGACGGCAGCAGACACGCTGTTCAATGATTGGCACTCCGTGCGAACGCAGATCGCCAAGGCCCGCGCGGCGCGCACCTCGCTCAAATCGTCGCGTCTGGCGCTCTCCGTCGCACATGAGAAGTACGGTTCGGGCAAGGCGACGCTCCTCGACATCGTACAGGCCGAGCGGGACGCGTTCTCCGCCGAGGTCACCGACATTCAAGCAGAGGCAGATCTCGC
>Ga0181520_10013912_pt1 | contig 10051 bp, 12 predicted proteins | sample PEATcosm2014_Bin_29_FD_132451 | JGI IMG/M metagenome (GOLD analysis project Ga0181520, IMG submission 132451) | Peatland microbial communities from MTU Mesocosm Facility, Houghton, MI, USA - PEATcosm2014_Bin02_30_metaG | ecosystem: Environmental > Terrestrial > Soil > Wetlands > Peat | place... | reverse complement strand
GGATACCCGATATAAGTCCATCCAGCTCGATGGCATCGCCTATCCGGTCACTTATACAGGCTCCTTCTCCTCGTCGGATCCGGGCCTGAATCAGATGTGGGCGATTGGCGCTTACACGGCTCATCTCTGCATGCAGGACGACATCTGGGACGCCCCAAAGCGCGACCGCGGCCGCTGGATGGGCGACCTCGATGTCAGCGGGCGCACAATCGAGGACGTCTTCGGCGACGGTTTCCTCATGGACGATACCCTCAATCGATTGTTAGGTACCGCTCCGATCCGCAAGGATGTAAACGGCATCCCGGGCTACTCCGCCTTCTGGGTTATCGGAGAGGCAGAATATTTTCGTCATCGCGGCTCTCTGGAGCAGCTCGAATCTACACATACTCGTCTCGTCCAGTTACTCGACTACATGAAAACCGAGCGGGACAAGCACAATCTCTATGCCGATACCAATCATGCGTGGCCATTCGTTGACTGGTCACCGGAGCTCAATGGCGACGATGCCCAGGCCCGCATGGGGACACAGTTCGAGTTTTACGCCGCCTTTGCCGATGGCGCGTGGCTGCTCCGCCAGATGCACGACGATACCAATGCCGCCCGCATCCAGGAGCGGGCCGATGCCATCAAGGCAGCAGCGCAGCAGAACTTGCTCGATTCCTCCGGTTCGTTTGGCGATCGCTGGCAGACCAATGCCTACGCCGTGCTTTCGGGCGTCGCCGATCGATCGCAATATCCAGCGATCTGGCGCAATTCTCTCTCCAGCGTCGGTCATATCAAATACAACGCGCTTATTATTACTCCCTACTATAACTATTACGTCATCAGCGCCATGGCGAAGATGGATCACCGCCAGGCGGCGCTTGACTGGATCCGTCAGTACTGGGGCGGGATGCTGGACGAAGGCGCAACCAGTTTCTGGGAGGGTTACGATCCTTCCTGGTACAAAGGCACAGACTTTCACGCCTCTCTCCAGGCTGACAACATGTCCGGATATCGTGTCAGCCTCGCGCATGGCTGGTCCAGCGGAATTACTCCGTGGCTGATGGAGCAGATCATCGGCATCGAAGCCACCGGTCCCGGCTTTTCCACTGTGAACATCCGTCCCGACCTGATCGACTTACAGTGGGCGAACGGCGCGGAGCCTACGCCTCGGGGAATCCTGTCCGTTGGCATCCGGAAAACCAAAGGGTACTTAACCACCATCGATCTTCCGCCGGGTACCGAAGCGCACGTCTCGGTACCAGTCGGTGCTCCCGACGTGCAGGTTCTGGTGAATGGCAAGCCGGAGACCAGTATTCCAGAGGAAAATGGCAAACGTGCGACGTTCGTCCTGCGGACCGCCGGGCACTATGAGATCGAAAGCCGATGAGCTCGGTAACGGCGCCTGGTGACAGCGCGTGGCAGCCGTTGACCGCGCTGCGTGAGCTCTGCCATTGCTTAGGCATAGCATCTGGCGATTCCGCACAGGTCTGCTTTATGTGCGAGTACCGGAGCCAATTGGGCTCGCCTGGCCCGGCGATTCTGGGATCGTAGATCCGGAAAGGCTTACGGGCCATCTGGCGCGGGACTGTTGTCGATGTGGCGCATGTAAAACCAGCGCTGCCTCCGACGCAAGTGCGGAAAGCACCACGATGGCCGATAAAAACCCAATCAACAACCAAACAGCGCCACTGCCAACGAAGTCGCCGAGGAATGACCTGAAACCCTGCCAGCCGATCAGAGTGAGAGCATAGCTGATTGCGATAGACATCTCTTTCCCCCGCGGAGTGGCTTCATATCTCAACCCCACGCATGTGCCCAGTGATTTCGGTGACGCAAGCCAATCTCCCGGCGGCGAACCAGGCCCGCCGCAGACCGATCTATCGAAACGCTCCCAACAGGTAGCACACCAGCAAGATCACAAGAACTGTGCCGAGCCCAATGCCGGCGCCTCCGCCCGTGCCCCACCTGCTGTAGCCGAAGTATCCTCCGCCCCCGCCGAAAACCAGCAACAGAACAATAATGAGAATGATCAGCATCTTGCATCCCCCTTCGCTCCGGGCATCCCCGGGTTGTAACTACCATTTCGATTGCGCCGAGCGTCTCTCGCCGGACGATTCACGTATGAGCATGCGGACTAAACCTTCATGGTTCGCGGCGCGCTCTGAGCGATCTCTTCCGTGTGCTTAAGGGCTTCCACGGAGTATCCCAGAGCCTTCCGGGCAAGCTCCTGGGCGGACGCGTGATCGCCGGTGCTATGCACGTGGGCAGCGGCTTCATGTGCGTAAGCCGCCTGGGTGTGGAGTTCCGTTAGATGTGACTCCCTGGTCCCTGTCATTGTCTTCTCCTGGTTGTTCGCGTGATCCCATGACTCTTACATTCGGAGTCTTCTACGCCGCAACAGGAAAAAACTGATCAGTTTTATACACGACCAGCGGCGGCGAGTGCCGCAGTGGCGCTGGATAGCCATCGGCGAGGCGCGGACGCAATCAGTCCTGGCGCGTGATTCCTATTGCTCAGACACGTGCGGTGCGTGGGACTAGCTTGAAGAATGTAAGGGTAGATTAATGATGCCCCCGATCAAGCAACGGGAATTCATGCAGTGACACAACCCCTTATGTAGGCTGCTGTTGCCGGGTTGATCTTAACGGCGCCAAAGCATCCCACCCTAACGAGGGAACCGCAGACACCTAAAGGGGGTCTCACATGCGCGGAATCAGAATTCTATTCGGTACAACAGCACTGCTTGCCGGCCTGGCCCTGGCGCCAGCGGTTCAAGCGCAGCTCATGATCGACATCGGCGTGCAGCCAAGCTGTGCGTACGGCTACTACGGCTATGCGCCATATTCCTGCGCGCCCTACGGCTATTACGGTCCGGGCTACTTCTACAACGGCATCTTCCTGGGAATGGGCCCGTGGGGTGGATGGGGCTACAGCCACGGCTGGGGCGGCCATCGCTTTGTGAGCGAGGGCGGAGGAAGCTATCACGGCGGACCTGGTGCCGCGTCGTATCGCTCCAGCGGCGGCCAAGCCCGCGGCAACGCTCCCGTTTCTCGTTCGAACGGATCGCGTCCCAGCGGAGGCACTGTGGCACGGAATAATGCTCCGCGCCAATCGCAAGCCGCACCTTCCCGTGCTCCCGTCTCGCACGCAGCTCCAAGCGGTGGTGGCGGTGGTGGATCTCGCGGTGGCGGCGGCGGCGGTGGTGGACATCAAGGCGGTGGTGGCGGCAATCGGCGCTAACCCATAGCCGCTAAATCAGGCGGCGAGTGACACAACAAGCGGCGGAGCATACCAGCTCCGCCGCTTTGCTTTTGCTGAGGCATCGCCGGTCGCATCGTGCTTGGATGGGCGCCGTGTGGAAGCGGCTTCGCGCCATGTGCTCAGTGAACGAATGCCAGAGGATCCGTGTGCCGCGTTTCACGGCAGAGGTGTTGCCTGTAGGCTGTGTGGTTGAGTTGGTCACCTTCGACAGTTTCTGTGCCATCACCTGAAAGTGATAGCCCATGATTGCCACGGACATGGCCGCGCCATTCGGCCGGCGCCACGCGCAATTCCCTGGCGCGCGCCTGGTTGCCGATGAAGCGGCGGTAGTCCCGCGGCCGGTTCAAGTGGGTGTCGCAGGGGTCGGTGTCCCTGGGGTTGGTGTCCCGGAAGTTGGTGTCCAGGAGCCGCTTCTTCCACGCTCGCGGCAGCCAGCGCCGCCACCGTCATCTGGCCCAGCGGAGGGCGCGCGGCATGCTTGCCTAAGACCGCGAGGCGTCTTTGAAGCTCCAAAATATCTCAGTAAATTCTGGGTAGACCAGCAGCGCATTCATCGGCCATTTCTCGGGGGAGAAGGGCGGCCGGCGAGCGTGCACAGGCTTGGCTCTGCGATTAGTTCTCTGAGCACTAGATTTCGTGCTTCCCACCCTTGCGGCAAAGGCAAAAGCGCAGCAAGGATGGGGCACCCAAGTTGGTACTTGATCGAGCGGTCAGAGACCTGGTTCCAGCGCGTCGCATGCAGAAGCAACTGCGCTCAAGGCGCACTTCTTCCGGCACAGATTGCTCTGCGACTGGGGTGGAAGATTCAACAGAGGGATTCACTCCCCCGGGGAAAGTCGAACTTCTCAGGCTGGAGACCCCTTGTGCGCCGGCGCCGACCAGTCTTCCGCGGGGCCGAGGCCGAGGCTGCCTTATAAGGCGCTACGGCGCCCGGAGACCAGGTTGAAGACCAGGATGATCAACGCGACCACCAGTAAAAGGTGAATCATGCTACCGGCTATGTGAAAGCTGAAGCCCAGAAGCCATAAAACCAGAACGATCACGAAAATTGCCCAAAGCATATTCAATACTCCTCTCACAATTGGTCACGCCTGAGACGGGAAACCCGGCCCAGGCGCAAACAAAGGGTTCACAAACAACAATTAGTTTGATGCAATTGCCTGAGCCTTGGCGTCCCTGACTGCATCGATAAAACGGCTTGCCGATGCAGGCGTCGCCACTTCGCCGCGCAGAACGCTGTGTGTGGAGATGCCAGGGCCGTAGAAAACATCCATGGAGTCGTTGTCCCGGCGAACATCGGCCCCGGTGAGCGTGAGTCCGGCAAACAGGCCTTTGGCACGCGAGTAGGTCAGGATTTCGGTATTCAGCTTCCAGTCGGTATCAGCAGTGGCATGGCGCCCCACCGGCCCGGCTGCCGCGGAGGCATCAGCTCCAAGCTGGAATTTGGCGTCTTCCATTCGCAGCATTCCTTTGTCGCCCTGGAAGACCATGACCAGATCCACGCCTTCGACGCCGATCTGCAATCCCCAGCTTCCGCCAGTAATGGCAAAGAACGCCGGAGCGCTCCATCCATCCCCAGTCCGACAGGTGGCTACGCCCCTGCCGTTCTCCGCGCCAAAGACCAAGCCGCCGCTGATCATGTGCGGCACGACGGCAATGCACTTGGCATGCTCCAGCACCTCTTGCGGAATGCCATTATCCGGCGCGGCCATAATCTGGTGCAGCACCAATGTTGCATTGTCGAGCCGGTTCTGCACATCTTCGGGAGTTTCCGCCCAGGCAGTGGTTGCCACGCCCAGACCGACCAATGCTACTAATGTCACGAATCTTTTCATGCATCTCACCTTTTCTACCCATGCGCAGCGTCACCTTCATATTGCGCACTAAGGCGCACAAGGTATCCTCACTCTAGGGGCGTTAGCGAGCAATTTCTGAGCAATTGGACTCTCCCCGGTGGATGCCGGCCGGTCGATGCTGTGGGGGCGATGCCGTGGTCGACGTCTTTGGGGTGGACTGAACAATTTCGCAACTACGTGCCGTGGGCTCTCGTGCATTCTCTCCGCTGTTCTCAATGGCGCCAGCCATTGCGTGACGTTCCAGTTCCAGAAGCCCGTCGCGAGTCTTGAAAATTATCGAGAAAAGTGAGCAAAATTGAACAGATTCCCTTGGGGCGTTGTCGGTACGGTTTCATGGTAGAGTTCCGCTGGGGCTGTAGAGCGTGGGGATCGCTGCCGATGTTCTTTTGAATGAGCAGCTTGCTAAGGCATGGTCCCCCGATTCCTTTTCCTTTTTCTGACTGCTCGCGCGAGGGGATGCAGATTGAAGCGCGATGGAGCAGCATTTCCCCCGCAAAATTTCGGGCTATCGCTGCATCTGAAAGGAGGCTCCTCGGATGGTTGAATTCGAAAAATCCCCATTTGATGCGGCAGCCTTTCTGATGAGTGCCGGGCTGGGGCGAAAAATCGTCCAAATCGAACCCAAGCAGACCTTCTTTTCGCAGGGAGACCCGGCCGATTCCGTCTTCTATCTTCAAACGGGCCGGGCAAAGATCACGGTCGTCTCGAAGGCGGGCAAAGAAGCAACCATTGCGATCCTCTCCGCGGGCGACTTCGTGGGTGAAGGCGCGCTATCCGCGACACCTGGGCTGCGATTGTCCACGGCCACCGCGACTTCCGCCTGCACAGCGCTCAAGATAAGCCGGGAAGAGATGATCCGCGTGATGCACGAGGAGCGAGACTTCTCCGATTTGTTCTTGAAATTCCTGTTGACCCGCAGCATGCGCATCCAGGCCGATCTTGTCGATCAGCTTTTCAACTCCAGCGAAAAACGCCTGGCCAGGATTCTCCTTTTGATGGCGGAATTTGGCCGGCCGGGCGAACCAGGGTCATTGCTTCCCAAGATTTCGCAGGAGACCCTGGCGGAAATGGTCGGCACCACCCGCTCCCGGGTTAGTTTCTTCATGAATCGTTTTCGCAAGCTCGGTTTTATCGATTACGACGGCCGCATTCGAGTCCACAAGTCGCTGCTGAACGTAGTTCTGCACGATCAGCTGCCCGACGGCAACGCCCAAGAGCCGTCTTATTCCGGCGCCCTCGAGCAGTAACTCAGCGAAAGCTTCCGCCGCAGACCCTGAGCAAAATTGAACAGTCTTGCGATTCCTTGCATGGGACACTCGCCTTGGTACCCATCTTCGCGGATTCACGCAAACTCGGATCATTGCCATGAGCGGTTCGTTTTCCCGAGACAAAATCCCTTTGCCTGTTGCTGCAGATGCCGTCTTTCAAGAAGGCCGCGACACCCCTGGTTTGTTGGAGATGATGACGCCCCATTCCCAGCCGAAGCGAAGGGCGCAGCAGCCTGGTGATGCGCCCTCGCCAGTGTGGATCGCGAGATACCAGCGCAACGCCGCCGGGGAGGGTTACGCGTCGATTGAATGCCCGGAGTGTCTGGGAACTTTCCCCCAGGTCCTGAGCGGCACGGTCCATTCAGTAAGCAAAACAGATTGCCTCTATTGCGGAAGCCCGGTTCGTTACGCAATCTTTCAGGCGGACGATCTGATATTTTTGATGCCGTTTCAACACGAGCGCTTCTCCGCGACACCGCGCTTTGCCCGATCAGACAACTCGCGCTCCGAGGCTCATCGTTGGAAAGCGAGAGCAAAGAGGCAGGCCGATACTCAAATGAACCGAGTGTAGTGAACTTACTCGATCCTGAAGCAGATATGAGAGGACGCAATGACGATCCTGCAAATGTTGTTGATCCTGTTTATTTTTCTGTGGGCCTTGCGCGTTCCCGAAGAGCCGGTTCGCGACCGCGAACGCATGCGCCGCGGGCGGCGATAGAGTTGGCTACCGGCCTCGCCGACCTTCTGCGCCAACAGCCTCAATAAATTCTCGGAACCAAATGGATCGGATCGCTCAGCCCGAAGTGGCGAAGCCGCGTTCCGGATTCTCTGCGACGCAAGCGGTCGAAACTGCTCAGACGTCCATGATTTGAGCCGCTACTCTCAAAAAGGTTGGAGGTGGACCAATGAATAGCAATCGAGTGAACGGTACGACCGACGAAGTGGTCGGAAGCATCAAACAAAAAGCGGGCAAGTTGACCGGCAATACACCGCTCCAGGTAAAGGGCATTGCCCAGCAGGTGAAGGGAAAAGCCGAAAACACCCTCGGGAAAGCCCAGGATATAGTGCGTGGATCCAACCGGGAAACCAGGGTGCAACAAGACACACGCCCGTAATTGGAGTTATTCTCAGGCGAAGGTGGAACCAGGCAAGAACGCCTGATTCCTGATGCTGCGCGCCTCAATGAAGCCCGCAAGAACGTGGGCGACGGCTGGCGCGAGATTCTGTCCTTGTGGCCGCCCAGGCGCCTGGGCGGTCACAAGGCTGAGTCGAGTCAAGATTGATCCGAAAAGAAGACCCACCCAAACTGCTTTTTGCCGACATCAGCTCCATCTCGTTGGATTCGAGCGCTGCTGAAGTCGCTTGGGCCCGGGATCATCACCGGGGCTGCCGATGACGACCCATCGGGCATCGCCACGTATTCCATTGCCGGCGCGCAGCTTGGAACCAAGCTGCTATGGACCGCACTGCTGACGTGGCCGCTGATGGCCGCAGTGCAAATGATGTGCGCCCGCATCGGCAAGGTGACGGGGCAGGGATTGGCCGCGAATTTCAAGCAGCGATTTCCAAAATGGCTGCTGCTGACGTTTGTCTTTGCCCTTCTCGTCGCAAATACGATTAACATTGGGGCGGATCTGGCGGGCATGGCAGATGCAGCCTCCATGCTGTCCGGCGTCAATTCCCGCTGGTTTGTCGTGGCGTTCGCGCTTCTCATCTCATGGGCAACGATTCGGCTCCAGTATGACCAGATCGCGAATGTGCTGAAGTGGCTGGTGCTTGCGCTTTTCGCATACCCCATTACTGCGTTTGTGGTGGGAGCCGACTGGGGCCAGGTGCTTCGGGATACCCTGATTCCTTCCATGCCGCATACCAGAAACGAATGGGCGACGCTGGTGGCGATCCTCGGCACCACAATCAGCCCGTATCTGTTCTTCTGGCAGGCAAGTGAGGAAGTTGAAGAGGAGAAGTCGGCAGGCCAAAGTTCGCTCGCCCTGCGCAGAGGAGCTACACCAGAAGAGCTTGAATTAAGAAACATCGACGTGGGCGTCGGCGCTTTTTTCTCGAACATGGTCATGTTCTTCATCATTTTGACCACCGCCATCACCCTCAACCGGCACCACATCATGAATATCGAAACTTCCCGGCAAGCGGCCGAGGCCCTGCGGCCGTTCGCAGGCAAATTCGCTACAACCGTGTTCACACTCGGGATTGTCGGCGTCGGGTTTCTTGCCATCCCTACCCTGGCGGGATCTGCCGCATACGCCTTCGCTGAGACGCTGGGATGGCGGCAGGGCTTGAACAAGAAACTGAGACAGGCGCGGTGGTTTTACGCACTGATTCTGGTGTCGACGGGGGTGGGTGTCGCGCTGGACTTTATCGGCATCAATCCGGTCAAGGCGCTCTACTGGACCGCGGTCATCAATGGATTGCTGGCTCCCTTTCTTCTTGTAGCCATTCTCATTGTCGCCGCGAACAAGAAGCTGATGCAGGGCCAGCCGAGTTCCCGCCTGGGATGGATTGTTGTGGCAATCACGACCATAGCCATGTTCGCAGCGGGCATTGCGATGTTTGTCGTGTAAGACGCAGGACTAAGTGCCCTCGCGTGTTTTGTAAGCCCGGGCTGCCGCGTTATGCATAGCAAACTTGTCAGCGGCATCCCTCTCGCGAAGGTCCCTGATCTTCCAGAGCCCATAGCAAACGCCGGCCACGAGCAGAGTAACGAACACACAAATCAGCGGAGTCGACCACTTCTGGAGCGTCGTTGACCACAGGCGGATGGCGTGGCGGCCGTATACGGCACCGAGCCATGCAACGAAGGAGTAACGCAGAGCGCGAGCCACGCCGAATACAACAAGGAAACGGCGACGCGAGACGCCGAGCGCGCCAGCGGCAAGCGCAAATGGCGTGAGGGGAATGGGCGGAGGAAGCACGGCGGGAAGAAAAACGGCGAGAATGCTGTGACGCTCGACCCATTTGGCGACTCGGCCACGCAGACGAGCCGGCACGTAGCGGCGCATAGCCGCTTCGCCACCCTTGCGCCCGATGTTCCAGGTCACGTATCCGCCCACGAGGCTGCCGACGATGGCTATCGCAGCAAGCAACCATGGATCTTCACCGTGGGCCACCAGCCAGAGCAACAACAGATCGGTACTACCCGGAATAGGCAGAGGAATAGGGGAGGAATCGACGACGGCAACGGGGAAAAGTCCCAGCGCTCCCAGGTGCGTGAGCCAATGCGGCATCAGCGAGCGATGCACAGGGAGCGCTAGAAACAGGCCTGCGTGTCGAACAGGAATACTCATATAAGTGCACGGCAAACAAGAGCTCGCCTTACCATCCATGCCGAGTGATTCAAGATCCTCTGCGGCCTCTCGCGAGTCCGCAGAGGATCGAAGCTTATGTTACCGCAGGCTCCCAGTCGTAGCATTGACCGGGCTTCCAATGGCTTCACCCGATACGACCAGTTCCACTCGCCGGTTTTCTTGCCGCCCGGCGGAGTTATCGTTCGAAGCTACCGGCGAACTGTTCCCGAATCCCGTTGAGCTGACTGAGTTTGCGGTTACGCCTTCTTGCACGAGGTAATCGCGAACAGCTCCTGCACGGTTTTCCGACAGCTTCTGATTCATCTCGTCGCCGCCAACATTGTCGGTGTATCCGCCGACTGCAATGTTGAGCCCCGGG
>Ga0181520_10013911_pt1 | contig 10051 bp, 10 predicted proteins | sample PEATcosm2014_Bin_29_FD_132451 | JGI IMG/M metagenome (GOLD analysis project Ga0181520, IMG submission 132451) | Peatland microbial communities from MTU Mesocosm Facility, Houghton, MI, USA - PEATcosm2014_Bin02_30_metaG | ecosystem: Environmental > Terrestrial > Soil > Wetlands > Peat | place... | reverse complement strand
TTAAAAAAGCATCCCGGTTCGTTTTACGCCGTTTCCTTTCTGTTCATGTATCAAGTCACGGCGATTTTCTGGGATGTCCGTTACGTGGCATCGGAAGTCATAAAACATCTCACAAAACTGTTGACTCACTAGGCCGCAAACACCCAACCGACGATCCTTTGGCGACCGCGGAACACCATTCGTCGGGCAAAATCCACGCCGAATAATTTCCGGCCCGCGGAACTTCATTTTCGCATTTGACATCTTCCGCCAGTCGTGGATTGTTCTGGGTGTTGGGCTGATGACACACAGGCAACAAACGAAAGGAACATTTCCAATGAAAAAGATGATCCGACCCGGCTGGACACTGTGCCTGCTGGCAATCAACGCGGCTGCGGTGGTTTTATTCAGCGGTTGCGCCACGCAACAAGAACACTCCTACAACGCCGATTTCGGCGAGGCGCTTCCGGCCCAGCCGATGTATTACATCTACGACGAGAATGATCAGCATTTCCGGATTAACGTTCATCAGGGCACGCCTTCCAATGGAGCCGAGCGCGTCCTCAACATCAAGGAAGCGGCCTCGGCCATCGCCAAGGCCGAGAGCAAGAGGCTCGGTTGGGAAAAATGGGACTTGAACTACATCCGTGAAGACAACCAAGGATGGATGCACGTCGTTGTCGCGGAAGTCACCCGCGAAAAATACATTGCGCCAACCTTTCCCGGCGCCGGCACCAACAGCGTCCCGTAAAACCGGCCCGGCTGGCGGCAGGATTCCCCGGTGCTGCTTAATTGTTGTTGAGCAAACGGACTTCGCGTTGCGGGAAGGGAAGGCTGATGTTGGCGGCGCGGAGCTGCTCCGCAACGGCTTGGTTGATTTCCGCCTGCGCGAGGACGTAGTCATCCACCTTCACCCACGGCTTGACGGCGATGTTGATGGAGGAATCGGCCAGCATGGTGACGCCGACGATGGGCACAGGCTCCTTGAGCACGCGCTTGTTGGCGGCGAGAACGCTGCGCACGATGCCCGTGGCGTCGTTCAGGTTTGTCCCGTAGGCCACGCCCACGGAAAGGTCAAGCTGCCGGATGCCGCCGAAATTGTGCAGGATGTCGCCGATGATTTTGCGGTTCGGAATCACGACGCGCGACATATCGGTGTGCAGGAGGGTGGTGGTAAAAAGTTGGATGTCCTTCACCTGCCCGGACACGCCGGCGATTTCAATCCATTCGCCCACGCGGAACGGCTTGGTGAAAATGATGGTGAGTCCCGCGACGAGGTTGCCGAGGACGCCCTGCAACGCGAGACCGACGCCCACGCCCGCCACGCCCAAGCCGGCAATCAACGCCGTCACGTCCATGCCCGCCGTGCCAAGCGCGACGACCAGCGCCATGGCAAAAATGAGCAGCCGCACGATGCGCACCAGCAGCGTCCGCATTGGCTGTTCCATCGCCTTGTGCGTCAACCAGCGGTCAACGAGCTTGCCGACCCATCGTGCGGCGACAAAACCAATGATAATCACGAACGCCGCCGAAATCAGCGCGCCGCTGTGGCCAATGACATATTCGATGAGCTTGTCCTTCCAGGCCGCGACACCGCCGCCCTGGTTGTCGGCGGCTGCCGCCGCCAAGATCGGCATGATGGCAAGGCTCGTGATGGATTGGACGGGGTTCTGCTTCCACACCGCGATTTCTTCGGGTGAATTGGTTTGGTTTTTCATGTGACGCCTTTTGTTGGTTAACTGATTAGATATTCCGGCGCGCTTCGTCAACATCAGAATGGTTGACGCGCGGTATTTTTTTGCCAAGCTGCCGGTGCAACATGACAAAGAAAACCCGCAACTGGCTCCTCGCGCTGTGCATCCTGGCGTTTCCGTTCGTCCTGTTTCTCGGCTGCCTGATTTTCATGGAAGAACCGCTGCCGCCCCTTGTGCCGCTGCCGAATCCCAACGCATACGACGATTTGGTGAGAGCGTGCAAAATGATAAAAGGTGACGTTTGGGTTTTCGACACGGCGGGACTGGAAACGTTGCGCGTCATCGTCTCGACAAACGCCCGGACGCTGGAGCTGGCGCGAACCGCTTTGACCAACCAGTGCGCCGTGCCGCTTCAATTCACTCGAGCTTTTCAGACAAACCGCATTGAAGATCTGGTCGGGTTTAAAAGCCTGGCTCAAGCGTTCGTGTGCGAAGGCGAACTCGCGGAAAAGGAGAAACGTTTCAGTGATGCCGCGAGTTCTTATCTGGACACGGTTCGTCTTGGAAATCAGATCACGCACGGCGGGCTTTTAATTGATGAATTGGTCGGCATCTCCGCCGCTTGGTATGGTGAGATGCAATTTCAAGGCATTGTGACGAACCTCGACGCGCCGTCCTGTCGCAGCGCCGCCGCGACGTTGGAAACGCTTGCCGCCGGCAGGCAAACTTGGCCGGCATCCCTGCAACAGGAGGAGGCGTGGTTGCGCCGGACTTATGGCTGGCGCAGGGATTGGTTGAAATGGATTCACTCTTCGGCGCGGCAGGAAAATCTGCGGCGCGTGTCGGACGTCGAACAGAAGGAGGGCCGGTTGATGGTTGAACTTGCCGAGCGAGCTTACGAGTTGGACAAGGGCAAACCGCCGGCGAGCCTGGCCGATCTGGTGCCGGATTATCTCAAGGCCGTTCCGCAAGACCCGGTCACCGGCACGAACACGGTTGATTCGCCGTAGCTTGAACCTTTTGGTGTCGCAGTATGTCGAACGCCGAGGAGACAAACCAATACCACATAAAATTATGATGACCCGACGCCAAGCCATTAAAACCACCGCGCTCGCCAGCGCCGCTTTCGCCACCTTGCCCGGCGCGATGGCCCAGACTAATTCCACCGCGCCCGCAGCGGCTGCGGCTCCAAGCGGGCCATTCACGCTGCCGCCTTTGCCTTACGCCTACGATGCGCTCGAACCGCACATTGACGTGCAGACGATGCAGATTCACCACGACAAACATCACGCGGCTTATGTGGCGAATTTGAACAAGGCTTGGCAACAAATGCCGTGGGGCGGTCCGCTTCCGACTTTTGCATATCTTGAAAACAACTGGTTGAAAGATCCGAAGTTCCTTTCAGAAAATGCCGCCGTCCGCAACAATGGCGGCGGCCATTACAACCATTCGCTCTTCTGGCAGATGATGAAGAAAGGCGGCGGCGGCGAACCAACGGGCGATTTGGCCAAGGCAATTGACACCGCGTTCGGCAGTTTCTCCGCGTTCAAGGACAATCTGGCTAAAGCAGGGGTGGGCCAATTCGGCAGCGGCTGGGCCTGGCTGGTCTTGGACAGCGGCGCGCTGAAGATTGAACCAACCGCGAATCAGGATACGCCGTTGAGTTCGGGCAAAACACCTTTGCTCGGCGTGGATGTCTGGGAACACGCCTATTATCTCAAATACCAGAACAAGCGCGCCGATTATATCACCGCGTGGTGGAACGTCGTGAATTGGGATTTCGTGGCGGACCGCTACGCGAAGGCGAAAGCGTAACTGCCCGCGCAATAACATTTCGGAGGGACGAGTTAAACAGGTTCCCCGACTTCATCCTGAACTAGAATCTTAGTGGGCGGTAATCTTAGGCTTCGGCGCGGTGTTCGTCGGCATTCTGACTACCGGCGATGGAATATTGCCGGGCAACTTGCCGACATTCAGAGTCACCGGTTTGCCATCCAACACCCCAATCCCCACCGGCTTGTTTAACGGGTAAACCCCATCATGTGCAGTAATAATCAAATAATGATCCAGTCTCACCCATTTTGGAAATGTGCGGACGCCGGATTCATCACCAGCATCCGATGCGCCGACATTATTTGTTGCCTTCACCTGAATTAACATCTGAACATAGGCAGAATTGTCGCTTTGGTTGGCTACAATCCGCCATGCGCTCAACACCACCTCCCCGTCTTGCATGATTCCTGCCCTTGGATCGGACAAAGTCACCGTGCCGTCAGCATCTTCACAAAAACAGGAAAGCTGAACCTCTTTCGATTTAAACGCATCATTTGCCACGTGAATTTTGAGGACGGATACCAGCAAATCGTTGTTCGCGGTGACAAGCTGCACCTCAAGCCGAAAATTATCGCCGGAAACCGTGTCTTGAGTATCGTTGCCCAAAGTGGTTGCAGCGATCATGATCCATGCAAAGAAGTTGCGGACAGCGTGCAATCCGGCCGTCATCCAAAATCCGCTGCCGGTTTTCTCGCGCCATGTCACGTAGGAAAAACCCAGGTAAAAACCGCCGACGACACCGGCACAAATGCCGGTGGCAACACCCAACTGAAAATGGAGCAGCGCGAATATGGTGGCCGACAATGCCACTTGCCACCAAAAGGTTAATCCGCATTTACGAGCAATCATTACCGGCAGAACCTGAAGGAGCAGGGTCTCGATAATCGGCGCCATCACGACTATAATCACGAATAGTCCCCCTAGCGTTTCATTGTCGAGGTCGGTTCGAGTGGGGATGTCTATACCGGTTGTCCATGACACCGCGGATAAGAGAAGAAGGAAAAATAGCGTTACGGCAAGATTCTCAACCGCAATCCTCCAAAAGAAACTGCCTTTGCCACGAGACCGGTGAGCGACGAAGTGCGCCTTGATTATTTCCCACAACTTCATGTTATAGCGCCAATTTAAGGCGGTTTGCTGACAGCTTTTGCTTTGGTTTTGTGCGGCGACCCTATTCTAGTTATTATTCGCGGTCAAGTTGGATTTTGACAGAATCATCAAACTTATTCGCCGCGATAAACCGCCCGCGCCGTGCAGGTCTCGGCCACGACCACTTCGGCGAGCAGTGGTAATTTCGGCTTCAGGCGTCTCCAAATCCAGACGGCGATTTCCTCGCTCGTCGGATTTTTGAGGCCGGGAATTTCGTTGAGGTAGCGGTGGTCGAGCTTTTCCCAGAGCGGCTTGAATGCCGTCGTGATGTCCGCGTAATCCATCAGCCAGCCGAGTTTCGGGTCGCACTCGCCCGCCACGACGATTTCCACCTTGAAGCTGTGGCCGTGCAGCCGCCGGCATTTGTGTGATTTCGGCAGGAGCGGCAGCAGGTGAGCCGCCTCAAATTGAAACGATTTTCGCAATTCCATTTTCATAAATCATATTTGGCAGTTGGGAGATGGAAGTTGGAAGTTTGGAAACGAAATCCCCAACTCCCATCTGCTATCTGCCATCTCCCGCTTCAAAATCCGTCCATGTCACCAAATCGCCCAGCGCCGGCCCGCCGTCGTGCCGCCACGTCAACGGCGGATTTTGCATCCGGCCCAGCGGACACACCCGCGTCGCACCCCAGCGCGCCAGTTGCGCGGCGATTTCATTTGTTTTTTCCTCCGGTGCGGCGAGGCCAACCGTCGAGACTTTTCCGCGAATTTCATCCGCGCCCCGCAACGCCGCGGTCAAATCCGCCACGGCCTTGACGTAAATAAACCGGTTCAGGCACGACATTTGAAACCGCGCGTCCGCCTCATAAACCACCGTCCAGGCCGTGGAATTCTTGCTGCACCAATGCCGCGTCGTCTCCGGCGAATGGGCGGCGCGCACCTCGTAAATCCCCCGACGCGACGCGATGACCGCCGCGTGTTCCGCCGCCAGCTCGCCGCGTGGTTCGGCCTGCTCGCGCCGTTCCAATTCGTCGGCCAGCAGTTCGGCAAAATTCTCCGGCGACACTCCGCCGCCAACTTCGACATAAATGACGTGCGGCGAAAGGCAGCCAAGCTGGTTCCACGCCACCACGTCGTCCGCCGCCTCCGCGACAATCTTTTTTGCGCGCGAGCCATGCAGAACTTCAGCCGCCACGAAACCGAAACTGACACGGTGGCCGTAGCCGAGAAAACGTGTCTTGACCGACATTTGCGAGCGAATCGCGGCAATCATTTCGTCGCTGCCGGTCGCCGTCACGCAATCGGCTTCGGCGAACAGGGCGTTTTCCAAGCCGGAGTTGCCGCCGCGCCATTCGGCGACTTCAAGACAAGCGCCGAGTTTTGGGTCGGCGTCGTAAATGGAATGGGCGAACATTCGCGGCAGAAATGACGAGCCGCTGGCGCATTTCACAAATTGCGCCGAGCGCATGAGCAGACCGAAAACGATGCTGGTGAGCGTAGGATTTGGAATGTTGCCCGCAGCGATGTGGACGAGGAATTCCGGGCCGATGGCCATCGCCGCGCGATTGGATTTTTCCTCAACACCCGTGGCAACCAATTTGTCGAGCCGATGCGCGTGGCCGAATTCCTGTTGCAGCAGTGAGTGGAAATTCTCGCGGGTGAGTTGCCGAAAGAAATCATCCAGGCCTTTCGCCAAAGTCGCGCGGGAAAAACCAACGCCCGGAACGCCGGCCTCCGGCACGGTGTTTTCCGTCATGGTTTTCGAGCCGTGCCGGAGGCCGGCGCTCCAAGCTTGTTCCAGCGCGAGCTTGCGGAAGGAATTGTCCGGCTCCAGCCAGTTTTCCGCCACTTCGCACAGGATTTTCACCAAGCCGTCGGTCGAGCGCCCGGCAAGGTAATGCTCGCGGTTGCGCTTCAGCGTCTGGCACGCCTCGGTGATCATCGCCGGCGACAACGTGGCTTCCGGCGGCAGATCGGCGAGAAAATAGTTGGGCAAATTCATTCGAGTGCGGAGTGCGGAGAGCGGAGTGCGGTAGAAGACATCAGCGAACAGCCGCGCGGCTCGGCCAGTTGCGCGCGGCCAATCAATTCAAATCCGTCACTGCGGCGGATGCCCAAATCCTCCGTCTGGACGGCGGCGACGGAAAAAACGTTTGCCAGATCGACCACTCGAATCAATCCGGTCTCGCCATCGGCCACTTCACGCCCTGTTTCCGGGGAAATAATTTGCGCCCGCGCCCATGGTGGAAATTTGAAACTCCGCACTTCGCACTCCGCATTCCGCACTCCGTCGTATGCCTGCGAACTCAATTCGCTCATGCCGTATTCGCAGATGATGTTTTCGGGCGGAACTCCGAGCCGCTCGGTGATGAGCGCTTGCAGTTCCGCCTTCGGCATCGAGCGCGAACGGTTTTTGTAGCCGCCGGTTTCCATCACGCGCGAACCGGCGGGAAGCTCGACCCACAGGTCTCGCTCCGCCAAATAGTCCAGCAGATGCACGAAAGAAAAAGCGGTGCCGAGAATCAATTGCGGATTGTTGCCCAGCGCCGCGAGCGCGGCATCGAAATCCAGCGTCCAAGAGCCATCTGCCGCCAGTTTGCCAAAAAAATCAGCACGGCTCGTGGAAACGCCCGCCCCACCCAGATTTCGCCGGACGGTTTCAAACATGTGGACAAGCGAGGAATGTGGCGCCAATTCGGACGGCGGCGTCAGAATGGTTAATTTGAAATTGGAAATTTCAGATTTCAAATCTGGCAGGACGCGCCGCCCAAACCACGTCCACAGCGATGCTTCATAAGCCGCCAGCGACTCCGCGCAGTGAAAATGGCGGCTGGGTTTTTGCTCCGTCGTGCCGCTGGAATGGAAGACGGCAGTGCGCTCTTCCGGCGGGATGCAGGAAAGCTCCAGTTCCTTGAACGCGGCGGCCGGCAGGGCGGGGATTTGCGTCCAATGCTCGACCACTTTTGGCGTCAAACCGCGCGCCTCGCAGATTTTCCGGTAAGCGGCGTTGTTTTCAAATTGAAGCGCAAACAGTTCCAAAGCGAGTTCAGAAAATTGCCGATTGCCGATTGCCGATTGCCGATTGGCAATCAACCCGCACAGGCGGGCGGCAAAGTAGATAAGTTCTTTGTTCATGCGGTGTTTGGTCATGGCTGGTTTTCCGCGACAGCCGGCGGCCATGATAACACGAAGCGCCTCCGCTGCAAGCGAGATTGCCATTGTCGCATTTGTCGGCCAGACTGTTCGTTCGATGAATAAACGGTTTTACATCACCACGGCAATTGATTACGTCAACGGCCAGCCGCATCTCGGCCACGCCTATGAAAAAATCGTCGCGGACGTGATTGCCCGGGCGCACCGCAGTCTGGGGCAGGAGGTTTTTTTTCTGACCGGCCTCGACGAGCACGGTCAGAAGGTCCAGCAGGCCGCCATCGCCGATGGCAAAACCCCGCAGGCTTATTGCGACGCGCTCGCGGCGGACTGGCAGTCGTTCGCCAAAAAGCTGGAGTTGACCAACGACGATTTTGTCCGCACCACGCAATCGCGCCACAAGGAATTCGTGCAGGCCACGCTCACCAAGCTCAATGACGCCGGCCATTTCTACAAGGCGACTTACACCGGTTTTTACTCCGCGAAGGAGGAAACGTTTCTCACGGAAAAGGATCGGCTGCCCGACGGCACATTTGACGCGAGCTACGGCGAAGTGGTCGAGCTGAAGGAGAACAATTACTACTTCAAGCTCGGCGCGCACCAGCAGTGGCTGATTGATTTCATTGAGGTCAACCCGGATTTCATCTCGCCATCGTATCGCCGCAACGAAGTCCTCGGCTTCCTCAAGAACAACACGCTGGAGGATTTGTGCATCTCGCGTCCGGCGGCGCGGCTGAACTGGGGCATTCCCCTGCCCTTCGACAAGGATTTCGTCACCTACGTCTGGTTCGATGCGCTCGTGAATTACATCAGCATCGCCGCAGCGCATCCGTCGCTCGGTCTCTGGCCGGCGGACATCCATGTCATCGGCAAGGACATCGTGAAATTCCACGCCGTCTTCTGGCCAATCATGCTCAAGGCGATGGGGCTGCCGCTGCCGAAACAAATTTTGGTTCACGGCTGGTGGCAGAAGGACGGCGCGAAAATCAGCAAAAGCACCGGCAATGTCGTGGATCCGATTGCGGTCATCAATGAATGGGGCTTGGACGCGTTTCGTTTTTACGTTTTGCGCGAGCTCGACATCGGCCCGGACGGCAACTGGACAGACTCCGGTTTCAGCTCGCGTTATCAGGCCGAACTCGCCAACGGCCTCGGCAATCTTGTCAACCGCTCGCTCTCGATGCTCAAGCGTTATCGCAACGGCGTCGTTCCGGCAAAGCACGACGAGCTCGCCGCCGACGCCGCGAAGGCTGCGGACGAAACCCGCGCTTTGCTCAAGCAAAACCAGCTTCAAGCCGCGTTGCAAAGCATCTGGGGACTCGTCACCCGCGCCAACCAATATGTGGATCAGACCGCGCCGTTCAAGCTGGCGAAAGACCCGGCGCAATCGAAGCGGCTCGACGAGGTGCTTTACAATCTCGCCGAGACTTGCCGAGTCCTCGCGGTTTTGCTCCGGCCATTTCTGCCGGGAACGGCAACGAAGATTTACGCGCAGCTTGGCCTGACTGAAGCACCGGACAAACTGGACGCCGCATCCTGGGGCGGATTGTCCGCCGGCCACAAAATCGGCGAGCCGGCGCCGCTGTTTCCGCGCAAGGACATTTGATTTTCTGGAGGGACGAGTTCCACGAGTCCCGCTTCTTCCCGAAAATGTCAGGGACTCGTGGAACTCGTCCCTCCGAATGACGCCGAAAGACTCATTTGCACTTCGGCAACGACTGGATACATTTAAGGCCATGAAAGCAAACCTCGCCGCCAAGATGTTGTTGCTGGCTGTTTTCTCCCTCGCCACGGTTCTTTTCGCCGGGTGCAGGACGACGCCGCAGGTGGACTGGAACAGCCGCATCGGAACCTGCACGTTTGACCAGGCCGTGGCCGAACTCGGTTCGCCGGACAAACAGTCCCGGTTGAGCGACGGCAGAATCGTGATGCAATGGATCACGCTCCACGGCGACAACGGATTTTTTGGCGGCGGAGCCTATGCCAATGGCGGCTTCGGAATGGCTGCGGGCCAGCCGGTCATGCAGACCTACAAAGACCACGTTCTGGAACTGACCTTTGGCACGGATGGCAAGCTCCTCTCGGTGGCAAAGAATTATTGAGCGGTGGAAATGCCATGGCAGCCGAAGCGAGTCGGCTCTGATTCAAATTCCAACGAACGATTTTGAGGTTTGAGCCTTGTTATACCACTTCTAGCAAGTAATTGCACTATTCTCCGTTACGGTAGCGTTTACCTGGTCAACCAGCCAGCCGTGTGAAACCAAACTCCGCACTCTTTCAGCGGTTTGGTAAATGGGTTTGAGT
>Ga0181520_10013909_pt1 | contig 10053 bp, 10 predicted proteins | sample PEATcosm2014_Bin_29_FD_132451 | JGI IMG/M metagenome (GOLD analysis project Ga0181520, IMG submission 132451) | Peatland microbial communities from MTU Mesocosm Facility, Houghton, MI, USA - PEATcosm2014_Bin02_30_metaG | ecosystem: Environmental > Terrestrial > Soil > Wetlands > Peat | place... | reverse complement strand
CCAGCGGGCAATATCCCGCGCTTCAGCCGGGAGCCCCAGGTCCAGGGTCCCCACGGACAGGTGGGTACCCTCTTGGTGGTCCGTGGGGTGGAGATCTCGATTTTGAGACCTGGGATCCCTCACTCCCGGCTCCGCGCTCAGTGCTCTAAACTCAAGGTGGAGTGATCTCACTCGAAGGATTCCCACCCTTGAAAATATCGATCCAACAAGCCATCGTTTCCACCTTTCTGCTCCTCGCCCTCGCGCCAGCCCTCCGCGCTCAACTCCCGTTAGCCCAATCCGCACCCACCTCCCTTGATGACCGCCGCAAAGCTCTCAACTCCATCCTCCACGATTACTCTGAAGACCTCCTCAGGCACGATCCCGAGTACGCCTCCGAGCAAGGCGACAAGCGCTACAACGACCAGATCTCCGACTACTCCGTAAAAGCCTTCAACGACAAGCTCGCCCGCGAGATGAACTTCATGCTCCAGCTTGCCGCCATTGACCCCGCCGGCTTCTCCGAACAGGAGGCAGCCAGCCGCGATCAACTGTTGCGCAAACTTACTGATGACCAGGAAGCCTCCGAGCTTAAGCCGTGGGAGATTCCCATCGCCCAGACAACCGGCATCCAAACCACCTATCCAGACCTGGTGGCCAAGCTCAGCTTCACCACCGTCAAGGACTACGACGACTGGATCGCCCGCCTCCACTTGATCCCCACTGCCTTTGACCAGGTCACAGAAAATATGTCCATCGGCATTGAAGACCACCACCTGCCCTCCGCCGATTCAGCGGCCAGGGTCCTCGACCAGGTGAAGCAACTTGCCGCTCAAAATCCCGAAGACTCACCCTTCGCCCTGCCTCTAAAAACCATTCCCGCAACCGTCAAGCCTGACGAGAAAGACCGCATCAAAACTGAAACATTAGACGCCATCGGCAAAGTAGTTTTGCCCGCCTACATGCGTTTCGCGCGCTTCCTTGAAGCCACTTACATCCCCGCCTGCCAACAGCACCCCGCCTCCCAAAATCACCCTTGAACAAAATGTCGCGGCAATCCAGGCACTCTCTGTAGCGTCGACTCGGCAGTTGCGAGTATCCTTGATAAATACAGTTCAAACTGATCAAAAGACAAGGAAATGATTATGTCGGAGATAGCCGTTGAGGCCACCGAAGTACCCGCGCAGTTGCCCAAGGTCCGCGTAGCCGTACTGGGAGCCGGGAAGATGGGCGGAATTCTGCTGCAGGCCTTCCTGAAGCAGAACTTGTTTGCTCCCGACCAGATTCACGCCACCGTGGGCCACGCCGAAAGAGCCCTCGCCCTGAGCACGCAATGGGGCGTGGACGTGAGCACCGACAACCTGAAAGCGGCCAGCAAGGCAGACCTGATTCTGCTCGGCGTAAAGCCCCTCCAGGTTCCCGACCTCATCGCCGAGATTCGTCCCGCGCTCACCAAGACCAAGACGCTGGTCTCCTTTGCCGCGTCGGTAAAAACCCGCGCAATTGAAGATGCTGCGGGCCTCGAGATTGCCGTCATCCGCGCCATGCCCAACACCCCCTCGGCACTGGGAGCGGGTGCTGCCGCGCTCTGCCGCGGACGATTCGTCAGTGCCAAGCAGATGGAGCTTGCCCAGCGCATCTTTGAGACCGTGGGCCGTACCGTCACCGTTGAAGAGAAGCACATGGATGCCGTAACTGGCCTCTCCGGTTCCGGGCCGGCCTATATTTACATCATCATTGAAGCCCTGGCCGAAGCAGGCGTAAAGGTTGGCCTCTCCCGCGATGTGGCCACGCAACTGGCCGCGCAAACCGTCTTCGGGGCCGGCAAAATGGTGCTCGAAACCGGCTATCATCCGGCACTCCTCAAGGACGCCGTAACCACCCCCGCCGGCTGCACCATCGACGGCATTCTGGAACTGGAAGAAGGCGGCCTGCGCGTCACTTTAATCAAGGCCGTGATGCGCGCCACCGAGCGAGCCAAGCAACTGGCCTCAGGTTAGTTTTTTACCCTCCCACGCCAGCGGCCTCCAAGCGATCCCAGGTCTAAGAATCGAGACCTGGGGCAACCGGCCAATCGGCCAACCCGCCAACTCGCTAACTCCGCTAACCACGCTAACTCCGCTAACATGCCCATCCAACGCCCAACTTGGCTCCCCACCTACCTGCCGGAACTCGACGGCCTGCGCGGCCTGGCGATTCTGTGGGTAGTCCTCTATCACTGCAATCCGCGTCTGAAGGGCACTTGGATTGATTACGCGTCCCTGTGGGGATGGGCGGGAGTGATTCTGTTCTTCGCTCTCTCCGGATTCCTGATCACCTCCATTCTGCTCGCGACGCGCGACAAGCCGCGTTACTTTCACAACTTTCATGCGCGCAGGGCGCTGCGTATCTGGCCGGTCTACATTTTGCTGCTGGCGGTGGTTTACCTCAACGCACCCTGGTTCATCGGTCCCAGCGTAATCGACGCCATTAAAGCCGCCCCCTGGCTTGCCTACCTCTTCCTGGTGCAGAATCTCTTCCATCTGGCGCTGCCTCCAGCGATTGGTCCCACCTGGGCCCTAGCCATTGAGGAGCAGTATTACTTTCTCTGGGCGCCGCTGGTTCGCTTCCTGCGGCAGCCATGGATGCTCACCGTCGTTCTGGCCGGCGCGCTCGCTGCCCCGCCGCTGCTGCGAATGAGCCACTTCGCCTGGCTAACGCCCACCCACACGCTGATTCACCTGGACGGCATCGCACTCGGCAGCCTGCTGGCGCTCGCGATTCACACCATCCCGCTAAGCCGCCGCGTCTGGCTGGGTATAGGACTCGGGGGCATTGTCGCCGGTTTTTCAGCAGCCGCCACCGTCGCCGGAGGCACCGCGTTTCTTGATTCCGCATTAGCGGTCGGCTTTGCAGGCGCAACGCTTGCCTTGATCGCCTCGACAGGCTCACGCAATCCGCTCAGCGCCGCCCTCCGCAGTGGCCCGCTCGCCTTCTATGGCCGCATCAGCTACGGCCTCTATATGTTTCACGTCACGGTCTTCGTCTTTTTAGGCTGGTTCGATCTGTACATGAATCGCTACGGCATGGCCGGCAACTTGGCCATAGTTGGCTTGCGATTTGTGGCCTCCACCGCCGTTGCCACAGCGCTCTGGTATGGCTTCGAGTCAAAGATTCTCAAGCTCAAACGCTACTTTTAAAAAGGTTCGAGTCTGTCCGTGCGGCATAGCGATCATTCCCCGCAGGCGAGAAAGACAACGACCGCAGTGAATCGCCCAGCTTTCCTCTTGAAACTACCGCGCTGGTCTTGCGGTTTGCGCCAACGAGCTTAGTATTCCCGCGTCCCTGTTTTCAAGGTTGAGATTCAGGTCCATGGCACACCTGTAAGTATTCGCATTGTAGAATGATTCCGTCTGCCGAAAGGTGTTTATGACAGATCTGAATCGCAGAGAGTTAATTGGTCATCTTGGACTTGGGGCAACATCCATCTTCGTGGCTCCCGTATTCATGAATTCCATATTCGCGGCGCGCGAACTATTTGCTGATGAGCCGCATGTAACCGTTTCTCCATTGAATATGATCACCGATGAGGACGGAATCGAGCTGGGCAAGCGATTTTCTGCACAATTGGAGAAAGAGCAGCCTCCTGTATCCAACGCGTTGATCGACCGCTATCTGAGTGGATTGGTTGTTAAACTGGCCGCTCAAAGCCAACGGCCCAACCTTCCCTACGCCATCAAATTGATGAATAGTAATATCCCTGGCGCTTATTCCTTGCCGGGCGGATTTTTGTACGTGTACCACGGCTTGATTCAGTCGATGAGTAGCGAGTGCGAGCTGGCAGCTCTACTGGCCCACCAGATCGGGCATGTGGCTGGGCGGCATGCAGATAACGTGTTGCTACGCTTCTTTACGGATCGCCACACGCTCAAGCCCTTGCTCGACAACCTCGACAAACAGAATAGCGTAATTGAAGAGCTTATCCTCAGGTTCGGAGGGGCGGTTTCGATACTGTCCTCGTTGAGCTTCAAGCTCAAGGACGAGGAACAGGCCGATCTGCTGGGGTTCTATGAGATGCTGCGCGCCGGCTGGAACCCAAACGGGTTCCTCCGGCTGTTCGCACATCTTGACAATCTCAACAAAACCTCGGAAAGAACGGAAGGCTCTTTTCTCTCCGGCCATCCAATCGCTCCGGAGCGCACTGACCTCATCCGGCGCGAACTGACCGAGGTACGTGTTCCGTATAGTGCAATCACCGACTCGGCGAGATATCAACAATTCAAATCGGCGATGGGTCGTTTGCCGATTCCGTCTAAGTAAGCCGGGCCAGCCGATGAGGAATTGAGAGGATGGCGGGTAAGCCTGGATTTCTGGCATTCTTCCTGCGTTCGCTAGGCTGGGAAACCATGAAGCTACCCACCGAAACTCCGTGCCCCATCCTTTCCGCTTGCCCGGGGTCCCCACGGACAGGTCTTAGCCCGTGGGGTGGTGTTCTGCGGAAAGGGTGGGATACCGCGAACCTGCCCCTATTCCCTATTCTCTAGTCCCTGTTCCCTGACCCCTCTGCCACTACCGCGGCCAGCGACCGACAATCACGAAGAGCGCCAGAAGAAACAGCGCCACCGAAGGTGCGGCCGATTCCTGACGCCGAATGTGATAAATGCCGGCCGCTACCATCAGCAGCGCCAGTCCCGCCGCCGCCAGCCGCAGCAGAACATCAGGAGGCCAAATATCTACCGGCACCACCACTCCCACTGCCCCTACGAGCTCCGCAATGCCAACGAGAGCGGCCTGCTGGCGCGACATTCCTATCTTGCCGCCTTTTGACTTAGCCTCAACCACTTTCACCAGCTTGTCATAGGCCAGAATCTTGCTGGCCCCCGTAAACAAAAACGCGCCTGCCAGTAAAATCTGCGCAATCCAAAGTAAACCGTTCATCGTTCCGCCTGCCTCCCTTGCTCATCCACTCGGCCATTGATGCGATCCAGCCGAGCCTTTGGCAGTAGCAAATGATTGAACCTCGAACCAGAGGTGAAAGTCAAGCCAGTTATGCTCAGCATCAACTGAGAGCTTTGGCTGAAAATAGGAAGCGCATCAGTGTCCCACAAAATGGGCCTAAGTCTCACTCTTTGTGACTCGAATCACCTCTCGCTGTAACCTGCCGCTGCTAGGCTAAATCTGTCACGCAATTCTACCGATGTGAGGTGCGAAATGACCGAGAAATCGGAAGCAAAAAAAGCGAGCAAACTCCCACTCAGCCCGGAATTGCTAGACAAGATGAACGCCTACTGGCGCGCCGCCAACTACCTTTCCGTCGGCCAGATCTACCTGAAAGACAACCCCCTGCTCGAGCGCCCGCTTACACTCGACGACGTCAAGCCGCGCCTGCTAGGCCATTGGGGTACTACTCCAGGACTCAATTTCCTTTATGTGCACTGGAACCGCCTCATCCGCGAGCGGAATCTGAATATGCTCTACATCATCGGCCCAGGGCACGGCGGCCCCGGACTCGTCGCGAACACTTACCTTGAGGGTTCCTATACCGAGATCTACCCGCACATCGAGCAGAACCGGGACGGCATCAAGCGCCTCTTCCGCCAATTCAGTTGGCCCTACGGCATTCCCAGCCACGTGGCTCCGGAGACGCCCGGCTCGATCCACGAAGGCGGCGAACTCGGCTACTCCCTGGTGCACGCCTACGGTGCAGCCTTCGATAATCCCAACCTAATCGTAGCCTGCGTAGTGGGCGATGGCGAGGCGGAAACCGGCCCCCTGGCTACAAGCTGGCACTCCAACAAGTTTCTCAATCCCGCCACCGACGGAGCCGTGCTGCCTATCCTTCACTAGAATGGATACAAAATCGCCAACCCCACCATCCTGGCGCGTATTCCCCGTGCCGAGTTAGAGAACTTAATGCGCGGCTACGGCTATGAGCCTTTTACGCTGGAAGGCGATGACCCAGCCGTCATGCATCAGCAGGCCGCGGCCGTCTTTGACACCATGTTGGACCGCATCGCAGAAATCCAGAAGACCGCCCGCAAAGGCAAAACTGGGACGCTGGCGCGGCCGGCGTGGCCCATGCTCATTATGCGCACTCCCAAGGGCTGGACCGGACCCAAGTTCGTAGACGGCAAGCCCGTGGAAAATACCTGGCGCGCTCACCAGGTTCCCTTCTCCGAAATGCGCGAGAAACCCGACCATCTCCGCTTGCTGGAAGAGTGGATGCGCAGCTACAAGCCCGAGGAGCTCTTCGATGAAAAGGGCAAGTTCCGCGATGAGCTTGCCGATCTCGCGCCCAAGGGCCGTTTGCGCATGGGCATGAACGAGCACTCGAACGGCGGCCTGCTGCTGAAGCCGCTCATCGTGCCCAACTTCCGTGATTTCGCGGTCAAAATTGGGGGCCGCGGCCAACAAGATGTCGAGACCACGCGCGTTCTCGGTCAATTGCTTCATGCCGTGATGCAGGCCAATTTGGACACAAAAAACTTCCGTGTCTTCGGACCGGACGAAACCGCTTCCAATCGGCTTCAGGACGTGATTCCCGGAACAGGGAAGGAATGGATGGCGGAGACACTGCCGGTGGACGAGAATCTGTCGCAAACTGGCCACGTGATGGAAGTGCTAAGCGAGCACATGTGCCAGGGCTGGCTGGAGGGCTACCTGCTCACCGGACGCCACGGCTTCTTCTCCTGCTATGAGGCCTTCATCCACATCATTGACTCCATGGCCAACCAGCACGCCAAATGGCTTAAGACCACGCGCGAAATTCCCTGGCGCAAACCCATCGCCTCGCTGAACTACTTGCTTAGTTCGCTGGTCTGGCGACAGGATCACAACGGCTTCTCGCATCAGGACCCCGGCTTCATCGATCACCTGTTGAATAAGAAGGCTGATGTGGTTCGTATCTATCTTCCGCCGGATGCCAACACTTTGCTCTCAGTAGCCGACCACTGTCTCCGCAGCAAAAACTACATCAACCTGATCGTCGCCGGCAAGCAGCCTGAACCGCAGTGGCTCACGATCGACGAGGCTGTCGCCCACTGCACCACAGGACTCGGCATCTGGCCATGGGCCTCCAACGACGAGGGCAACCCTGACGTAGTGATGGCGTGCAGCGGAGACGTCCCCACATTGGAAGCCCTGGCCGCTGTCAGTCTGCTACGTGCCCGGATTCCCGACCTGCGCATTCGCGTGGTCAACGTAGTAGACCTGATGGCTTTGCAGCCGCAGTCTGAACATCCTCACGGGTTGCCGGACGAAGAATTCGATCTGCTGTTTCCGGTCGGCGTTCCGGTGGTCTTCGCATTCCACGGATATCCAGCGGTGATCCACCGCCTCACTTACCGGCGTCACAACCACGACAATATCCACGTGCGCGGCTACAAGGAAGAGGGCACCACGACCACCCCTTTCGATATGTGCGTGCTCAACAACATCGACAGGTTCCAGTTGTCGCTCGACGCCATCCGGCGGGTGCCGCGCATGGCTTCGAAAGTCGACGAAACCGAACAATGGTACTCTGAGGCCATCCAGCGCCACCGTCTTTATGTAACCGAAAACGGCGACGACCTGCCCGAGATAAAGGACTGGCGCTGGCCACAGAGCTAATCAGCCGACTAACCGGGTGCCCCAGGTCTCGCTTTTGAGACCTGGGATTCCACCGACTAACACGCTGCATTATTCAGCCCTAACTTCAAGAGGTTTTCATTCATGTCTTCTTTGCCCGTATTGGTTTTGAATAGCGGTTCTTCTTCCATCAAGTTTTCAGTCTACGAAGCCGGCAACGGCGAACGACGCAAGCTTCACGAAGGTGCGGTCGACGGTATCGGCACAGATCAGGGTAGTTTTTGGATCAAGGATGCGGACGGTAATAAACTGGTCGATCTAACACCCGCTCTGCCCACGCGCGCAGTTGCATTCAAGCTTGTCGCCGACGCGCTCCATTCGGGCGACTTCCCGGCTCCGGCTGCCATTGGTCACCGCATGGTCTCCGGCGGTCCAACCGTGCAAGAAAACCAGCTCATCACTCCTGAATTGATTGATGAGATGGAAAAGTATACAGCCTTTGCGCCGCTGCATACGCCCATCGCCGTCTACATAATGCGCGAGGCTTTGCGTCTGTTCCAGGGCGTGCCAAACTTCGTCATCCTTGACACCTACTTTCATCGCACCATGCCGGAAGTCGTTACCCACATGCCCATTCCGGAGGAGTATTCCGCCATGGGTGTTCGGCGTTACGGTGCACATGGGATCTCATACGAATCGATTGTCTACCAGTTGCAACCCAACGTGCCTGAAAAGCTGGTCGTCGCCCATCTCGGCAACGGAGCCTCGATCTCCGCCATCCGCAACGGCAAGTGCCTTGATACTTCCATGGGCCTCACGCCCACCGGCGGCATCATCAGCGGCACGCGCACCGGCGACATCGATCCCGGCGTTCTGTTGTTCATTCTGCGCAAGATCGGCGAGACGGCAAAGAGTGCTCGAGAGGCCGCCGATCAGTTGGAAATAGTGGCCAGCAAGAAGGCCGGTCTGCTAGGCGTAAGCGAGCTATCCAACGACATGCGCGATCTGCGCGAGGCCATCAAAGAAGGCAACGCCAAGGCGCGGCTGGCCGTAGACAAATTCAACTGGACCATCGTCAAGTGGGTCGGCGGCTATGTGGCTGAGCTGGGTGGGCTGGATGTGCTGGTTTTCACCGGAGGCATCGGCGAAAACGACATCGCATGCCGCGCGGAAATCTGTGCCGGGCTTGGCGTGTTCGGCATCGTGCTCGACCCTCGACGCAATAACGTACGAGGCGAAGCGGTGATCTCCGCCGAAGACTCGCCAGTTATTGTTCGTGTCATTCCGCCCGCGGAAGACCTGATCATCGTCAATCACGTAGTGCGATTGCTGGCAGAGTAAACATCAACTAATTTTCTTGCTATTCAGGCTGCCTTCGATCAACAAAGGCAGTCCGCATTTCTTTTCAGCACCCCCTCCGATTTGTTCTACACTAGTGGGTTCCATACGGAGTCTTCCTCTATGCCTGCTGATACTGTGCCTGCCGTTACGCTTCGCCTTCCTTCGCCTGCATTGCGCCGCTTTGCCTGGGGTGTGCTGATCTACTTTATCGCCGTCATACTGTGGGGCACGCTGGTACGCGCCACCGGTTCAGGAGCCGGCTGCGGCAACCACTGGCCGCTCTGCAACGGCACCGTCATGCAGCACTCGGCCAGTGTAAACACCATGATCGAGTTCGTCCATCGCCTCACCAGCGGCCTCTCATTCTTTTCCGTTGTGGCGTTGCTGGCGTGGACGTGGGCGGGCACGGTGCGCGGCCACCAGGCACGCGCGGCTGCCGTCGCCTCGGTAGTGTTCACACTGATTGAGGCAACGCTTGGCGCGCTCCTGGTCAAACTCGGCCTGACCGCACAAAGCCAGTCGCCGCTGCGACCGGCATACCTGGCGCTGCATCTTACCAATACGCTGCTTCTCGTGGCCGCGCTTACTCTCACCGCGCACTTGCTCAGCCGCAGCAGGGGCTATCTGCGCGGCAGCATCCGCCTTGTTGCTCCCTTCGGCACTGTTGCCGGCATCCTGGTTGTCATGATCGTGGGCGTTACCGGATCGCTGGCTGCGCTGGGAGATACGCTCTTCCCAGCCTCTTCGCTCAGACTGGCGCTGGCCCAGGACTTCTCCTCAGCCGGTGGCTGGCTGGTGCGCTGGCGCTGGATGCATCCTACGGTTGCATTCGTATTCAGCATTCTGCTCATCTGGCTGCTCATTCACGCGGTCAGGCGCGGAAGCTTCTGGGACAATCGCGGGCTTTCCGCAGTGGTTCTATTGCTATTGGCAAGTGTTTATACGCTGGGACTGCTCGACGTGATTCTGCTAGCCCCGCTATGGATTCAGGTCGCGCACTTGCTTGCCGCCGATGTGCTATGGGTCGCGCTGGTCGTACTCACCGCCCGGCTTACGCTGCAACCGAGGGAAGCGGATTAGCGAGTCAGCAGGTCAGCGAGTCGGCGAAAAGGCCCTGTCGTAGCGGGGCCTTTCCTGTTCCCTGTTCCCTGTTCCCTGTTCCCTGTTCCCTGTTCCCTGTTCCCTGTT
>Ga0181520_10013908_pt1 | contig 10053 bp, 10 predicted proteins | sample PEATcosm2014_Bin_29_FD_132451 | JGI IMG/M metagenome (GOLD analysis project Ga0181520, IMG submission 132451) | Peatland microbial communities from MTU Mesocosm Facility, Houghton, MI, USA - PEATcosm2014_Bin02_30_metaG | ecosystem: Environmental > Terrestrial > Soil > Wetlands > Peat | place... | reverse complement strand
TCCGGGTTGGTCGCGGCGCCCGCCATGTAGCGGCGGTGCGAGAACAGGTTCGCCGTGCCCCACAACAGCTTCACTTTGGCCGTCGACATCTTCTCCTCGAGCACGTCGACGATGGCGCCGAAGTTCTTCAGATGCTCGGGCAGCGTCTCGCCCGTCGGCGCCACGTCGGCGTCATGGAAGGTGAAGAACGGCACGTCGAGGATGCGGAACAGGTCGAAGGCGACATTCGCCTTGTCCTTGGCCAAGGCCATCGGGTCGCTGCCGTGCATCCATGGCCGCAAGAAAGTCTCGCCGCCAAACGGGTCGCCGCCCGGCCAGCCGAACGAGTGCCAGTAGCATACGGCGAAGCGCAGGTGGTCTTCCATGCGGCGTCCGGCGACGACGCGGTCCTTGTCGTAAAAATGATACGCGAGCGGGTTGGCGCTCGCCGGGCCTTCGAACCGAACCGGCTCGGGCAACCCGAAGAATGTAGGCACGGGGGCATTCATTGGCAGATCTCCTTTGCAAAGAGGGCGAAGCGGCGCCATGCGGCGCGGCTCGTGGCGAAGATTTCGGCGCGCGAGGCGCCCGGCGCGAAGAATTCGATGCGCCGGGACGTGCCGATGTCGAAACTGAGAAACATGATGCAATGCGATTGTTGGTGGTTCAGGGCCGGCGGCGGGTCACGGCAGATTGTCGCGAAGGACGATATCGATGCCGATTTGCTCCTGTTCGGGGATGATCAGCTCGTTGCGAGACAACGCCATGAGGATGCGCGCCGCCGACCGGGCTTCGCGGCCCGGGTTTTGCGTGATGATCGCGGCCATCACGCCCAGCACCAGGAACCGGCGCGTTTGCGGCGTCAGATCGTGGCCAATGAAGGTGACGTCGCGCGCGCGCCCGGCGTCGATCAGCGCATTGCCGATGCCGGTCGTCCCCGCGCCGATATTGTAGAGCCCAACCAGATCGGGATGATCGGCCAGCAAGCGCCGGATGAGATCGGCGTTGTGGATGTCGTCGTCGCGGCCTTCCACCGGCGGCAGCAAATCGAGATTGGGGTATTCGGATGTGATGACCTGCTGCACGCCGAACAGACGTTCGGCATGGTCGCGCAGAGAGAGCGATCCGGCGACGACCGCAACCTTGCCTTTGCGACCGGCCAGGAATCGTCCGAGCAGAGTCCCAGCGGTGCGGCCGGCGGCGATATTGTCGATGCCGACATAACGCAGGCGCCGGGACGACGGAACGTCCGACACCAGCGTGACGACGAGGATTCCGGACGTCACGAGTTCGTCGATGGCGGCCCGCACGCGCGGATGATCCAGAGCCACCACGGCGATCCCCTGGCAGCGTTTGCCGGCGTCCTCCAAGGCTTCCGCCAGCGCGTCGGGGTCGAACACATCGGTTTCGACGACATCGATGATTGTCCGTCGCGCGGCGAGCGGCGTTCGCATCCGGCCGATGTGATCGACGATCTCGGCCATGAAGACATTCTGATTGCGCGGCATGATGAAACAGAAGCGATGGCTGCGTCCGCGCGCCAAATCCGCCGCCGCCGCGTAGGGCTGAAAACCGAGACGTTCAATCGTGTCCTTGACGCGACGAATCGTCGCTTCCCTGACGCCGCGACGGCCGTGCAGAACCCGATCGACAGTGGCCGTGGAAACGCCCGCTTCCCTGGCGACGTCCTTCAGCATAACCGTGGTGGGATCGATCGTGTCGCTCATCCATGATGGATCGCGCAAATTCGTGAGGTACGCAACTCGAATGTTTGTTGCAATGCGAAATGTCGGCCCGGGAAATTAGCGCCGTGTTTCCGTCAGAAGGGTATAAAATCACGTATTATATTGAGATATAGAGATAAAATCGTTGTCTCAGTGAATCCGCGGCGCCGCGTCAAGCTTTGATGTGCGAACATCAATTTTGCCCACGCCGGGCGCGAAAGGGTTTCCGCACTCGCCACAGCGACGATCGCCGCGCGGCCGAATCGTCTGGTCATGGTCTGGATCGCGGACGCCCGAAATTGGACCCTCGCCAACCCGCGGCGGCGGTGATGGGTTCGACGTTTTGCGCCTTCGCGGCGAATGATAGGGATCGACCGATCGCCTTGAAAACTGGCGCTCGCCGAGGATCCTGGTTCGATCGATGCGCGCAATTTTATCAAAAGTAATCGCGATGGATTCTGTTCAATTCGAATCGTTGATGGATTGCGGGCCCTAAGCCCTGTATGGATTTGCGCTCGACGTGGAATTCGACAAGCCTGCCGGTGATCCCATGCGACATTTCAATCTGACCAATCGCCACGAAATCAAAGATGCGACGCACGACACGGTGGCGACCGTTCTCTCCAGCGACTGGGAAACATTCAGCGAGCTGTCGCGCTACGGCTTCCAGCTCATCGATATGAGCGGCCAGGTCTGGACCATGCGCCGCGACGCATAGACGCGCCCAACACTGCTTTCGCTTCGGCGTGCGGCGGGCCTGAAGGCGCGCTTCCGGCCGCCGAACGGAGCGACGAAAACGCCCGCCGCCGATGTGCAGACCATGACGGCCGTCGCCCGGCGCACAACGGTTCGGGCGCCAAGAGTCTTGCTCCGCCCGTCGCCAGCGGTTCTGCTTCATTATCGCCAAGGCGTCAGAGCGCGAGCTCTTCGCGGTGTTCGATGCGGGCGGCGAGCCGCGGGGCGAGGCCCGCGGTGGTCTTGGCGGTCGGACGCCGGAAAGATCCGGCCACCGCCTTGCGCAGCTTCAGCGCGATCAGCGCTTCCGCCTGTTTGACTGCAGCGGCGACAGGATCGACGATCGGCACGGGAATGCGATCGCGCGACTTCGCCGCGAGGCCCGCCAACGGGGCGCCGCCGAATATGAGACTGTCGGCGCCGCTGTCGCGGATAACTTCGCCGGCGAGCTCGACCAGCAGATCGCTATTGCCGTTCGCATCGTCCGCGACGTCGGCGAACGGCAGGTCGAGCGCATGGATTCCGGCGCAGCGATCCTTGAAACCGTTCAGTTCGACGCAGTCGCGGTACCAGCCGACGAGGCTCGTCGAGAAGGTGACGATGGCGAAGCGTCGTCCCAGCATGCAGGCCATCAGCATCGCCGCCTCCGACACGCCGATGACCGGAAAATCGAACAGTTCGCGCGCGCCGAGCAGTCCAGGATCGCCGAAGGCGGCGATGATCGCGCCGTCGATCGAGTCGTCATGTTCGGCCAGCATTTCGAGCGCGATGGCGCCGCCAATCTGCGCCTCGGCGCGAGTCGATATGTAGGGCATGCCGCGGCTCGCTGTGATCGGCACGATCTCGGTGCCCGCTGCGGCCGCCGAGCGTCCAGAGGCCGCCATGAGATCGGTGACCGCTTCAGTCATGTTCGGATTGAGCAGGAGGATGCGCAAATTCGTCTCCGTCATGAAATCAGGAACGGCGCTATCGGACGGCGCCGCGGCGCTCAAGCCAGGCGGCGGCGCGGATCAGATCGGCGTCGGCGTTGAGGCGCCCGACGAGCTGTACGCCAAGCGGCATGCCCTCGGGTCCCTGGAGCAACGGCAACGAGACAGAAGGAGCGCCGAGCAAGGTCCACAGCGTCGACATGATCGGATTGCCAGTGCCGGCTTCGCGCTTGGGGGCGACGCCAAGGGCGGCCGGCGTGACGAGCGCGTCAAAAGGCGCGGCGATCTCCAAGAAGCTGGCGCGCAAGCGTTCACGCGCGCTCAACGCCGCGACGAACTTGACTGCGCTGAGGCCCCGACCGGCCTCGACGATGCCGCGCACGACGTCGCTCATCAGCGCCTTCGAACGCCGGTAATCTTCCAGGTAGGATTCGGCGATGCCGGCGTTCATGATGACGCTGTGAACGCTCGCCGCCTCGTCGAACGCAGGCGGCAGATCGATCGGCGCGACGACGCCGTCGAGGCTCGAAACATATGCCGCGACGGCGGCCTGCGTCGAAGCGTCCGCCTGCTCCCAGTAAGGGCCGCGAACGAAGGCCAAACGCGGCGCCGAGTTCGTCACTCCGACCGCCGACAGCGAAAAAGGAGTCGCAGCGAGAGTTTGCTCGTCGAGGGGATCGGCGCCCATGAGGATGGACGCGACGAGCGCCGCGTCTCCAACGTTGCGCGCCATCAGACCGGGCTGATCGAGCATAGTCGACTGCTTGAGGACGCCGGTTCGCGGCAGCAGGCCGAGACTCGGCTTGTAACCGACAATGCCGCAAAACGAGGCGGGTCGAATGGTCGAAGCGTTGGTCTGCGTCGCCAAAGCCAGGGGAATCATCCCGGCGGCGACCGCTGCGGCCGATCCGCTCGAAGAGCCGCCGGGCGTGCGTGAAAGGTCGTGCGGATTGCGAGTCGGCCCGGGCGTGTACACGGCAAATTCAGAAGTCACTGTCTTGCCGAGAATGATCGCTCCGGCCGAGCGCAGACGCGCGACCAGCGTCGCGTCGGTCTTCGGGCGCCGGCCACGGTGGATAGGGCTGTTGTACTCGGTAGGCATGTCGGCGGTGTCGATGATGTCTTTGACGCCGACCGGCAGGCCGTGGAGGGCGCCGAGTCGCTCGCCAGCGGCGCGGCGCACGTCCGCTGCGCGCGCCTGGGCGAGAGCGGCCTTAGGATCGACATAGGCCCACGCGCGGATATCGGACTCCTGCGCTTCGATGCGATCGAGACTGGCGGTCGTCACCGCCGCGGCGGTGAGGCCGCCGCTCCGCAATTCTGTGGCGAGGTCTCGCGCCGAGCGATCGAGCAAAGACATTGTCGCCTCCTAATTGCGCTGCGACGGCGGCGCCCATTCGAGCATCCGCGCGGTGAGACGGCTGACCGCCGAATAGCTGATCGACGTGTAGACGACGAACAGCAGCGCGACGAGGAACATGCGATCGAGATAGGCGAATTGCTGCGCGTAGACGATGACGAAGCCGAGCCCGGATTGCGCGCCGAGATATTCCGCGCCCAGAACGGCGCCCCAACCCGCGCCAAGGCTCAGCAACACCGACGAACGCATCTCCGGCAGGATCGCCGGCAGAATGACCGTCTTGTATATCGCGAAGCGCGTGGCGCCGAGCGCTCGGGCGTTGTCGATATAGATCTGCGGCACGTTGCTCACCGCGTTCACCGCGCCGGCGAAGACGATGACGCCGACGCCATAAGCGACGAACAGCACCTCGCCGATGAAATTCGTGCCGAACCAAAGCTGAAACAGCGGCACCATGGCGAGCAGCGGCAGGGTCCTGAGGAATTGCGTCGGCAAGTCGACCAGCCGCCGCGTCCAGCGCGACCACGAGACGGCGAGCCCGAGCGTCAGGCCGATCGTCCCGCCCGCCAGCAGCCCGAGCGCCAAGCGAACGATCGTCTGCAACGAATGATCGGCAAGCGACAACGCCGCGGCGAGATAGGAGCGCGGCGCGCCCTCGGCGACCGAGGGGACGCCGAGTCCGCCCGGCCAATAGTCGGACATCGACAGAAAGGTCTTGGTGAACAGAACCTGCCAGCCAGCGACCATCGGCTCGCCCGGCGCGGCCTCAGCCGTATAGACGATCGACAGGATCTGCCAGATCGCGACGATGGCGGCGAAGACGCCGAGCGAGACCCAGCGATCGCCGACGATGCGGGCGTTCGACGTCATGGCGCGGCCTCGTCGACGCCGACCTGATGGTCGAGCCCGAGATGGCGCAGCAGCGTGCGCTTGATCTCGACCATTTCCGGCAGTAGCAGACTGTCTGTCGTGCGTGGACGCGCGACGGCTACCGGGATGTCGTCGACCTTGACGCCGGCGCGAAAAACCATGACGCGATCGGCGAGACTCAAAGCCTCGTCGACGTCGTGGGTGACGAAGATCACCGTGCGCCGTGTTCCCACGCCGTCCGCGTTCCACAGATTGAGCAGCACGTCCTGCAACTGGCGCCGCGTCACGTAGTCGAGGGCGCCGAAAGGCTCGTCGAGCATCAGCACGCGCCCGCCATTGGCGAAAACGGTGGCGATGGCGACGCGCTTCAACATGCCGCCGGACAGTTCGCGCGGCCAGGCGCGCTCGACACGCGGCAGGCCGACATGCCTGAGGTACGTGCGGGCGATCTCGCGGCGCTCGGCGGCTGGCGCGCCGCGGCACTTCAGCCCGTATTCGACATTGTCGATCACGCGCATCCAGGGAAACACGCTGTCTTTCTGGAACACCACGCCGCGATCGGGACCGGGGCCCGTCACGGCCTTGTCGCCGACGACGACGTCGCCTTGGCTGGGCTCGAGCAAACCGGCCAGCATTTGCAACAACGTCGACTTGCCGCATCCCGACGCGCCGACGAAGCAAACAAACTGGCCCTCGGGAATGACGAACGAGACGTCGTCGATGGCGTTGACCGTCGCGCCGTCGGCGCGGCGAAAGCTTCGCCCGACATGCGCCAGTTCGATCATTCGTGAGTTGACGTTTGCGGGCATGATCAATTCCATTCCGATCGCAGGCCGGCGTTCCAACCGGTCAGACGCGCGATCGCCGATCCCGCGACGGCGTCGAATATGACGGCGACGAGGCCGAGCAAGAGAAGATTGGCGATGATGCCTTCGCTGTCGGTCGCGCCGGCGAGCACTTCCAGCACCTTGCCGACGCCCTCCTGTGAGCCGAGAAGTTCGGAGACCGCCTCCAAGCCCCATGCGCCGGCCAGAGCAATTCTCAGGCCGCCGAGGATTTCCGGCACGGTCGCCGGCGTCAAAAGGTCGAACACGATTTGCCGCTCCGTCGCGCCAAGCGTGCGCGCGAACTCCTCGTAGATCGGATTGATGTTGTTGGCGGCGCGCCGAGCGAACAAATAGAGGATGACGGTGACGTAGAAGATCACCAGGCAGACCGCGCTGAGCCGACCGACGCCGAACCAGATCAGCAGGAACGGCGCGGCGACGAGGATTGGAACCGTGCCGGCGGTCATCATCACCGGGTCGATCGCGGCGCGAACCAGTCGGAATCTTGCGCTCGTCAGTCCCGCCAAAACGCCGATGACGGCGCCGATGACGACCGCAAGGACGACGTTCTCGGCCGTATAGAGCAAGTTGGCGTAGAGGTTTGGATTGGCGACGCCGTAGTACGAGAGCGACGGCGCGTCGAGGAAGTCCGTGGCCAGGCGCTTCATGACCGCCAAGGGCGGCGGCAGCCGGATCGGCGACAGCAGCGCCGCGAGCCCCTGCCAGACCAGCACAAAGAGCGCAACGCCGGCGAACCGCAGCGGATCGACCGCCGCCACGAACCTTCGAATGGCGACGCGGGCGCCGACGGCGGAGCGCGCCGCCTTGCGCGCCCTGCGCGAACCAGCTTCGGCGCCAATGGCGTCGTCGCTGTCGACCGTTCCGGTTTCCGCGTCGCTCATCGAGATTACACGGACGCCGCCAGCGCAAGCCGGTAGGAATCCAGGAAGTCGAATTCGGCGTAGAGCGTCTTGGCCTTGTCGAACAACGCCTTCTTATCGCCGGTCAACGTCAGCGCGCCGAGTTTGGCGAACAGGTCGTCGGACTTGGCCTTGTAGTCGACCATTTGACGCCAGATGTCGCCGCCCCAGACCACGTCGTCGGTCGTGACCGTTCCCTTGGGGATGATGCTGTGCGACTCCAGGTCGGAGATGATCGCGTTCCAGACGCTCTTGTAATAGACGAGATTCTTGGGGTCGTCGTAATAGGCCTTACCGTCCTGGAACGGGCTGAAGGGGTCGAGCATGTTCACGGTCGTGGCGACGCCCTTGCCGTCGAGATCGGTGCCGGCGAAGCTGTTGAGATAGGGCGCTTGAATGTCGAACAGCGACGGGTCCTTTTTCGTTTCATCGAAAATGCGCCAGACCACCGACATGAAGCGCAGCACGGTGTTTTGGTTCTTGTTGACGTAGTCGCCGTTGGCGGCGACGCCGACGATATCGATCAGGCCCTCGAGCGGCGAGCCTTCGCCGCCGGGTCCGTATTTGACGAGATCGCCAATGTCGACGAGGTCGGTCCAGCCCGCCTGTCGCAGCGTGTAGGTAATTGGCGCGCCCTCAGGATTGACGAAATCTTCGCGGCCGGCCTTGGCGAGAACCAGCGACTTGGCGTCGTCCAGCACCTGCAGATTCCATTTCAGGCCGGACATGGTCGCGAGGCCTTCCTCGAACGGGCGGGCGCTGATCTCGGGCGCGCCGACGAGCGTCTTGCCGGCGAGCGGAGCCAAGGTCAGTTTCAAGGCCTCGTCGAATGTCTTGCCCTCCGCCATGTAGTCCTTGAGCGTCTTCAGCTTCAGATTGGGATTGGCGAGGATCGCGAACGCCTGATTGTTGTCGGTGAAGCCGACGCATTTCAGCAGCCGCGATTCCTTGTACATCGGCAGAATCAGCGGGCAGTACTCGCTGATCATGTCGAGCTGGCCGTTGATCATCAGCGTGAGGACGTTCGAGTCGTTGGCCTTGAGGCCGTAGGGCGCGGGCTCGAAACTGACGCCGACATCGTCGAACCAACCCTTCTTCATGCCGATGTAATAGAAGGTGTTGTCGGCGTAGGGCCGCATGCCGAACTTGATCGTCGCCTTGGGAATGTCGACGCCTGCTTCCGGCGCCGCAGGGACAAAGCGGTCGGCGGCGGCGGCGAACTGCGGCGTCGCCAGCGCGGCGATGGCGGCCGCGGCGAACGCCAAGCGCCTGAGGCGGTTCGATCGCGCCCTGCCGGGCGGAAGCAAGCTTTGCATTGGTCACTCCTGGATTTGGCCCTTGAAGGATCGTGATCGCGTCCAGCCGCCAAGGCGTCCGGCCAAACGTCTGCGACGAACTTCGCGTTTTCCCATCAGCAAACTCTATGCCATGAATTAAGATATTGATTTCATGTTAGAATGATAAAATGCAGTATCCTGCATGCAAAATGACGTCTTGCATTCTGCATGCAAAACAGGCACGAATTGACCAACGAATGGGAGTCGCATTTCACAATGCCGGTAGGAAACGTCGCGCCGCTCACTCGATCCGACGCGGTGGGCGCTCGTCCGCCCAAGCGAAAAGTCGCGCCGATTCATCGAGCGCGACCTCTGCACGAGGAAGTCTGCGACCGTCTGCGGGACATGATCATCGAGGGCGAGATCGACGCCGGCGAGCGGCTGCATGAAACCAGCTTGTCGGAGGTGCTGAACGTTTCCCGCACGCCGCTGCGCGAGGCGCTGAAGTTGTTGGCGAACGAGGGACTGGTCGACCTGCTTCCGGGGCGCGGCGCGCGGGTCAGCGCGCTGTCGCCGGAAAGCGTAGGGGAGCTGTTCGAAGTCGTCAGCGGGCTCGAAAGGCTGGCGGCCGAACTGGCCACAATGCGCATGAGCGCCCGCGACCTGGAGCGCATTCAGCGGATGCACGACAAAATGGCGACGCATTTCGCCGCGGGCGAACGCTACGAATATTTCGCCCTCAATCACGATATCCATGTCGCGATTGTCGCGGCGGCCAAGAACCAGACTCTGGTCGCCGCGCACGGCGCCCTGATGGTGAAAGCGCGCCGCAGCCGTTACACGGCGTTGGCTTCCGACGAGCGCTGGAAGGAGGCCATGAGCGAGCACGAAGCGCTGATGGAAGCGTTCCACAAGCGCGATGCGAAACGAGCGGGAGAACTCCTGTTCGAGCACGACCGGCGAACGTGCGAAACGACCCGCGACATGCTCGAAGCGGCAAGACGAGAGAAATGACCACGGCGCCGCGTCGGCGTTCGCGGACCGCGAAATCGACTTGACTGCGATCGCTTTGCGGTCCCTGCGCCTAGGCGTCCGACGTCGAGGCGAAGGGGCGCCGCCGCGCGGCGCAACGTCGGCGCCTTCATCGACGACGTCTACAACGCCGATCGCCTACACTCGGCCGTCGGATACCAATCGCCGATTGCCTTCGAAGCCGCGTTTCGAGAAACTACCAACCGTGACTTGAAATCTATGACCGCCTTGTCACCGAATTAGCGTGTCTCACGCGAGGGATGCAGGCCACCGTAGACCGACGCGAGGACAAACTGAATGATTCGGCGGTCTAAATGCGGTCAGGATCGTTCACAGGTCGACCGACCGTCGAGGCAGACCGCTAATCTCTTGAAAAGCTTGGAGCGGGTGAAGGGAATCG
>Ga0181520_10013907_pt1 | contig 10053 bp, 10 predicted proteins | sample PEATcosm2014_Bin_29_FD_132451 | JGI IMG/M metagenome (GOLD analysis project Ga0181520, IMG submission 132451) | Peatland microbial communities from MTU Mesocosm Facility, Houghton, MI, USA - PEATcosm2014_Bin02_30_metaG | ecosystem: Environmental > Terrestrial > Soil > Wetlands > Peat | place... | reverse complement strand
TTCCAGTTGGAAACACCCACCCCCATGCCGCCCTGGATAATTACGGGCGTAAAATTCATTAGATCTGATTTTCGCACGCCCGAGGCAGTTGAAAAAAAGCGCGGGCCCGGCTCCGTCGGCCAGGGCGGGGACCAGTCTCTTCTGCCGGCCGATGCGGTGAACAGAGTTTCGGGCCTTTAACGCTTTATCCGGGCTTGCTTCACACCCCGAAAATGCCTGAGACTGTTAGTTCCAAGCGAATGCACAGACGTGACATGTTCCGAGGAGCGGTGGCGGCCGCCGTCGGCGCCGGAGGCTACCTCGCCGGAAGCCGCGCCCGGCCCGAGACGCGGCGCGCGGATTGGAAGCCTTATGCGCTCGAATATCCGCTCGCCCCTCCGCGCCTCGATCCCGATACCTACTTCACCACCGAGATCTGCCGCCGCGAGCTCGGCGTCCCGGCCCTTGGCGCGGCATCGGATTGCGAGGTGATCGCCTACTACTTTCCCGCCTGGCATCCCAGCCCCTACATGGAGCGGCTGTATGGAAAAGATTGGACGGAGTTCGAACTCCTGAAAAATGCCCGGTCGCTCTTTCCCGGCCACCAACAGCCGAAGCAGCCGCTATGGGGGTACTTCAACGAAGCCGATCCCGTTTGGGCGGAGCGGGAGATCGACGCCGCCGCCGATCACGGCATCCACGGCTGGATGGTCGACTGGTATTGGCACGACGGCGCCATGTTCTATCAGGAGCAGCTCGAGAACGGTTTCCTGGCGGCCCGCAACCGGAGCCGGCTGCGCTTCGCTCTCATGTGGGCCAACCACGATTGGCGCGCGGTTTACCCGGCCCGTTCGCCGGATGAAGCCCAAATTCTGCTCCCGCAAACTCATTCCGAGCGAGACTGCCTCCGCGTGATCGATTACTGCATCGAGCACTATTTCCACCAGCCCAACTACTGGCGGTTGAATGGCGCGTTGGTCTTCGGCATTTTCGATCTGGACCACCTGGCTCGCCAGCTCGGCGGGGCCGAAGCGCTCAAACGAACGCTGGGCGCGATGCGCGAACGCGTCGCCCGAGCGGGTCTCGGCGGCTTGCATATCCAGTCGAACAACGTGCACGGCCACCTGGAGGGCCGCTTTCGGGAAGTGGGGGTGGATAGCGCTACCTTCTATCACACCTTCGGCTGGAGCTACGGAGGCCGCCCCCCAGGAAGCTTGAGCCCCTACAGCGACGGGGCCATCCACTCTATCCGGCAGTGGGCCAAAATGCGCGGCCGCTGCGATGTGCCCTTCTTTCCGGATTGCCCGGCCGGGTGGGACGATAGTCCCCGATTCGGCGCCTCGGCGCACATGGTGGTCGAGCGCTCGCCCGACCAGTATGAGATTCTGCTGCGCGCGGCGCGCCAGTTCGTCGAGGGCCAGACGCCGCGGGTGATCTTTCTCTCCTCCTGGAACGAGTGGACCGAGGATCACACGCTGCTGCCGGACACGGTCTACGGCTACAGCTACCTGGAAGCGGTGCGGCGCGCTTGCGGGCCGGCTCCGTGGGAAGATGCGGCGTTACGCGGCACACGCATATATGATGGAGGATGACTTTTCTCCAACGGATAGCCGTGTGGCTGGATCGGCGGGGGACACGCTGATCGTGCTGGCTGGGATGGCGAGCTATTCTTTCCGGGGTTGGATCTAGATCATGGCCGCGGTCCTGCTATTTACGCTCTGCGCCGCGGTCCTGCTCTACATTCTTTTCGGTTACCCCCTGCTGCTGGCCGCGCTGGCGCGCTGGCACGCGCGGCCCATCCGGCGTCGCTTCGAGCCGCGCACGGTCAGCGTGCTGATGGCCGTGCGCAATGGCGAACGAGCGATTCGCGCCAAGCTGGAATCCATCCTGGATCTGGACTATCCCCGCGACCGGCTGGAGGTGCTGGTGGTGTCCGACGGCTCCGACGACGGCACCGACGAGATCGTGCGGGAATTCGAGCCGCGCGGCGTCCGGCTGGTGAGCATCCCGCGGGGTGGCAAGGCCATGGCGCTGAACGCCGGGATGGACAAGGCGGGCGGCGAGATCCTGTTATTTACCGACGTGCGCCAGCCGCTGGCGCGGGACTGCCTGGCCCGCCTGGTGGCCTGTTTCGGCGATCCCTCGGTGGGGGTGGCCAGCGGCGAGCTGATGATTCGCGACGGCACGACGATGGAAGAGAGCAACGTGGGGCTGTACTGGCGTTACGAGAAATGGATCCGCAAGAACCTCAGCCGCGTGGATTCGGTGCCGGGAGCCACCGGTTGCCTCTACGCCATGCGCCGCGAACTGGCCCGGCCCATGCCGCCGGACACCCTGCTGGACGATGTCTTTCTCCCGCTGGCGGCCTTCTTCCAGGGATACCGCATCGTGCTGGAAGATGGCGCCAACGCCTTCGACGCGCCGGCTTCGCTCCGCTCGGAGTTCCCGCGAAAAATCCGGACGCAAGCCGGCGTATTTCAGACCATGCGCGATTATCCGGCGCTGCTTTCCTTTTCCAACCGCATGCTGCCGCATTTCCTCTCGCACAAGTTCGGCCGCCTGCTGCTGCCCTACCTGTTGATCGGCATGGGCCTGGCGGCCTTCTGGCTGCCCGCGCCGTGGCGCGCGCCGGCCCTGGCGGGGCAGGCGGCCCTGTACGGGTTGAGCCTGGCGGACATCTGGGTGCCCGAAGGTCTCTGGCTCAAGCGGCTGACGTCTCCCCTGCGGACTTTCGTGGCGCTGGTGGCATCGGCTTTGTTCGCCGTTTCGATCGTCTTCGTGCCCGCCTCCAGCCTGTGGAAGCCGGCCGGCAAGGACGCCGCACCGCACTGAAGGGCCGGCTGAAACAGGTATCGTCTTCGCGGGGGGCGGCGGACAGCTCAGACTACGATAACAAGGATCATCGAGCCCGCGCCGCGAAAGCGGCTAGCTGCGATGCCTAAGCTAACTCAAGCAGCATTGCGCGGGCGTACTTCGCGGACAATGCGGGTTTCCCACTCGTCCACGGCGGATTCCAGATCATATCTCGCCTGCAAGTTGATCCAGTACTGAGGGGTGGTCCCGAAATACCGGGCCAAACGAAGAGCGGTTTCTCCCGTGACAGAACGCGTGCCGGCGGCAATGGCGCTGATGCGATTCGCGGGCACGCGAATATCTTGCGCTAACCGATTCATGCTGAGGCCCAAGTCCTCCAGGGTCTCTTTCAAGATCTCGCCGGGATGCAGGGGCGGGAGTTTATCGGTGGTGTTTTGTGATTTCGACGTCCTCGGCATGTCCCTCTCTCCAGGTAAAGCAAACTCGATAATTGTCATTGATCCGAATGCTGTGCTGACCTGCCCGGTTGCCGCCCAGCGCCTCCAGCCGGTTCCCCGGCGGAATGCGGAGATCGCTGAGTATGCTAGCGCTGTCCAATGCCGCCAGCCGCTTGTATGCAACGAGCGCGATCGCGTCGAACTCCTCTACCCACTTTCGTTGAAACAGTTGCTCGGTCTTTTTACAACGAAACGTTCGAATCAAGCTGAATGATACTTCGCTTGTCCGTTGTACGTCAAGCGTAAAGGCTGGCACTCGAAGAAAGGCGCCGCGCGGTAATCACAGAGGCTCAGACTTGGCATCCGCACGTGGCCTGCTACTCGCCGCTGCGGGACTTCTTTCGCCGCCTGTGTTCGGCTGCATGGCACCTCTTGGTATAATGGTTGAATATAGGCAGCTTTATACCCATGGCAATGAACATCAAGAATCTGGAGGTCGAAAAGTTAGCCGGCGAAGTGGCAAGCCTGGCCCATGAAACCAAAACCGAAGCTATCCGGCGGGCGCTGGTGGAACGCCGGGCCCGGCTACAGGCCAGGGCCGGTAAGCACGGCGGACGCAAGAGCCTGCGGGAGTACTTGGAGCAGAATGTGTGGCCCCTCATGCCAGCTGGCGGGTTGGGGCGGACCATGAGCCGGGAAGATGAAGACCAGATTCTTGGCTATGGCCCCGAGGGCTACTGAAAGCATGGTTCTGGACAGTTCCGCGATCGTGGCGATTCACCTGCGAGAACCGGGTTACGAACGCCTCATCGATAAAATCGATGCCGCCGAAGTGGTGGTGGTGGGCGTTCCCACTCTGCTCGAAGCCGCCATGGTGTTGACCGCGCGGCTCGGCCAAGACGCCCGTCCGATTCTCTTCGCTTTTGTGCGCCGCCTGGAAGCCGAGGCCGTGCCGTTCAACGAGGAGCACCTGGACGCCGCTACAACTGCGTTCATCCGCTTCGGACGGGGCCGGCACGCCGCCGCGCTGAACTTCGGCGACTGTATGTCGTATGCAGTCGCATCGGTGACGGGTATGCCGCTGCTTTTCACTGGCGAGGATTTCGGACAGACAGATATCGCCAGAGCCTGATCACATTCGCCGCGCCAGTTCGTCGAGCCTTTGCAAATCCGCCCGAATCCGCGGCGTCTCCCGTTCGGCCGAAGCGATCAGCTTCTCGATGGTGGCCACCAGACCATCCACGCGCCGAATGGCCTCCTTTTCGAGGACCGAGATTGCGCCGTTGACCGCCTCCGCCCATTGCGTTGCCAGCCGGGACAGGTTCATGAAAACCACGTCCGCCACTTTGCGGGTGAAGTGCCTTTTCAATATCCCCCGGATCGCCCACATGGGAATGAGAAACGACAGCAGCTCCCAGCCGCGATCGAAGATCTTGCCGACGCGCACGTCGGGCGATTGCGGCTCCGGAACGCGCAGTTCCATTTCAGTGGTTCTGAGCGGCACGCCCAGCGCGCTCAAGGCCCGCTCGGATAGTCGGTTGCGAAAGTCCTGAAGGGCTTGCGACAGTTGCCGGCTCACCCGCCCGAGGGGCTCGAGAAATTCCCCGCGGCGCGCTTGCGAGAGGCCGGCCATCTCCCGTGTGATGGCGCCTCCCAGCCAGCCGTCGAAGCGCTCGGTCGCCGCGCTCAGGCTGCGCGTCCAGGCGGGAAATTCTTCCGCCAATTCCGCCGCCAGCCGCCCGCGCACCGGCAGCTCGTCGTTTTCGAGGATGCGCTCGAAGGCCGCGCGCGAGGCTCCCGCGGCATGGCGTGCCATGAGGCGCAGCGTCTGGCGGGTCTCCTCGAGGTATTGCTTCTCTCCCAGGATGCTCTGGCGCAGCCGCTCGCGTTCGGATTCGTCGCGCTCGGCGGCTTTCAGGGCCAGGTTCAAATACGCGGCGCATTCGCCCGCCAGGGAATCGAGCTTGTGCCGCAGGATGGCCGCGCGGTGCTCGCCGGCATCCGCGCGCGCCCCGGCGAGCAGTTCGCGGTCGAGGCGCTCGCGCAGGTGCTCGAAGCCCGGCCGGATCGAATACGGAAACACCGCGATCTCGCGGTCCCCGTATCGCGCGAGCTGCCGGCGCACGAAATTTTCCACCTCGCGCCGCTCGTTATCGTCCAGAAGGTCGATCTTGGTCAGCAGGAGCGAGATGTTCGGCGTATAGAGGCCGAGCCGGCGAATCAATTCGACGTCATGCTGGGAGAGCGGCGGGTCCACCCCCACGGCGACCAGCGCCAGCCCCACGTTGGGCAGCCAGTCGAGCGAGGCCTCGGTGTTGTGTTCGAAGACGCTCTCGAGGCCCGGCGTGTCCACGAACCGGATGCCGTGGTATGGCGCCATCGAGTCCAGTTCCAGATGCACCCGCACAACCTGTTTGACGTTGCCGGGGTTCTCCGTTTCCGAGATGAAGCCGCCGATGCAGTTTGGCGGGACCGCTTCGGCGTGCCCGTCCCGAAATATAACTTCCGCTCGATCGCGCGGCCCGTATTCCATCTCCGTCACCACGGCGGTGACCGGAATGGCGCCCACCGGCAGGAACTGCCGCCCCAGCAGGTGATTCAGAAAGCTGCTCTTGCCCGCCTTGAAGCGGCCGAAAACCGCCACATTGAGGATCTCCTCCCGGGCAAAACTCCGGCAGCTTTCGATGAAGTCGTCGAGCGCGGCGATCTGGTGGCTCCGGCAGATTTCCGCCACGAGCCCTACCGCGGAATCCTCCTCAAGCACCCGTCCCCTCGGGCGCGGCGGGGGTTTTTTGAATGCGGATCATCTGCACGGCGGAGGTGGCCATCAGGCCCGTATCCATCATGTCCGCCACCACGGGGATGAGCCGCCCGATCTGCTCGGCGCTATCCACGACCGTGATCGTAATGGGCCGGTTGCTGTGCACCAGGTGCGATTTATGCATCTCGGCGGTTTCGCCGTATCCCTCCAGACCGCGGATCGCCGTGGCGCCGGCAATCTTCAATTCACGGCACTTCGCGACGATCGCCTCATACAACGGCTTGCCCCCATAGCGATCCGATTCGGAGATGTGAATGCGCAGAATCTCAGCGGGTTGCGCCGGTTGCATCGGGGGCCTCCTCTACTGGTTGAGCGCGGACCAACCGCACGATGCCGGCATCGGAAACGACGATCAGGCCGTCTTCCACCATGCCCTCGATCGCCTCGGCGGCCGCGGCGATCTTTTCGGCCGTGTCGATAACCGACACGATGATCGGCATATCGCCGGACACATGAAAGAAGCTCTTCTTGTGCTGATGCCCCTTGGCGCCGTATCCCAGAATGCCGCGGATCACGGTCGCGCCGGAGATATCCATCATGCGTAGCTTCTGCACGATGGCATCGTAGAGGGGTGCCTCGTGCCACTTGTCCGCCTCTCCGATGAACACCCGCAGCAGCTTGGCGGGGCCCTCCTGGCGCTTATGCGGAAGCCTGGGTTCCGGCCTGGGCATTTTCCGCGCGTTCTTGATCACCTGGGTATCCTGCACTTCGATCAGGCCGTCGCTGACCATTTCATAGAGGCTGGGCAGGACCTCTTCCACTTTCTCCGCCGATTCCACGAATTCGATGCGGATGGGCAGGTGCTGCATCAGGACCTCGTCCTTGGGGGTGTGCAGCATCTGGTGCGAGCCGAATCCGGAGAAGGCGCGGGTCGCCGTGGCGCCGCCGATTCCCTTGTGCATGAGAAAGCTCATTATGGAATCGTGCAGGGCCATCATATGGTGCTGGCTTTCTTCGTTGATGTAGATCGTGACCTTCTTCGCGGGACCCTTCGTCAGCATTCCGCCTCCTCCCGGTCAGTATCTTGTTTCAGCATACTGCGCGCCTCACGATTCGAGATCTCCCACCGGTTCTCCATAGGACGATTCCTTCAATTCGCGCCCTTTCCCGGGCAGCAGGTGCCGCGGCAGGAACCGCGCATTGGCGATCGCCGTCGGGATCACCGCGCTCGCGATCACGGTGGCCACCAGGAAGGAGTATTGGCGCTGATCGATGATCCCGTGGTTCAATCCGAACAGCGCGGAAATGGTCCCGAACGTGAGTCCCGTGGACATCATCAACGAGTAGTAGATCCCGTCGTGGCCGCGGTGCCCGAAGGCGCGGACCGTGGGCAGCAGGCCGGCCAGCTTCGAGAGCATCTTGGCGAAGAAGAACGCCACAAAAACCAGCGGGGCGGCCATTAGAACGGGCACCGAAACGAAGCTCCCGGCGCGAATGAAGTAGAACGGCGTCAGCAGGCCGAAGGTCAGCGTGCGAAGCCGGCGGATCAGGAAGTGGTCCTTGCCCACGGTGCCCGCCAGCACCATGCCGACGATGTAAGCGGGCAGGACGGCCTCGCTGCCCGACCACACCGCTACGCCGCCCATTCCGAAGAGCAGAAACAGCAGATACTTGGTCTCCAATTCGGAGACCCGGCCTCCGTATCGTTCGAAAAGCCAGCGGGTGACGAAAGGCAGGATCGCAAACATCACCAGGCTGAAGACCACGAAGACCAGGGTCTTCGCCGTGAACGGAGAGAAGATCAAGCCGAGCGCCAGGACCGTCCCGAGATCGTTGATGAAACAGGCGGCCAGGATGGTCTTGCCGTAAATAGTCCGGTTGAAACCGAGCTCCAGCATGACCGCGTAGACCACGGCCACCGACGTCGTCGAGAGCGCCACTCCGGCCAGCCAGCTCGGGCGCCAGGCCCATCCGACGATGTAGTGGGCCACCAGGGTAGCTCCAAGAAACGGGCCGAAGAAGCCCACCAGCCCCACCGCCGTGGACTCTTTCCATTTGGCGCGGAAAACCTCGGGGTCCAGCTCGGCGCCGGCCAGAAAGGTGAGCACGATAGCTCCCGTGCCCGCGAGAAAGGTAATCCACGGGGCCTTCGCGCCCAGCGCTTCGCTGCCCGCCCAGGCGCCAATCGCCAGTTGCGCGATGGTGCCAACTACAATCTCGGAAAGCGCGGTCGAGACCTTCAGCCAGTTGGCTATCAGAACCGCGACCAGCGCCAGCAGCAGCCAGAGGGCCGCGACAAACCACACCTGCTCCATCCAGAAATCTCCTTCTCAACTTGTCTGGTGGCCTGCTGCGGGGCGGGAACCGAATACTCCCACAGCGCGGTCCACTGTAGGAGTTATTGGCCATTGAGGCGTTAAGCGAACTCCACCGCTACGATCAGCGTACAACAGGGCGCGATTCGCGAGCAACCGGATTGCCGTGCTCCGCGGCTACCAGATGCGCACGGGCACTTCGCCGGGAGCGAAGCCGAAGCCGGCCCGCGCGTCATAGACGACGCGGTTGTAGCGTGAGAAATCGGGGCTGTCGTACTTGCTGGCGGTCACGCCGGCAATGGCATGGATCGAATGGGTGAGCTGCCGAGACGCCTGGAACCCTCCCCGGTAGTCGCCGTAGCGGCCCACGAAGTTCATGATCGACTTCCCCTCGTCATACCCCGCCATCGCATTGAAGCTCCAGTGGCGGATTCCCGTGTAGGTATAGCCGGCCTGGGCGGTGGTCATGTTAGTAGTCAGGAACAAGCCGTTTCCCGGAGTTATCGCCCGCTTGGCCTCGATATAGGCCACGCCGTGCTCAAACGAACGCGCCAGCCGGCCGCTGAAGGTCGGGACGTAATTGATGTTGTAGAAGAGCTGAACTCCCGAGGTGATTCCGAGCAGGGCGGTGATCGCGGGGTCTACGGTCACGGTCTGAACGAACTTGGATTCCATTCGCGACGCGCCGCCATAGGCGGAAAATTCCACCCAGCGGCTGAGCCGCGTGGAAAAGGAAAACGCCGCGGTGTGCGCGCCGGTCCCACTGAAGATGTGGGCATAGCTGAAATCGTCGAATCGATAGTTCAAGCCAATGGTGGAACGGCGGGTGATGCGGTACTCCATATCGGCCCGGGCGGTGGCTCCGGTCACCGCGGCGAGCGCAGTGGAGCGGCGGCGCACCAGGAAGAAATTGCCCCCCAGGTCGAAGGAAAGACGCGCGCTCTTTTGGAACACGAAATCGGCCTGGCTTACGAAATAGATCGTGCGGTTGTCGAAGTAGTCCGTGGTGGGGACGTATTGCTGTGCCGGATCGAAGGCCACCGTCTGCGAAAGTCCCAGCAACCCGAAATCGCGCGAGAACGTGCCAGCGGTCTCGCCAAGAGTCAGGGTGGTGTGGCGGGAGAATTGATGGGTCAGGCTGAGCAGCAGGGAGTGATTGGTGTTGTCGTAGTATGTCTGCTTGAAGTAGTGGTAAAGGGAGCCGTGGTAATCGAGACCCAGTTTGGTGTGTTTCCAGTTATGCGAGCCGCTGATGCCGCCGGCCACCTCCACGCCCGCCGAGGCGCTATTGGCCAGGTCGCCCTGCGCGTCGGTCACAATAACGCCGGCCAGGCCGGTATCGTAAATAGCGTTGACGTCGAAGTACGGGCGAAAGCTGATCTGTGGCGCCTCCATGGCCGCGGGCGCTTCGTCGCGGCTGAGAATGGCCGGGCCGGCATACTGCGCGAAAACCGGCATCGATAAAAATAGTATTGCGAGCACGTGTCGCAGAATCAAAAATGCGCTCCTCTCCACCGGGACAGTTTTCCGGCGCAGCAAATCAAAGTCTCGCCCGGACGTTGCGGGCAGTCAAGCCGCCTATCGGTCAGTACGGCTTTCCTATCTATTGCGAACCACGCGACAGCAGGATGGCTTTGATCGTAAGAAAGATGATGTAGCTGTCGAGCGACGTCGACATGTTCTTGATGTAATAGAGATCGTATTCCAGCTTCCGGATGGTATCTTCCAGGGTATCGCCGTATTTGTA
>Ga0181520_10013906_pt1 | contig 10054 bp, 8 predicted proteins | sample PEATcosm2014_Bin_29_FD_132451 | JGI IMG/M metagenome (GOLD analysis project Ga0181520, IMG submission 132451) | Peatland microbial communities from MTU Mesocosm Facility, Houghton, MI, USA - PEATcosm2014_Bin02_30_metaG | ecosystem: Environmental > Terrestrial > Soil > Wetlands > Peat | place... | reverse complement strand
CGAAACGTCGCCCCGCCGCGGGGCTCCGAATGAACACGAAAACCACGGCCAAACCTTGACTCCTGTCGGACACCCCCTTATGACTCCACCCGTGCGACGCTTCGCTCCGAAAACTGTCCGCCAGGATTGGAACGCTGTCCGACAGGAATTAGAACGAGTGTCCGACAGAATCGGAATCCGCAAGGCTTCCACCTTCGCCAAAGCGCTACGGCGGACGGGATGGCGGACAGGCGAAATACGCGAATAAAACCGGGGTGATTTTTGCCGCAAAAGAGCGCAAGGAACGCATGGACTCCCACCGGCGGGGCGCGCGCCGCCAAGGCGACTGTTTAAACAGTGAGGACACCGGCCCGAGCTTATTTTTGCTTGATTTTTTCCAGCAAGGCGGACGCGGGCTCGTCGTTCGGGTTCTGGGGGACGAGTTTGCCGGCGAAGGCGCGGGCGAGGAGGGCGGGGGTGAGCTGGTCCACCTGCCGCTGCGCCACGGCCAGACGGGCTTCAAGCTGGTCGGCCAGGGCGAACAGGGCTTCCACCCGCCGGACGATTTCTTGTTGTTCGGGGAGGGGGGGCAGTATAAAAGGCAGTTCACGGACTCGTTGGCAGTTCAATGCCTGCGGACCGGAACCTCCTCCTCGTTCTCGTGTTGACTCGTATTGCAACTGAAACCATCGCCATAAATATGTTGAATCGATCAAACCGTGATCCAAAATTACAGCAGCAATGTTTTGGTTGATGGTGGCCTCAATATTGAGGATGGCCGTTTGGCCCCTTGTTTTGCCCTCGCCTATCATGGCAATCAGGACAGTGCCTTGGGGCAAGCGTCGCACAGAACATCCTTCGTAGCCAGCTTGGGTTATTCGCTCACGAGTCCCCGAAATAATATTATTACGGACTTCGCCGGAGCTCACCCACGGTATTTCCCCATCCCAAAAGTGTGGCTGTTTTCGTGATGGCGTACTGCCATTAGAAACTTTGCCGATGGTCCCAATGCGGCAGCTAAACCATGTTTTTGGAATGTCCCCCAATCCCAAGTCCCCCTCGTCAACGCGTAGATTCCGTTCGTCAAAAACTTCTTCAATTTGGGATACTTCTTTTTGGGTTTGAGCCAACGTCAGTCGCTTTTTTCTAATTCGGCCCAAAAGGGCTTCGGCTGTTTCCACGTTAGGGTTTTGCGTCCGCCAATCGGCGGTGAGGCGGCCGGAGCAGGCGGCGGCAAGGATGGCCTGACGAAAGCGTTTGAGCAGGGCGTGAATTTGGGCCAGTCGTTCCTGGCTGGTGGCAACCCGGTGCAGGAGTTTCTCCAGTTTGGCGACGATACGTTTTTGCTCGGCGAGGGGAGGGACGAAAATTTCATCTTCCAACAATGCCTCTTTTGGCAAAGTGGATTGGTTGACCCAGTGCTTGCACTTTTCATCAAACACACCTTGCCTCCAGTGAAGCCAAAGGTTCCAGCGAAGAAATCGCCCATCAATCAGGTCGCGCTTCGGTCGAAGCCGGGTGAGATGGTTGCTGAACGCATATCGTCCCGGGAGGTCAAAATAGGCGCATTTGCCAACCAGTGCGCCGCTGTTCGTGGTGCAAACCAGCACGTCTCCTCGCTTCAAATCGTGGCGCGGCCTGGCAAGGCCGGCCGGCACGGTGCGAACAAGTTCGAGCACCAGCTCGCCGACAAGGCCGATGTTGTTCATCCGCAAATGCGCGACACCGCCTTCGACATTTTTCTCGCCGGATGCAAATCCCGGCTGGAAATCTTCAATAACCTCCGAAACAGGAGCGGATATCCACCTTTGCGGTAATTCGTTGCTCATCGGGGATTTCGCAAAGCCGGAGGGGTTTCAGCGGCGGATCCCCAAAAGCAGCCGGACCAGATCGGATGGTCCAGGTTGCCTTGTTCAAATTCAATCCAGACCTGGGCGCCCATGGCGGGGATGGCGAGGCCCGGTTTATCGGGCAGGCCGCAGGGGACACAGGGCATGGCCCAGCCGGTGGGAACTTCGCCGAGGACATCCGGCACGGTGGCCATGATCCGACCAACTTGCAGGGGGTCGAGGTTGCCAACCACGAGGCCGCGATATTTTCCGAAATATTTGGGGATCATAATGGTGATGGGGGCGCCGACCGGCAGCCCAAGGCCACCAGGATTTCAAGGCTCATATTTTTGAAAAAGACATTTGTAATCAAGCGGTTACGCGCGCCATCGCGGCCCTTCAGGCCGCCGAACTCCGGGAGGGACACGCCACCCAGCCCGTTGGGCTGGGCCAAGGGATCAAGGCCCGTTGGGCCGGTGCCGGCGGCGGCCTGAAAGCGGGGCAAATGATTGAAAATCAACGTCATTATGCAGATTTTTGGTCTGGAAATCCCAACCAAAGATATTTGAAATTTTGCCCACGAATGGACACGAATGAACACGAATTAAAAATCTGAGAGATGAATTGACGACCTTTCAATCGTAAGAATCCAGTGGCATTGGACCGGCAGCCGGCGGGATCGCGGATAATGCGGCGCTCTGCCGAGGCGCCGCTACACGAGAGACAAGCCGGTCGTCCCTGCCGGGACTTTAACCGTTTGGGGGGCGTTTCCCGGCGTTGAAACGCCGGGCTATTGTCGGGCGTCCCGCTGGGACGTGGTGCCGGCAGGAAGATGGCTTCGCCAACCGTCACGGTCGCCCACTTTTGCGGCGGTCCGGGGCTCATTTTAATTGCTGGCAGACGACTTGATTTCTTTTTCAATTCCCGCCGCGAAGGTTGGCGCCTCTTCCTCGCGAACCAATTCCTTCCCGCTCCCGTCTTCGGCCAAGGTTTCGCAGGCTTGTGCAAAGGCCTCCTGCCGGTCATTTTCCAACGGGGCGCCAATGAGCAGGTAGGCATGAAACTCGGAATCCGTTTTCCGGAATTGACGCAGCAGCCCGTTCCAATGAACGGCTTTTTCGACGATCTTGGACGGATCAATGAGATCAAAGCTCAAAGGTTGAAACAGGCGCAGGCGACCGCCCGGCGGTTGCCAGGCCTCGAAACAATGTTTGAGTTTTCCCACGGTCAGGGTTTTTTCCTGAAAACGCTGGAGGACATCGCGCTGACGAAACTCGCGCTCAAATGGTTTCCAAACGTCCACATCTTCCTTTCGGGTGGGAGGGTGGGCTTTGAGGTGGCGCTGCACCAGGCGTTCAAAGAGCTCCGCGAGACTCTTTTGCGGATCATCGGTAGCCCCACCGCCGGCCGACGACCACTGGAGCGCGCTGTCATCCATGGGCAGCATCGCCCGGGCAATCGTCTCAGCCGAGAGCAGGTCACGGCCGAGCTGTTCGGAAGTTTTATGATGAATTTCCGCCGTACGCGAGGCCAGAAAGGCCAGCAGGTCACGGAGCGAATCGGATTGCAAACCGGGGAACATGGCCTTGACCCGATCCAGGGCGGGAAGTTTTTCAAAGCCCAAAAATCCGACGCGAGGGGCATGCAGCAGCACGCCAACGTTCACGAATTCGCGGGTGAAGACGTCGTGCATGTAGCGCAGCACCACGAAGCTGTAGGGTGTTTTGGGTGCTTTCATGTCAGGCGTTCGCGTATCAAGTTGCAAACCTGGCGCCGGTTCGCGACCACCCAGGACAGATGATCGCGGACTTTTGCCAAGTCCTCTTTAACCTGCCACGGTTCGGGGATTTTGCCAAGCACCGTTTCCAACCAATCGTCAGTCAAGTTGCCGAGGGCGTCGGTCAACCTGGAGAATTCGGCGTCGCTGGGGGAAACGGCTGAATAAAAAACGTGGTCGTAATACCGGTCCAATTCAAGCGAGCTGAACGAGGGCGCCGGATTGGCACGAATGAACCCAAGCGCCCGCTCATGGTCAATGAGCATTATTTTGGACCGGTCCCACAACAGGTTGGGGTTGTCCGCCTTCCGGTCGCAATTTTGAACGATGACATCGAAGGCAAAAACCTCGGCCGCCGAGGGGCGCAGCGCCAAAGGAACGCGTGGCTCGGGTGGGACCAGGCTGAAGCCCGCAGGAGCGCTCTCGCTGCCGAAATTCAAACCAAGGCTGCGTTTGACCAAATCTTGCGCCACCTTCGGAACACCCGCCAGAAATTCCGGCGAAAGATGGACGATAAACGGAGCTGGAACATTGAGGCCCAACTCGCTGGCCAATAATGAACAGAGGAGTTCAGCCACCAGGCCAAATTCGCGCGCTTCAACTCCGCCCCTAAACTTGACGTAAACATCCACTTTGCTTCCGTCCGCGCGAGCGCAGCCGAGGCGTGCCGGCCGGCTGTAACCGTTTTGAGTAAACGCGTAGAACTGTTCGGCCTCAATTGTCTCGATTTCCTTCATTTCTCCACGGCCTCCTCCTTTTCCAGCAGGGTGATGATTTCACGCAAATCGTCCACGACGGCTTCCAGTTCGGTGATGGCTTCGCCGGCGAGATCCTGCGGCTCGGGCAGTTCGTCGCTGTCTTCCAGCGAGTCGTCCTTGAGCCAAGTGAGGTCGAGTTTGTAGCCGCGTTCCCGGATGTCCGGAATGTGGAATTTGCGGAAGCGGCCGGTGTCGCCGGTGTCGGTGCGTTTGCTCAGGCCGTTGGGGTCTTTGCCGTAGGCTTTTTCAAATTCTTCAAAATGTTGCGCGGTCAGCGGGCGGTCTTTTTTGGTGATGCCGGGGACGTTGGAGCGGGCATCGAAAATCCAAGTGTGCTCGGTGGGTTTACCCTTTTGCAGGAAAATGACATTGGCTTTCACACCCTGGCTGTAGGGGGTGAACGTGCCGCGCGGCAGGCGCAGGACGGTGTGGAGGTTGCAGTCCTGCATGAGAATCTCAAACACCTCGACGGCCTTGCCCTCAAACAGGCAGTTGTCCGGCAGCACAATGGCCGCCCGTCCGCCGGGCTTGAGCACGGTGAGGACGTGTTGGACGAAATTAAGCTGCTTGTTGCTGGTCTCGATGGTGAAGTCGTCGCGGTCGGGGGCCTGGTTTGCGCCCTTGGTGCCGAAGGGCGGGTTGGTGAGGACCACGTCGTAGCGTTCGCCCCGGTCGGGTTCGTAAATGGTGTCGCCCAGCGCGAGGTGCGGCTCGACGCCGTGCAGGAACAGGTTCATGAGCGCCAACCGGCGGGGGCGGGGGACAAGATCCTGGCCGTGATACACTTTTTTGCGGATGAAATAATCCGAGCGGTCAAAGACCCCGCCGGAGACGGGCCGGGAAATCAGCCATTCCCAGGCGCACACGAGAAAGCCGCCGGTGCCGCAGGCGGGGTCGCAAATGCGGAAATCAGGGTTGCCGCGCGGGTCGGGTTTCATGACGCGGCAGATGGTCTGGATGAGCGGGCGCGGGGTGAAATACTGGCCCGCGCCTTTTTTACCCTCGCTGGCGGCCTTTTCCAGCAACCCCTCGAAGGCCGCGCCTTTGACATCCACATCCATGGCGGACCAATCCTCCTCGTCAATCATGGCGATGACGCGCTTGAGGTTGACAGGGTTGTTGAAGCGCGGGGTGGCCTGGGCGAAGATGTCGCCGAGAATGCCGGGCTGCTCGCGGAGCTTGCGGAGGATGTCGGCGTAATGATCGGTCAGGGCGGTACCGGACTGCTCCTTGAGGCTGGCCCAATCGTGATTTTTGGGCACGGTGGCACCACGTTCCTCGGCCATTTTGAGGAAGAGCAGGTAGGTGAGCTGCTCGATGTAATCGCCATAATCCACGCCGTCATGGCGCAGGGTGTGGCAGAAACCCCAGAGTTTTTGGACGATGTCGGACATGGTTATTTCTTTCCAGAAGACCTTAGTTTACAAGCGTCTTGGTAAAATAGCATTAAGCCTTCAATGCGCTTCTTCTCATCCTTTGCTTTATTAAAAAGAGTATTATATGTAGCGTTGGAAACCGTTTGTCCTATTGCCCCAGAAACATGGGCGGCCGCCACTCCAGCGGCAGCACTAATACAACAAATGCCTAAAAAAGTGAAAAAATCAAAAAAACTAGGCATTTTTGAGTGTCGAACAGCTCGCTTAATTAGTGAAAAGCATTCAGACCGAAAATCAGGATCAGATTCAAGGTGGGGCAGCCAGTCCTTATGTAAATCCTCCCAAATATGAGTTTCAGCAAGATCACGAAGCCGCAGTAGTTTCTCACGGCTTGTTTCCCAATCGCTTAGCAGTCTTTGGTTGATAGGGCGGTATGCCTCGCCATGCGGAGCAAGTGCTTCGACATAATCCTTTTGGCTAAGGTCTCCAACTATAAAATGTTGAACCCGAGGTTGTTCTACTTCGTCCTCGGCTCTCCGATGGGCGATTATTTCCTGACTTGTCATCCATTTTTCCGGGTTCTGACAGAGGGTCAGCCCCATTTTAAATCCTGAATTCTGATTTACAATGGGATCGGCAATCAACCTCAGAATGTCCTGTTGCGAATCCGGCATATTAGATTGTGTACCTTTGGATCTCCAGTGCGTTATCGAACTTGGTGTTACATCGGCAACACAATTGAGATGGTTAAAAAGTGGCTTCAAAAGCTTAAGCTTGATAGACTCAAGCTCGCTGGCATCCGCCGATTTTAAAAGTTGTACAATTCGTTTCTTAGGGTATATTTGACGTAATTGTTTGAAGCCATCTACGAACCGGGTATAGTAAGAAGACTCTGATTTTTTGAAATCAGCCAAAGAATATGGGTGTAAAATGCCTTCCGAGCGGAGATCGTTTAAAATTTTTCCTTGTGTCCAGCCTACGGATTCCGACCAGTGAAGCTCATCAGTAAATGATTCTTTTGTGCAGTAAACTTTTTTAAAAAGCCAAAACTGATATCCACCCTGGTAAAACATCTCCACGGGAAGGCCAGAATGCCAAGGTTTGATGGGATCATTGGCCAGTAAGCGATTGAATTCCCAACCGGTGATGTAAATGGAATCTTTAGCCATAGTAGGTTGCCTTTATGTTGCAACGGCACAATTGAGCTCCTGAATGATGAGTTTGAACCGCTCGTGAAATACTTGAAATGCTTTGGCTTTTCCGCCACGTCCTTGAAGAAGTGGTGCGAGATCAAAATCGTCCTCATCAAGGCTCAGGTTTTTGATCAAATGCTCCCGGACGAGCGAGAGCCATTGCATCTGTTCGTTGGTGAATTCATGTTCGGCCGCCAGCGATTCCAGAGCGCGGTTGACGCGTTCTTCGGCGGTGAGCACGGGAGCTTGGGCCGAGGCGGCGTGTTTGACGATGGAAATTACATCCGCCAGCGCCTTGTGGCTGGCGGCTTGGTGCGCGGCCTGGAGTTTGCGCTCATCAAACTGATTCTGGGCCAAGGTGCGGCGGAGTTCTTCCAGGGCGGCGGGACGCCAGTCGCGGGGGCGGTTTAGGAGGATGGCCAAGGCGTCCACTTTGTCGGCGTTTTCTTTGACGAAGCGGGAGAAGGAGTCGAGGTAGCCTTCGGCGGTGTCGTAGGGGCCGTAACGTTCGAGTTTCGTGGAGGAAACGGTGTCCTGAATTTCGTAGCCGACCAGAAACGGGACATGGGCGCGTTTGTATTCGAGGAGCAATTTCTGAAATTCCTCGTTGCGCAGCAACTTCATCGTGGCGGTGAAGTCGGTTTTGATCTTCTGGGGCAACCGGCCGGCGAAGGCGCCGATGTCGCCTTCGGGAATCCAGCGGGCGAATTCGGTGCGGGCCTCGCCGCTCATGTCTTTCTCAATGCGGCGCAGGCGCTTGGCGAGGATGCGGACGTGGTAATCGCGGTCCACATTTTGCCAGATGTTTTCGATGAGCCGGGGAATGGTCAGCGGCTCGCGGGTGGGCGGCTGGATTTCAAAGTCGGTGGTGTTTTTAAAATAGCGGATGAGGGTGCCGTCAAAGCAATCAAAGACGGTGAACCGGGTTTTGTTGAGCTCGGGGCATTTGCGGGTGCCGCGGCCGAGCATCTGCACCCAGAGGATGCGCGACTTGACGGGCCGCAGGAAGACGATGAATTCCAGCGCCGGAATGTCCACGCCGGTGGAGAGCATGTCCACGGTGACGACGATTTTGGGGTTGGGCCGGTTGCGGAACTCGCGGATGCGCTGGAGCGGGCGGTCCACATTCGGGTTGCCGGTGATTTTTTGGACAAAGTCGTCGCCCTGGCCGAAGACTTCGCGGCAGGTTTTCACCAGTTGATCGGTGTGCGAGGTGTGGGCCAGGTCGTTGACGGCGAAGATGAGGATTTTGGGGAAACGGCCGGTCTCGTTCTCGTGGGCGTAGGCGTATTGGGCAATTTCCTCAATGATTTTGCGGTTGCTCTGCGGGGCGGTGATCCGGTGCTCGATGTCTTCGGAGGCAAAGATGCGTTCATCCTCCAGTTCATCCCGGCGTTCCTGGCCGGTGGCGGGGTCAATATAGCCGACCTCCTCGCCTTCCTTCAGGAACGCGCCGTTCATGCGCACGTCGGATTTGATGGCGACCGGCTCGTAATCCACGAGGAAACCGTCGAGGATGGCCTGCTCGACATCGTAGCGGTAAACGGGCTGGCCAAAGAGGGCGGTGGTGTGCGGCGCGGGCGTGGCGGTGAGGCCGATTTTGACGGCGTCGAAGTGGCTGAGGGTGTCGCGCCAGAGGCTGGTTTCCTGGAGGGTGTAGCCGCGATGGCATTCGTCGGCGATTATGAGGTCAAAGGCGTGAATGGGAATGTCCAGTTTATCGGCATCGTCATCGGTGTCCGGGTCGCCGGCGGATTGGGCGAAGGCGGCTTCCGCGCCGAACAGGTTGCGGGCCATGCGCTGGATGGTGGAGACGTAAACGAAGGTGTGGGACGGTTTGGGGTCGGTCAGGTATTCGTTGGGCAGCACCTTGGGGTCGAAGGGTTCGTCGTCACCGAAATCCTCCCGTTGGAACCGCTGGGAATAGACCTCGTATTCCTGGGTGAATTTGTTGCCCTGGGTGGTGTCGAAGGCGTTGAAGGTGCGGACGGCCTGGGCGGCGAGGGCCTTGCGGTCCACGAGAAAGAGGATGCGGCGGAATAATTTGGCTTCCAAGAGCCGGTAAACCTGGGCAACGGTCAGAAAGGTTTTGCCGGTGCCGGTGGCCATGGCGAGGAGGAGTTCGCGGCGGCCGGCGCGCAAGGCGGCCTCGGTGCTGACGATGGCGGCCACCTGATAGGGACGCAGGCGGGTGATGCGCTCGGGCGGGGTGTCGAGCAGCCAGTGGTGCGCGGGTTGGGGGTCGTGGGCGAACCGTTCCGCCAAGGCGGTGGCGGTGTGGAAATGGCTGAGGGTGCGGGAAACGCGTTTTTCCGGGCGGACATCGAGAAACCAGATGATTTCGCCGTTGGTGGCGTAGAGAAAGGGGACGCGCAAGCCGTCCCAATAGCCCGGGCCGTGGACAGCCCCGGCGGCATAGCGTTTGGCCTGTTCGAGGACGTTCTGGGGATTGACGGTGACTTTTTTGGCTTCGATGATGGCCAGCAGCACCCCGTTGACGAAGAGGGCGTAATCGGCGGGACCGTTGGCGGTGGGAAACTCCTCGACGGCGTGGCAGGTGAGCCGGGTGGTGTCGAGGGTGGCGGTCCAAGGGATGATTTGCCAGTCGGGATGGCAGGCACGGAGCTTGGTGTCAATCCGCTGCTTGCGCGTTTTCCATTCCGGTTCGTTCCCGCCGTTGGGCATGGGGGAAGTATGCGCGGAAACATGTCCGGCGTCAAATTGAGCGCATCATGAGAATATTACGGATTACGGGGATGGAGGGCGCATGGCAGGGAGCATTGGGAATTTGAGATTTCAGGATTTGAAATTGGGGGGCAAAAGAAAATTATGAATTATGAAGGATGAATTAAGAAGGGCCAGAAATTGTTTGTTGACATGGTTATATTGCTGTGCGAGACTGGGCGGGTCGGGCGGCAAGGGGCCGAAAGGCCGAGACGACCGGGCGGATGGATTCAGGCCATACGCAGATCTTTGACATCAAAGCAGAAAGCAGAAAGCGGAAACAGGGACGCCAAGGCTTTGGGGTCTGGGCGAAGAAGGCCGAAGTCCAACGTTCCGCCGTCGCTGGCATTTTGGCGCGCCAAGCCGAAGTCGTCGAAAACCGACGGAATCCAACCGAATCTGACCTTTGGGTCAGGTT
>Ga0181520_10013904_pt1 | contig 10055 bp, 13 predicted proteins | sample PEATcosm2014_Bin_29_FD_132451 | JGI IMG/M metagenome (GOLD analysis project Ga0181520, IMG submission 132451) | Peatland microbial communities from MTU Mesocosm Facility, Houghton, MI, USA - PEATcosm2014_Bin02_30_metaG | ecosystem: Environmental > Terrestrial > Soil > Wetlands > Peat | place... | reverse complement strand
GAAAAGAGCACAGTCAAGCCCCCGCAAAGATTTGCAAAAATGCCGCCCAACTGAACTGGGAATGGAAACCCCGTAAACAAACGAACTGAAGCCGACGGAGTCCTTACCTTACGGAATCACTGGAGGAACCCCGACGTGGAACAAGTCCCGAAGGTCCAACTGGAAGCATGTCTCCGGGACGCAACGCGAGATACACTCAAAGGCGAGTACCACAAGATTAAGCACGCTTCTAAGCTTTTAGGACTCATCAATATGACAACTGTCAGGAATGCGTCGCGCCACTGTGACCGCTTTTTCGCAACGCTCCAGGCCAAAATGCAATAGCGCAGATGGGGCGGGCCTGTCTCTGGAGAACGCAGACGTGGCCCCGTGGTGTCTTATGCCCGACTCCGCGCCTTATCTCGACCGTATCTATGAGTTTGCCGCAGGTGACAATCCACTGGCGAGGCAACGGGAGACTCCCTGGGATAAAACGGATGTTGTGCTAAGGCAGGGTGGCGCAGGGCGGCAGAGCCGCAACCAAGGATGTAGGGCCGAGCGGCACTGGGCCGAGGCCGAACGCCGCTCGGCCCTACACCGCACCCAAAATGTTTGTCAAAGAACAATGATTCATGACATTGCATTGCAGAGGTAGATGTAGTTTGCCTTCCTCTGTGGTTCATAAAATCAAAGTTTGAGCCTGCGCGAAGCGCCCTAGAGTGCGGCCGAGAAGCTGCCGCCTTTCCATGAGTTTGATCTGAGTTGGCGATATATAGGTGGTTGCTCGTACTACTGTATTCTGCTGCGGTCGCTGCCGCAGCCGCATTCCAAGGCAGTAGCTGCGGCTAACGCAGTCAAGGCAGGCTTCCCGCAGGGAAGTGGCTCGCCGTGGCACTGCCACTTTAATTACGGAACGAAGCCCCAGTTCATATTAGACTCTTTTCAGATCCCCACCGACCCATGCACTTAGTTTCCATCATCAACACATATGAGCAATTTGGAACAGATGGCTGTGCATATGTGGACAGACAGACCAGGGCCGGACTTGCTAAGGTGCTCTCATCTTATACAGAGCTTCCCGGCTGCCGAGTTCAGGCTGTGGGTCAGTCACTGTTGCGATGAATACACACGCGAAAAGGGGATCGACCATGTTCAATTCAGGCTTATTGGTTCGTACCGGACGGATGCCGGTGCTGGTATTGATGTTGGTAGCAGCCATCCTTTCGGGATGCAGATCCAAGCAGGAACAGGCGCTGGATCAAGCCAAGCGGCAGGCGGCTACAACCGGGCAGACGCAGCAGGTGGTTTCTGTAGACAAGAATGGGAATACGACGACGACGGTGGTGCAGCCGCCGGCGGCCGGGCAGACCAACGAGGTGATAACCACGACGGTGACAGTGCCTGCGGCCGGGGCGCCCGTTCCAGCACCCTCTGGACCGGTGATTTCCGCGCTGACGCAACCGCCTCCGGCGCCGGTGATACCAGCCAACCTGCTCATCCCGGCGGGCACGTCGCTGACCATCCGGATCGATCAGCGCATCAGCGTAAAAACCAGCCGCGCGGGGGACACCTTTACCGGTGAGGTGGTGGACCCGGTGCTGGCCAGCGACAACAGTGTGCTGGTGCCGAAGGGTGTGCCCGTGGGTGGAGTGGTGGATGTGTCGCACGAGCGGGGACACTTCAAAGGCAGATCAATGCTGGAGCTGCGGTTGACCTCACTGACGATGAATGGGACGCAGTATCCGCTGACGACGCGGGACCTGGCGCGCAGCAAGAGGGGCAAGGGCAGACGTTCGGCGGCGTTGATAGGCGGAGGGGCGGGGGCGGGCATGCTGGTGGGTGGCGTGGCCACTGGCGGCGTAGGGTTGTTGGTGGGCGGCCTGGTGGGTGGAGGCGCTGGAACCGCTGCCGCGGGATTGACCGGCAACAGAGATATCAATATACCGGCGGAGTCGATTGTGCGCTTCAAGTTGGCGGACGATCTGGTGGTAGAGCCGACGGAGTAGTGGGGTTGTCTGGCTCAGAGCAAAGTGGGCAGCGCAACGCAGATCTGTTTTGTGGGTCCGCACTAGACTTGCTGCAAGAAACCAAACTGACACTTGTCAGCCCTTCCGCCACGGCAGCCCGAAGACTGTCATTCCATGGTATTGTTGACTGTCGGGCTCTTTATCCCAATCTAATACAAACTCTCGCAACACATTCACGCCTTGAAGGAGGCAGATATGCGAATACTTCTCCGCGTTACGTTTCCCGTGGAGCCTTTCAACACCTTTGTGAAAGACGGCAGTGTCTCAGCGAAAATGAAGCGCATCCTTGACGAACATAAGCCGGAGGCAGCCTACTTTACGGAACTCGGTGGCCGCCGCAGCGGGCTTCTGATTATCCACATGGAAGACGCCTCGCAGATTCCGGCCGTTGCCGAGCCGTGGTTCCTTACGTTCAACGCCGACGTGGAGGTTCATCCAGTTATGCTCCCCGCGGATTTGGCCAGGGCCGACTTGGGCGCTCTCGGGAAAAAATGGGCGTAGGAAATACACGATAGTCTGGTAGTTGTAGACGGCATACAGGGAAACCAGGGCGCGGGACATTGAGCCACGACTGTGGATGCGCAGGAACTTCTGGCGAAATATCGCACCAGATTATGCGGTTGCAGGTAGTCACGCTGATCTGGATGGTGGTTGAGTGTGCCCTGGCTCTCTTTTCTGCATGGCGCGCGGGCAGCCCCGTGCTTTTCGCCTTTGGGGCCGATAGCCTGATCGAACTCTTGTCGGCGCTCGTGGTGCTCCTGCAATTCCTCCCACGCCTTGCTCTGAGCACTGCCCGGGCCACGAGGCTCGCGGGCATTCTTCTCTTCCTGCTTGCTGCGGTCATCACCATGAGCTCCGCCCTCGCGCTGTGGCGGCATGTTCGGCCTGATACAAGTTGGATCGGCATGGGCGTCACCTTTGCCGCGCTCGCCGTCATGCCCTCGCTAAGTTTGGCCAAACGAAGAGCCGGAAAAACCGCTCGCAATGCGGCATTAACCGCCGACGCGGTGCAGTCCGCAACCTGTGCCTATCTTGCCGGTATAACCCTTGCCGGCTTGCTCCTAAATGCGGTGCTTCATATCCGCTGGATAGACCCCGCCGCCGCGCTGGTTGCGGTTCCCATCATCTGCCTTGAAGGAAAGAAAGCGTTGCAGGGCGAGGAGTGTTGTTAGCTGGCATGTCTCGCCAAGTCGCGATATCCTCATCGTGCAAGCGTAACGCACCTGCCATCATGCGCGACGGGCAAAGCGCCATGCGCGACCCATCTCGGATCTTTGTAGCTTGCAGGTTGAGAGCGGGGAGGAAGCGGGCCAATTGAAACTACGGCTGTGCAGAGCCCTTAGGATCTCCGTGAACAACGAGGAACCGAACGACTTTCCCGCAGTGCAAGCAGGTGGTCCACTTTTCATCTGGCCCTATGTAGCGGGCGCGGGGGACACTGAATACGCGCAAGCAGTCGTCACAACCAATGATGTAGTGCCCGTCCCCATCCCATCTTGCCTGGACTGGTTTGCCGTCAACGTGGGCGCGGGCAATTCGCAGAGGTGGTTTTTTGGTCAGTTCGGAGATGGTTCGCAGCAGCGGCTCAAATCCGAATCCATTCTTGTGGAAATAGGCGTCGGCAGCCACTCCTACTGGCAATTCATTGGCGGCGGACCCGCTGATAACGATAAAGGGTATTTGCGGAAAGCGCTTGCGTACGACGACGAGAAACTCAAGCCCTGACATTTTGGGCATATTGATATCAGAGACAATTAAGTCCGGGAGTCCTGCGCGGAGTTTTGCGATCGCGTCCAGACCGTCAACCGCAACCCGAACAACATACCCCGCGGCTACCAGGTATCCCGAGATGACCGTTCGGATATGAGGCTCGTCGTCGACTAACAAAACCCGGCCGTTTAATTGTCCCACCATGGGTCGCCCCTCAGCATCGTAAGAGGCCAGTGCGGATATTGCGCCCCCGGGCAAATACTGTCTGTTCAATATTGCTCAAATGGGAAAGCGCAGGCACATCAATCAGGTCTGTGGCCGGTGTAGTTACTTGACGGCGAATTGCGGATCTCAAGAGCAGGCCGGAGCTACGTTCGGTCGATTGCCCAGGATTGTGCGCAACTGCTGGTGTTTGGTTTGCTGCCTGCTGCTTTCCGCCAATTGTTTACTGCCTATTACCCGCTATTCCTACATACCCAAAGAGATTCCCAGAGACGGCTCGGGCAATTTGGACATCAACCAGGCGATTAGGTGGAACGTCGGAGCCAGGCAGCACGACCTTCAGATAATTTGTCGTTAATGCTACGCGGGCACCGTCCTCTAATTCGTCCAACGCGAGGGCGACAGTACGTCGTCCCACTTGGGCAGCGAGAAAGGCCCGGCGCTTGGCATTAATGATGGCGCGGATTTCCTGACTGCGCTCGCGCGCCACGCGACCGTTCACCTGTCCAGCGGCGGCTGAGGCGGGGGTTCCAGGCCGGGCCGAAAACGGGAAGATGTGGAGGTAGGTGTAGGGGAGCGACTCAATGAATTGCACGCTGGCGGCGTGGTCCTCAGCCGTCTCGCCGGGGAAGCCCACCATGACGTCGGCTCCTATCGCGGCGTTGGGAATCTGCTCGTGGATGGCAAGAATGCGCTCAGCGTAATGCTTGGTCCAATAGCGGCGGTTCATCAGGCGCAAAATTCGGTCGCAGCCGCTTTGCAACGGCACATGGAAATGCTGCGCCATGCGTGGCTCCGCGGCCACCAGGCGAATCAGCGCGGGACTCACATCCATAGGCTCAATCGAACTGATGCGGATGCGCGCAATGGAAGTCTCCCCCAGAATGCGCTCCACCATTTCCAGGAAATTGGTGCTTTTGCCGGGATTCCTGCCGTATCCACCAAGATTAATTCCCGAGAGCACCACTTCCTTGTAACCGTCAATTTCCAACTGCCGCACCTGCTCCAAAACCGTTTGCGACGGCAAACTGCGGCTCTGCCCGCGCACTGTGGGGATAATGCAAAAGGAACAGCGGGCGTCGCAGCCATCCTGAATCTTCAGGGTCGGCCGGGTGCGATCATCGGCAAAGACGGGCGCAAAATGGAATTCTTCCGTGATCTCCCCCACAAGAACCTGGGCAGAATCGGGAGATCGGGTGATCGGGGGATCGGGTGAATGAACTCCGTGCTCCTCACTCGTTACTCCCCACTCGTCGCTGCAATTTGGAGCTTGAATCTGCACTAGCGGAGTGGCAGTTCCCGCACCGAGCGGGGTGTTTAGGAAGTCGTTTCCCTGGTGTTGACCCGATCTCCCGATCTCCCGATCTCCCGATTTTCGCGCACCTTCCGGCGCAAGCAGCGAACTCACCAGATGTTTATGGGAATTTCCCACCACCCAGGCCACGCCTTCCAATTTTCCGATTTCGTCCGGCGCGCGCTGGGCATAGCACCCGGTTACCAGAATTCGGCACTGCGGGTTTCGCCGATGGATTCGCCGTACGAGCTGGCGCACCTCCGCGTCGGCTGAGGCCGTGACGGTACAGGTATTCAGGACGGCCACGGCGCTCTCTTCCAGGCTGGAGGCTTCTTGAAGTCCCGCCTGGAGCAATTGCTGTTTCAGCGCAGCGCCATCGGCTTGGCTGGCTCGACAGCCAAAATTAAGGATGTGAAACGTTGACATGTTCAGAGAAGAATTGTAGCTGAGGTGGGCAGGGGGCGCCACCGAATCCCTCTGGGTGAATGGAACGCCCGCATTCGGCAAGCGAACAGCAACCAGCCAGCAGATGGGTTAGGAGATGTACAAGGATGGAGGTTAGGGGTCCCCCCTCTCCCAGAAAACCGCGATCTTCGGATCTCTTGGCCGCGAGATACACTCCCGCGCCGAGGGGGAACCCATGGAGTTTGAGTGGGAATGGCTAAGCCGGGGCAGCCGAAGCCCTACGCAGTTGGAAGCATTCCCGACAGTATACGGGCCGGCCTTGAGTCGGCTTAAAGGGCACCGTGGTATCCTTACCACACTGCGAACACGTGGTGGTAGTTTCAACGCGCTGGTAGCCCTGGCCGCTCATCATCTGGCTCCGCTTTGACTTGCAGGGTTTGCATCGCTTGGGTTCGTTCTTGAAACCCTTGTCAGCAAAGAAAAGCTGTTCCCCTGCGGTGAAAACGAAGTCGGCGCCACAATCAATACACTTGAGGACTCTGTCCCGGTATTCCATGCCTCACTCCCCTAGTTGGAACAGAGCCTCATGTGCATCAAAACACCCGTTGGTGAAGAAAACGCAATTTCGCGCCCTCCACCTCTAAGATCAGCACACTTTAGTCCTGTTCGTGTCTGGCCTTCTTGCGAGCCCGTTTTCGAGCTAACGCTGCTTTGACCCTTCGCTTCTCTCCTGGTTTCAGATAGAAGGAATGCTTTTTAATTTCTTTAATGATGTCTTCCTGCTGAACCTTACGCTTGAAGCGCCGCAGCGCGTTCTCTAAAGACTCTCCGTCCTGAAGTCTAACTTCAGCCAACTATAAACACCCCCATTTCAATGAGGAAGATAAGACCATAAACCTGAGGAGCAGGTAGCCAAATTGTTACGCACCAGATGGCATAAGTCAAGGGCATTTTGGCATTTTTGTCGCAAACCACTTCTGCCCTCCAAATGCTGCTCCCCATCGCATGGATCGGCAATACGGTAGATCCCCGCCATCCTACAGGTCGGCAGCGCGACGTAAGCGCTCTGCGCCGGGACCAAAATGAGAGAAACCAAGGATCTCAACAACAAATAACTGGAACCACGCCTAATAAAATGTGGGCAGGAACTGTAGCATTCGGGACAGCTGAACTCGAATGCGTTCTCGAATGCGTTCTTGACCGTACGGAATGCATGTGTTACGGTCTTTTTCCGAGTTCCCGCGTGCCTCGCTCGGCGGTTAAATGGCCGAAATCCTAAAGTTAGAGAACAGTTCTCTCGATTACGTTTTCGAATACGCCGTCAACCTCATTCTGCACGGCAAGGTTGTGGCCTTCCCCACCGACACTTACTATGGTCTCGGGGCTGACCCTTTCAACCTGTCGGCAGTCAGTGAGATTTTTCGCGTCAAGCGTCGCGTGGCTGACCGGCCGATTCCGCTGCTGGTCGATTCCATTGAGCAGGCGAGCGACCTTGCCCAGAATCCGCCAAAATTGTTCTTCACGCTGGCGCAAAAGTTCTGGCCAGGAGCTCTCACACTGGTGGTCCCCGCTGCCCGCAAAATCCCCTTGAAGGTTACTGCTAACACCGGCAAAGTGGGATTGCGGTGGCCCATGGCCCCGTTCGTGGTTGCCTTGATCGCAGCGGCAGGGCGTCCGCTTACGGGCACAAGCGCCAACTTGTCTGATATGGACTCTTGCTCCACTGCCGACGAGGTGGATTGCCAAATAGGCGATGTCTTGCCGCTTATATTGGATGGAGGCCTCACGCGTGGGGGGTTGGCTTCAACCGTCGTGGAGATCACGGGTGAGACCGGCCGCATCTTACGCCAGGGGGGTATCCCCGAGTCTGAACTGAAGGAGTATTTAGGCTGATTTCTGCACGCTTTCGTTACGGATTCCTGATCGTGCTTCTCCTGGGAGTGCTGGCCGGCGCCTGGGCCGAAAGATCCCTGTACAGAGCCATCCGCCTGCAAGCAGGCCGCGATGAGGCGCGCAATGCGGACTCCATCGTTATCTTCGGAGCCGCGGAGTACAATGGTGTCCCGTCACCCGTGTTCAAAGCCCGGCTGGACCACGCACTGGAACTGGATGAGCGCGACCTGGCGCCAGTGCTCATCACCACGGGAGGAAGTGGCGGCGATGCGCACTTCACGGAAGGCGGCGTGGCCCGTGACTATCTGATCCAGCAGGGCGTGGCGGAAGCGAAGATCCTCTCCGAAACGCGCAGCGAGATGACCTACGATAGTGTCCAGGCGGTGGCGCAAATCCTGAAGCAGCGCCATGCCAGCACCTGCGTTGCCGTAAGCGACGGATTTCACCTCTACCGCATCAAGCTGATGTTCCGCGCCCTGGGAATCACCGCCTACGCCTCGCCCGCCCCCGACAGTCCCATTGAAGATGATCCCACCCTGCGCACGCTCTACACGCTGCGCGAAATGGGGGTCACCACGCTTTGGCATCTAGGGTTGAAACTGTGACTCGGGTTTCGGGACTCCTGCGGAACTCGGGGTTCGGGATTAGGGGTTCCGGATTAGGGGTTCGGGGCTCGGGGCTATCGGCTCTTGAATCTTGGATTTTGAATTTTGAATCGATTTTCAGGGTTCTTGAATCTTGAATTTTGAATCGATTACTTCTTCCGCTTGCGGCTCCAATACCACCACTGGCATTGTTCGGCAGGAAGTTGCGGATCGCGCGCCTGCGCCACGGCGGCGCTGAAAGTGTCAAGGACGCAAATGTCCTGACTCTTGCCGGTCACCTCACAGAGCTTTTCGTAGAGTCTTTCCGGCTTTTGCCGCGCCAGTTGTTTGACCGAGCGAATGCCCAGCAGTTCAAAGTCGCGCAGCATCGCTGGCCCAATCGATCCCAAGTATCCCAATCGGCGCTCGTCAGTTGCCATCGTATCTCCTCCGGAAAAATGTGAGTGAGAATTATTGTACCTGTGCTCCCTGCCCAATGGTAACGCAAAAGAGGGTAATGGACTCGCTTTACGAAGCAGTGCCCTTTTCCTCCAAAGCTCGACCCTGGCGGCCGCGGGGGTCAGTTACCACTGTCTTCTACGGCCGAGAGATTTTGCCCAGCACCACGGGGCGGCGCGCGCCGGTCACACTGGGGAGATTGCCGGGCAGGCCGTGCATTGTGCGGTCGGCGAGCAGGGCGAAGGCGATGGCTTCCTTTGCGTCCACGTCGATTCCGAACTCGCCGGAGTGATGAACTCGCAGGCTGGGTAGGAGCTCGGAAAGGCGTGCCACCAACAATCCATTATGCGCGCCTCCCCCGGAAATGATGAGGCGATGCATGGGGAGATCAGCCAACGCAAAGCGTTCGAGCGCGTCGGCGATAGTGCGCGCCGTTAATTCGGTCGCAGTGCGAAGTAAATCTTCCGGCCGCGTTCGCCCCCCCTTTTTGATTTCCATCCCTCTCCCTTGGGGAGAGGGTGGACCGCCGCCGGCGTTTTCACCAGCCGGGGCGGGACGAGTGAGGGGTCTCTTCAAGGGTGATGCCGCATCGTCCTGGTGGTCGAGGAAGAACTGCTGAATAAACTGCTGTCCAAACTGCTCCCGTCCCGCGCTTTTGGGTGGCCGCTTCTTGAAGAAGGGAAGTCGCAACATCTCTTCGAGCAGAGGTTCGATCACTTTCCCTTTTGCCGCCCACTTCCCTCCCGCATCATAGGTCTTCTTCCCCTTGGTAAAATGCCGCACCAGCCCGTCGATAATCATGTTTCCCGGACCGGTGTCGAACCCGAAGACTTGTTCGGGTTTCGATGCGGCGGGTATCACGGTGAAGTTGGCAATGCCGCCGATATTCAGCGCCACGGTTCCGTTGCGGGCATCGCGCAGAAGCAGGTAATCCACCATGGGCACCAGCGGCGCGCCCTGGCCGCCCGCAGCCATATCGGCAGTGCGAAAATCCGCGACTACCGGCGCGCCCGTGCGCTCAGCGATCACGGAAGGCTCGGCAATTTGCAGCGTGCTGATAATCTTTCTGCCATCTTCGCGGGTTGGCGCGCCCTGATGATAAATGGTCTGGCCGTGTGAGCCGATTGCCCCCAGCCGCGAAGGTGAGACGCGGGCCTTACGGCAGACGCGTAAAGCCGCTTCGCCAAAAAGTTCTCCCAGAAGAAAATTGAGTTGGCTGATTTGGCCCGCCGTCGCCGCCTCGCCGGTGGCGATGCGCAGAACTGTTTGGCGTACCGCAGCCGAGTAAGCAAGCGTCTCAAATGCCAACACGCGCACGCGCGGTTGCGAGGCGGGGCCGGAGATGCGAACCAGCGCCGCGTCAATGCCGTCCATCGACGTCCCGGAGATTAAACCCACCACCATGCGCGCACCGCGCGACGATTGGTCAGACACCATTTTGCTCCTAATTACGCGAGTAAGGATCCCCCGGCAGAGCCGGGG
>Ga0181520_10013903_pt1 | contig 10056 bp, 8 predicted proteins | sample PEATcosm2014_Bin_29_FD_132451 | JGI IMG/M metagenome (GOLD analysis project Ga0181520, IMG submission 132451) | Peatland microbial communities from MTU Mesocosm Facility, Houghton, MI, USA - PEATcosm2014_Bin02_30_metaG | ecosystem: Environmental > Terrestrial > Soil > Wetlands > Peat | place... | reverse complement strand
TTGCGCTCCGGCCATAAAATGTAAGCGAAGCAGCCGAGGATGAGGGCAAAGATAGCTGCGATAAGGGCCATTCAGTACTCCGTCTCGCGGCGTATGCGATCGCGCAGCTCCGCGTCCTGTGGATTGAGATCGCCGGGTGCGCTGAGGTCTGGGCCGGCCAAACCCGCCATGGCGAGCGAGCGCCGCTTCCAGAGCCAGACGATACCGAAGGTGCCCAGCGTGGCCAGGATAAAGATTACGGCAGGAACGATCCATGCGGCGTTGTCGAAGCCTCCGCGTATGGGCGCGGCAAGGATGGTGGCGCCATACTTAGCCTCGAACCACTGCAGCACCTGGGTGTCGGTCTTGCCGCTGTCGATCTGCGCGTGCAGTTCGGGAATCATGCGCGCCGAATCCACGCAGCCGACGTGGTTGCACTCCAGTAGGATCTGTCCGCATCCGCAGGAGCACATGAGCTCGTGGCCGAGACGGTCGAAGCGCGACCTGCTTGCGCCCAGCATGACGACGGTGACCACGCAGAGCAGGGCGATCTGTAGGGTCCGCGCCCAAAATATTGGGCCTCGCCAAACGCGCCGAAGTTGAGCTGGGTTACGCATGGGGCACCCTGGCAACCACATGGGTTGCGCCCAGCGCTGCGGCGGGCGGCACGGCAATTGAATCTCCCAGGCGCTGACGCACGGGCGTGCGGACGAGATTTGGAACCAGGGCGATGAAGGTGCCGGCGACCACAATCACCACACCAATCCAAATCCAGGCGATGAGGGGGTTGAGGAAGACCTTGATGATGGGGCGACCGCTGTCGGGGTTGCGACCCTCGAAGACGCTGTAGAGGTCGGCCTGGGCGGTGGAGTGCAGCGCCACTATGGTGGATGCCTGCTCGTGGTCGGTGCCGGCGAAGTAGGTGCGCTTCTCGGGCGCAAGCTGGGTGACATATTTGCCGCCGCGATAGACATCGAGCACGGCGTAGTCGGTGTCGTACTCCGGTTTGCTGTCTTGGGTGATGCTCTGGCAGACCAGGCGATAGGGGCCTATGGCAAGCGTGTCGCCGTAACTCATCTCCATCTCGCGTGCCTGGTTGAACGCACCTCCCGCGATGCCGATGAACATCACCACGATGCCGAAGTGGATGATGTATCCGCCATAGCGCCGGGTATTGCGATGGGTGAGAAGCAGCATGGAGGAAAGCAGATTTTTCCCGGTCTGGGTGCGCACGACGCGTGCGCCGCGGGTGAACTCCTCCACAATCGCGGTAATCACTCCAGCGGCCAGGGTGAAGGCGACCAGCGAGAAGAAGGTGGACTCCATGTCGTCGCCATCGTTCCAGGGACGAACGCCTGCGATCATAAGGCCGATGGCTGTTGCTGCCATGGCAATCGCAGGCAGGACGAAGTTACGCCGGATGGAACGCAGCGTGGTGGAGCGCCAGGCCAGAAGCGGGCCAAGCCCTGTGAGGAAGAGAAGAAACAGGCCGATGGGAATATTGACGCGATCATAGTAAGGCGCGCCCATGGTGACCTTGGAGCCGGTGACCGCCTCGGAGAGCAGTGGGAAGAGCGTTCCCCATAGCACCGTGATGCAGGCGGCCAGAAGGATCATGTTGTTGAACAGAAAACTGGACTCGCGGCTGACTAGCGATTCCAGCTTGTTCTCCGACTTGAGATGGTCGCGGCGCAGCAGGAAGGTGATGAGGCATACCAGGAAGACAATGCTGATGAAGGTGTAGAACCACGCGCCGATGGGCGACTCCGCGAACGCATGGACAGAGCTGATGATGCCGGAACGGGTGAGCAGCGTGCCCAGGATCGTCAGCATAAAGGTGGAAAAGATGAGCCAGACGTTCCAGTTCTTCATCATGCCGCGTTTTTCCTGCATCATGACGGAGTGGAGAAAGGCTGTGCCGGTGAGCCATGGCATGAGGGACGCGTTCTCCACCGGGTCCCAGCCCCAGTAGCCGCCCCATCCCAGTACGGAGTAGGCCCAGTGCGCTCCCATAAAGATTCCGCAGGTGAGAAAGAGCCAGGTCACCATGGTCCAGCGGCGGGTGATGTGGATCCACTTCTCGCCGGGATAGCGCATCATCAGAGCGCCCAGAGCGAAGGCGAAGGGAACGGCGAAGCCCACGTAGCCTAGGTACAGCATGGGCGGATGGATCACCATCTCGGGATATTGCAGCAGCGGGTTCAGTCCTGCGCCGTCAGAAGCCACCGGCCCCGGAGCGATGGAGAACGGGGGCGCAGCAACGCAAAGCAGGAGCAGAAAGAAGATCTGGATGGCCGCCAGAATCACAGAGGCAAACGCGCTGAGGCGAACGTCGATACGGTGACGTACCCGCAAAACGAACCCGTAGGCGCTGAGCAGAAAGGCCCACAGCAGGAGGGACCCTTCCTGGCCACTCCACAGCGCGGCGAACTTATACGCGGGATTCAGCGCGATGTTGCTGTGCGCGCGGATGTACTCCACGGAAAAGTCGTTGGTGAATGCGGCCCACACCAGGGCAAACGCAGCGCAACAGAGGACCACAAAGCTGGCGATGCCGGCGCGGCGTGCGTACTCGCCAAGGCGACTCAAGTTAGCTTCGGGAATGCCGAGCGCGCGACCGACCCAACGCATTCCGGCGGGCCAAAGTGCAAGCGATCCGATGAGGAAGTTAAAGGCAGTAAGCCCGAGCGCCAGAATCAGACAGAAGCTTCCGAACCACGGCATGGGGTGAAGTGACATCTTGATGTCATTGTCTCAGATAACAGGCCGTGAATGTCGTTCAGGGTGTGACGTACATCACACATGTTAGTTTCGCGGGGTTGCGCGTTGAAACTGCAAACGTTAGGCCGCTGTTATTCGATTTTGCTGAAGTAGATCGTGCAGGCGGGAGAGCAGAAGATCGGGAAGCAATGGCTTGTGCAGGAAGACCACATTCATCCCAGCGTACTCTGGCTCAGCGTCGTCCAGGCCGCTGATCACCATGACTGGAAGATCGGGATGGGTCTTGCGCAACTCGCGCACAAACTCCGCACCGTTCATTCCGGGCATCACATGATCTGTGATGATGGCGTCGATGACTGCGGGGAACTCGTCCTGCTGGAAACGCGCCAGAGCGCGTGCCGGATCGAGCGCGGCGATGACGAAGTATCCCGCGCGACGCAGAATGGCCTGGCGGATGGTGGCCTGGATGGCGTTGTCGTCGATCAGAAGAATGACTGGGGTCTTATTGGGGAGGCGGCTTGGGCGGGTCAAATGTCGTATATCTGTCACATTCCCACCCCCTTGGCCCGACTCCCTGAAGCGCTGGTATTGCACATGAAGCGACGGCCTGCGGCCCCTGCCCCAACTGCCCTGCTCCAGGTTACAGAGTTAGGATGCTGCAATCGCCATTTGCGTATACCTCGCGCGGCAATGTTTTTGCGGAATACGGGTCCGGCTCACGGCCCGCCCGATTCTGCGCTGGACTGACCCCTGCCAAACATTTACAGTTTCCTCGCAACTATAAACCCCCACAAGCACGCATCACGAACTCGCCGTCCAAGGATAGCCCAACGTGAACCTCACCTATATCGACTGGTCCATAATGTTTGTCTACTTCGCGTTCGTGCTGGGCATTGGATTCGCCCTGAAGCGCTACATGCGCACCTCCAACGACTTCTTCCTGGCGGGACGCGCTATTCCGGCATGGGTCTGCGGGCTGGCTTTCATCTCCACCAATCTGGGAGCGCAGGAGGTGATCGGGATGGGCGCGTCGGGCGCCAAGTACGGCATCCTGACCAGCCACTTCTACTGGATTGGGGCCATTCCGGCGATGTGCTTTGTGGGCATCTTCATGATGCCGTTCTACTACGGGTCCAAGGCGCGCAGCGTGCCGGAGTTCCTGCGCATGCGCTTCGACGAGAAGACGCGCGCGGTGAACGCCTTCTCCTTCGCCTTCATGACGATTTTTTCCTCCGGCATCTCGATGTACGCGATGGCGCTGCTGATTCAGGAGCTGGGCCTCTTCCACAACATTCTGCCCGACGCATACATCTTCCATGTCTCCATTATTCTGTCGGCGCTGATTGTGCTGGGATACATCCTGCTGGGCGGGCTGACCAGCGCGATCTACAACGAGGTGCTGCAATTCTTCCTGATCGTGGCCGGTCTGCTTCCCCTGGTGTGGATTGGGCTGCGCAACGTAGGCGGCTGGCAGGGCATCAAGCACACGCTGCCGGCCAACATGACCCACAGCTGGCAGGGAATGGCGCATGCCAACACCAACGCGCTGGGGGTGGAGTGGTTCGGGCTGGTGATGGGGCTGGGATTTGTCTCTAGCTTTGGCTACTGGTGCACTAACTTCCTGGTGATCCAGCGCGCCATGGCGGCGGATTCTGAGGATTCGGCGCGCAAGGTTCCGCTGATTGCCGCGGTGCCCAAGATGTTTCTGCCGTTCCTGGTGATCCTGCCTGGGCTGATCGCGGTCTCCATCACATCGCATGTCGCAGGCGTTGCAGCCCCAGCCGCAAATCACGCCTATGTGGACACACAGGGTAGGCCGCTGCCCATGGATGAGGCGCATCCCCACGGCATTATCCCAGTGAAGACGGACGCCATCACCGGCAAAGACGTGGTGGATTCCAACGGCGTGCTGGTGTACGACTACAACAAGACCATCCCGGTGATGCTGCTGACCTTCTTCCCCACCGGCGTGCTGGGACTGGGATTAACGGCTCTGCTGGCCAGTTTTATGTCCGGCATGGCAGGCAATGTGACCGCATTCAACACGGTGTGGACGTACGACATCTATCAGGCGTACATCAACAAAAATGCCAGCGACGCGCACTACCTGTGGATGGGTCGAATGGCGACCATCGGGGGGATTGTGCTGTCGATTGGGGCGGCCTACGCCGTCACCAGCTTCAACAACATCATGGACGCTCTGCAACTGGTGTTCGCACTGGTGAATGCGCCTCTGTTTGCCACATTCCTGCTGGGGATGTTCTCCAAACGGACGACCGGGCATGGGGCCTTCACCGGGCTGGTGGCTGGCACCATGGGCGCGCTGGTACATCACGGCCTCACCCTGCCGCTGGGCGACGCGGCCGGCATCCATGGCGGATGGATTCATGTGCTGCACCGCTATCCCAGCGACATGGCGCAGAACTTCTGGACCGCGATCTTCGCGTTCAGTATCAATCTAGTGGTCACTGTGCTCGTCTCGCGGCTGTCGGCACCGCGGCCCGAGCCGGAGTTGGCCGGGCTGGTCTACTCGCTGACGCCCAAGCCGGTGGAAGCCGACAAGGTGTGGTACATGAGACCGACCGTATGGGCGCTCGCCGTGCTGGCCATGGCGGTGGTACTGAACATTATCTTTGCTTAAGAGGTTCATCGAACGTGGTGGCCTCAAGGAAACGTCAATCATTTGCGCAACGACACTGCTTCACAGAATCGTTAGTTTCGTAGGATGCGTAATTGTTTTGCTTAAGGGCACGGCTTCAGCCGTGCCGCAAAGACATCCGAAAGCGAGGGGCTTTAGCCCCTGAGGTACGCTTTCTCTCATCTGCAAAGGAGCGCTTCATGGGTCTCGACATTCGCATACCACTCGGCCTGGTCTTTCTGCTGATCGGCGGCATCATGGGCGTCTTCGGCTGGTTTACGCAGGGTGACGCAGCGCTGTATCAGAAGTCGCTGGGCATGGACATCAATCTGGTGTGGGGCGGAATCATGTTCGCCGTCGGCGCGATTCTGTTCTTCTTCGGCAAGCGCAAGAAGGTGACGGATGCGCCTGTCGCATCCGCCGATCCTGACGCTGTAGCCAGACCAGGGCACTAACGCGGAGGCACGACATACAGCAGCACCGCGAAGTAGTGCGCCACGCTGCCCGCCAGCACAAACAGGTGCCACAGCGCATGGAAGTAGCGCAGACGGTCGTTGGCGAAAAAGACGATGCCCAACGTATAGGCCAGTCCTCCCGCGATCAGCCAGATCATACCCGGCCAGGTGATTGCGGCCAGCAACGGCCGAATGCCGAAGACGATGCACCAGCCCATCAGGATGTACACCGTGGCCGACGCGGCGGGAAACTTGCCGAGGGCGATGCTCTTGAAGACCACGCCCGCGACGGCCAGCGTCCACACGATGCCCAGCAGCGTCCAACCCAGGCGGCTGCGCATGGACACCAGCATGAACGGCGTATAGGTTCCCGCGATGAGCAGATAAATCGCCGAGTGGTCCAGCACATGGAAGACGTGGCGCGCGCGGGTGCGCACCAGCGAGTGGTAGAGCGTGGAGCATAGGTAAACTAGGACAAGCGTCGCGGCGTAGATGCTGCAACTGGCGGTCAGCCACGCGCTGCCATGCGAGGAGCGAACAATCAGGTAGACGGCCCCGGCCAGCGCGAATGCCGCTCCCATGCCGTGAGTGATAGCGTTGGCCAGGATGTCGCCCAGCCGGTACTCGGTGTGCATGGCACCATGATATTCCGCACAAACGTGCGAACATCGCCCACTGTACAGATGGCATTCATACAACCTTGCGATAATTGAGGCATGAAGCGCCGTACGATTGGGCACTACGAGATTCAGCGCAAGATCGGCGCGGGTGGCTCGGGGGTCGTTTACCTTGCCACCGATACGCTGTTGCAGCGGCCTGTCGTCATCAAGCTGCTGAAGCGGGGGGCACTGTCTCTGGAGCAGGTGCGGGCGACGCAGTTGCGCGAGGCTCGGCTGGCCTCGGCCATCGACCACCCCAATGTGGCCGCCATCTACGACGTAGGCGAGGCGCCATCCGAGACGGACGGGGAGGACGAAGCCTACATCGTAATGCAGTACATTCCCGGCAAGTCGCTGGATAAGGTGATTGCCGAGGGCCCGGCCAGCCTGCAGCTTGTGCTCTCGGCGGGAATCCAGATCGCCGACGGCCTCTCCGCCGCGCACCATCTGGGCATCTTCCATCGCGACCTGAAGCCAGCCAACGTGATGCTGACGGACGGCGGGCTGATCAAGATTCTGGACTTTGGCCTGGCGCGCCGCCTCAACCCTGACGAGGCCGACTTCGACCCTAGCAGCGCGGGAGTGCGCAATGCGCCGCTAATTGGGGCAACCTACACGGCGCGTGGGGGAACCATCGCGTACATGGCGCCGGAGCAGTTTGTTACGGGTCGCACCAGCGTGCAGTCGGACGTCTTCGCACTGGGCCTGATCCTGTATGAGCTGGTGAGCGGACGTCATCCCTTCCATCGTGCCGATGCGCCGGAGTTCCAGACCATTCGCGCCACACAGTTCTCCGACCCGCCAAGCCTGCGCGAGACTGTCCCCGATCTGCCGGTGGAGCTGGAGTCGCTGGTGCTTCGCTGCCTGGAGAAGCAGCCTTCGGCGCGCTTTGCCTCCGCGGCCGATGTGCGCGAAGCGCTGCGCACGGTGATGAAGACGCTACAGCTAGATTCGGTGGGAATGCCGGGCGACTCCATCTCTCAGTTGCCTGCGCAAGGCCTGCTGGAACTGGAGACTCCGGAGGAGGAGAAGCGCACAACCGGCATCCTGTCGATGCTGGCGGAGCGATTCCGCGAGTCCGGCGCCGCCGCCACGGCGAAGCAGAACTCCATCGTGGTGCTTCCGTTTGTGAACTTTGGCAACACGGTCAACTTCGGCAACTCGCTAACGGTGGCTCAGGAAGCTATACCCGCGCCGCTGTACGGCTACGCGCTGGCCGACGCTATAGCTGCGCGCCTGGCGCGCATGACCTCGCTGGTGGTGCGTCCATCCAGCTCGCTGATGTCCATCCCCGCGCAGCAGTTGGATCCGCTGGCCATCGGCAAGAAGCTGCTGGTGCGCTTCGTGCTGGCAGGCAACTTCCTGCGCTCGGACAAGGGCTTCGACCTGAACTGGCAACTGCTGGATATTCCGACGCAGTCGGTGCGCGCCGGCGGCTCCATCAACGTCGCCTCCTTCGACTTGATCAGCGTGCAGACGGAGATCTGCAACGAGGTCTTCTCCACCCTGCAGGGCTTCGGCGATCTGGAGAAGCCGACCGCCTCCGACGCCGCGCGCGACAGCTCGCCCTCCCTGTCGCAGGCCCTCTCGGAGGAGTATCTACAGGCGCGCGCCGTGCTGTCTTCGTTTATCTCGCGCACCGGCTCGCTGGACGACCTGAACCGCGCTCGCGAGATGTTTGAAAGCGTGGTCCGCAAGGATGAAGAGTATGCGCCTGCGTGGTCCGGCCTGGGTATCACACACCTACAGTACACGCGCCATGGACTGGGCGGACAGATGCATCTGATTGAGGCACGACGCGCGTTCGATAGAGCGCTGAAGCTCGATTCCGGATCGGTGGAGGCCAACCTGTACCGCGTGTACATGCTGTTGACGCGCGGCGAAAAGGAGTCGGCGCGGCATGGCATCGAGCACCTGCTACAGACCGCAGCCAACGACTGGAACGTGCATATGGTGGCAGGGCAGACGCTGCGCATCGACGGCCTGTACGAAGAGGCGCTGGAGCAGTTCAACACCTCGCTGCGCCTGAACCCCTCCAACGCGGCCATCCTGTACAACCAACGCGCCAGGGTCTATCAGTATCAAAACCAACTGGAACTGGCGGGCGAGGAGATTGAAAAGGGTCTGACCCTGGAGCCGCGTCAGCCGCTGCTGCGTATCTCGCGAGGTTACCAACAGATGCGTATGGGCGATCTTCACCGCGCAGTGCAGACACTGGAACAGGTTGTGGCCGACGAGAGCAGCCTGCGCATCGTCTTCCCCACGCTGGCGCTGTGCTATTCGCTGCTGGGCGACCGCGCGCAGGCGGCCAGCTTCATTCTGGAAGAGACGCTTGCTGCAGCCGAGGCCGACGGCGAGATGGCCTACCGCCTGGCCACCTACTTCGCTGTGGATGGCGACGAGTCCGAAGCGCTGCACTGGCTGCGGCGCGCCATCTACCTGGGCAACGAGAACTACCCCTGGTTCAGCAAGAACCCGGCGTGGCGCAAGCTGAGCGGGCACACCGACTTCGAGCGAATTCTGGAGGACCTGAAGAAATCCTTCCGGCGTAATCAGAAGAACTGGAAGAGCCTTCTGGCGCAGTTGCATGAGTAGGCTGAATCGATCTGGTCAAGGCCCGCATCTTCTTCTACAGTAATAGGATCGACAGCGTCACGGGGTGCCCCCCGGCGGCCTGAATTCCTCCTTTGACCGGAGACGTATGACGCGCACCGTGCTCATCTGCGGGATACTCGGTGGAGTGCTGATCACCCTGCTGAAGTGGTCGGAGTACCAGTTTCTGGTGATCGAGCACTCGCTGGAGATATACGGCGGCCTGGTTGCCATCATCTTCGCCGGGCTGGGCATCTGGCTCGGCCTGCGGCTGACAGGAAGACGGCAGCGGGTGGAGGTGCGGGAGATCCAGGTCACGGCCGGGGAACCGTTTGTCGCGGATGAGAAGAAGCGAGACGACCTGGGCATTACACGGCGCGAGATGGAGATTCTGGCGCTGGTGGCGCAGGGCATGAGCAACCGCGAGATCGCCGGCAAACTGTATGTGAGCGAGAACACGGTGAAGACCCATTGCAGCCGCGCCTTCGACAAACTGGGCGCCCGGCGACGCACGCAGGCGGTGCAACTCGGCAAGGAGTTCGGTCTGCTGCCGTGAATACGTCACCCAAACGGATGATTGTTTCCTTCCGCCGTCAAAATCATCCCAAAGGATGACGACAGAGGCCCCGGTTTTAGCGGTATCTTGTGTCCGCAGGCAAATTGAACTTCAGGAGTAAACGATGAAAAAGACCGTACTGACCTATGGGCTGATCTCGGGCATTCTGATGGCGGCGTTGATGGCGGGCACGCTGCCATTCGCGGACCGGATCGGCTTCGACCACGGCGCTTATGTCGGCTATACAACCATGGTGCTGGCCTTCCTGCTGGTCTTCTTCGGCATCCGCTCTTATCGCGACAACGACAGCGACGGGCATATCACCTTTGCCAAGGGGTTTGCCGTCGGTCTCTGCATCATGCTCATCACATGCGTCTTCTATGTGCTGACGTGGGAGGTGATGTACTTCAAGTTCATGCCGGACTTCATGGACAAGTACTCCGCCTACGAGGTGGC
>Ga0181520_10013899_pt1 | contig 10057 bp, 6 predicted proteins | sample PEATcosm2014_Bin_29_FD_132451 | JGI IMG/M metagenome (GOLD analysis project Ga0181520, IMG submission 132451) | Peatland microbial communities from MTU Mesocosm Facility, Houghton, MI, USA - PEATcosm2014_Bin02_30_metaG | ecosystem: Environmental > Terrestrial > Soil > Wetlands > Peat | place... | reverse complement strand
ATCTTCATGGTCATCACCCCCATGCTCCAGAACAAGGTGCAGATCGACATGGCCAAGGTGGATAACGCCACCTCCATGCCGGACGCCGACAAGGATGACGCCATTGTTGTGGCCGTCACTCGCGACGGAGGGGTGTTCCTGGGACAAAACAAGACATCCGTCAGTGAGCTTGGCAATCAGGTCAGCGCAGCGCTGGCCAACAAGCCCGGCAAGACGATCTTCATTCGCGCCGATGCCCGCGCGCAGTACCGCGCGGTGGAAGACGCCATTGATGCCGTGCGTACCGCCGGTGTGGATGATGTAGGCTTGCTCACGCAGAAGCGTGAAGCCGGTGTGGGCGGCGCGTAGTTTTTTCTTGTGCGGTCCCTTTAACGATTTCGAGTAACGAGGAGTTTTAAGCCATGTCAATGACAACTGGAGGCGGGGGCGGCTACTCGTCTGACATCAACATGACGCCGATGATCGATATTCTTCTGGTGCTTCTGATCATTTTCATGGTCATCGTGCCGGTTACGCCCAAGGGCCTGGATGCGCTGGTGCCTCAGCCGCCCAAGAACCCCGAGAAGCAGCAGAACCCAACCGACCGCACGATTGTGGTGCAGGTTCTGCATCAGGCGGGCAGGATGCCGTCGTACAAGATCAACGAGACCGATGTTAACAACGGCGCCGGAGGCCCGGCGGCACAGAAAGAACTGCTTGCCCGCTTGACGGAGATCTATGCCAACCGCGCCGAGCGCGTCATGTTCGTCAAGGGCGACGATGATATCGATTTTCACTATGTCGCAGAGGTCATCGATATTGGCCGCTCCGCCAACGTGGATCACATCGGCTTGATGACCCCCAAGATAATGGCGGGTCAGTAGCAGGCTGTTCCGCGGCCACTTCCCTGAAGAGGGATGTGTGCGCAAGCTGTCTACGCTGGCCTGCGGGCTGACCGGACGAGCGAACGCAGAGGCCATGGACACATGGAGTTCAGGTTGGTTAACTGTGGGCGCCGGGGAGGATTGGGACCCCCGGCAAACCCCAGGGCTGCCAACCCCGTCCGGAAGCGGTTCATCCGGGCGGAAAACAGGAGTACAATTTTTCCATCCTGGTTTCGGTTCCTCCCGCCCGCGGCCAGCAGCAATTGAAATTCCAGGCGTGTGACCGATAGGCCCTGCCTGAAGGAGAAGGAACGAACATGAATGGACCCGCACGTATTACGGCGCTGGCGGTAGCCTTAGCCGGCATGGTGCTTTCCATGAGCGGGTGCAACCGCCTCGCCGCCCGTGACCAGCTGAACAAGGGAGTGGATGCGTATAAAGGCGCTCACTATGAAGAGGCGATTGAGCACTTCCAGAGAGCCACGCAGCTTGATCCTAGCCTGCCTATGGCGAAGAGCTACCTGGCCACCGCCCTGGCCCAGAACGTAGTGGCCGGATTGGACACACCGGATAATCTGAACACCGCCCAGCAGGCCATAGATATCTTCAATGAAGTTCTGGCCAAGGACCCGCACGATGTGAACAGCATGAAGCAGATTGCGGGCATCGAGTTTCAGGTCAAGAAACTGGACCTGGCCAAGACCTGGCAGAAGAAAGTGCTTGTAGAGGATCCGAAAGATCCCGAGGCTGCCTACACGGTTGGCGTGATTGACTGGATGTTGGCTCACCAGAACGCGTTGGCGGCCCTGGCGCCGGCAGGCCTGAACGACGACGGCGAGGGAAATGCCAAGGCGCCCAAGAAGGTCATGGAGCCGCTCAAGGAGCAGAATTCCGCGCTGGTCGATGAAGGCTTGCAGTATCTCAATCAGGCCCTGGCGAATCGGCCCAACTACGACGACGCCATGGCCTACCTCAACCTTATCTACCGTCGCAAGGCAGATCTGGACTGGGGTAACGCAGCAGCCCAAAAAGACGACCTCGCTCAGGCGGAGTTGTGGCGCACGAAGGCGATGGGTGTGCGCAAGGCCAACGAAGCGAAGAAGAACGCGGGCCCCGGCGGCATCACTATGGGCGACAACGGCGAATTGAAATAAGCCGTAGGTATTTAATCGAACGCGAAACGGCCTCCGCTATTAGCGGAGGCCGTTTCGCGTCTGCCGGTTCTCCTTTCCGGCACGTATCCAGCCGGAGTTCGCCGGAAGCCTCCACAGCCTTGAAATCGGGCCATCGCTCGAGGAGCATGCCTTGCCGCAGAAATGCTTGAGAAAAGATCTCCTTGCAAATGAACCGAAAGCTCTGCCTGCATGGGAAAGGCTGTCAGTAGGCTGCCGGCGAACAGCCTTTTAGCGGGGGTTTCCCTGTTTTGAGAGAATGTTGCCGATGGGCCGGAAGCTTAGGGAAGTTTCTCGTCCCACGCGAACCCGCTCACACCAGGCAGAGCGACTTTTTGCTTCCACTCCAGCGACGAAGACCAGTCGCTGGGGATTCTCCGTAGAGGAAATGGCGGCTGGAGGCAGTAGCCCGGCTTACACCAACAGATGACCTGCTCTAATCCTCACAGAGTCGAATGGCGCGCCCTTTGAGGGCGCGCCTTTTCATGTCCGCGTAGTGATTAGAAGCCCGCAAAGCAAACATGCAGCGCGCTTTATTGCACGCCCTGTTTGAGAATTTGGTCTGCAAAATAGTTATGAACCTTGGCCTCGTCGTGGAGCACCTCGAAATAGGCGTTCTGCAGCAGTTGTGCGTGGCCTTCGCGGAGGCCGCGGCGGATCACCTGCTGCACGCGCGGGTCGTTCAACTCGCGCTGGCCGGCCGGTTCACGCGATACCAGCTTGTAGATCGCATATCCGATGATCTGGCGTCCGGTGCCTGCCCCGTTATAGACGGGCAAAACCTCAGTGATGGCTCCCTGCTTGAGCTTGCTGACAGCGCTGTACACATCTGGCTCGCTGTGCAGTTGGCTTTCGGGTATGAACCCCATATCGCCCCCATTTGCGGCGGTGTTCGGGTTCTCTGAGAAATTCATGGCTATGTCGCCGAAATCCTGGCCGGCTTCCAGGCGAGTATGCAGCACCTCGATTTTCTTTTTTGCGTCGGCGTCGCCGGAGGCCTTGCTGTTTTGCAGGTTGCCGGTCCGCTGCGCGGTCCCGGTGGTGGTTATGATCTGCGCCAAATGATACTGCGGCTCGATCAGGTTGAACTCAGCCTTGTGCGCCGTATAGTAGCTGGTGATCTCGGCGTCGGTAATGTTGATCTTTGACTCGATCTCCTTGTTCAGCAGCTTCGTCTTGGTCAGCGAGCGGCGCAGATCGCGCTTCAGGTCGTCCGCGGTCAGGTTGCGCGCCTGGAGCTGCTTGTCCCACTCCTCCTGCGTGTATGGCGCCTTCATCTCAGTCAGCTTGGCGTTGACGTCTTCGTCGCTGGCAGTGAGGTTAAGCTTGGTGGCGCGCTGCCAGAGAATCTCGTCGTCAATCATCTTGCTGAGGATCTGGAGGCGGACAATGTCGGCCTGCTCGGGCGAGGGCTTCTGGGGGTTGTCGCCCAGGTTGGCCTTGTAATACTTCTCCAGCTCCGAGCGCATAATATCCTTGCCGTTCACGGTCGCCATCACATCCGGAGACGGCGAGCGGTGACACCCGTTCACTGTTGCAACCAGGGTTACCGTGCAAAGAATGAGGACAGTCAAGCGGAAAGACGTGCGGCAAAAAGCTTCGATTTGCAACCTGGTATCTCCTGGGGGACGCAAAGCTCCCCGGCAATCAAGAATAAACCCCAAGGCTTGTGCGGCGATACGCAATTTCACATGCGCATCCGCCATTTGTCGCTTCTGCCGCCTTCTGAGCGGCCGAAACAAAGTTGCGAGAGTCGACCGGCTACCTGGCAGTTTCCGCGGGCTGGGCCGGCGTGGCTGGCGGTTGTTCTCCGGCGGCGCGCAGCGCGCGGTCAATTACCATCCACACCTGCTCCTGCGGCAGGGCACCGCCAATACGCTCGCCCTCCACAAAAATCGCGGGCGTTCCTTCCACTCTCAGTGCCTCGCCTTCCTTTATCGAGGCGCGTATTCTGGTTTCGTCCTGTGCGGCAAGGCAGGCGTCGAGCTTGATGGAGTCGAGCTTGCCCAGCTCAGCCTCCTGGCGCGCGATGCGGTTCAGCGCGTCAAAGCTCTTTGCCAGATCCCGATTGTCGCCGTTAACCTCCTGGCCGTGGGAGTGAAGGTAGTCCACATAATTCCAATAGACCTCGCCGCTCTGTGCGGCCAGGCAATTGGCATTCACAGCGGCGTGCATGGCCCATGGGTGCATATCCGGGGGTAAAGGGTAGTCCTTGTAGATAAAGCGCACCTGATCCTTGTAGCGATCCATTGTGGCCGGAAAGAGCGCATGGTGCATCTGGGCGCAGTAGCCGCATTCAAGGTCGTCGAAGCTGATAACCGTGACCTTGGCAGCGGGGTTGCCGCGGATGGGGCGTCCGGCCACGTCGATCGAAAAGAGCGGGTCGTTGGCCAGGTCGAACTTGTCCATGTGAGCCAGCGTTTTGCCATCGGTTGAGATCAAAAAGTCTTCGACCGTGTTATTGGCGCCGTGCGAAAACGTGATCGACAGTGCATCATAGCCGGGAATCTGGCTGGGCTTGCGTGCGCCGATGGCCACGCCATAGTTCGGCGGCAGGTTGAATTGGGAGCGGACCATAACTTCAATGCGGCGGTTCATTGCCAGGTTCTGGGCTCCCTGCGCGGCGGGTTGGGCTTTGCAACCCACAGCCAGGCCTAGAGCAAGCAGGCCAGTCAAAAAATGAATGCGTAACAAGGGCAGTTCCTCTCTGAAAAGGATACCGCAGCAGGGCGGGCCAGGCCCTAATAGGCTGGCGGCAGGGTGGGGTCGCGGAAAGCTGTGTTGGAGCGCCGAATGTCTCCCAGAGAGCCGAAGTTGGCCAGGGTAAAGCTGTAGAGGTATTGCGTTTCGTTGCGTATCGTACCTAGATCGAAGCGCCGGTAACCCACGGTAAGGCCGCAGCAATTCCAGTTATAGACGGCCTGCGCGCTGGCGTATTGCAGCTCGCCGTGGGTAAAGTCATAACCGCCGTTGGCGGCCAGGTTAAATCCCTTGCCGCTCTACTTGCCTATGGAAAAGAAGGGTTGCACCTGTTGGCTCTTGATGGTGGTAACGGAGGTGCCGTTCTCATCGACGGCGTTGAGCATGGCGTGGCCTATGCCGACTGTAGTGCGGCCCCAACTGTAGCCTGCGTACAGGTTGTCGGCGCCGAATAGTCCGGCCTTGGGGTCGTAGTCCAGGTCCCATTGAATACGCAGGTTGTCAACGGCTTCAAAGCGCAAGCGCGAGGTGACAGGCGACAGGTTGCGCGGCCCGGTGAGGAACGCGACCCCACTCAGGTCCAGAGTGGCATCAAAGACGTTGCGGCGGTCGGCAATCAGCGCCCCGCCGAAGTCAGAGTCAATGTAGAGTTTCTGCGCGACCTGCCAGCTGGCCCACTCGCGGGGCTGCGTCTGCTTGCAATCCTTTGAAGCAGTCTTGTCGTCCGTCGATGCGCAGGATTGGCCGCCGGCGGGGCGCAAATAAAAGCGCTGGGTGAGGGAGTAACCCACTTCGTTGGTGTTGGTGGCGATGTCGGTCGTGTCCATCAGCAGCACTCTTTGCGCCTGTGAGCCGATACCGCCCACGTAGCGGTAGGTAATCTCCGGCTCGATTACGTGGCGCATCTCGCGGTTCCATCGCGTAAGCGCAAAATCGCGTTCCATAGCCGGTGGCCGCAGATCCACCGAGGCTTCAAAATCGGTCCGGTTCAGCGCATCGTGGCTGATGGTTGGGACACCGCCGTTGGTGCCAAGCAGGTCGGGAGTCTGGCTGATGGTATATGCGGTATCGCGCAACGCTCCCTCAGCCAGCACACTCCATCCACCAACCGCCAGCGGCAGCGCAATATGAGGGTAGAAGTCGAAGCGGCCGGCGTTGCGTGCGTGGAAGCTGGCGCCAATGATGGTGCTTCCGGGCGAGATTGGCTCACCGGGTTCCGAGCGCGTCAAATAGCTGAGCGACGACCCCACACCCCAATAAAGTGGCGAGGCGCCTAGCGGTCGGTCCAGCACGTCGAAGCGCAGGCTAGGCAGGTGAAGAATCCTGGCCTGATTGCCGTTGATAGAGGCCGTGTCAGTGACAGTGGTGCCCGAAGTGCCGGCAAAGGTCTGGAATCGGTCCAGCGAAATGGAAGGAACAAATCCCCGGTGCACATTGGTGAGTGACACATTGCTCTTCACCTCGGAACTGACCGCCTGCCAGTAATCGTCGTTGAAGACTAGCCGGTAGACATAGCTCGAGAGGTATTCAACTTTACCAGCCAACCGCGACACAGAACTGAGATCCTTCCGGCCCAGGGCATTGATGTCCACGCCGCCCTGGTTGGTAAGCGTCATCTGGGCAGGATTGGCAACGGTGGGGTTAGGCAGCTCAATTCCGCGGTCAATCAGGGCATTCCAGCGCGCGGTCAGGTGGTCCAGTCCGGGGCCCTTATAGCGGAAGTCGCCGTTGGGCGCCCAGCCGCGCTTGCTGAAGTACTCCGTGCCAACAGTCATGTCCATGCTGCGGCTGATTACCCAGTAGAATTGCTCGCCAAACGTATAGCCCCTGATGGACGATCCCGTGCTGATGACGGGAATAAGAAATCCGCTCTCGCGGCCTGTTTCGTCCATCGGATGGCGAAGGTAGGGCAGATAAAAGATCGGCACATTAAGAAATTTGAACCAGGCATTGGCAGTCGAGGCCTTGCCGTCCTCCACTTTGATGGAACGGGAGATAATCTGCCAATCCGGCTTTGGCAAGCGGCAGTTGGTCATTGTGCCGTCAATGATCTGATAGTTGCCCTCGCCATTCTCCAGCACTACCCGGCCGGTAAAAAAGAAAGGCGTAGTCGTGGAGTAAACCGTCGTGCGGCCCAGCGTGCGCACGCCCTGCGAGCCATGCACGCTGAAATAGCGCGCGGTGTGCATATTCAGACGCATGTCTCCATAGTCTGCGTAGATGAGCACATCATTGGGTCCGCCAGCCACTTGCAGGTGGCCGTCCGCGTCCAACTCCGTTGTGGTTTGGTCATAAACAACCTTGTCGGCATGAAGAACATAGTTGCGATAGTGGACCACTACCCCGCCGGTCAATGTCCATGTGTTGCCTACGCGAGTTTGTCTCTCAGCCTCCCATTCCACCGGCACGCCGCCTGTCGGGACAGGTTCCGGCTTGGCTATGGGCAGAATCTCCTGGTCGGGGTCGTCCGGCAAGGGAAGTGGAGGCTCAGCGTTTGTGCGGCTTTGGCCTGGGTCGTTCGGTGCGGCCGTACTCGCTCGATTTGCTTCCTGGGTCGCGGGGAGTGCCGCATTGGTCAACGCCTGTCCCCGAAGTATCAGGTGACAGACGGTCAGCATCGTGATAAAAACTAAGGTGCGAAGGCGCATTCCGGGACCTAGGTCAGCATAGCAAAACAGGCTGCCCTGATATCGGGCACGCGTCGCGCAGCTCTGGCATCAGGCAAGAAATTCGGATGATTTCCGCTGCGCTCGGATCCTGCGATTCGAGCCGTGCCTGAGTAATTCCTCGCGCAACCTCCCTTCTGTCTTGAAAGCAACGTCCTCCAGACCCGGCTATAGCGGGTTTCGAGGACCTGAACTTCCGGTCCGAACGCCGTAAATCGGCCGGACGCGCTCAGAAGGGATACGAAAGCTTTGAGTACATCAGTAAGCCAGCCCAACTCCGTAATCTCATGGAAGCAGGAAGTGAGCCGGCGCATCGCCGCGCACCAAAGCCGTGACTTGTCCGCATCGATGCCCGACGTGCCCACGCAAGGGCGGCTGGCGGCCGGCAGCCGCTGTGCCCAGGCAGTCGCTCGTGTTGTCGCGCGCTATGCTCAGGCCCCCAGCTATAGCCAGGCACAAGCCGAGGCCCACACAGTCCAGCCTGCGCTCCAAGCCGCCTTGCCAGGCCCCCAGAGCGCCTCTGCGGGGCAGCGCATCTGGGAGCCGGAACTCCCGCAGGCAGTAGCGCCTGTGCAGCCTCCAGTGCGGCGCTTGGCGCCCACCATCGTGCCTGCTCTTCCTGCCGCGCCTTCTTCGCTCGAGGCCTGGGAAAGCGGATATTCCCGGCTCGACTGGGAGCCTGATTTTTTATCGCGCCCCTCCGGCCCCGCACTGGCTCGCAAGCCGATGCTGGCTGACGGGTTTGCATCTCGGGTCGAAGATAACTGGGAGCGGCCGGCAATGCCCGAAGAACCGTCGAGCGTCGAAGCCATTGAGCCAGTCGAACCGGATCAACCGATTCACGCCAACCTCATCGAGTTTCCCCGCGAATTGGTGGCTACTCGCAAGAGGCGTCCCCGGCGCGCAGAGGGGCCATTCGCGGCTGAAAGGCAGTTAAGCATATTTGAAGTGGACCCTGTAGCCCTCCCCATTCAACCGGCGGCGGATGAGGTCACGCCCGCCTGGCCGAGCCCGGAGTGGTCGAGCGTTGAGTTGGACGCCCAGCCCATGGACGAACCGGAGTTTCATGACGGACCGGCTTCACAGATGGTCCTGCAACTGGCTCCCATTGGCCGCCGGCTGACGGCGGCCCTGGTGGATGGCGCGCTGATCGTCGGCGCAGTCACAGGGGCAGCTATGGTGGCTGCGTCCAACATCGGCCATCCGCTTCCGGCAAAAATCGAGGAAATCAGTGTGGTCTCCGCTCTCCTGCTTGCGGGCGCGCTCTACCAGACGCTCTTCCTCGCGCTGGCCGAGGACACGCCGGGGATGAAGTGCGCCAGCATCAGCCTCAGCACCTTCGACGGCCAAAGCCCCACCTGCTCACAATCGCGACGGCGGCTGGGCGCACTGCTCCTGTCCGTGCTTCCGCTGGGGTTGGGCGTAGCCTGGGCTCTCTTTGACGACGACCACCTGTGCTGGCACGACCGCCTGTCGAGGACTTATCTCAGCAAGGACTGAAAGCTTGTCCGGAAACTCGTTTGACGATGGGCCGGGCACCAAAATAAAAAACGCTGCCAGAGGGCATCCGGCAGCGTGGAAGAAAAACGGCGGCAGCCCTGTGGGCCCGGAGACAAGATTCCATCGCTGGAACCCGCAGATCTGGGAACCGCTGCCGCCGACTGTTAAGAATCTACGAGTGCGCACTTCGCAGTGCAGGTTGCCCTGCGGGGAGATTCTTGCAGGTGTATTTTCCGCCGGCCTGATCGTCGCTCTCCAGGCGGAATCGGCGAATCATTCCGTCCAGTTCGCCGGCCAGTTTGGCCAGGTTCTTGAGGGCTTCCACAGCTTCTTCGGCGCCTTGCGCATTCTCCACCGACAACTGAGATATCTGGCCGACGGATTCGGAGATTTCGCCGGAGGCAGCGTTCTGTTGGGTCGCTGCGGTGGCAATAAGGTTAATCTGGTGCTCCACCTGTTGCGAAGATTTGATAATGGCTTCCAGGCTCTTGCGCGCGTGAGCCGTTTCTTCCATGCCGGTTTCCACCGCCGCGCGACTGTCATGCATCACCTGAAGAGTCTCGCGCGTCTCCTCCTGGATGCTGCGAATGGTGCCGGCAATCTCCTCCGTGGCTCCCTTGGTTCGCTCGGCCAGACGGCGAACCTCGCCGGCCACAACAGCAAATCCGCGCCCATGCTCTCCCGCGCGGGCAGCCTCAATGGCCGCGTTCAGGGCCAGCAGATTGGTCTGCTCGCTGATCTCCTGAATAACGCTCACTACCTTCCCAATCTCCTCCGACCGATGGGCCAGCGAAGTCATCTTTTCGGAAACGGTACTGGTCGCCGCGGCAATTTTCTCCATGGTCACTGCAGCGGCCTGCATCACGGCGCCGCCCTGGTTGGCTGTCTCGGCTGACACGCGGCTGGCGCTGGCTGCATTTTCCGCGTTGTGACTGTTCTCGCCGATGGTCGCTGTCATCTCCTGATTTGCCGCGGCAATCTGGTTGGTCTTACTGGATTGCGCATTGGCGTTGTCAGCGCTCTGCACCGAGCGGGCGCTCATCTCGGTGGTAGCCGCCGACAGCGTCTCGGCACCATGCGCCACAGACTTCAAGACGCCGCGCATCGAGCTCACGCTGGTATTCAGCGCGGCTGCAAGGCGGCCAAGCTCATCCCT
>Ga0181520_10013898_pt1 | contig 10058 bp, 7 predicted proteins | sample PEATcosm2014_Bin_29_FD_132451 | JGI IMG/M metagenome (GOLD analysis project Ga0181520, IMG submission 132451) | Peatland microbial communities from MTU Mesocosm Facility, Houghton, MI, USA - PEATcosm2014_Bin02_30_metaG | ecosystem: Environmental > Terrestrial > Soil > Wetlands > Peat | place... | reverse complement strand
TGCAGCCGCGCCGAGATCCTCCCGTGCACGCCGCCGGACTGCCCTTCGAGCAGCGCCGTCATCTCGCCCAGCAGGGTGCGCTCGATCTCCAGGTTGAGATCCACCCGCTCCGGCGCCACGTACCAGCGGCCGCGCAAACGGAATTCGCCCAGCCCCTGCGCGGCCCGATCGGTGCGCGCCGGTTGGGCCGAGCAATCGAGAGCCCACCCGCCGCCCGCCGCTCCTGGCGGAGAAATGTCAAGGTCGGTTTCGGTCAGATAGAACACCGATTTTTCGTCGCCGAACTTGAAATGGATGCGGCCATTGCGCACGTGCACCGAAGGCGTGCGGCTCATCGCGGTGCGATTGACGAACGACGAGAAATTCCAGCGGCCCCACTCCGCGGCCGGCCCGGACTTGGACAGGTTGATGCTCGCGCCATCCAGCTTGAGGGAGGCAATCACGAAACGGCCGCCGGCCAGCGACCACAGGCTGGGCCGCACCGTCATCGTCTCCATGTACGCAATCGGCTCCAGGCCGATGGATGGATCTTTGTGGATCACCACGTCGTCCACCGAAAACCCCGGACCACGGAACAGGCTGAAGCGCACCCGCCCGCGGAATTCCACGCGCCGTCCCAGGGCGCGCTCCAGCGAGCCGCGCAAGCGCTCGCCGTAGGAGCCGGTGTTGATATAAGGAGCGACTATGCCGGCCGCCGCTACCAGCAACAGCGCAATTCCAGCGAATTTGAACACCGTGCCGGCGCGGAATTTCATGGCTGGTCCTCAAGCAGGGCGCGGTATGCCGCGGGATCGTCGATATCGGCCAGCACGCCAGGGTCGTCCACACTCACCAGTTCGGTGACGCTCGCGTGCGCGCGCACCACGTCGCGCGCGGCGCCGGATTCGGGGAGCGCCAGGAATTCTCGAATCAAACCGCGCGAAAACCAGATCGGGTGCCCGTTGCGGCCTCGGTGAGCCGGCACGCGCAGCAACGCCGTACCCGGCCGCAACAGCCCGTCGATCGTCTCCATCCTCACCGCCGGGTGGTCCACCAGCGTGAAGAGCACGCCTTCGGCCTCGGCCGGCACGGCCCGCAGCCCGCATTGCATGGAGCTGGTCTGGCCGCTTTCCCAGCGTTCGTTTTCGACCAACATCGCCGCGCGCGCGGCGCCGGCGCGGACCTGCTGCGCCGCCGCTCCCAGCACCACGATCACCGGCGCGCAACGCTTCTCAAACAAGCCGATCAGCGTATCGAGGAAACATTCGTCGCGGTACCGCAGCAGCGCCTTGGGCGTGCCCATGCGGCGCGAAACGCCCGCCGCCAGAATGAGTCCGGCGGTCACTGCGAGACGGCGGCGGGGGACTTCCCGGCCAGCACCGAAAGCGAAAGCGCCCGCCAGTTGGACGCCGCGTTGCGGCGCACGGCGATCATTTCCGCCGCCACCGCGATGGCGATCTCCTCCGGCGATATCGCGCCGATGTCCAGCCCCATCGGGGCGTGAACGCGCTCGAAGGCGGTGCGCGCCACACCTTCCTTTTCCAGCTCCTTCACCACGTTGAGGACTTTGCGCTTGCTGCCGATCATGGCGATATAGCGCGCCGGCGTCGCGACCGCCAGTTTCAGCACGCGCATGTCGTCGCGATGGCCGCGCGTGACCACGATCACGAAGCTGGTCTCGTTGATGGCGAGCGTGGGAAACACGGTCTCGTACTCGCCCGCGTGCACCGCCGAGGCTTCCGGAAAGCGCTCGCGGTTGGCGAAACTTTCGCGGTCGTCGATCACCACCGTCGAGAAGCCGGCCAGCGTCGCCACCTTCGACAGGCTCTTCGAGATGTGCCCCGCCCCGAAAATAAACGCGTGCGGCAATGGCAACACCGGTTCCACGATAACGTCGAGCTGCCCGCCGCAGATCAGGCCGTTGTCGTAAGCCGCGTCCTGCCCCAGGCTGAACGTGAGATGCTTGGGCTTTTCGGTTTCCATCGCTTCGCGCGCCGCGTTCCAGACTTCGCCTTCCACGCAGCCGCCGCCGATGGTGCCCACCATGGAGCCGTCCTCACGCACCAGCAGCTTGGCGCTTTCGTAACTGGGAATCGAGCCGCGCACCTCCACGATGGTGGCCAGTGCGCACTTTTGCCCCAATGAGCGCAGCCGCACCAACTCCTCGAAAACATCCATTCCGAAGTCGATTATAACGCGGAGGTAGGGCAATGCTTTAGCTTGCCGGTTTTCGCCGTATCATACCCTACCTTATTGACAGAGATTGGGTAGATGGTACAATTGAGCCTGCTCAAGGATGCACTAATTCCTTTGCCAGCAGCGACATGGATGTTGAATCCAAAGCGGTTGGCAAGGAATCATAGAAGTATCGCATGGCCCAAGCGCTTCCCAACCCCCGGCTGGCACGCACCCAGGCAGAGCCGTTGCTGGCGACCATCGGCAATACGCCGCTGCTGCGCCTGGACCGGATCGCGCGCGAATTCCCGGACGTCGAGATCTTCGGCAAGGCGGAATATTTCAATCCGGGCGGTTCGGTGAAAGACCGCGCCGCGCTCAACATGGTGCTGGATGGCGAGCGGTCGGGCAAGCTGAATCCGCGCCGCATCCTTCTGGATTCCACCAGCGGCAACACCGGCATCGCTTACGCCATGATTGGCGCCAACCGCGGCTATCGGGTGAGGCTGGTTCTGCCGGAAAACGCCTCCCCGGAGCGCAAGCGCATTTTGCAGGCGTACGGCGCGGAGATGGTGTTCAGCGCGGCGGACGAAAGCTCCGATGGGGCCATCCGCCTGTGCCGCAAGCTCTATCTGGCGGACCCGGACGCGTATTTCTATCCGGACCAGTACAACAACCCGGCCAACTGGAAAGCGCACTTCGAAGGCACCGGCCCGGAGATCGTCGAGCAAACCGGCGGCAGCCTGACCCACTTCGTGGCTTCGATGGGGACGAGTGGAACGTTCATGGGTGTCACCCGCCGGTTGCGGCGCGACCTGCCGGAGGTGAAGTGCTATTCGGCGCAGCCATCCAGCGGCTTCCATGGCCTTGAGGGCCTGAAGCACATGCCCACCGCCATTGTGCCGGGAATTTACGACGAAACGCTGGCCGATGGCAACGTTTGGATCGAGACCGAGGATGCGTACCGCATGGTGCGGCGCCTGGCGCGTGAGGAAGGGCTGCTGGTGGGAATTTCCTCCGGCGCCAACGTGCACGCCGCCACCGCGCTGGCGCGCGAGCTGGCCGGCCGCGGCGAAAGCGCAACCATCGTCACCGTGCTTTGCGACAGCGCCGAAAAATACTTGAGCGAACGGTTCTGGAACGAGGAATGATCCGCATCGAACCCGGCCCCTGGAAGGCCATGCTGGCGCACGCCGTCGACACCTATCCCAACGAATGCTGCGGGGCGATGCTGGGCGTGACCGATGGCGAGTCGAAGACGGTGCGCCAGGCTCTGCGCCTCGACAACGCATTCCCTGGCGGTCAGGCCGCGCGCTATGAGCTGCGCCCGGAAGACCTGCTCGCCGCCGATTCGGCCGCCCGCGCGCGCGGCATGGACCTGATCGGCATCTACCATTCGCACCCGGACTGCGACGCGTACTTTTCGAAAACGGATCTCGAGAATTCCTGCCCCTGGTATTCGTTCGTGGTGCTATCGGTGCAAAACGGCGAGTTCCACCACGCCAATAGTTGGCTGCCGAACTTCGACCGAACCGAAGCCGCAAGAGAGGAGTTGCAGTACTGACATGCCGAAGATTCTGATCCCCACGCCGCTGCGCCAGTTCACCGCCAAGGAGAACGCCGTCACTGTTTCGGGCGGAACCGTTGGCGAAGCACTGGATGCGCTGGCCGGCCGCTACCCCGACCTGCGCAAGCAGATTTTCACCGACGAAGGCAAGCTGCGCAGCTTCATCAACGTGTATCTGAACGACGAGGACATACGCTACCTCGGCAGGGCAGCGACTCCGGCGGCGGAAGGCGACACCATTTCGCTGGTACCCTCGATCGCCGGCGGAGCAACCGCCCTTGAGCCGGCGCCTTCCAAGGACGCGGCGCCCGCGCTTTCCAACGACGAGATTCTGCGCTACAGCCGCCATCTGATCATTCCCGAAGTCGGCATGGAGGGCCAGCAGAAGCTGAAAGCCGCCAAAGTGCTGCTGGTGGGGGCCGGCGGATTGGGCGCGCCGCTCGGGCTGTACCTGGCTGCCGCCGGGGTGGGCCGCATCGGCCTGGTGGATTTCGACGTGGTCGACTTCACCAACCTGCAGCGGCAGGTGATCCACTCGACCAAGGATGTGGGCCGCAAGAAGCTCGATTCGGCGGCGGAGAAGATGCTGGCCATCAATCCGCATATCTCCGTCGACCGGCATGAGGTCGCGCTCTCGAGCGAGAACGCGCTCGAAATCCTGAGAGATTACGACATCGTGGTGGACGGTACCGACAACTTCCCAACCCGCTACCTGGTGAACGATGCCTGCGTGCTGCTCGGCAAACCGAACGTCTACGGCTCGATTTTCCGTTTCGAAGGGCAGGCTACGGTATTCGCGTATGCGGGCGGCCCGTGCTACCGCTGCCTGTATCCCGAACCGCCGCCACCCGGCCTGGTGCCGAGTTGCGCCGAAGGCGGCGTGCTGGGCATATTGCCCGGTACCATCGGGCTGATCCAGGCCACCGAAACCGTCAAGCTGATTCTGGGCATTGGCGAGCCGCTGGTGGGGCGCCTGCTGCTCTATGATGCGCTGGGCATGCGGTTCCGCGAGTTGAAGCTGCGTAAGAATCCCGAGTGCCCGGTGTGCGGCGCGCATCCCACCGTCACCCGGCTCATCGATTATCATCAATTCTGCGGGGTGCCCCGGCAAGAGGCTGCGTCCGCCCAGGAGGCCAAAGTGAACGAAGGCGAAATCGACGTGACGGAGCTGAAGCAGAAACTGGATCGCGGCGACCAGTTCGTGCTGATCGATGTTCGCGAACCGCACGAATATAAGATCGCCAGCATCCCCGGAGCCAAGCTGATTCCGCTGGGCGAATTCCCGAAGCACGTGGACGAATTCGCTAAGGACGCGGAGATCGTGATCCACTGCAAGAGCGGCGGGCGCAGCGCCAGAGCCTGCGGCATCCTGCGGCAGGCCGGCTTCGCGCACGTTCGCAACGTGGTGGGCGGCATCCTGGCCTGGTCGGACAAAGTCGATCCCAGCGTGCCGAAATATTGACCCGCGCCTGAGAAGCAACGCGGATGGCGAGCGACGTGGCGCACGCACTCCTGCGCAATGCCGCTTAGTCTTGGAAAAGCCTCGGAGTGGTCGGCGTTGTGGGGCGGACCCCCGGGTCCGCGCGGGACGCCCTCGTCCCGCTGCTTTATCGGCGAATCAACCACTTGCCCGCGCGAAAAGCCGGCCAGGGGGCCGTCCCTAGAGGGGACCCCAGGACGAGGGCCTCCGCCCCACAGTTGATGCAAGTGCCCGGTGACGGGAAAACTAAGTGGCATTGCGCACTCGTGCGTGCCGTGTCGAGACTCTTCTCGACACCCGCTGGCGCGCGAGAAACAGGTGTCAGCCTTGACCCGCGCCTACTCGTCCACTGAGGCATCCAGTTCGCCCTTGGCCAGGCGCACATGAATCCGGGAGGCGGGTGGAGCGGCGGCAGCGTCCTTGACAATGCCCGACCGGTTGGAAACGATGGCGTAGCCGCGCTCGAGCACCTTGAGCGGGCTGAGCGCGTGAAGCTGGGTATCGACCTGTGCGAAGGCGCTCCGCCGTCCCGCCAGGTGGCGGCGGACCGACTCCACGGAGAGTGAGCTCGCAGCCTCCAGACGGCGCCGGCCGGCGGCCAACCTCGGGCGCACATCGAAATACCGCAGCCGCGCCTCCAGCACCCGGCTGGCACGTTCCCGCGCATCGAAAATGGAGCGCAGGCGTTCGCGCAGGTGGTACTCCTGCTCATCGACGCGCTGCAGGCCGCGCCCTATGCGGCGATGCAGCACGCCGAGCGCGCGGTCCACGCCCTGCTGGCGCAGGCGCCGGTCGAGCATCGCCAGCCGGTAGCGCACGGCTTGCAGGGCTTTGCCTTGGGCGGCCGCGATGCGGTCCTCGACCGATTCGCGCGTGGGGACGGCCAGCTCGGCTGCCGCCGATGGGGTGGGCGCGCGCAGGTCGGCCACGAAATCGGCGATGGTGACGTCGGTTTCGTGCCCCACCGCCGAAATCACCGGCACCGAGCAGGCGGCGATCGAGCGCGCCACGGCCTCTTCGTTGAAGGTCCACAAATCCTCCAGCGACCCGCCGCCGCGGCCCACGATCACCACCTCCGGCCATCCGCCGCGGCTAAAATATTCGATGCCGCGGCAGACCTCCTCCACCGAGCCGGGGCCTTGCACCAGCGCCGGAAACAGGCGGATGGAAAGGCCCGGAAAGCGGCGCGAGAGGATGTGGATCATGTCGGCGATCGCCGCGCCGCGGGGCGACGTGACGATGCCGATGCGGCGCGGAAATCGCGGCAGCCGGCGCTTGCGCTCCGCCGCGAACAGCCCTTCGGCTGCCAGCTTTTTCTTGAGCTGCTCGAAAGCCAGTTGCAGCGCGCCCAAACCCTGCGGCTCCAGCATTTCTATCAGCAACTGGTATTCGCCGCGAACCTCATAGACATCGATGCGCCCGCGCGCCAGCACCGCCAGACCGTCGGACGGCTTGAACTTCCAATAACGGTGCGCGGAGCGGAACGCCACGCACTTGAGCTGCGCGTCGCGCTCCTTGAGGGTGAAGTAGTAATGGCCGCTCGAAGCCAGCTTGAGGCCGGAGATCTCGCCCGAAACCCAAATGTCGCGAAACTCCTGGTCGAGCATGGCGCGAATGGCGGCATTGATCTCGCTCACCGAGAAGATGCGCCGCTCCGGCGTCAGGTCGAATTCGAGCGCGAATTGCTCCACCGAGCCATGGTAGCGCGGACGGTCCCGCCCAAAGACGGCGCGAAACCGAGCGCCGTGGCGCGGCTTGCCCGTGCACCATCCGGGGCCGTCCGGCCTGCAGAGCCGAGATTCATCTCGGCTTTTCTTCCCGCCGCGCCGGCGGATCTTCAACCGAGCGGAGGGATTACTTCCCCAAAGCCTTCGCGATGGCTTTTTCCGCCAGCGGCCCCATCACCTCATAACCGGCGGCGTTGGGGTGCAGGCCGTCGTAGGTCAGTTCCTTGCGCAGCATCCCTTGGTCATCCACCATGGCGCTGAAATAATCGAGGTAGACGAAGCCGTTCTTTTCGGCGTGATCCTTCAACCAGCGGTTGAGCGCAAGAATCTTTTCCGGCGGCCTCTGCGCCGTCTGCGGCTTAATATAGTCGCAAACCGGCGTCAGTGACGCGAGCACGATCCTGATGTTGTTGGCGCGCGCCATATCGGCCATCGACAGGAAGTAGTTCTCGGTCGCCTCCATGGTCATCGGGCCGACGTTGCCTGCGATGTCGTTGGTGCCCGCCAGTATCACTACTACTTTGGGCTTGAGCGCGATCACATCCTGGTAGAACCGCAACAGCATCTGCGGCGTGACCTGGCCGCTGATGCCGCGGTTGATATACGGCTTGCCGGGGAAGAAAGCGCCCAGGCCGCGGCCCCAGGCATCGGTGATGGAATCGCCCATGAACACGACGCGATCCTCGTCCGCCGCCGGCGGAGGCACTTTCGCATCCTCGGCCGCGTAGCGCGCCGTGTTGCCGTAATCGTTGACCATTCTCGACAGTTGATCGAGCATCCGCACGCGCGGCGGCGGAACGTCCTGAGCGGGAGCCTGCGCTTGCGCGCGCAGCAGAAGGGCCGAAAGCACGAACAGAGTGATTCGCATTGGCCCTATTGTAATTCGGTAGGGCACGCTTTAGCTTGCCCCAAAAAAACCAAACACGACGAGCCACGGATGAACACAGATGAAAGGAACCGGCTGGTTCTGGCTTGTTTTGGCTTATCCGTGTTCGTCTGTGTTCATCTGTGGCTCAAAGAGCTCTTACTCTGCATAACCTGGCATGGGTGCCAGCGCGGGCGCCAGGTCGCGCCAGGTTCCTATGTGAAACCGCCGGCCATCGGTGCGAATGCTGACCAGTCCATCGAGATCCGTGCGATAGACGACCGCGTTGTGATCGAGCAACCGGTCGATCACATCGGCGTGGGGATGGCCGTAGCTGTTATCCTGGCCCACCGAGATGATGGCGAAGACCGGACGCACGGCATCCAGAAACGCCTGCGTGCTGGAGGTGTGGCTGCCGTGATGTCCCACCTTCAGCACGTCGTCCGGTTGCAGTTCGTTTTCCGACAACATGCGGTATTCGATGGGGCGCTCCGCGTCTCCGCAGAGGAGAAACGAGTGCTGGCCGTAGCGCACGCGCATCACCAGCGAATCGTCGTTGGTGGGTTCGCCGGCCGGAACGTAATCGGCGAAGGGCGCCAGGATCTCGATCTGCGCGCCTCCCCACACGAAATGGCGCGGCGCCAGCATGGGCACGATCCTGACGCCCAGTTGAACCGCCCTATCGCGCAGGCCGCGCCAGGCGTGGCTGTCGGGCGTGGCGCCGGTCCACAATTCGCGCGGGCGAAAATCGGAGACCAGCGCGGGCAGGCCGCCGATATGGTCGTCGTGCGCGTGCGATAGCGCCACCACATCCACGCGGCGGATGTTGCGGTCCCACAGGTATGGCGCCACCACGTCTTCGCCCACATCGAGCTCGGATTTTGCCCGGTTGCCGAAGGAGGGGATGCCGCCGCCATCGAGGATCATCCGTTTGCCGTCCGGGAAGATCAGCAGCAGTCCATCGCCTTGCCCCACGTCGATCGCGGCCAGTTCGAGTTCGCCCGGATGGACGTCGGCCGGAAACGGCTGCCATAGCAGCAGCGTCAGCAGCGCGGCCACCACGGCGCCGCTCGCCAGGCGCCACCAGCGGCCGCGCGCCACCGCTGCGGCGATCAAGGCGAGCGAAAATGCGATGCCCAGCCACAGCGGCGGCGTGGGAATGCGCCAATCGGGATCGAGCGATGCGTGCCAGTGCACAATCGCGCGCGACAAAGTGAGCAGCACGCCTCCAGCGCGGGCCACCCACGCCCAACCGGTGAACACGGCGAGGAAACCGACCGGAATCGCCAGGCCCATCACTGGAACCACCAGCGCGTTAGCGGTGAGGCCGGAGAGGCCGACGCGGTGAAAGTACACGATCATGGGCAGGGCCAGCCCCGCCTGAATCACCGCCGAGACAGCGGTGATTTGATAGAAGAAGAACACCATCCGCGCGGCCGCTGTTACGGCAAAACGGGCCGCGCCCAAGGGCAGTCTTAGCGCGCCCTGCAAGGTCTCGGCGTGCAGGCGCATCTCGATGCGGAATTGCGCCACGCGCGGTTCCAGGTGGATATCGCGGTCGCGGTTGGCGAGCTCGGCCAGGCCGCGTGCCAATGGACCGGAAGTGGCGCGAATCAGCGGCGTGGCGAATGCGCCCAGAAACGCCACCGCCAGAAAGCTCAACTGGAAGCTCGCATCGAACAATTGATCCGGATCGAAGAGCAGAAACCCGAGCGCCACCGCGGCCAGCAGGTTCAACGGGCGCTTCTCGCGGAAGAAATAACCGGCGGCGAGCGCCAGTGTCAGCGCCGCGGCCGACCGCACGCACGGCGCATTGAACCCGGTGACCAGCGCGTAGAGCCACGCCACGGACGCCGTCAGCGCCGCGGCCAGGGTCGCCGGAACAAAGCAAACCCGCAAGACGAAAAAGACGAACACCGCGACGATGGCCACATGGGTTCCGGAGATCACCAGCGTGTGAAACGTGCCGGTGGAGCGGTAATCGCCGGTCCAAACTTTCTGCATCTGAAATTGCTGCCCCAGCAGCACCGCCTGCATCATGGCAGCCTGGTATGGGTCGTGGCCATAGAGCGCGTTAATGCGCGCCATGGCGGCGGCACGCAGATCCATCACGGCCTTTTGCAACGGCGACCCGCAGCGGCCAGGCAGCACGCGCACCGAGCGGGCTGCGCTGGAGGCCGTCCAATAAATCTCGTGGCGCGCCAGGTAGTGCCGATAGTCGAACGCTCCGGGGTTCTCGTAGTTGCGCGGCGAGCGCACGCGGGC
>Ga0181520_10013896_pt1 | contig 10058 bp, 7 predicted proteins | sample PEATcosm2014_Bin_29_FD_132451 | JGI IMG/M metagenome (GOLD analysis project Ga0181520, IMG submission 132451) | Peatland microbial communities from MTU Mesocosm Facility, Houghton, MI, USA - PEATcosm2014_Bin02_30_metaG | ecosystem: Environmental > Terrestrial > Soil > Wetlands > Peat | place... | reverse complement strand
GCGCGCTCTTCGAGCATCTTGACGATGGCCTCATACGCCTCTTCCGTCCGATGCGCCCCTGGCTGGCTGGCATCAAGAATGACGTACTTCTCTCTCGTCCTGACAAAGCGGCGGTAGGCTTCCATTTGTTTGAGTGCTTGGGCGGATGGAGTTTTTCCCTCCATGGATTGACATCCCTCGCCAAAGGGATCAAGCAGTATCCAGAGATCAGGAGATGGGAAGAGCTTGCCAACCAGCTCTGCATACCACCGGGGCAGGCCAGAGTAGCAACTGGGCGGATCAATCAACAAATCGCATGAGTAACTCTCGCATAGCGAAAGCGAAAGAGTCATCTTTCCAAGAAACTGCCCCTTCCACTCTCTCAGCAGCAGAGGCGCAATCTTGGCCATGGAGGCCAGCGTGTGGCCGAATCCCTTGGTCTTGAACTCCGCCTCCGCGACCTCTTCCGGTAACTCATCTCCCAAGGTCGAACGTGAGATGAATTGCCGCCCTTCAACCAAATGCGCCGCTGAGTGAAGCATCGGCAGCAAGCCTTCGATGAGTGCGGTCTTGCCGCAGCCGCGAGGTCCAAGGATGCAGACTGTCTCCTGGTTCCTTGGGGATAAACGAGCCATGAATCCACTCGAATAGTGTCCGGCAATCTTTGCCACGCTTTGAAAGGGATGATGCAACAGAGACTGAAGGGCGAGCGAAACTCGAAGCTCGCGCACACAGCCCAGAATCTTTTGGCGGTCGCCATCGATCACCGAATCGACCAGCCGCGTCGCGGTCTTCAAGGTGAACTGCGGCGCCAGGGCGTCCATCACCCCCTGCCGGTCGTCCGCGAATACGCGCTGCACCTGGCAGAAGTACTTCTCTTTGATCACCCCGGCGACAATCAAGCTCGACAACAGTTTGACAATCGCCTCGCAAGCCGGTGAGGGCACAAAAAAATCAAGGCCATCGGCTCGGTATGGGCTCACCGCTTGCAGAACAGCCTCTGTGGTCAGAAACGGCAATCCATTCCAGGTCAGTCCCAGATCAAAATCCGTCTCCAGTTCGCGGTCGTTCGCTCGTTCCGCGATGCCGTCAAGATAAACCAGCGCCACAAAAGGGCGCTCGGCATAACCGATAATGCGCACATCTTGAACGGACTTGAGGGCGACAAGGGCGCGGCGCAAGTCCTGAGGAAAGATCATGAAATCGATATCCCGGCCTTGATTATGGGCCGGGAATCCTTCATAATTCCGCAAAACGCAATAGCGCAACCCAGCCTCGGTGAAGGCATGAAACAACGCCGAAAGAAATTCACTGAAGGGCAGGCATTGCCGATTCGGCGGCAACAACGAATCTTCTCGCATTTTCCTCCCAGTTGAATTCCCTCTCGATGAGGAGTTGAGCGTTCTTTCCCATGGCCTCAAGCCGGTGATTCTGGTAGAGCCGGTCAACCTGCTCCAGCGCCCGCGTCACGCCGGCCGCGGAACACTCGTCCAGAACCAGACCGCCCCCGCACTTCTCAACGTATTCAGCAAAATTCGTCTCGCGGCTCACCACCAGCGGCCTTCCGAGCGCCGCCGCCTCCAGGCAAGACATCGGCAAACCCTCCCAGCGGGAGCTATGAATGAAAACGTCAAAGCCGGCCACCAGGTCCAGCTTCTCCGCGCCATGTTGAGCGCCAAGGAAGCGCACCGACGGCCCGAACCCACTCTCCGCCGCTTTCTCTTCAAGCGCGCCGCGGTCCTCGCCATCGCCAATCAGCCACAACTCACCCGCCCCGCCCTTTGCCTTGTATGCCGCAAAGCCTTCGATGAGATAATCAAGCCCCTTGTGCTGGGTGGCAAGCCGGCCACAAAAGCCGATCCGCGGTCGCACGGCTTGGTCAGGCAATGCCTCCCGCCTTGCACAAAGCGGCTCCTGGCCGTTGGGGATCAGAACCACGCGAGCGCCTGGAGCAATTCTCAAAATATCCTGGACCTCACTGGCTCCCACGGCCTGAATCAATGCCGCACTCCGCAAAAATCTCGCTTCGCGCAGGGCAACGTAAAGGCGCTTCTTCCAAGGGTTCTTCTTGAAGACTCCCGGTGCGTAACCGCTGTGCGGAGTCACGCCGTAGCATAGACCTTGCCGTTTCAGCAGCCCAGCAATGGCTGGAAATTCGGTAATATACACCGAATGAAATTGCACCCATGTGCCGGCTTCGAGGCGGCTGATTGCGCTGCTGATCTCCCGACCCAGCGTCACGCGCAGCCTGGTCAGCGGAAAGATGCGCAGCCGGTAACTCCGAGTATGATCGGGCGCCTTCATCGACGCGGAAAGCCCCCAGACTTCAACCTGGTGTCCTAGCTGCTCCTGCGAGGTCGCCATCTGATGCACGGCCTTGTTCACGCCGTTCAGCGTATTCGGGTTGGCTTTGCCAAGCAGGATGTGAATGATCCGCATCAGCGCCTTTCTTTCAATGAAATTGCCTCACTGCCTTGATTCAAGGCTGCAAGCATCAATTTGTGCCGAGGGAAGACTGCGGAGATCCTGCTGATTCTCTTGCCACCTTGCGGGATTTGATCAGCAGGGAGATGCCAACAATGCATTGAAAGAGGATCTGCGTGCCGAAGAGGCCAAACATCGACCCGCTCAATCCCAGCTTCTTGGCCATTGGAACCGCAAAGATAAAGGCAAAGGCCGCCATCGCCAGGTAAGACCAGAAGATGGACACGGTATATTCCAGGGCCTGCAAGCCGGCGCGCAGCGGGCCGCCAATAAAAACGATCACATAAAGGATTGCGTAGAGCCGCAGAATGTAACCATACTGGGCCATCTCCGGCGTATAGATCAGCCTCAGCCAGAAACCCGGAGCCGCTGACATGACAAGAGCAAACAGCAATGTCAGTCCGCCCCACTTGATCAGGATGGAGCGCGTGTAGGCCAGCATGGAATGTACGCCGCCCTTGCGCAGGTGGCGCGCGGTCTCAACCGGAACAACATTGTCCAATCCCTGAAACCAGACGTGCGTCACGCCCATCAGGTTTTGCGAGGCTTTCAGAACGCCCGCCGCGGCCGCGCCATAATAGACCGGCGCGGCAATCACAAACAGATTGCCGGAGACCCACTGCAGCAGCGCCGAAGCGCCCAGCCAGCGCGAGATCTTCCAATGCCGCCGCGCAATCGCCGCAATCCACTGGCGGTTGAAGACCAGCGGTTCCATCCAGAAGAACCACGGAGCAAGACCCAGAATCGAGGTTCCGGCCATCACCCAAAGGGCGTTGGCACTGTTCAGATGCCCCGCGCGGTGCAGCAAAAAGAGAATTGGCAGTTGGGAAAGATAGCTCAGCGCGTCATCGGCAAAGGCGCGGCGGCTCTGGCGGGTCGAGAAGAAATAACGCCGCAGAAAATCTTGCATCTGGTAGGCGAAGGCAGACACCGCCAGCGGCAGCGCAAGGCTGCGCAACAGAGCAAGGTGTTCTGCATCCAGATGGGGGAAAAATGTGCCTGAGATCTTCAGCGCAACAAAGACCAGCACAAAGCAGCAGGCGACAAGAGCCAGTTCCTGCGTAACCACGGCTCCAAAGTAGAGAGGCCTGTCCTTCTCTTCCTGCTTGGGGCTGATGCTCATCATCGGCGCAATGATCAGCGCGGTCTGCAGGCTGTTGACAAACTGCACCGACATCCAGGCCAGGATGAATACGCCGAATTCGCGCAGCCCCATAAAGCGGAGCAGCATCACATTCGTCAGGAAGTTGGTGGCGCTCACCACCGCCTGGTCGGTCAGCGCCCACGTCTCTCGTCCCAGAAATTGCCGCAGAAAGCCGCTCCGAATTCGCTCTCCGAGCGCGGCAATCACGCTCATTCAGCCTCCGCGGCGCAGAGGGCGTGCGCAACGCCGGTTTGCATGAGGGGCGATAACCTGCCCACCAGCAGGATCGCATCAAGATTGATCGCCAACTGGTACTCACTCCTCATCCGATAGCCTCCCGGCGCGACGAATCCAAGCCGCCAGTGTTAGTGGTAGATGATGATATCCGACGAAATGGATGTAATCACTCCGACCGCGCTGGTGATCGAGGATTTGATCTTGCTCATCGGCACATAAACAATATCCTGCGCCTGCAGCACGAGGGGCGTTTCGGTTCCCTTGGTAATGCGGTCATAGGAGAGTGGGAAATCCAGTACGGTCCCATCCGGATTGCGGCGAATCACGCGCAGCCCCCCGGTCTTGGCCTGCAACGAGGTGCCTCCGGCCAGCGCCAGCGCCTGGGCAACATTCAGCTTGCCGTCCTCCTGCATCACGTAGCCGCCGGGATGGTAAACCGCGCCCATAACATAAACGATGCCGGCGCGCGGAACAATGATCGAGTCTCCGGGACGCACAAGAACAGAGGCCGACTCCCGTGAGTTCTGTGTGCGAGAGTACGGAATATCTTCTTCCGGAACCGTCTCATTGGCTCCATGGCGAATCTTGATATGCGCGCCCGCCAAGGCCGTCAAGCCACCGGCTTGGGCAAGAACGTCGCCGAGCATGGTGGGCGCAATCAGCACGACGCGCCCCGGATTGGCGACCTCGCCCATCACGGTCACATATTCTCCGGCATACTGCGCCACGTCAAGATTGACCTGGGGCTGAACCATGATCTGGCCATCCTTGAGAGCCGCCTCCAAGCGCTTGGCCGCCTCCGCCGCAGTCACTCCCAGAAGATTCACCTTGCCGCAGAGAGGAAGCGTCAGATTACCGGCGTTATCCACCCGAAACTGGCCAGAGAGTTCGGGCGCATCGTAGACATTCACATTCAGCAAGTCTCCAGGCTCAATGCGCAGCTCGGAGATGTCTTTGGGAACGATCATGATCCCCGGCGACTGTGAGGCGGAAGCGCTCGCCTTGTTACTGGTGGCCGTCATGGAAGAGAGCGGAGCTGATCCTGATTGAGCGGTTGCAGGAACGGCAATCATCGCCGCCGGCAAGGCAACTCCGAGCAGGGCCAGCAGGACGTGGCTGAAAGAGAACTTATTTTTCGCCATAATAACTCTGCACGTTGTAGCCATACACACTCCTGTATTCCGTTGCGGACATATCCACTGCTTCAATCACCAGTCCAAGGACGTGAACCTTGTTCCGTGCCAAGGTCTGGATAAAGCGGCGCAGCGCCTTGCGCGAGGTCTTTCCCGCGCGCAGCACGCCAATGGTTCCGTCGCAGTATGTGCCTACGATAATCGCGTCGGCCACTGGAAGCACCGGCGGATTGTCGATCATGACCAGATCGAAGCGTGAGCGGGCGCTGGCAATCACATTCTCGATCTCGCCGCCTCCCAGCAGTTCAGAGGCCAGCGGGGATGGCCGGCCGGCCGGCATGATAAACAGGTTTTGCTCCACCGGATGCGGCTTGATGGCTTTTTCAAATGGAATCTGGCCAGCCAAGACATCGGCCAATCCATCCTCCCTGCCTACACGAAAAAGAGCGTGCTGGCGCGGACGGCGAAGATCACAGTCAATCAACAGCACCTTCAAGCCAGTGGCTGCAAAGGCCAGCGAGAGATTATAGGTTGTAAAGGATTTGCCTTCGCCCGGCAGGGCGCTGGTAACCGCCAGAACCCTGAGCTTCCGACCCACTCCAGAGAGCGTCAGACCAGATCGCAAGCTGCGGAAGGACTCTGCCGTGGAGCTCTCCGGCGCAATCAGGAAGGAACTGGACTCGCCCGCCAGCGCGCCTTCGCGTGGCCGCGCCTCCATGCGATGAAAGGGAACCATGCCCAGCACCGGCAGACTGCTCACCGTCTCCACCTGGAAGCTGTCGGCCAGGGTGTCATCCTGACTCTCCAGAAGGTAGGCCAGTCCGGTGCCTACAAACAGCCCGCCAAAGATGCCGACCAAAACGAATAACGTCGGCTGGGGCATATAGGGCTCACCAGGCGGGCGCGCCGGATCGGCCACGGTGACATTGGTCGCGCTGTTGCCCGCGTCGATATTGGCTTCCTGCAACCGCGCATAGAGCAGATCATACAAATCGCGGCTGGAGCGGGCCTTGGCCATCAGTACGCCCAACTGAACCACGTCGTCGTTCAGCTTGCTGGTGATTCCCTCCTGCGTTTCATAGGCCGCGCGCAGCGACTTCTCATCCTGCTCTGCCAGCGTCAAATCATTCTTTGCCCGCTGCTTGATCTTCCCCATCTCAGACTGCATCTGATCTTGAATGGCCTTCATCTGATTGGCAAGGTCTGTCAGATGAGGATTCTTGGCGCCATACTTGGTCTGCGCGCTGGCATAGGCCACCTCGACCGTCGCCTCCTGCTGGCGCAATGAGTTGAGGATATCAAGCCCGCCGCCCTGTGTGGTCACGCTGGACCCTGATGCCCCGGCCAAAGAACCAGAGCCCAGTGTAGAAATCAGATCCGGATTCTGCGTCTCAGTCATGCGATAGATCGCCTCGCGCCCCAGGCGCGCCGCCTCCGCTTGAGTGATCTCCGCATTGAGCGCCGTCAAACGCTCCAACTCCGGTAACTCAACTCCGCCGCCACCGCCGCCACCGCCACCCGCGGTCGATGAGCCGCCGGATAACGTCGCCAGTCCCAGCATTGCCGCGGAGAGATTGTGTGAGCGCTCGAACTCCGCCACCGCCTGCTGCGTCTGGGTCACCTGGCCTGACAAATCGCCCAACTGCGCCGAAAGCCACTGCGATACATCCCGCGACGAGGTGAAGTTGGAACTGAGTAAATACGACTTGTATTCAGCAACCACCTGGTTGGCGATCTGCGCGGCTACCTGCGGATCATGATCGCTGTAGGTGATGGTGATCAGGCGTGAACTGCCAACCTCGGCAACCTTCAAATGCCCTTCAAAGCCACTCACCAACGCCTCTCTCTGCGACGCGGGAAGCGCATCCGCGCTCACCTGCGGGCCGGGCGCCTTGCTGAACTTGTCGGGATTCTCCAGGCGAAGCATCCCCAGCTTGCCCAGCACGGCCAGTGCAATCGACTCATCCTTGATGACCGCTGTCTCGGTCTCAATTTTGACTTTCAATTCATCCGGCTCGCCTGATGCCATCGCAGCCATGCCGGAGAGCATGCTCGCGCTGCCGCCTTTATCCTCGTTGAGTTCAATGGTGGCTGTGGACCGGTATTTGGGCTTCATGGCCACGCTGAACAATATCGCCAGTAACGCGCAGGCCAGCGTGCAGACAATTACCAGGTACTTGTGCTTCCACGGAACCAGGGCCAGTTCGCGCAGAGATACCTGATCTTCAGGATCGAGAAGACGGTTGCCTTCCGTCAGCCGACCGCCATGGCTGTCCGCTTGTGGTTCATTTTGTTCAGTCAAAAGGGTTCCTCTTCTCCGGTCTTCTTGAGAGCATGGGTTCAGTGCAATGGAAAATCAGGCGCTCTTGCGCCCGGTGAGAAAGTGGGAAGATCCGCGCCCCTGCGAGAAAACCTGCTTCAATCCGCAGCGTGCATTTTCTGGCAAGGCTTCGCCATCCTCACTGTGGCGGGGAAGTTTTCCACAGAATATTCCGCCGGAAAAAACACGAATCCTTCCTTCTTTCGCGGCAGGGGAGCGCCCGCTGGCGTACTGTATCTTCTGTTTGGTCTCATCCGCAGACCCAACTCACTAGGTTGTAGACTAACAATGCTAAGAGCTTGAGTCAACTGAGACATCGGCCCGCCAACGCACTTTAGTGCGCATGAAAATCACCGGGCCGCTTCTGGCGGACGCTTTCCTGCCTCAATTGGGAATTTGTTCATTCTGTAACAAAAAATGATACCTGCAACGCTCGCAATGCATCTATTTCAACATGACCGATCAAAAGGCAACCTTTGCCGCCGGATGTTTTTGGGGGGTCGAAGCGGCTTTCGCAGCCCTCCCCGGCGTTCGAGCTACCACCGTCGGCTACGAGGGCGGCTCTCTGGCCCAGCCAAGCTATCAGGACGTCTGCACCGATCAGACGGGCCACGCCGAGGTCGTTGAACTCGACTTTGACTCGACCGAGATCACCTATGAGCAGCTTTTGGATGCCTTCTTCTCCCTCCACAACCCCACCACCCTCAACCGCCAGGGCCCGGACCGCGGCACTCAGTACCGCTCGGCGATCTTCTTTCATTCGCCTGAGCAGGAGGCGCAGGCCCGCGCCAAGATCGAGCGGCTTACCGCCGAGGGCCGCTTCGCGCCCAAACGCATCGTGACGGTGGTTGAACCGGCGCAAACCTTCTGGCCCGCTGAAGACTACCACCAGCAGTACCTTGCCAAGCGCGGTCAGGCAAGCTGCCACATTTAGAGCATTTCTCCGAATGGTTTAGAGTAGCGCCGACCTCCTGGTCGGCTGTAGCGTGGACCTCCCGGTCCACGTTGCATCTCAAACAAACCAGAAATGCTCCAGTCGAAAGTGGTCAGAGTTCAATCATCGCCGTTACTCGTACCGCAAGGCTTCAATCGGGTCCAGATTCGCGGCGCGGATGGCGGGGATCATGCCGCTGACCAGGCCGGTGAGAGCCAGAATCACGGTGGCGATGGTGACCGAGGAGGGCGAGATGAGCAGTTGAATATCGGCGCTCTCCGCATTCTTGGCCAATGCGCTATAAAACGTGATGCGGCCCACCGCCAGCGAAACCGTATAGGCCAGCGCAATGCCCGCTCCGCCGCCCACGGTAGTAATGGCCAGGGCTTCGGCCAGGAATTGAATCAGGATGTGATGGCGTTGCGCGCCCAGAGCCTTCTCGATGCCGATCTCGCGGGTGCGCTGCTGCACGGCCACCAGCATGATGTTCATCAGGCCGATGCCGGCAATGCCCAGCGTGAGCGCACCCACTAGCGAAAGCAGCACTTGCAGGGCAATCGAAAGCATCTTGAACTGGTGCAGTTGGGTCATCAGGTTGGCCACAAAGATCGCCCGCTTGTCGCTGGGACGGAAATGGTGCGCCGCGCCCATGGTCTCGCGCAAGCTCTTTTCCGCCTGTTCGTTATCGCCGCGATAGGCGAACCAAATGCCTCCAAGGTATTTGGTGTCGGCCAGATCCCCCATGGTATTGAAGGGAATGTAAATCTGCCGGTTGATGTCGTTGTCGTCCCCCTCCTGCATCTTGGGGGTGAGCACGCCGACGATGGTGAACATCTCGCCATTCAGGCGTATGGTTTCACCCAGCGCCCAGCCGTTGCTGAAAAGCTTGGTCTTGGCCTCGGAGGCAATGACGCAGACGTGGGCGCGCTGCTGGTCCTCGGCTTCATTGAAGAAGCGGCCCTGCGCCGCATCCAGCTTGAGAATGTTCTGGTACGAGGTGCGAACCCCATTCACTGTCCAGGTATAGGTATGCAGATCGTTCTGCACAGTCGCGTCCTTATAACTGGCCGGCGAGATATATGTAATGCCGGGAACGGAGTTAGCGATGCGGTCCACATCGTCCAGCGTGAAGCGCACCCACGCGCCCGCCTTGTCGCCTCCGGCCTGCTCACTGGTGCGTCCAGGCCAGAGGCCGATCGTGCTGGTTCCCCATTGGGCAAAGATGGTCTCAATGGCGCGGCTGAAGCCAGCGCCATAAGCCAACAGCAGCACCACCGTGGCGATGCCCCATGCCATGCCGATCATGGTGATGGCCGTGCGGCGGCGATTGTAGAGCATCGCCTCCCAGGCCTGGCCGAGTATGTCTTTGAGCATGGCTCGCTGCGCTCCTGGTTGACAGGTTTACAAGTTTACAGGTTGACAAGTTAACAGGTTGACAGGTTGACAGGTTGACAGGTTGACAGGTTGACAGGTTGACAGGTTGACAGGTTTACAAGTTAACGGTTGAATCAGAGAGATTAGAGTTTGGATGTTGTTTTCAGAGAACGAAGAAGCAGAAACAGCAGTTTGCCGACTTCATGTGCTTGTGTAAGCGCCAAATCGAGTTCATCTTTGTGACCGGCACCCACGCGGAGCGCGATCTCTAATTGTGTTTGCACTTCGCATACGGAACCTCGCGCAATATCAAGAAATTGCCTGAACTCTTTGACGCCGGAACGTCCTTGCCCTTCTGCAATGTTACTGGGGATGGAAATTGCCGCACGCCGGAGTTGAGACGAAAGACCATAAATTTCCTCACGAGGGAAATTTCGTGTGAGACGGTAGATG
>Ga0181520_10013895_pt1 | contig 10059 bp, 14 predicted proteins | sample PEATcosm2014_Bin_29_FD_132451 | JGI IMG/M metagenome (GOLD analysis project Ga0181520, IMG submission 132451) | Peatland microbial communities from MTU Mesocosm Facility, Houghton, MI, USA - PEATcosm2014_Bin02_30_metaG | ecosystem: Environmental > Terrestrial > Soil > Wetlands > Peat | place... | reverse complement strand
GTGCTGAATCAGCACAAATGCCAGGCCGGTATAGCCGGGCAGGTGGCTCAACAAATCCGTGAGGGCCTCCACTCCACCGGCGGATGCACCGACGCCAACAACTATTGGGAGTGAACTACCTTCGTCCAATTCCTCGGCTGCCGTGGCGAAGGCCTCAGTGACAGCGGGTTCTGCAGCTTCCGCGGGAGTTTTTATGGTCGAGGGGGTGTGTCGCTGCCGGGGCGAAGGTGGCTGGCGCGGCGGGTGCACACCTCCGATTTGCCGGCCTTTGCCGGTTTCTCTTGCCATGCGCCACCATCACCTTTCTCGCCACGACATTGCACGTCTGGTGCCACTCCCGCATTGTCAAACCACAGGCACTGGACACCCGGCACCACCGAAGCCCGCGAGCAAGTCCTTAATAATCAATCCGATCGCCATGAATTGATCGAGACCGGTAGGCTTGCTGATGAATTTGCAAACTCCGAGTTCCTTGAGCGGCGCCTGGTCTCGGCGGGACTGAGAAGAACTCCATGCGCAAACGGGGACGCCGGCCAGTTCTTTGGCCGCCCGAATCTCGTGCAGGATGTCCTCGCCAGTGTACCTGGAAAGGTTCAGGTCCATCAGGATCAAATCCGGAACAGCGGCCTCGGCCCAGTGCCCCTGCCTGCGGATAAAAGCGAGTGCTGCCTCTCCGTCCGGCAGGTGAACCAATTCAAATCGGATATCCTGCTTCTTCAGTGCGCGCTCCAGAAGGAAGACATCGGAGTCATTGTCTTCAATGACGAGAATCCGGGCTACGGGGCCGTTCGAAGAGTGAGTCAAGCTAACCCGCCGCCTTCATCATTCCATATTTGCCAGCATTTGCGGTACCACCTGCCGGGCTCTTACAACGAAGCGCTTTGGCGCGTTCCCGATGTAATAAAAGGGATAGCAGGTCACCATGGTCAGCACATTTTGCGTCGACGGGGCGAGTACGGCCATGTTGTCGGGCTCGACGACGGTGAGCGATTCCACTACGTACTTGAAATCGCCAGTCAGCGTGGAGAACTCAATCTCATCGCCTGTCTTCAGGTCTTTCAATCCGCGAAAAAACGTATCGCGGTGGCCTGCCACGCCTACGTTTCCGGGCTGGCCTGGCAGCGCTGTCGCGGGAATGTGACCCACGGCCAGCAGTAACGTTTTTCGATCGACGCCTTCGCGCACCATCGCAAACAAATGCAGCCGCGGGACGGAGAGCCGTCCGACAACGGCGCCGGAGACTTCGGGGGATTGCCGCACGGCATAGCCTGCCGGCCTGGCCGCATCGGCGGTACGTTCCAGCGTCCGGTCGAACTGCCGGCTTTCCCACGCCTGATACGTCACCCGCTCAAGATATGAGTAGCTATAAGGCCCGAGACAACCGACAGCGACGGCCAGGAAGAAGTATCGCAGCATAATCCAGAGGGCTGCCGGCGGAAGGACAATCCGGAGTCTCACCGCCCCACCGTCCGGCTCGCTTCACCAGCCTGATCGGCGTCCGGAAGGGAATAGCTTGTACGGGTGTGGACCATCAGCCGATGCCCGCCGGGCGCCGAAGCAGTCACTTTAATCTTCCGCGACGAACCGCGCTCGCCGGATCGGTTCGGAACATAGCCGACTGTGTAGCGGGTGCGAATGTCGCTGGCGATCTGCCGGCAGATGGCCGTGACCTCTTCGACCCGTGCGGGGAAGAAGGCCTGGCCGCCGCTCACCTCGGCGAGCCGCCGAAGCAGCGCCGGTTTTTGATCGCGATCGTCGTCGTCATAAACTCCGATCGCGTAAATCGTTGCGCGGGACTCTCGAACCGCGCGCACCACTTCCTCGGACGCATGGGCGCTGCTGTTGTCGCCCCCGTCGCTGATCAGCACCAGGGTCTTCTTGTCGCGTTTGCCCAGCTCAAGATGGTGCAGCGAGGAAAGGATGGCGTCGTAGAGAGCGGTCCGGCCCGCGGGCGCACCCAGCATCAGGGCTGCGCGAAGCTGGGTCACGTCGTCCGTGAAGGGCATGCCCTCGGGCAGGCCGTAACTGACGCGGTCTCCAAAATTAACGATGAACACTTCATCTTCGGGATTGCTCGCATGAATCAATGTCAGCGCCGCCATGACAACATCGCCATACTTCGATCGCATGCTTCCGCTGGTGTCGATCACCAGGCCAACGGTGACCGGGACGTCATCGCTCCCAAACTGCGTGATCGTCTGCAGCTTGCCGCCTTCATAAACCTGGAAGTCCGCTTTGCCGAGATTCGGGACGTGCTTGCCCGCTGCGTCGTTGACGCTTACATCCAGAAGCACAAGCTCCGCGGTCGCGGTGAGCTTGAATGGTTGCTCGGACGCCGCAGCCGCGCGGTTCTGAGCAGGCAGTGTCTGCACGGCCACTGCCAGCACGACGATGAGAGTGTTTCGCAGCACCGTAGACTCCCCCACTCCGTGGCCCGCCAGGAAGGACCACGGGCGATTGCAATTGGCGAGTCCGAGGCCTATACGAGGCGGCGGCGTCTGGAATTGAACCCAAGCGCGGCAAACACGGCCAACGACACTAGTCCGGCCAGACCGATAAGCGGCATGAGGCTGGCAGTATGCGGCAACGTCTGCACTGGTGCGGGAGTTTCGGCAGCGGCTTGCTCCGTTGCAACCGGGGCAGCTTCCGGTGCAGCCTCGGGAGCGGCAGCGGGCTCAGGCGCTGTCTGTGCTAATTCGGTGGTGTTGCCGGTTTCGTCCACGGCCACGAGCGGCACCGTCTTCAGATCCTCCGGCGCAAGCGTTTCCGCCGCGATCGCGGGGACCGGGACTTTCACGAATGCCGCAATCTGTGCAGCCGTTTCTTTCGGGTATGCAAACTCCTGCCCGAAATTGTCGCCCGGATAGAACCATGCGCGAAGCGCTCTGGGCTGCCCGGCGGGGACTTCCCAAAAGCCCAGGACCGTTTTTCCGGTCGGACGCAGGCGATAGTTCGGTATGGCCAGAATCGTGGTGATGACGTTCTTCTGGTCTTTATCGAAAATTCGAACGATGTGCCGGTCTGAGGTGGAGTCCACCAGCGCCATGACATATTCGCCCGGCTGCAGTATCACGGTGTGCCCGGGAGCGCAGCACGACGGCACTTCAAGTGGCTCATTGACGGTCAGCAGAGTTTTCTTGTTCCATTCATCCGCCTGAAGGTTTGGTATTAGAGCCAGGCCGATACAACCGGCGAAGGCCGCGAACGCGAGACTTTGAAAATGTTTCATGGTGTCATCGATCTCCTTTTCGATGTCGCATTGTCTGTAGGCAGATCGGACGCCAAAACAAAAAGCCCCGGCAATTCAGCTTTTCCCGGACGATTAACCACGGAATCATGCAGATGTTGCCGCCTGTCGTGCAGGACATGCCTGGCTACGAATGCGCCGGCGTTTTGGCGGCTGCCGATAAACCAGCAGACCGGCTCACAAAAGCCGGTGCAGGATTTGCCACTGGGGGTGCAGGTTTTGCTCCGCGGGCGCTCAATTTGCGGTCGCTGTAAAGCCAGTACACGATGCCCCCCATGACCACCAGATTGATGAGCAGTTCCGTGACGGCACTGCCTCCGACATCGGGATTGAAGATGAGCGGCAGATCCCCCAGAACGCTAACCAGTAAGACGTAGCACCCGACGAGGCTCAATACCCAGCGTGTCTTCCGGCCGGACGCGAGCAGAGCGGCCCCAACCAGCAGCAGAGGGCCGCTGACCGCCAGCGTGTGAACTCCGGCGCCCCAGCGGTGAGCGGGCGATAATTCCATCACCAGGCCGGTGGCGCCCAGTGTCTCCACGAGTCCCGAGATAAGGATCGAGATCGCAATGAGAACTCGCACACCCGTTCGCAGATCCATCGTGCGCTCCGCTTAACCGCGCAGAAGGCTAGAGGCGGGTGGCGGCGTGGCTTTCGCGGTCAGATGCCTTTAACGTACGCGCCCATTCGTCGGCATGCCTTTCAGCCTCCGCCCTGGCCATTCCATACCGCTCCTGAATTCGCCCGACCAACTGATCCTTCTTACCGGCGATGGTTTCCCAGTCGTTGTCAGTGAGCTTCCCCCAGCGCTCGCGGGCAGAGCCCATAAGCTGTTTCCACTTGCCTTCAATTTGATCCCAATTCACTTTTTTTCTCCTGACGATGAGTTCAAGAACGGCGTGGCTTAGTGGAAAATGCCGAGCATCCAGGCTATCAACAGAACCACCAATACAGTGCCCAGCCCTATGCCCGCGCCGCCACCGGAGCCCCATCGGCTGTGGCCGTAGTAGCCGCCGCCGCCGGCCAAAATCAGCAACACAATGATAAGCAGTATTAACATAGTAGATTTCCTTTTCTTCCTCCGAACTGCCAGGAGCACGATGCCCCCGGTGAGCCTCGATTCCCTTAGACGAGCAATCGGGTGCCCAACAGGCGGCTTCGGCGCGGGAGACCTCCGGCTCCATCGCTCCACCAAAATGTGCATTCTCAAACGCAGGTTCTGCATCTCCGCGTGCTGTCCGTCCCGCATCCCCGCATGGCGGCCCTCTCCCGCGCCTGGCCTTGATCTTGCACAGGACAGTTATGACCATTCCTACAAGGAGGAACACGAAATGGCAAAGAATACATCGGTCATCGGGATCTATCCGGATCGAACAACCGTTGCGGATGCGATCAACGTCCTGAACAAGGCGGGCTATCGGGCCACGGACATCTCGGTGCTGTCGTCGGACAACCAGGGCTCCAAGGATTTCGCGCTTGAAAAACACACGAGGGCATCCGCGGGAGCGGCTGCCGGGGCGGCCGTGGGTGCGGTGATCGGCGCTGCATTAGGCTGGTTCGTTTCCACGCACACTTTGGCCATTCCCTGGACAGATCCGCTGGCGGTGTCTGGCGCGCTGGCCGCGGCCGGACCGGTGCTGGCTGCGCTGGCTGGCGCGGGCGCCGGCGGCACACTCGGCTGGATAATCGGGTTGCTCGCGGGCCTGCCTCTTTCCGAATACGTTGCCAAGCGATACGCGGGCAGAATCAGGCGTGGCGGCATTCTGCTTTCCGTACACTGCGACAGTCGGGAATGGTGCAATCGCGCGAAGAAAGCTCTGAAAGACACGGGAGCCCGGTACATCTCATCCGCGTCGGAGACCGCTGCCGATTACGGCACCACGGACAAACCGACGGAAAGGGCGCCCCTGATGGCAGATCGCAATGGCGTGCCGGTCGAATCCGAGAAGAAACACGTTGCTCACGTAGCCGGGGAGTAGGAAGGCTGTCGAACTTTCGCGCCCCCAGGCCGACTGGTGTTCCAAGTGCACAACCGACAACGACGAAATCTGAGGATGACTATCATGCAATTCGTTCGAGCTACCAGCACCGCGACCGTGTTTCTGCTTTTCGTGATGATTGTGCCGGCGTACGCACAGCACGAGGAGCAGAAGCAGGGCCAGCCTGAAAAGCAACAGAGCAGGCCGCAACAAGCCGCGCCGGCACGCGCAGCTGCACCGGCGGCACGCCCGCAACCACAGGCGCGCCCCCAGGCACAGCCACAACAGCCACAAGCGCGCGCACAGCAACCACCACAGCGGCCGCAGGCCCCACAGCACGCACAACGCGCTGAGGCGCCGAAACCGCAGGTCCAGCAGACTCATCAACAGGTCCCGCAGCGGCAACCTGCCCAGCAGGCCCGGCAACAGCAGCCGCAGCACCAGGCTGCTCAACAGGCTCATCAACAACCGCAGCACCAGGCAGCTCAACAGGCTCATCAACAACCGCAGCACCAGGCAACCCAACAGGCCCGGCAACAGCCGCGGCAGCAGAAACCTGTCCAGCAGGCCCGCCAACAACAGCAACCGCAGCGCACGCAGCAGCAGGCGCGAACGTGGCAGACGCAGGCAGGATGGCAACACGGCGGCGGCTGGAAGGGGAACAACACCTGGCAGGGAGATCGCGCTCAAAACTGGCAAAGCGACCATCGCACCTGGGCGCAACGTGGAGGCTATGGCGGTTACTACATTCCTCAGGCCAGCTTCGATCTCTACTTCGGGAGCGACCACTGGTTCCGGATGGGCGGCGAACCCGTGATCTACATGGGATACCCGCGCTTCTCTTACGGCGGCGAGTCGTTTATGATCGTCGATCCGTGGCCACAGGATTGGGCGGAGAACTGGTACGCTACCGACGACGTCGATATCGTCTATAACAATGGATACTACCTTTACGACCAACGCTACCCGGGCGTGGGGCTTGCGGTAACGGTTGTACTCTAGCCTGGCGAAGTGCAGTCGCGGATCATGCCTGTACCCCGGCGCGAACGGCATCGCGGCGAACGAGTGGGCTGGCTGCGCGCGGCAGTGTTGGGCGCGAACGACGGAATCCTTTCGACGGCGAGTCTGGTGCTCGGTGTAGCGGCCGCGCACGCGACTCGCAGCAACATCCTGGTCGCGGGAGTAGCTGGTCTGGTCGCCGGAGCTATGTCCATGGCGGCGGGTGAATATGTGTCGGTGCACTCCCAGGCAGACACCGAACAGGCCGATCTCAGGCTGGAACGCACGGAACTGAAGACCGACGACGAGGGCGAGCACAAGGAACTGGCCGCGATTTACGTGGCTCGCGGCCTCAGGCCCGGTCTGGCTAAACAGGTCGCCGAACAACTAATGACCCATGACGCTCTCGGCGCCCATGCCCGCGACGAGCTCGGCATCTCTCCGGGTCTCGGAGCGCGCCCGGTCCAGGCTGCATTAGCGTCAGCCGCCAGCTTCGCCGTCGGAGCGATTATGCCTCTCTTCGTCGCCGCCATCGCCCCGCCGATTGGCCTGATTCCCCTCGTCTCCGGAACTTCACTGCTGTTCCTGGCGCTGTTGGGAGGATTGGCCGCTCGCGCTGGTGGGGCAAGCATCATAGTGGGCGCGATGCGGGTAACCTTTTGGGGCGCGCTGGCCATGGCGGTGACCGCAGGCATCGGCGCGCTGTTCGGAACCGTCGCGACCTGATCGAGCGTCGCGCTTCCGAGTTCGGCCTTTCACCTGCCAGTAACTGTTCGTCATGGCGAGCACAGCCGCTTCCCGTCTTCCGATGAACGATACAGTTCGTGCATTCGGCGGACCTTTGCGGATCATGATCGAGTGGGTTGGCGACCTGGGCTTGTTTACCTGGCAGGTGACCAAAGCAGTTTTTACACGCCCCTTTGAGGGAGCGGAGTTTTTGCGCCAGTTGGATTCCATCGGCGCCAAATCTCTTCCGCTTATGGCGCTGGCGGGCGCCGCGACGGGCGTTGTTCTGTCGCTGCAAACCCGCAGCAGTCTCACGCGATTCGGCGCGGGATCGTTACTCCCGGCGGTGATTGTCTTCTCGCTGATCAAGGAGACCGGGCCGATCATCACCGGCCTGGTTGCCAGCGGCCGCGTAGGCGCCGGGATCGGAGCCGAGCTGGGCTCCATGCGCGTCACCGAGCAGATCGACGCCATGGAAGCATCCGCGGTGGATCCGTGCAGGTTTCTGGCGGCCACCCGGATTCTGGCCTGCATCGTAGCCCTGCCCCTGCTTACGATCGCTGCCGATTTCTTCGGCATTCTCATGGGCTGGGTCGCCTGCACGCTGGCGGACCCCGTGTCTCTGGGACGGTTTCTTGCAGCCGGCTTTCACGGCGTCACATTCAACGACATTCTTCCCCCCACGCTGAAGACCGCCATTTTTGGCTTGATCATCGGAGTGGTCTCCTGCTTTCAGGGCATGCGCACCCGCGGCGGCACCGAAGGCGTCGGCCGTTCCGCCACCAGTTCGGTTGTGCTCTCGTCTCTGTTCATCATCGTGGCGGACGTGCTGCTGGTTCAGTTGATCATCGAGTTCTTCTAAATGGAACAATTGCCCAATACCGAGGCCCCCAATACCGAGGCGCCGATCGCCGTTGCCGGGCTATGCAAGTCATTTGGCGCGCAGACGGTTCTGGATGGAATCACCTTCCAGCTCGTGGCCGGCGATGTGACCTGCGTGCTGGGGCGGAGCGGCACGGGCAAGAGCGTCCTGCTCAAGATGCTGATTGGTCTTGAGCCGGCCGGTGCGGGCTCCATTCGTCTGGAAGGGTACGACATCTCGAGCGCCTCTTTGCAGGAGCTGAACGAAGCAAGAAAAAAAGTCGGCTTCCTGTTTCAGCAAGCCGCGCTGTACGATTCCATGACCATCGCGGACAATGTCGCCTTCCCGCTTCGCCGGCACACCAGGCTCTCCGGCAGCGAACGGAGCCACCGCGTCCACCAGTTACTCGGGAGCGTTGGGATGAACGGCGATCCGGACAAGATGCCCTCCGAAATCTCCGGCGGCATGCGCAAGCGGGTGGGTCTGGCGCGCGCCCTCGCACTGGAGCCAACGGTGGTCATGTTCGACGAACCCACGGCTGGACTCGATCCGATCACCGCGGCGGAAATCGCCAAGCTGATCGTCGAGCTGAGAGATCGGCGGCACATCACCTGCATCGTGGTCACGCATGATCTCCATACCGCCCGGACCATTGCCGACCGTATTATCGTGCTCGACGGAGGCCGAATCCTGTTCGATGGAACCTGCGCCGGCTTTGCGGAAAGCCACGATCCGTTGATTGTTCAGTTTGTGGAAGATGCGGCATGAGGCAACAAGAAGGTGAGAGCATGTCACGAAGCTTTCGTTTGGGACTGTTCCTGTTGGCCACGCTGGCCATTCTCGCGGCTGGTGTATTTCTGGTGGGCCGCCAGGAGTTGAAGTTCGGGTCGAACTATCTGGTCCGCGCCGAATTCGATAACGTCACTGGTCTGAGCCAGGGCGCCGACGTTCGCGTGGGGGGAATTCGCAAGGGCACGGTTCGGTCCATTCAACTACCCCGCAGGCCCGATGGCAAGGTTACGGTGACCATGGATCTCGCCAAGGACACACAGGCCATCGTCAAGCAGGACTCCATCGCATCCATCCAGTCCGAAGGGCTGCTGGGAGACAAGTACGTGGAGATCTCCTTCGGTTCGATGGAAGCGGCGCAACTCAAGGGCGGAGAGACGATTGACAGCGAGCCGCCTCTGGATGTCTCGGATCTGTTCAAGAAAGCAAATCAGCTCCTCGACACCGGCCAGAGCGCCCTCGAGAGTATCCAGGGGACCACGGACAACCTCAACATGATCACCACAAAGATCAATTCGGGGCAGGGAACCGTGGGAAAGATGATCAACGATACGACGCTCTATAAGCAAGCTGCGGCAGGTGCAACTGCCCTGCATGATGACGCTGACGCCCTGCAACACAATTTCCTTCTACGTGGGTTCTTCAAGGATCGCGGCTACTCCAATCCGGCGGAAATCAAGGAGCACGCGGTAGCGGAGCTTCCCGGCGAGAAGCCTGTCAGGAGCTTCGAGTTTGAGCCGAAGAGCCTGTTTGACAAACCGGATTCGGCCCGGCTGAAGAACCAGAAGAGCCTGACCGCCGCGGGACAGTACCTGCAAAGTCAAAAGTTCGGGTTGGCCGTGATCGAGGCCAGCACGGGCAGAACAGGCGACGCCGACAAGGAACTCGCTTTGAGTGAAGCCCGCAGCTTCGTTATCCGCAAGTACCTTGTGGAGAATTTCCCGCTGGACGACACGCGCGTGAAGACGCTTGGTCTGGGAAAGAGCGCCACCGCCAACGAGAACGGAAGCATCGAGATCCTGGTCTACGCAGGCTCACCCGCCGTCGCTCGCAACGCGCCAGCGCAGAAGTGATCGGTGGCTCTCATCTGCAGCAAATGCCGCTGTACGCGCAGATTCTGCACCTGCGATTGCGGTACCGGCCAAGGTTGGCGACCGGCATCACCCGTTGCGCCTCGCCGCTTTGGCCCCGCTCTTGCACTGCTCCGCAGCGAAGGAGCAAAGTGATGATCTGGATAATCTGCGCGATTCTGGTGGTGCTGTGGGCGCTCGGAATGGCTACTGCCTACACGGCCGGCGGTCTGATTCACCTGCTGCTGGTCATCGCACTGGTGATGGTCGTAATCCGCCTGATGCAGGGACGCAGGATTCTTAGTTAGCCCTGTCCCACCGCCCGGCTAAGGGCTCGGCCAGCGAATTGCTGCTTAGGGTCGCCGGAGAGTGAAACGACATGCCCTT
>Ga0181520_10013893_pt1 | contig 10060 bp, 10 predicted proteins | sample PEATcosm2014_Bin_29_FD_132451 | JGI IMG/M metagenome (GOLD analysis project Ga0181520, IMG submission 132451) | Peatland microbial communities from MTU Mesocosm Facility, Houghton, MI, USA - PEATcosm2014_Bin02_30_metaG | ecosystem: Environmental > Terrestrial > Soil > Wetlands > Peat | place... | reverse complement strand
GCCGGGTTGGTGCGGGGGTTGTAGGTGCCGACCACTTCGATCGAACGGCCATTGCGGGCGCGGTCCTTCTCGATGACCACGATACGGTAGTAGGGCTGCTTGCGGGCGCCAAAGCGCGCCAAACGAATCATCACCACGGCGATACGGTTCCTTTCAAAATCCTGTGCTCTGTTGCGATTCTTGGGGATTTTCCGGCCGGCGGCAGCTCGATCAAGCGCGCCCTGCCGAATCAACGGCCAAGCAAGAGCGCCCGGCCTCGCAAGACTCAACATCTAAGTATCGCCGAAAGTGGGGGGTTGAGGCAAATTCTGGTCCCGTCCGAGGGCCCGCCAGTTTGAGGTTTGCCGGTCGTCCGCCCGCGATCAGAGAGATAAGGCGTGATTTTCCAGCCTGACAGAGGCGTTCAGCGCCCGGTCCCATCAGCCGCAGCTTGGACGACGCATCGTCTCCCAACCCAAGATCGTTTCTTGAGACGCTCAAGCCCGTTCGTTTCAATGATCGTCTGGCGCCTCAAGTTCTACCCTTCTTGAGACGGTGACTCATTCTATCGCTGCTTCATGAGTGATTGCCCTAGTTGGGTCAACTTGAGCTTATCCTTCACCTCGCGTGGGGCACCCATTGAATAGTGATTTGCATCGTACACCCATACATCTCCGGACTTTGTATCAATTGCCCATAGTTCAGTGCCTATTCCTACAAACTGGATGTTGGCAAATTGCCACTCGGTTTTATCTGCTTTGACCGACGCGGTCGGGCTTACGTACTGATGGCAACCGATCATGACGAGCATGAACGCAATGACGGTAAGAACAGCTTTGGAATAGAGGTCTGGTTTCATGCGCTGCATCTTAGCACGTCACCGCAATGTCGTATGCACCGAATCTGGCGATTTGCTCCCGTAGGGAGCCGAAGAGAATAGCCCAGGGTGAAACCCTGGGTAAGGGGCGTAGCGAAGGGATTCCGCCCTGTAGGGGCGGATAGAACGGCGGCTTGTTTTTGGATGGCCTCCGACTTCGTATTATCATGTCTCTCCGCCCCGACGGGGCGGGTGGCTTCAATGGGAATGCGTCCCCAGGGTTTCACCCTGGGCTATTGTCTTGCCTTCCCTCCGGGAAGGAAAAGCGACGCCACTACCCCGCAATGGCTTGATCGATAAAATGCCGAACTGTCTCATAACCTAACCTTCTTGAGACAGCACAAAGGACCCGTCTTGAGACAGTATGCCAGTCCTCTTATGCCGCCGGATTCAGGTTGGCGGTGTTTTCGAATTGTTCAATCTCGACCGTCCCTTCGGGGAATTCGGCGGTGATGCGCAGTTGCCCCCCCATCGCCTGGATGAAGTTGCGCAGCGTGGAAACGTACATATCGGTCCGCTTCTCCATGGTCGAGACCGCGCCCTGATTGATCTTCAGGATCTGCGCCAGATTGACCTGAGTCAGTTGGCGCGCCTGCCGCAATTGATGCAGCGTCATCACCTCGGCGGCGTCCTTCACCTTGAGGCGAATCTGCTCCTCGACCTCAGGCGCGTGCTGGCGGCGAATCTCGCTCCACTTCTTGGTCATCGCTATTCTCCAATCTCCGTCAGGTGCCGAGCGTAGATCGCCTCGGCATGGCGCAGGGCATCTACATACCAGTTGTCGTCTCCGCTCTTGTCCCCGCCCAAAATCAAGTAGGCGCTGCGGCGCGGGTCGAAGGCAAAGAGAATCCGATACGGATGCCCCCGATGCTGCACACGCAGTTCTTTCATATTCGGATAGCGGGAGCCCTTCAACGTATCGGCAAAGGGGCGGCCCAGACGGGGTCCGTATTCGACCAGCATATCCACGGCCGTATCGACGCTCACGCTCTCCGCTTCGTCCAGCGCCGTGTACCAACTTGCGAATTCATCGCTGACTTCAACGTCCCAAGCCACGGTAGTATTATCACTCTGAAGCGATATATATTGCAAGTGATATTTTCTTATAATCTGCCTTGAACCACCGTCTCAAGTCCTGTCCTTTCGGTCAGCGATCCACATGCTACCCAGCCGGGTACAGGAACTGCAGCATCGGCCTGACGCGCCCGGCCCAGCTTGCTTCGTCGTGGGTTCCACCGTGCACCTTTTCGAAGTGCAGCGTCTCGCCGGGGCGCCAGCCGTTGGCCTTGAGGCGGCGGTTGAGTTTTTCTGCGTCGAGCAGGGTGCGCAGACCCTCTTTGTCGCCCACGTCGAGCCACAGGCGGGGGCGCTCCCAGATCTGCGGGGCGCGCTCGTTCAGGTAGCCCAGGATGCTCTTGTGGTTCCACCAGACGCTGGGCGAAAGCAGGGCCAGCTTGCCGAAGCGCTCGGCGTGACGCAGGCCCAGAAAGAGGCTGACCAGCCCACCCAGGGACGAGCCGCCCAGGCCGGTCGATTCGCGATCCTGCCGGACGCGGTATTGGCTCCCGATCCAAGGCATCAGCTCACGGGTCAGCATCAGGCCGTACTGCTCCGCCTCGCCGCCGCCCATCTTGAGGTCGGGCTCATGGGTATACTCGGCGATGCGCCGGTCGCCGGCGTTGTAGATGCCCACGATCACCATCGGCTCGATCTCCCCAGCTTCGATGCCCGCGTCGGCCTGCTCGCGCACCTGCCAGGTGCGGCCTTCGATGAACGAGGTCCGGCCGTCAAAGAGGTTTTGCCCATCTTGCAGGTAGAGCACCGGGTAGCTGCGCTCCGGATGGTGGGTATAGCCAGGCGGAACGTAGACGATCAGGTCGCGCTGGCCCGACAGAATCTGACTGGGAAAGGCGCGGTGCAGCTTGAGGCGCGGATGCGGCGTTGCGTCCGCGGCGGCAAGCAGGCCCTCGGGCGCCGGCGCACCGGTTTGTGGTTCCAGATTCAAGGTCTGTTGTCCTTATAGAGAATATCGGCAGATGTGGGTAGGGAGCGGACGGAAAAATAGCACCCCGAGACTGTTACAGTATCAAGAAATCGGCGGTTCTCCAAAATGCAGGGACTGAGGGACTAGGGACTGAGGGACTGGGGACGAATCCGCATTTGTCACGAAGTCTCCGTTGCTGACCAAGATCGCTCTGAGTGGATGTCTGCGCGCCGGAGGCGCAGAGTTGGTTAGCCCCGCGCTTCAGCGTGGGGTCAACGAAGGTAGGAGACATTCAGTCCCGTAGGGACGATGCAAATGGGCCAACATGGGCCTGCGCCGTCCCTCCGGGGCTCGAAGTTATTTTGTTTGTTGTGTTTCCCACGCTGAAGCGCGGGGCTAACATCCATTGCGCCTACGGTGCAAGATCGGCCTGCTGCGATTTGCTGTGGGGAATGCAGGCGAGGGAATAAGGGACTAAGGGACTCGGGAATGGTGGGTGGAGCATGAATCGCGAGTATCACAAGTGGTATTCCAGCCGGCTGGGCAGGGAGATGGAACTGCTGGTCTTCGGCCATGGAGGCTTGCCCGTCCTGGTCTTTCCCACCTCCGGCGGACGGTTCTTCGAATTTGAGGACCGCGGGATGATCGCCGCGCTGGCAGGCAAGATCGATGCCGGCCAGTTGCAGGTCTTCTGCGTGGATGCGGTGGACAACGAGAGCTGGTACAACCGGCGCGTGGCGCCGCGCTGGCGCATCGCACGGCATGTGCAGTACGAGGACTACCTGATCCACGAAGTGGTGCCCCTGATCCGGCTCAAGAACAGCGACCCGCACCTGGTTGCGCTGGGATGCAGCTTCGGCGGCTACCACGCGGCCAATATCGCCCTGCGCCATCCCGACGTGTTTACCGGGATGCTCTCCATGTCCGGCGCCTTCGACATCTCCAACTTTCTCGGCGGCTATTACGACCCGGACTGCTACTACAACCTGCCCACCCACTACCTGCCCAACCTCGCCGATCCCTGGTTCTTCGAGCACTACCGGCGCAACTCCTACGTGCTGGCCACGGGCTGGGACGACCAATGCCTGGCCGACAACCAGGATCTGGACCGGATCATGAGCGCCAAAGGCATTCCCCACAAGCTCTTCGTCTGGGACTCGCACAACTCCCACGACTGGCCGACCTGGCAGCGCATGGTGCGCGAGTATCTTTGACAGCAAACCTTGGTAATTGAACAATCGGCAGTAGTTAGAGATAGGAAATCGGCAGACAGCCGATGGTAGGCATACGCATGCATGCGCTTCCGTGCCTGGCCATTCGCCTGGGGGAGTGCGTCATCGGACATTCCAACGGAGGAAGACAATGGCGGATCGTTCGCCCGGCCGCGGTGATGCGCAGATCTCATTGGGCCTTGCCCAGCAGGAGGCTGGGGACTGGAAGGTCGCGCTGCGTCACTTCCGGCGAGCCGCGGAGATCGACCCGAAGGACGCGACCGCGCATCTGCTCATCGGCAACGCGCTTGGCCGGCTGGGAGAGTGGGCACAAGCCATCGAGAGCTACCGCACTGCCGTGGCGCTCTATCCGCGTTATGCGGATGCCTACAACAATTTGGGAATCGCGCTGGTTCGGGTGGGATTAGACCGCGAGGCAATTGCGGCCTACGGAAAAGCCATCGAGATCGAGCCCCGGCATGCCAACGCCTACTTCAATCTCGGCAAACTGTCGGCGCGTCTCAACGAACTCACGACCGCCATTTCGCTGTTTGAGATGGCGATTGTTTTCGAGCCCAACCACGCCTATGCGTACCACGAGCTGGGCGCCGCGCAGGAAAAGTGCGGCCAGTTGGAACAGGCCGCTGCTTCCTATCGCTGGTCGATGCGGCTCGATCCGACCCGCACAGTCCGGGAGAACCTGGCCTCGCTGCTGGCGCTCATGGGCGAACCGGCAGGAATCGAAATGCTCGAAGAGCTGGTGCGCGAAACACCGGACGAACCGGAGTCCCATTGGAACCTGGGCATCGGACTGCTCCTGCACGGCCGCTTCACAGATGGGTGGAAGGAGTTTGAATGGCGCACGGAGATTCCCCGGTTTTACAAGCAGCATCACCGTTTTGAGCAGCCACGCTGGCAGGGCGAGCCGCTCGACGGAAAGACCATCCTCCTGTTCGGTGAGCAGGGCCATGGTGACACGCTCCAGTTCCTGCGCTATATCCCGTTTGTCGCCGAGCGTGGAGGGCGCATTGTTCTGGAGGTGCCTCCGTTGCTGCGCGGCCTGCTGCAGGGGTTTCCCGGTGTGGAACTGTGCATTGGGATCGGCGACGATAAGCCGGAGTTCTCCACCTACGCTTCGCTCATGAGCCTGCCGTTCCTGCTCGGCGCTGAAGCGATTCCGCCTCCCATTGCTCCCCTCGTTCCGGAGCGCAGCCGGGCAAACGCGTGGCAGTCCGGGGATTTGAAAGTGGGCCTGTCGTGGGCAGGAAGCCCAAAGAACATGCGCGACCGGCTGCGGTCTATCCCCCTGGCGCACTTGAATCCACTGGCGGTGATGGATGGCGTAGCGTTTACCTCGCTGCAAATGGGCCCCATGAGTATGGAGAGCGTGGAATCGCAACATTCCTTCTGCTTTGTGGAGGATTGCGCCAACCTGCCGGATTTCGCCGAGTTGGCGGCCGTGGTGGCGCAGCAGGATCTGATCATTACCGTGGACACCGCGGTGGCTCATCTTGCGGGCTCCATGGGCAAACCGGTGTGGATTCTGCTGAACAACGCGGTCGACTGGCGATGGGGATTGCACACGGCCTTAACCGATTGGTACCCAAACGCCCGGCTCTTCAGGCAAAACAAGTACGCCGACTGGAGCGGAGTAGTAGAGATGGTCCGCCAGGAACTCGAAGCGATCAAAAGGAACAAGTCCACATTGAGCTTGGTTGCGTGACCTGAGAAGATGGATCGAAGTTGAATTCTCGGGAGACCTCTCGATGAGTACGCTCAATCCCTACGAAACCTTCCTCGACGGCCGCCCCGTCGAGGCGATCCTGGCCGCCACAGAAGCCAAGCTTGCCTCTTTGCTTGATAGCATCGGCCCGGAAAAGGCCACAATTGCGCCCGCTCCCGGCAAATGGAGCCCGGCGGAGATTGTCTGCCACTTGGCGGACTGCGAACTGGCCTTTGCCTTCCGCTTGCGCCAGACGCTGGCCGAAGAAAACCATGTCATCCAGCCCTTTGACCAGGATAGGTGGGCCGCTGCGTACCCAGGCCTCTCTGCTTGCCAGGCGCTCGACGTCTTTTCCGCGCTGCGGGGGTGGAATCTGAAACTGATAAGCGCAGCGCTGCCCGCGGCGGCCAACCGGCCGGTGACACACCCCGAGCGGGGCGCGATGACTTTTGGCGCGATCGTCGAGACCATGGCCGGCCACGACCTGAACCACCTGGCCCAGTTGCAGAAGATCGCCGGCTGAGCGGGTAGGCCAGGAGCCAAAGGTTGGCGCGAAAGGGCAATTTAAGGGTAGTGCTTTCCCACCCATGGCGCTAGAAACAAGTACGCGCCATGGATGGGGCACTCTGCTTCTGTGGGGCGGTTAGGATCCCGATCCCGCTATTTCCCTTGTTTGCCCTTTTTGCCGCCGCTGGCCTTGCCCGCGGCCTGTTGCGGCTGGTCGCCGCTATGGTGCCGGTTGTGGTGCGCCACGGCCTTGGCAATTTCTTCCGGGGACAGTTTGCTCCCGTGTCCGAGATGCAGAACATCGTTCTCAATGGCCGGATCGGTTTTGGTTGGTTCCATGGAGTATCTCCTCATTGAAGGGAGGGCGCTCAGTCTTCGAGATGCCGTACAAGGCCACAGACGCGTCCCTTCCGGCTTGGCGGAAAACCCTCAGCGGCGCGGGGATAGCGCTCTGAGACAGGCAGGGCAGGTCACAGGAATCCGCCTCAACTACCCTGATGGGAGCCGCCTCTGAGGGGCAACTCCTCTATTCAGGATAGTCTCATTTGACACGGGCGAACAGTATGCTTCGTATTGCTCATCGCGCTCGGGTGGTGTCTCCGAAGTTCCTGGGAAAATTCCCGAAGAGCAGCCGCAGATCCTTCGACTCACCACCCCCAGACTGAAAAGCGTCTGGGGCCCCGTTCGCTCAGGATGACAGCTCGTTGGGCTGGGGTGGGGCTGTAGATTTACGTTCGCTCAGGATGACAGCGTTTTTCTGCTGCGATCTTAAGAGACGGGTCGTTAGTCTGCGACCTTCTTGAGCAGCCAGGCCATGTTCCTGCCCAGAGTCTTCATGGTGCGGAGTCCTTCCTCGTCGCGCTCCACATCGCCGGGTTCGCGGCCGACGCCGATGTTCCAGTAGGACGAGCCGGGAATCATCATTTCGCTGATCAGGAAGAAGTGATTCAGCGTGTCGAAGGCGTGGATTGCGCCCGCCCGCCGCACCGCTACCACCGCGGCTCCGACTTTCCTGCGCAACATGCCGCCGTTGGCCATGGAGACATACCCTGCCCGGTCGATCAGCGCCTTGATCTCCGGCGTGATGTCGGCAAAGTAGGTGGGCGAACCCAACAGGATGCCGTCCGCCTTGTCCATCTTCTCGATCAGCTCGTTGCCTATGTCGCCGGTCTGCGAACACTTGCGATCCTTGCGCGCCGAGCAGGTGCGGCAGCCCAGACAGCCGTGAATCGTGGTCCCACTCAACTCGACCAGCTCGGTTTCGATGCCTTCGTTCTCCAGTTCCTTCAGCACGGTGCGCAGCAGAATCGCGGTGTTTCCGCCCTTGCGCGCGCTGCCATTGAAGGCCACAACTTTGATGCCTTGCTCGCTCATGAAGTATGTCTCCCGAATGAAGTTGCGCCGCCTCGCGGCCGCGCTGCCCAACTCTCCATTTTGCTCCTTCGGCGCGGGGATGCCTCCAGACGCGGCGAGCCCCGGCGAGAAAAATCTCTGGCCGGGGCTCGTGGTGGGGGAAGCCGCCACTCGATTTGTTGTGTTGGCGCGCATCGGCGGTTTGCATGGTCGATGCAGCGCGGGTTGAAGTTCATGCCTTCCCACCCATTTCACAGAAATCGTGAAATGGATGGGGCACGGAGCATTTTGGCTGATCGAAAGGGGCGTTAGCCCAGCATGGCGGCTAGATCGGCCTCTGCCGTGGTGGTGGGCATCAGGTTGTAGTTCTTGTGCAGAAGATCCAGCACTGCGGGCGAGAGAAACGCCGGCAGAGACGGCCCGATCCGAATGTTGCGGATGCCCATCCACAGCAGGGTCAGAAGGATCGCGACAGCTTTCTGCTCATACCAGCTGAGCACCAGCGAGAGCGGCAGTTCGTTGACGCCGCAGTTGAATGCGCCGGCCAGGGCCTGGGCAATCTTCAAAGCCGAGTAGGCGTCGTTGCACTGGCCCAGATCGAGCAGCCGGGGAAGGCCGCCCAGGGTGCCGAACTCCTGCTTGTTGAAGCGGTACTTGCCGCAGGCCAGCGTCAAGATCACGCAGTCCTGAGGAACCTGCTCGGCCAGTTCGGTGTAGTAGCTGCGGCCGGAACGGGCGCCGTCGCATCCGCCAATGAGGAAAAAGCGCTTGAGGGCGCATGCCTTGACGGCATCGATCACCGTGCCAGCAACGCCCAGAACCGCGGCGTGGCCGAACCCCGTGGTGATGGAGTCGGCCGGGCCGTCTTCCGCGAAGCCGGGAGCCGCCAGAGCCGCCGCGATCACCGGGGCGAAATCCGTGCCCTGGATGTGCCGCACGCCGGGCCACTCCACCGGGCCGGCGGTAAAGATGCGCGCCTTGTAGCTCTGCTTGGGCTGCTGGATGCAGTTCGAGGTCATCAGGACCGCGCCCGGAAAGGCATCGAAGTCGTCGGCCTGGTCGATCCATGCGCCGCCGTAGTTGCCCGCCAGGTGCTTGAAGGCTTTGAGCTTGGGATAGCCGTGTGCAGGCAGCATCTCGCCGTGGGTGTAGATGTTGATGCCCAGGCCCTCGGTCTGGAGCAGCAGTTGATAGATGTCGTGCAGGTCGTGGCCGGAAACAAGAATGGCCTTGCCCGCGACCGGATGCAGCCGGACGGCGGCCGGGGTGGGAGTCCCGAAGGTCTCGGTGTGCGCACTGTCGAGCTGTTCCAGCACGGCATAATTCAGTTCGCCCACCTTGAGCGCGAGGCCGAGCAGTTCTTCGGCAGTGTGCGGCTCGGTCAGGGCGGAGAAAATCTCGTGGATCGTGGCGTAGCTGGCCGGGGCGCTGGAACCGAGTGCCATGGCGTGGAAGGCGTAGGCGGCGACACCCTTCAAGCCATAAATGACCAGCTCTTCCAGGTTCTTGAGTTCTTTCCCTTGGCCGAGGAAGCTGGCTGGGATGAGCTGCTCGCGGCCTTGCGCCAGCAGAGCTTCGCGCGAGGGCGCAGGCTGCCAGGCGGCGGGACCGGAGAGCGTCTGGGCCACCACTCCGGCCTTGGCGGCAGCGTTCTGATACAGCACACGTGCCTGGTTGCGAACTCCGGCAGCCTTGTAAACCAGCTCGGCAACGCGGTCTTCGTCGAAGTTGACATTGGTGAGCGTGGCGAAGATCGCCTCGATGGTGAAGGCGTCGATCTCAGCATCGTGAGCGCCCAACTGGCCGGCGCGGTGCGCATACTGGCTGATGCCCTTCACGGCGTGGATCAGCAGGTCCTGGAGCGTAGCGGTGTTTTCGTCCTTGCCGCAGACGCCGACCACCTGGCAGCCCTGGCCTTGAGAAGTCTGTTCACATTGGTAGCAAAACATGGCGAATCCCCCTCTGGGATGAAGCAACTGGAATGACTTGACAGTAGGCGGAGGCCGGGGGGTGGAGCAGCGACTAAAGTCACTACGGCAGGGAACAGGGGTCAGAGATCAGGGATCAAGGAACAGGGAACAGGGAATAGGGAATAGGGAACAGGGAACAGGGACTAAGGGACTTAGGGACTAAGGGACTGAGGGACTGCTGTGATATGCGGCGCGCTGGGCGCAAGCGAGAGAAACGCTGACCGTTGCGCTTCCATCTCGTGCATTTTCCAGTTCCCAATCTGCCCGCCGTTTTGTAGAATCTTGCCCATGAAAGGCAATTCGAAGGTTATCGAGCAGTTGAATCGTGGGCTCCGCGAGGAACTCACCGCCATTAACCAGTACTTCGTCCATGCCGAAATGTGCGAGAACTGGGGCTACACCAAGCTCGCGAAGTACATCAAGAAGCAGTCCATCGACGAGATGAAGCACGCCGAG
>Ga0181520_10013892_pt1 | contig 10060 bp, 4 predicted proteins | sample PEATcosm2014_Bin_29_FD_132451 | JGI IMG/M metagenome (GOLD analysis project Ga0181520, IMG submission 132451) | Peatland microbial communities from MTU Mesocosm Facility, Houghton, MI, USA - PEATcosm2014_Bin02_30_metaG | ecosystem: Environmental > Terrestrial > Soil > Wetlands > Peat | place... | reverse complement strand
AGGAATCGGCAGAAGATTTTCGGTGATCGACACGTGCTCCGAACACCTGACCGCCACCGACCACTGCCGGCCAGCCGCTGGCCTGGCCGCCACAATGGTCCAAAGTCTGGCCGCCGCCAACAATCGCCGATTACGCCGTCCTCCTGTGGGATGGCACGGGCGAAGAAATCGACGGGATGGACGTGATGGAGCCACTTGTGGAAGGTCTGCATACAATATGTATTGTTGACGGGAGCGGTTCTTTCCTCATGCAACCCGAACACGACCTGCGTCTCCCGCACGGCGGCGACTACGCGGGAAGTTCTGAGCAGACTTGCCTCCGATATCCGAATCCATGTTGAGACAAGGCCCCGCAGCCGACGATCTTGTCGGGGCACAGCCTTGACGGGAGGGGGAGTGGGCGCTTAGCCAACAAATTTGCTAAGCACGGAACGGGCGGGAGGGTTGCCGACGAATCGGAATCTATTCAGGGCCTGTGCGCTCCGGCTCAGCGGCAAGACCGAATCGCTCAAAGTCGATTTCCATTGTCATATTCACCAATCCGTGCGTTTTTCGTTCTGTGTCGGCAAAGTTCCCGGCCTAACTGGTAGACCACACGAATAATCTCCTCACGGATTGCGGGGGTCCCCGGTTGCCCATGCGCACGGAGCCGAAGCAACGGCACGCCGCCGACCCGAAAAATCTCGTTCTTCTTGAAATCTCGCTCTTGCTGCTCCGGGCGATCGTGAAACGGACTATCCACTTCAAACGCAATGATCGGCAGATAACTCGCAGTTGACGTGATACAGAAATCGACTTGGGACTTCAGGAAGTAACCGAATGTGGCTGCGCCAAGTAGTTCCTTCATTCGCTCGTACTGAAACACCGTCTGGAGCGCCATGTTCGGGAAGATTAAGTGATTGGGGAACAACCCAATCAACGTGCTATAGACCGTATACTCCCACCGGGAATTGAAAATCGGCTTGAAGGCGATCCGGTCTTCCGCCCGAATAATCGTGGTGGCGACAGCATGGGTTCGTTCCTGCTGCACGAGGTCCATGATGTACTTGTTGACATACGGTCTGCCAGGCTCGTCCTCAACAATCATTCCAAGCTCGATAAGCTTGCGCCAGTTGCCTTGGATGTACTGCTCACCTGTTCCAGTCAACCGCGCGAGGTGGTTCAGGTCATCGAACCTCTCAATGATCGTCAGCGCCGACAAGATTCTCTTCTTGTGGTAATCGACTTGCGGCCATCGTTCTCTGGCGGTCCGAAGGAAGTCCTCCCTCCGCTGTTCGGAAATCCGGCGATTTTCCAACTCCCGATCCAAGGCGCTGGCATTGCCCGCAATTTTATCGTCGTCCGGAACAAGCTCGGCGGCCCGCCGCGCCAGATCGGCGGCTTCACCAAGGCCGCCGTTCGCTTTGAGAATCAACGACAGATTGTGCATGGCTGCGGGGCTGTCGGGTTGCCGCGAAATGAGTTCACGATACGCTGCCTCCGCCTCGTCCACTCTTCCAACGCCGTTCAGTCCGAAGGCTCTATCGAAAAAAGGCCGGCGATCTTCGGGAAGCGACTTGCACAGGAATGACGCAACATCGAGCAACTCTTTGAACATATCGCCGTCAATAAGCAGATTGCGCCAAAGGTCTTCGTATAGCGGAAGGACGATCGACTCGACAAACTTCTCATCTTCTCGCCTGGGTACAACGCACGCGACAATCTTATTGTGGATGTAAGCCCGCTCCTCTAGGGATGCTTTCGGGCGGCCCAAGCCCTCGGATGCGTCATAAGGACACCAGCCGTGGGTATCGTATCCAGCACAGATATATCGAAGGTAATGGTCTATTGCCAAACACGGCTTCGCTGCCTCCGCATAACGGTGCGAAAGATCGTAGTCGAGAACGGCAAGGTCGAACGATTTCTGTAGTGCCTGAAGCTGTGCAAGTCCAAAGTCCTTGGACTCGCGGTCGATCAAGTAGCGCAGGCACTGAGCGATAGCGATGCACCGTTGATCGTGTTGCGAGGCGAACGCTTTGACCAGCCGTTCGTCGGGCTCGTGAGCGTAGACGAATCGTTGGTCATCAATTTCGACATACGCGGGATAGCCTGGAAGGCAGCCACAATAAGTACAAGAAGCCCACAGTGGAATCGCAGCATAGGCGTCCGCAACTGCCGCGGGGATTTTACGCTTGGCAAGGTACGCCTTTGCACGTCCAAGAAAAGCGAGGGTGCGGGCATCACTATCGGTTTTCGCAAGCTCGGCGTCAAAGCACACAATGGCATCATCGGTACGCCCAAGATCAAGGAGAAGTTCTCCCTTGATTTGGCAAAGCCCTGGGCCTGTCGACTTCTCGTGGTAGTTACGTTCCAGCTGTTCGACCGCGTCCAGAGCGCCTTCCAGATTGCCAAGATTCCGTTCGACTTCGATCAAGTGCCAGAGGGCCTCCACGGGCTCGTTGCCCGAATCCAAGACCGGCAGGAGGACGGTCCTCGCACGGGCCGGATCGCGGTATGCCAACAGAAACGCCAGACGCAGACGAAGCATCGTTGAATTCGGATGGGCCTCCAGGCCCTTTTGCAGAATTGCTACTTCGTTTCTGCAATCATCATCCCGCTCTTGCAGTTCCCCAAGCCAGAGATATGCTGGCGAAGGACACTGAACCAGTGAAACCGCCCGCTCCAAGAGATCAAGGACCGGCTTTCGCTCGTCACCGTAAAGGTGTTTCTCATTGCGCGCCGTAGCGACAGCCAACCAATAGTACGCCTCGGCCGTCTCATTGAGTTGCAAGGCAGCGACGAAATGGCTTGCCGCTTCCTCCCAACGCTTCAGGCTGACGCAGCACTTGCCGGCCCAAAAGTAATCGGTCCATGACTTGGCAACTACCGTGAGAATCGCTTTGGCGGACTCCTCCATGGCGTCAACCTGGAGGAGGCATTTGGCCAGCAGTCGTCGGTCGTTGTCGGTTGGGCACTGGCCGATACGTGTGCGAAGCTTATGGGCAGCGGCTGCGAATTCGCCGCGGTTAATCAACTCTTCAGGCGTAAATTTGCGAGAGAAACGCGACCTCCGCTGTCCTTGTCCCGGTTGTGGGCGACTGCTTCTACTCATTCCTGTGTGATCCTCTCGTTCCGGTTTTCCGCGAAGTCCACGTGGAGGCTGCTCCGCTCCAGCGATTTGCAGGTGGAGTGCGCCCTCGCCACGCCCAAGCACGGTCGCAGGCGGGAGTCAGCCGCCAGGTCATCCGCGTCGCTTGTCCGCTGATCCAGCGCCGTATCCCCTACTTGTAGCTGCCCGCAGTCCCCGCGTCAATTAGGGGCAGAGAATTACGACCTCGGGAATCCGCCGGAAGCTGTTCGACAGCCGGGACTTGTGGAGGTGAGTGGCCACCCCTCGGCAGCGAGCGAGTGCCGATTGTGGGATCGCCAACTATTTCAGATAATGGTAACTATGACGGAACCCATTGATACCCTGCCAAAATCTGTTGTCTCGGGAATGAATGACCTAAATGCCCACGAAAGAAAAGATTGCGAGAACCTATGACGAAAACTCCGCGTTCCACGCTTGACCCAGCGGCTTTTGGCGGTTTCACTCGTGACCGCCTTGTAAATATTCTGAAGCAGTCCCTTGGCAGCGAATTGCCGGGTACCGAAGTAATCGCGGCCACCTTCCTAGCCGCCTTAGAACCACATGGCCTGATCCCCGGCAATGAGGCGATTCCCGCGGCGATGGACGTCTTGGCCCGGGCAGGCACACCCGTTTCCGAGGGCCTTCTATGGCAAGCTGCCGAACATGCCCAGAATGGACGCATCCGCGTCGAGGCTATCAGGCGATCCGGTCCGTTTGCACGCCCTGAACGACGCTCGCTTCTTCGTAAATGGGCAACCGAGGGGTTTTCGCCTTCGGCAAACTTCCAGAACGATCAGATTGGTGCCGAGTGCGTCAGGGAAGCAGCGGCTACGGCCTTGGGTGACATCAAGAATCCTACTTCCGAGGACATCGCGACGGTAACCGCCATTCTCTCGGAAGTTCTTGATCAGAAGAAATTCACCTGGCGGGTCTTTAACGCTGCGTGCGAGGCGTATTGGAAGATCGGTGACATCGCATCCCTGACCTCCGTCGCGTCGATACTCTCGCGATCGTGTCCTAACGACACGGGCATTTGTCTGACATCCCTTGCTGCGAAGTTCTCGGCCGAACAACTGAAGCCACATGCCGATGCCCTCCGTAAGGCTTTCCTTGAACATGCTCGCCAATGGCAGGTTGCTCGTGTCCAGATTAGCCGTTTGATAGCCTTGGCGGAACGAATTACCTCACCGCGGTTCCTCGCCGAGTGGGCAGCAAACTACGGCGCGGATGGGTTAGAGAATGGTCGCGGCACTATTACCAAGACACTCCTATCCGCTCTTGGCGAACGGAACGCGGATGCAGTAAACGGCTTCCTCGTCCTTGCCCGGTGGCCGGGAAATCTTGTGCCGGAAAGCCCCGTGGTGCGGGGCCTTACAGAATGCGCCCGAGGCGGTCATGGCAAGATGATCGCCAAGACAATCATCGACCAATCGTGCGATGGGTACCAAAGGCTGCTTGAAACCGGCGAGATACTCAATCTGTACGAGTCGTTCGCTGTTGCGGCTACCGACATCTGCGAGTCGCTCTCGGAATCCCGCGCGGGCGTTCGGCAACGCCCGGCTGATACCGTGGCGAAAGGCTTCCTGGTTGTAGCGTCCAGGATTGCGTGTTCGGCCAAGAGCAAGAGCCTCGACATCTGGGCATTGACGGGAGGAAGCGGAGGGCGCGAGCCCAAACTCGATCGAGACGTCCTGCAACAACGGGTGAACGAGATCGAACGGCTCGATCCGTCCCATAATCCGTTCACCGTTGTGGCTCGCCTCCTGTGTCCACCTGCCTCGATGGAAGGCGCACTGTCGTTTGCTCAGGCGTGGCTGGGGATGGACGAGGCCATTGCGACCGGGATCATGCGGGCCGTCATTCACCAAGCCGGGCGTCCTGGAGTTCATGTCCAGAGCGATCCCATGCTCAGACGTTTTGAGCAGAGCGTGCTGGCCCCGGGTCAGCAACGTTCGCTTCGGACCATGTTCGGTACAATTCTGGCCAGTAGCGTCCTGGTCGATGGTCGGCTAAATCGCTACGCACTTGACGTCATGCAGCGGGAGAAACTGTCGTTTCAATCTGCTTCAAGAACCGCGATGGAAAATGTCTCCTGTCAGGACGACGGCCAGTTCTTGCTGGAACGCTTGCGACAGGAAGGAATGTCCGTGTTCGACGTTGTTGACAAGGGTGTCAGTTTCCACAAGGATGGCGATTCGGATCTTACGGCTTTCGTCCAGAGTGCTTCAATAGCCTTGGCTGCCAACCTACTCGTGGGGAGTGAGGACATGAAGCAACGGGATGGGTTTGCTCAGCGACTCCACAAACGATTCCACGACCTTCCTGCTGTGCGCGCAGCAGCCTATCAAGCCTGCGGTGAACTCGGCAGCTTTCTCAGCATCAGGCCGTTAAGGGAACGGCAGGTGAAGGAGACCGATATTACAGCCAAGACAGTAATGGGCAACGCACTGGCGTCACTCAGGGATCGCCTCGTTCAGCACAAACCGCTTCAGGACAAGCAGGACGAGATCAGGCGGTGGCTGGAGTTCGTGGCCGACTTGGGCGATTCCGCCCTCATGCCGCATGTCAAGGGCTACTTGATTCCACCCCATTCCGATCATAAAGTGCGCGAGTTCGCGCTTGAGGCAATCGCTCGCATGGGCGATCCACGTGGGTTGGACATCGTCAAGCAGTTCATCAACGACACCACGCCCGAGGGCGAGATATTGGCCGCGGCTCGGCACGCCCGTATGGTTCTCGAAAAGCGGAATGACATGGGTTTGTTCGACGTGCTTGCGAAGTTCTACGGTTCCGATGCCGACGTGCTGGATCCGGCGATCAACTACCAGCAGGTGCTGGGCGCCAGCCTTGTGCATAGCACGACAAGAGCGCTCCAAAAGGCCCAGAAGTTTTGGGAGGAGGCCCACTGGGATGAGTTTCTTACGAAGATCAGCGGGGTCATCGAGGCATTGATCCGACACGTCGTCCGAACACGCTACAGTCGGATGAATTGGGACCAAGTGAAAGCTGAGAATCTGGCCCGTGGAAACTTTGCGAACATCCTCCATTCGACCGAGTTTCAGAACACCTTTGGAAAGCTGCAAGCTCATGCCAATACGCTGTACGGCTTCCGCCATGATTCTCCGACGGCGCATGTAATGAACACGGACGGTAGCCCCAAAGCCGAAGCAACGCAGGAAGACGCCGAATATGTTCGAGAAGAGTTTCTGCACGCCTTTGTTGAAGCCATCGATGCCTTGCGGTAATCCCGTAATCTCGGAATCTCGAACGAAGAAGCCTGGGGACCGGTTCCATCGGGCGGGGGTTTATGGCGGGACATCGGGGCGGCGTTCTTGAGGGCTGGGTTCGGAGAACTGTGGTACCGGTGCCGGAAGGAATCGCCTACGAGGCTCTCTGCGGGTGGAATTGTCTCTCTTACGACACCACCTTGCCGGGCGGCTCCATCTCACGAATCGACAGTCCAGTCAGGGACACTGGGGCCCATTATCGACGATATAGGCTGCCTGAAAGACGGGGAGCGTTTCGGATCGCGTAGGAATCGTGCCACTTCCTTTCGATAGACTATTCGAAGGTCAGTCGGTGCGAAAAGGCATCGGTCCAGCCAACATACCACGTCGAAGTAGTACGTACCGTCGCCAGTTGGATACTTTTCGAGTTCCTCGGTTAGTTGAACGTCCGGCAGCGTAACAACCAGAAAGGCAACGACCACCATGCGAATTTGCGAATCGGCAACATACAGCAAGTTTCGCACGTCATCCGCTGACAGCAACGGCCCTTCCTCTACTGCGGTTCTCAAGCCAAGGGCGATCAACGCTATGTCAGCGTCTGCAAGAAGCATCTTCACCGCGGGCTTGTTCCCGACGTTTCTAAGGTTCAGAAGGGCATCGGCTGCTCGGATTCTGACCCACTCGAAGCCGGCACGGCCTGCCAGCCGATGGATCAAGTCCACGAGTGCCGGGGCGTCTGGCTCACATCCGAATCCCTGAACGAGTTTAACCGCACAAGCAACGGCTTCCTGCGTCGAGTCGAGGATCTCGCCGCACAAGATTCCCTTGGCACGCTCAATGTCGGATGCGTCACCATGCCGCGACAGGACCCCCAATGCCTTGTCGAGGAACTTGGCAGTGACCCACGGAATGAGTTTTTCGCACTGCTTTCGGAATTCCCCGGGGTATTCAGCTAAGAAGCGGTCTCGCGCCGACGAGAACCGAGTGTCGATGTCGTGCCGTAGTTGGTCCTTAAAGGCATCGAAGTGTTCTTCGGCCAAAGCCTCGTAGAACATTTCGGCGTCCGGTTCCAGCCAGCCACTTCGTCGTTCCAACTCCTCCTTAGACAGCGACCTTGCCAGGGCGGACACGGCTTGACAGCGCGACCACTCGATTCCCCGCAAGACATATCCAATGTCGGAATCGGTCTGCTTCGTCAGCGACTCCAACGCCATTGGCACGTCTATCATGTCTGGGGCAAGCCGGCGGATGGCAAGATAGGCCAAGGATCGAACGTGGACGCTCTCGCTCTTCGTAAACGGAATAAGCTGGCTCTCGTCAAGCTCCTCGCACAGCCTTCCAATTGCCGATGCCCTGACGGATTCATCTTCGTCCTTGACCAACTTCCAAACGGCCTCGCCGTTTGCCCGATGAAGCACGTCGCCCATCATGTGCCGAAAGTACCCCCTTTCCTTAACTGGCGTCGAGGATACCAGTGCAACGGCTGCGTCCGGGTCGAACCGTCCCAGAATCGCGAATCGCGTATTCCAGGCAGCCTGCTTCAGCCCGCCCAGTGACGAGTCAGCGAGCTTCAGCACGGCCCCTTCAATCTCTTGGCTCCCAACGAGAGCAAGCACGTCGAGAGCCGTGCCTTTGACTTCCTCCGACTGATCTTCCAACAACCTGGCTGCGGCGGCGCTTGCGGAAACGGGGGACGCGAGCAGCAGGTAGCGCAGGGCGGCGGCGCGGATCGCCGGGGAATCCCCGTATTCAGCGAGGAACTTCAAGAACTCGATGTCCGGCAGGTTGGTGAGCCAACGCCAGCCAGCGTAGATGTCGAAGTTGTCAAGCAGAAGAGTACGGACGAGCATCCCCGTTTCTTCCCGCAGCATGCTCACCTGCGTGGCGGTTCGGTAAAGCGCGTGCAGTTCATGGACCCCGAGAACGTGGTCTGGCTCCGTCATGGGAGACATGAGCGCCGAGGAAAGCAGATACAATCTGGAGCGGCTCCATTCATCAAGGCCCTCTATCCCCTTGCCTGAAACGGCCTCCACGACGTTCGTCAGCAGTCCGTGGATCTCTTTCGAGGCTGCGGTGACCGGGGTCTGGTCCAGGAGCTTCTCGCTCGCCGCGGGAGACGTTCGGGGCAGGATAGCGCGTGCGTCCTCGTGTTTCCGGGGAGTGCGGGTAATGTGATCCATCAGGAGATCGTAAATCAAGTCCTTCCAGTCAGCACTGGTGTCAAAAGTCTTGTAAAAGCACTTCTTCTCGTCTTCGACCCGTTTACGGAATGCCAGCACCTGGAAAAGTTGCGGTCCTGGATCTGCACGCTGGTCGTCCGGTATACCCTTGAAGAACAGCCAAATCTCCGGGCGTCGCTGTGCGGTGGCGAGGTTCGCGGCAAGTTCAAATTCTTCCAGGAATCCGGACGAGCACTTGCCGGTGTCCATGCCCCATCGTTTCCAGAGCAAACCGACGAAGAGATCGCACTGCTGAACATCCTCGTTTATCTTCGCTTGGGGCCTAGCAAGACCGGGGGGCGTGTTTTCCCAGCCGAGAAGTTCGACGTGGAGTCCGAGATTCTTGGCCGCGTAACGATTGAGGCGGTCGACCACCTCTCGGAGGCCACGTCGTTCTTCCTGCAAGTCCCCGGGGGAACCGACGAAAACCGTCAAGACATTCTCTGTGCGCATTTGAAAAAGCCCTTCCTGCACTCGCTCGAAGCTGCCTGCCTCATCAAAAGGGAGACATGTTACCTACGTCACCAACGCCCGCCTCAAAGCCCGATCCGCGTCCCCGTAGGACACCAACTCCAGTTTCTCCACTATCCTCCGGTTCCTTGACTTGCTTGGCACTTTCCAGGAGCGTCAGTCGGTGCGTCCGCTCGGCTACGAGCACCCATTCTATCAGCCCCAGCCCGAGAATGAGAGAAGGGGGCTGGCGTGGGGGCTTTGAAACCGGCTTCCCACGGGTTTCCATTGCACCGCCGAGTGGCTCCTGGAATACGGTGGCGGGAACTTCTCGCTGACGATGATCGGTCGCCGCCCGGTTTCCCCCGATCCCCGAACGGCCAAGAGCGGTGTCGGTTCGGAGGGGACTGCCGTGTTTACCCGAAAATCCTGCGGACTCTCGAACTCGGGGCATCGGAGCAGGGAGATCCAGGAAGGAGAAGGATGGGCTGCGAAGTCGGCGAGAAGTCGCAGGCTGCCTGGCGACCGGGGGCGGAAGGCGAAGGGCCTTTGCGGTCTCGGCGATCGCCCCCGAAGCGGGTGACGGAGGTCGGGCTGTTGGACTGTCCTGGGAATACGTTGTCCAGGGGACCTGAGGTGGACAGACGGCGGCGAGCGGAGTCGCTGCGCCGGGCAGGCGGCCAAAAAAGGGTTAGACTTTTAGACTGATTTGGCACACAAGGGGGGCGAGGTTTGGCTCGGGGGTTCGTGCGAGGGGCCTGCGGTCGGCGCTGTCGATGGCCTGGGGGGCGGCGGATGGAGCTGTCATGCCTGATGCACAGTCGAAAGAACGCCTTCCCACACCGCCATAAAAGAGGTAGAATCCCAAGGGAAAGAACCGGCAAATTTGTGCCACAATTTGTGCCATACATTGCGACAAGAATTGGCAAAAAGTGGCACAAATCGGCATGTCCAAACAACGTGAAAACACCGTAAAATACGGCATGTCAGTGGTTTGCCGTACTCAGAAAACTACTCAGTCCGAGAACAGGGGTTCGACTCCCCTAGGGGGTATT
>Ga0181520_10013891_pt1 | contig 10060 bp, 11 predicted proteins | sample PEATcosm2014_Bin_29_FD_132451 | JGI IMG/M metagenome (GOLD analysis project Ga0181520, IMG submission 132451) | Peatland microbial communities from MTU Mesocosm Facility, Houghton, MI, USA - PEATcosm2014_Bin02_30_metaG | ecosystem: Environmental > Terrestrial > Soil > Wetlands > Peat | place... | reverse complement strand
TCCACCTCTCCTTCGCCATTTCAGAACGGTATATAGATTTCAGGACAGTATATAGTATAGTTGACAGGCATGTATAAGATTATTGCCGATCGCTGTAGGTACGGCATTCATCCCAGGACTAAAATCCTGGGCGTTCTGCCTGCTTTCATCGTAAAGCCTTAGAACTGTACAATACTAAACCTGACTGGGTACCTAATACGTATTATGCGTATTCCAGTGAAAAAATATTCGCCGATAAGCTGAAATCGTCTTCAGAGACGCATAACTAACAAAATAGAGGTTAATCATGACAAGAAATAAGCTCGATGTTAAGATAATCGCTCTCTCATTCTTCGTGGGGCTTGCTATACTCTTTAGGACTTACGCGCTTGTAAGAGTATTCATAAATGGCATAAGTCATATTAATGCATACGAATAGTATATTGTGACTACCTTCATGCAAGAATTAGTCAATCTCAAAGAGCACACATATTGTTCTCCCTAAGAGCTTTTCTTAGATTAGAAGTTGAAAGGCTAAATCATAATATAAGTTGGTTCGAGTATAAACGTTAAATCATTAGTGATTTTATCAAAGATTTTATAAAATTCCCTAACTATTAACTTATAGAAGGGACAACTGCGTAAGTCCTAATTAGATTTAATTCTATCAAGCCTGTAATCGATGGCTACTTTCCATAAATCATCCTCTTCTAACCAAAAGCTCTTCAACCCAAGCGCCTCACTCTACCCTCCATGGCTATTCACCCCATTGAACAGAGATACGGTACCAAGGAGATGAAGGCGATATGGGACGAAAACTTCCGAATTAGAAGCCTCTTCCGCGTCGAGGCTGCCCTGGCCAAGGCCGAGGAGGACGTAGGTCTCATCCCCAAAGGAGCCGCCGCAGACATTGCCGTCGCAGCCGAGGTCGCAAGTCCTGAAAGGGCTAAACAGATAGAGGACGAGATAGGCCACGACATGATGGCCGTGATAAAGGCCATGGCCGAGGTCTGCCCCAAATCCGGCGAGTGGATCCACCTGGGAGCCACCTCCAACGACATCCTGGACACGGCCACCGGCCTTCAGATAAAGGCCTCCCTGGACCTCCTGGAGCCCAAGGTCAGAAACCTCACCCTGCTGCTCCTGGACATGGCCATCAAGAGCAAGGAAGTGGTCTGCGCCGGGAGGACCCACGGCCAGATAGCAGTTCCCACCACTTATGGGCTAAGGTTCGCCATATGGGCCTCGGAGTTCGCGAGACATCTGGAGCGGCTCCAGCAGATGAGGCCTCGGACGGCCGTCAGCAAGACCTCCGGCGCCGTCGGCACCCAGGCAGCCTACGGCCCGATGGGCATAGAGATCCAGGAGAAGGTGGCCGAATACCTGGGCATCTGTCCCGTTGATGTATCCAACCAGGTCATCCAGAGAGACAGGCACGCCGAGATGGTCTGCTGGATGGCCCTGGTGACGTCAACCCTAGATAAGATCTTCACCGAGATTCGAACCCTTCAGAGGACGGAGATCTCCGAGGTCGAGGAAAGCTTTGGCAAGAAGCAGGTGGGCTCCTCCACCATGCCCCACAAGAGAAATCCCATCAAGTCGGAGCAGATCTGCGGCCTGGCCAGGATAGTCAGAGCTCAGGTAATCCCGGCCTTCGAGAACAATACCCTATGGGACGAGAGGGATCTCACCAACTCCAGCGCTGAAAGGGTAATTTTTCCCGAGACCTTCATCCTCACCGATCACCTCCTCAACCTGGCCACCCGGGTCCTTACCAACCTGAGGTTCAGGCCCGAGAACATCGAGAGGAACCTATCCATGCTCCATGGGCTCAACATGGCGGAGAACGTTATGATAGAGCTAGCTAAAAAGGGAGCAGGCCGCCAGCAGGCCCACGAGGTCTTGAGAGAGGCTTCCATGAAGGCCTTTGAGGAGAAGCGCGATCTGGCCGATATCCTAGCAGAGCAGAGCTTTGTGACCAAGTACCTCTCGCCCCAGGAGCTCAAGGATCTCTTAGATCCCCACAAGTACATAGGCACCGCAGTACAGCAGGTGGAGAGGCTGGATAAAAAGTTGCGCCCTTGTCTTGCCGCGACTTAATTCAAAAGGAAGCATCAAGAGCATGAGATATGGAGGAAATCTATAAGATATTCCTCTACCGCCTTTTTTGCTGTGGAACCCAAGGCGGATTCTAGTTTTGGTTCTAAGATCGATTCTAGCCCTAGGTACTAGTCCAATTACGAGGCCTAAAGTCTACCTAATAAAGCCTGGTTCTCTCCTCAGGGATGAGGCCGGAAATCTCCTAGATGCCAGGTCCTCGGTGGCTCTGGTGATATCGGCCTCGCGGTGGATCATAGTCGATACTGGACTTAAAGGCGAGGAGAAGGAGATATTGCAAGGACTTCAGAAGCTAGGCATAAGGCCTGAGGAGATCGATACCGTGATCAACACCCATTCCCACCCTGACCACTGCGGCAACAACTATCTATTCTCTCGGGCTACAGTCCTTTGTCCAAAGGAAGAGAATCAGATTGCTCCTGGTGTGCGAATCATGGCGACGCCTGGCCACAGCCTGGACAGCATCTCCGTAGTTGTGGACTCAGATAGGCGAGTGGTCATATCGGGCGATGCCCTACCTACCTTCAGCAATTTTATCAAAGGCGTTCCTCCCGCGTTTCACGTGGATAAGGAGATGGCGGTGAAGAGCATGTCCAGGATAGAAGACCTAGCAGAGGTTGTTGTGCCAGGCCATGATAGGCCCTTCTCTTTGTCAGAGAAAAGGTATATTGATCTGCCTTAAAAAGGCCTTAGTGCAGCTTATGTTTTTTTAAAAGGATTTATGGCAAAATTGCCTATGCGATCTCCGGTTTGTGCAGTAGTCTGGAAACCAAAATCCGTAAAAAAGGCAATCTATAAATAGTTAAAAAAGTATAGGACTCTTAAATGCAGCTTAAACTTACATCAAAGGAGAGGTTAGTTCTTTATGGTCTTGCCAGGTATCCGGGTTACAGCGATATAGATCTAGCTTCAAAGATAGGCGTGGACAGATCTACGATCTTCAAGAGCAAACGTAAGTTTCGTGACTGGCAGCTGATAAAGCTCCTCAACGTTCCCTCGGGGGAGGCGGTTGGGGCTGAGATCCTTACTGCTGTATTTGTCAGGTACAAGCCCACAGCACCTTTCGAGGCCAGAAGGAATACCAAGGCCTTCGCTGACTGGATGAGCTATCCCAACTGTGTCTCTCACGTGTCCACGGACACCGACTCGGTCTCAGTCTTCTACTCCAGGAGCCTGACGGACTTTAAAGTCAACTTCGATCCCTTTATAGACGATTATTTCCAGAACAACTTCATCGAGGACATCTGGTACTTCCACTTCCCCTTCCAAGTCTCCAGCTACTCCTCGGATGCCGCCCTGGCGGTGGACGCTATCTTCCAGCTGGAGAGGCCGGATCAGACCGAGGAGATCTTCCAGCCAAAGCTGCCCCTCAATGAGGAGTCAAAGCTCACCGAGAAGGACAAGCTCACTCTCTACGCCTTCGTGAAGTATCCCATGCTATCGGATCTGGAGCTCTCCAGGCGCACGGGCATCTCCAGGCCCACCATCTCCGGCAAGAGGACCAAGTTCTTCCAAAGTGGCCTCATAACCAGAGAGGCCTACGTGGACTGGCAGAAGATCTGCTGCGAGCTCATGTCCTTCTACCATGTCAAGACCCGTCATGGTCACGGCATCCAGGACTTGAGCAGGGTCCATGCCGCCTTTAGAAAGGTGGGAGCGCCCCTCTTCAGCTATCTGCAGCCTGGGGAGATCTTCGGCGCCTTCCTGTCCAGCGGCTATCCCGAGCTCAAGAATAGGATGGATATTGTGGTGAGGGACCTCGCTGCCCAGGGATTAATAGTGGAGAGGCCCATGCTGGTCATCATGCCCTTGAGGGAGATTAAGGTCAATAAGGTGGACTACTCCCTCATGGTCGGTCAGATGCTCGGGGTTGGAAAGGAGATATGAGGCAGAGGGATGAGATCGTCATCCTCTGCTCGACCATAGATTCGGCCAGCTTAAACATTGGACAGTGTCTCCAGGAGTTGGGGACTGGACGGATGAAGGAAACTTCAGGTCTCTTGACAACAGGCGTCTCCTCTTCCATGATGAGGAGCAGACGGCTCAAAAGGACATAGAGGACCGGCTAAAGAGCCTGGGTTTAGATTCGGAACTGATAGTCTTTTCCTGTAGGCACAAGTCCAAGGATGAGATACCATGGCTTGGGGGTCACTTCACAGGGGATGCCCAGAAGAGCGATCTTGCAACAGCTGCACCTCTTGCCCTCAGGTCCTTTCTTCACAACATTTCGGTCAGGATTCCTGAATGCTTCAGATGCTCTGCCGAGGCCACCCACCACGGCCCAACCGATGTTAGAGTGCCCTCCTTCTTTGCAGAGATTGAAAGCAGCGAAGCCCAGTGGTCCGACCGCCGGGCAGGCCTAGCTGTAGCCAGGGCCATCATGGATTTGGATCTAGTGGAGATGCCGGTCTTTCTGGGGTTTGGGGGCGGCCACTACGTCCAGAGGCAAACTGAGCTCATCTTCGAGGTAGGGATCGCTTTTGGCCACATTTTCTCCAGCTATCAGGTGGGATACTTAAGCCTTGAACTTGTGGAGCAGGCAAAGGAGAAGTCGGGGGCGTCTTATGCCTATATGGACAGGAAGTCCCTGAAATCCCCAGACCGAACGATGATGTCTGAGATTCTCAAGGATGTAGGGATTGAACTCCTCAAAGGAAAGGAGATCCGCGCAACTTATCCACTAAAGGAAAAGATGATCAATTCATAATTACATAAAACCGTATTTTTTCTCCATTATAGTCGTTTCCACCGAAGCCTGTCTTAGATTCTCCACTTCGATGTCAGATGCGGTCTGGTCCCGCTAACTAAATCAAGTCCTAATCTATATATTGTCGATAGCTTACGTTAAATATGTATATATGTATATATGTATATATATACATATACAGGCGTCCTATAAATGTGCGTATAATTATATTAAGTTCTAGTCGAGTTTCTTTCAAAAAGGCGTGAAAAGTATGGATGGCACAACAATCCCCCTGGCGAAGTTATCGGATAAAGTCCTGGAAACCATAAGATCGAGTGACAAAGTCCCCCCCTCCAGACTGAGCTGAAAAAGTCCTGGGCGAGGAGAGCAGCAAGCGCTCAAAAGCAGTCCAGAAGCTTGAGAAATCCAGAATCATAAATCGGGAGGGTAGCCATAAGGAACTCCAGGACTTATCTCATCAGAGCTGTGGAGAAAAAGAGCCTTGGAGAAAGAATCCAAGGAGTTTCTCAAGAAAAAAAAGCCCATAGGAACTCACGAAAGATGAAGAGGCCCATGACAATGGCACCCAGGCTGGCCGGAGCCATATCGATAATTACTTAACAGAGATCTACCTGCTATACCTGCTGCGCGGAATCACTGGAACCCCCGGAACCTCCAACTGATGCGGGCAGGTAATTTATGGTGAAAGCCTTCTTGAAGCTCATGAGGCCCGGCAACTGCCTCTTGGCAGGCCTGGCAGCCCTGATAGGTCTACTCACGGCCAGCGGACTTAAGCCCTTAACCGGAGGCCTAGAGCCCCAGGCTGCTCTTGGCATCTTCATCATAGTCTTTCTCATCACTGGCGCTGGAAACGCCGTCAACGACTATTTCGACAGGGAGATAGATGCCATCAACAGGCCCGAAAGGCCTATCCCCTCGGGAAGGGTGAAGCCCATGGCCGCCCTCAGGTGGTCACTGGCCCTCTTTGCAGTAGGCTGCACTCTAGCATGGCGCTTGAACTGGATCTGCTTTGCCATTGCCATCGTCAACTCAGTCCTCCTTTATTTCTATGCCAGGAACCTCAAGGCCACACCTCTGGCAGGAAACCTGACCGTAGCTTACCTCACGGGCTCCACCTTCATCTTCGGAGGCGCAACCCTGGGACTGGATGGGGCAAAAGCCATGGTGTTTCCAGCCATCCTTTCGGGGATGGTGACCGTGAGCAGGGAGATCGAGAAGGCGGTGGAGGACATGGAAGGCGACCTCAAGGGTGGGGCCAGGACACTTCCCATCATGGTCGGCGCCAAACCCTCAAGCTATCTGGCAGCGGCCTTAACTCTGGCTGCCCTGCCCTTAAGCTTCCTGATTCCATTGGGCAGGGCCTATCTGGCAGTGGTGGCGGTGGCTGACCTGCTTTTGATCTTTGCCCTGACAAAAACAGTTAAGGGCGACGCCACAGGTGCTCAGAGGGCCTTGAAGATGGGCATGACCGTGGCTCTGATCGCTTTCCTGGCGGGCGCCCTGGAAAGATTTATTTTTATTAAGATCTATCTGTGAGCAAAGCAGGCCACTATCGGCTCTCCCAGGCAGTTGATCTTGGCAAAGCCGTACCTTTCGAACTGGACAACCTTTCCCCACTCCGAGGCAATGCCTGCCTCTCCGATACCTTCATCAGTCTTCTCAGGACCCATTACCCTTACCGTCAGGCCATTTACAGGAGCCCAATGGATTATCTTCATCTTCTTGCCCTTGGAGGACTCAACCTCAGTACCGGCGTACTTGGCCTTGAGGGGTTCCATGCTCACGAACTCTATGTTGCAAAGGTCCTTGAGCCTAATCCTGTCGCCGGGCTTTAAGCCTCCTAGATCACTCTTGCACACCAGGACTTCGTTTCCGGCAGGTATCTCCCTAAATCCCCTATCGATAGTCGGATGCATGGGTGCTTTGGCTACCGCCGGGACATCGCCCTCTATCTGGAGCTTGACGGGATCCCATACAAAGAAATATCTGTTGGCCTCGGGCTCCACTAGCCTCCGGTTCTCGGCGTAGATGCTGTCCATGCTGATGCTTATATCGGTCTCTCCGACGCCCAGATCCACGATGAACTTCCTCAAGGCTTCAGGCCTTATGCCGCGGCATTTCATGGCCTTCACCGTTGGTATGCGGGGATCGTCCCAGCCGCGGTACTCCCCGGCCTCGATGGCCTTCCTGAGCTTGCTGGTGCTGAAGGAGCCGAACTGGTGAATCTTGATCCTTCCCCAGTGGACAACTTTTGGATAGATCCAGCCTAGGTAGTCATAGACGTAGCGCTGCCTGCGCTCGCTGTCAGCCAGATCCTTGCCCCTCAGGATGTGGGTGGTTCCCAGGAGGTGATCTTCCACCGCCGACTCGAAGTCCAGGAGGGGCCAGACCCTGTACTTGGATCCAACCATCGGATGGGGAGCCGTAACTATCCTGAAGGCCGCCCAATCACGTATGGCCGGGTCCTTGTGGCTCATGTCAGTCTTGACCCTAAGGACAGCCTGGCCTTCCTGTAATTCTCCTGAAAGCATCTTCTTCCAGAGAATCATGGACTCTTCGGGGCTCTGATCCCTGTGAGGGCAGACGATGCCCTTATCCTTGAGCTCCTTGAAGGCAGCCTGCTCGCAGGAGCAGACGTAAGCCCCGCCTGCCAGGATGAGCTCCTCGGCTGCCTGGTAGTAGTAAGGCACCCTATCGCTGGCCACTATGACCTGATCGGGCTTGGCTCCCAGCCATTCGCAGTCCTCTATGTACCAGCGGTAGGCTTCGGGCATGGGCCTCTTCTTGACTGGATCTGTATCGTCAAAGCGCAGGAGGAATCTGCCCCCATATTTTTTGACATACTCTGAGTTGACGATGATTCCCCTGGCGCTTCCCAGGGTCGGAGGGCCGTTAGGGTTGGGGGCAAAACGCATTACTACGTCTCCATAGGCTCCTTCCAGAGGCGGAAGGCCCTTGGCTGGTTCCTTGTGCTCTGAGAGCTCGGCTATAAGCTCGGGAGCTATGGCTTCCAGGCGTCTCTGCCACTCCTCCGGGCTCATTTTGACCATCTCAGAAAGGACTGATCCGACCAGCGGAGAAATCTCCTTGGCCTTGGACCTCAGCTCCGGGTGCTCCCCCATGAGCTTTCCCATGACAGCCCCTGCGTTGGGCGCAGCCTTGTACTTCACGGCGTTCTGAAGCGCGTACTTCTCGATGAGCTCCCTGATCTCTGCCATATGCCTTTCCTACCTTCTAATGAACCTATATTGAACCGGCGGATTAAGTCCACGCCGAGCAGTGATAAATGCACATCGATCTACTTAAACTGACCGTTCGCACTGCCCGCATTGCCTTTTCTGCATCAAACTCGTGGCATCTTCTATGATCTTCCGATGATCAAAGGCCAGTGGAGGAAGGCTATCCATGGGAAAGACCTCGGCCGATGCAGCATCAGAGCCAGAGACCATCTCACCAGACCCCTCTGCCAAGTAAGCTATCGACACCATGTGGCCCCTTGGATCGCGCCCAGGGTCGGAGTATACGCCGATCAGATCCAAGATCATCGCATCCAGGCCCGTCTCCTCCTTGGCCTCTCTAACGGCGGCACTCTCCGTGGTCTCTCCAATCTCTACAAATCCCCCGGGAAGGGCGTAAAATCCCTTGTAAGGGGGGTTCTTGCGCCTTATCAACACAAGCTTTCCCTGAAACAAAAGCACAGTATCCGCGGCCAGAGATGGGGTTTTCAAAGCAGCACCTCTCAAGTAGCTATACCACGAAACGATATTTAAGTCAGGATGATAAATAACGAAAAGGTTATATACGTCACATACCGTAATTGCACCCGGCAAAAGTCGATTGATTTGATCTCCCTCCTTTACCCTACATCCCATCGGCTTTTGCCAGATTTTTCTGAATAAACCTTTAAGCGGGGAGAACCTCAAGTATCAGAGACGATGGTCTGTAGATCATGCCCTTTTACGTGCTCAAGTTAGGAGGAAGCCTCATCCATAAGGCCAAAGCGCTCATGATGCAGATCCGACACCTTGAAGAGAAGGGCTTTGACTTCCTGATAGTGCCTGGGGGAGGACCCATTGCCGATCTGATCAGGGATATCTCTTCTGACCAAAGGCTCTCGGAGGAGGCATCCCACTGGATGGCGATACTGGCTATGGAGCAGTACGGCTATCTCCTAGCTGATGGCTGCGAAGCAGAGCTTACCAGGGAGATATCCAGGATTGAAGGCGTAAAAGTACTTCTGCCCTACCAGGCAATTCTTAAAGATGACAGGGGCCTGGAGCACAGCTGGGACTTCACCTCCGATTCCGTGGCCGCCCTGGTCGCTCAAAGGCTTGGAACAGACATGATCAAGGCCACGGACGTTGAGGGAATAAAATTAAATGGGAACATCGTCAGGAAGATAAGAGCTGGGGATCTCCTGGGCAAAAAAACGTGCCTAGATCAGGGCTCTTTAAAGCTTCTCCAGGGAAGACGATGCTGGATCCTCAACGGTACTGACCCTGAAAGGTTCGCGTACATGATCCTCTCGGGCGAGGGCGGAACGGTTATTACAGGGTAGGACTCACGGATATGATCTGGGTCCTTAAGGTCTACGGTAAAGTTTATACATGGTTGTAAATCAATCGGACGGGCGATAACATGAAGGAAGACGTACCAGAGAAGTGCATATCGTGCGGCATTACTCTCACAGGAGTGGGCGGTGTTAGGTTTCCCTGCCCAAGTTGCGGGACCATCATTGCCAGATGCAATAAATGCAAGAAACAAAGCAATGCCTATACCTGCAAGGCCTGCGGGTTTGCGGGTCCCTGAGGTGATGAGATGGGAGAGGTAGTAGCGGTCATAAGGATCATGCCAGAGAGCGCTGATGTAGATATGTCCAAGATCATGGATGCCATCAAGGGTGTCATACCATCCTACGCTAGGCTTCACGGCATGCAGGTTATGGACATTGCTTTTGGACTCAAAGCCTTGAAGGTCGCCGTCATCATGGGAGACAAGTGCGGTGGAACTGAGGAGATTGAGCGTAATATGGCCAAGATCCCGGGTGTTGAGTCAGTTGAGACTGAAGAGGTAGGGCTCCTCTGAGCTCACCTCATTTAGGGCTTGTAGATCAGTGGTAGATCGCTGCCTTCGCAAGGCAGAAGCCGCGGGTTCGAGTCCCGCCAAGTCCATCAGGGAAAATTCATTTTTTAAATGAATGCCCCGCAGCTTGTTGCGGTTGGGATGGGCAGGAAACCAATTTAAGGGAGATAGCAT
>Ga0181520_10013890_pt1 | contig 10060 bp, 11 predicted proteins | sample PEATcosm2014_Bin_29_FD_132451 | JGI IMG/M metagenome (GOLD analysis project Ga0181520, IMG submission 132451) | Peatland microbial communities from MTU Mesocosm Facility, Houghton, MI, USA - PEATcosm2014_Bin02_30_metaG | ecosystem: Environmental > Terrestrial > Soil > Wetlands > Peat | place... | reverse complement strand
TGACGGGGCTGGGGCTCGCGCTGCTGGCCGGCATGCTGATGGTTGCATCGCCGGCCCGGGCCGAAGCCGATCTGGATGGCCAGACCGGCACGGTGGAATGGCGCATCCCCGACCTCGGCATCGACGCGCCGCTGTCCGGCACCGCCGCGCCCAAGGTGGTGACCCGCGATTTCACCGTCGGCAGTGGCCAGGCGGTCACCGATCTCGGCTATTATCCGTCGCTCAGCCTGGAGGCGACCGCCGACGCGCTGGTGTTCAGCTTCTCCGAGGGCTGGTGTTGCCTGTCCGTCCGCCGCGAGGCGTTCGTCGGGCCGGTGGTCACCTTCACCGCGCTGCCGGACGACCAGGACCTGCAAGTGGAGATCGGCGACGGCACCATTCCGGTCACGCCGGCCGACCTGTCGATCACCGGCAATCGCATCGCCATCGACCTGAGCGGTCGCGACATCAGCAACGGCCATTTCACCCTGGTGGTGCGGCCCGGGTCGAACCTGGCCGAACGGGCGACGCTGGCGTTGATCGGCGCCGGTCTGATCGCGCTCGGCACCGTTCGCCGGCGCTGGCTGGCCTGATACTGCGCCGCAGTCAGGCGGCGCGGCGGCCCAGCGCGTTGGGCAGGCCGCCGATGGCGTGGTCGATCAGTGCCCCGTCGGCTTCCGCCGTCAATTCCTGGGCGATCACCCGCTCCGCCGCCATGCCCGCGATCTCGGCGGCGGCAATGCGGACCTCGTCCACCGCGGCCTTCTCGGCGGCGGCGATGCGATCCATCGCCATGCGCTCGCGACGTTCGGCGGTGGATTTCGCCTCCGCTTCGGCGGCGGCGGCGAGACGGGCGGCCTCGTCCTTGGCGCCGCTGAGCAACGCCTGTGCCTCGGCCAGCGCCGCCTCGCGGCGCGCGGAAGCGTCGGCCAGCATGGCCTCGGCCTCCTGGCGCAACCGCTGTGCCTCGGCCAACTCGGCGCGGACGGCGTCGGCCCGCGCGTCCAGCATGGCCGTCAGTGCCGCCCATATCGTCCGTCCAAGCAGCACGAAGAAGACCACAAAGGCGGCGGCGACCCAGGTGCGCGGATCGGCGAAGAAACTTGGCTCGTGCATCGGCGGCCCCTTCAGCCCTGGCCGCGAGCGGTCAGGGCGTCGCCGACCGCGGTATCCACCGCGCCGGCGGAGGCCGGCCGGCCGGTCAGGCGGGTAATGACGTCGATAGCGGTCTCGGTCGCGACCTGGCGCAACGCGCCCATCGCAGCCGTCCTGGCCGCCTCGATGCGCTGTTCGGCGCCGGCTAGTTGGGCATCCAGCCGGGCATGAAGCTCGGCGGATTGCGCCGCCGTGACTTCCTTCGCGGCCGCCACCGCGCGCGCGATTTCGGCCTGCGCCTCGGCATGCGCGTGGCGTGTCGCCGCGGTCACCCCGGCCACCGCGGCGTCCGATTCGGTCTTGGCCTGGCGCGCCGCCTCGAGGTCACGGGCGATGGACACCGCCCGCGCTTCCAGCACCTCGGCCACCTGCGGCAGCGCCCACCGCGCCAGCGTCAGATAGAGCCCGAAGAAGATGACGGCCAGCCACACCACCTGGCTGATCGTCAGCGGATTCTTCAGATCGAACTGCGGCAAACCTTCCGCCATGGCAGCGGCGGGGGTGGCCAGCAGGGCGATGGCGGCAAGGGCGATCCGGCGCATTGGGGTTCTCGGCTGGACTGCGGGCGTGGCGCGCGCCCGGCCCATCAGATGAACAGGATGATGAACGCGATGACCAGCGCGTACAGCGCCACCGCCTCGGTCAAGGCAAAGCCGATCCAGGCCAGGGTCAACACCTCGCCACGCGCTGAAGGGTTACGGGCAAGGCTGGAGACCAACGTGGCGAAGATGTTGCCGATGCCGACACCCACGCCGGCCAGCGCGATGACCGCAAGGCCAGCGCCAACCATCTTGGCAGAAGCGAGATCCATATATCCGGTTCCTTTCTTGATCCGATTGCGCCGGCAACGCGGACGCGTCGGCAGCGCGGGAGGGGGATGATGACTGGGGCTAGTGGAGATGCACCGCGTCGTGCAGGTAGATGCAGGTGAGCACGGCGAAGACGTAGGCCTGCAGGGTGCCGACCAGGATTTCGAAGCCGATCAGCGCCACCGTCGTCGCGAACGACAGGGCCGCCGGCGCCCAGAACATCACGCCGGCGGCGCCGAGCATCACGATGAACGCGCCGAACACCTCCAGCATCACGTGGCCCGCCATCATGTTGGCGAACAGTCGGACCGACAGCGACACGAGGCGCGACACGTAGGACAGCACTTCGATCGGCACCAGCAGTGGCAGAATCAGCTTCGGCACACCTGCCGGCACGAAATAGGTGAAGAACTTCCAGCCGTGCAGGCGCAGCGCCACGACGGTGCTGAGCACCATCACCATGGCTGCCAGCGCCAGCGTGGTGGCGATGTGGCTGGTGAACGTGAATGCGTACGGCCATACGCCGATGAGGTTGCCGAACAGGATGAAGAAGAACAAGGCGAACACCAGCGGGAAGAACTTCCTGCCTTCCTCTCCGATCTGGTCGGTGCACATCCCGAGGATGAAGTTGTAGCTGAGTTCCGCCAGCGCCTGCAGCCGTCCGGGCACGATCGCCCGCGGCCGCGCGCCGAAATACAGCATCGCCAGGATCAGCGCCGCGGCCAGCAGCATCATCAGGTTGGCTTGGGTGAAATTGACCGAAGCGCCGACGAACGAGCCTACCGTATGCAGCTGGAACTGCCCGATGGGGTCCATACCTTGTCCTCCAGCCGCCACTGCCACCGTCCTCACCCTCGCGGGCCACCCGCTGCGCGGATGCCCTCAGTTGCGCTTGTCTCCCGGCGGCTGCCGCCCGAGCCCCATGAGGCGCCAGACGTTCAACATACCGGCCGCACCCCCCAGCAGGACAAACAGGGCAAGCAGCACCGGCGAGGTATGCAGCCACTTGTCCAGCCACCAGCCGATCGCCACCGCCACCGCCAGCGCGGACACCAGTTCCAGGCCCACCCGCAAGCCGATGCTGAGCGCCGAGGGGCCGGAACCATCCGGACCGCCGGACTGTTCCGACGGCCGCGTATCCAGCCCTTGTCTGCGCCGCGCGGCCCGCAGGCGATCCTCGAAGGAACCGCCGCCGTCCTCGCCCCCGCTCATCCGTATGCCCCTGCGCAAGTTGCCTTGCCGTAAGGCAACCGTTTGCTAGCCGTGGGTGCGAGGGGTGTCAAGAACGGTTGAGCCGGCCTTTTCGCGGCGCGCCAGCCCGTCGCGCGGCGGGGCGAAACATGTAACAGTCCGCCCGCGCACCCAGGGAAGTCCCGCCATGAGCCGACTGCTGCACCGCTCGCTCCATGTCAAAGTGCCGGTCGCCGTCGGCGGGGAGGGCATGACCATCCGCATGGCGGATGGCAGCGAGGTGCTCGACGGCTCCGGCGGCGCCGCGGTGTCGTGCCTGGGTCACGGCAACGCCCGCGTCAACGCCGCCATCGCCGCGCAACTGTCCCGGATCGCCTACGTCCACACCGGCCTGTTCAGCAACGCCGCCGCCGAGGAACTGGCGAAGACGCTGGTCGGCCACGAGCCGGGCGGCCTCTCCCGTGCCTATTTCTGCTCCTCGGGCAGCGAGGGCATGGAGGCGGCGATCAAGCTGGCCCGCCAGTATTTCCTCGAAATCGGCCAGCCCGACCGCACCCAGTACATCGCGCGGCGGCAGAGCTATCACGGCAACACGCTCGGCGCCCTTTCCGCCGGCGGCAACATGATGCGCCGCGCGCCTTACGCGGCGCTGCTGTCGGGCGCGTTCCACCATGTCAGTCCCTGCTTTTCCTACCGCTTCAAGCGCGACGATGAATCCGACGCGCAATACTGCCGCCGCCTCGCCGACGAGTTGGAGGCCGAGTTCCAGCGGCTCGGTCCCGATCGCGTGGTGGCGTTCTGCGCCGAGCCCGTGGTCGGTGCCACCACCGGCTGTGTCGCCGCCGTCGCGGGCTACTTCAAGGCCGTCCGCGAAATCTGCGACCGCCACGGCGCCCTGCTCATTCTCGATGAGGTGATGTGCGGCATGGGCCGCACCGGCACCATGCACGCCTGGGAGCAGGAGGGCATCGTCCCCGACATCCAGGTCATCGCCAAGGGCCTGGGGGGCGGCTATCAGCCGATCGGCGGCATCCTGATCCAGCGGCGGATCATCGAGGCGTTCCGCCGCGGTTCCGGGGCTTTCATGCACGGCCACACCTACCAGGCCCATCCGGTCGCCTGCGCCGCGGCGCTGGCGGTGCAGCGGGTGATCCGCGAGGACAACCTGCTGGAGAACATCCAGGCCATGGGCAGGCGGCTGGAGGGCCGGCTGACCGAGCGCTTCGGCAATCACCGTCACGTCGGCGACGTGCGCGGCCGCGGCCTGTTCTGGGCCATTGAGCTGGTCCGCGACCGCGCCAGCAAGGACGTGTTCGACCCCGCCCTGAGAGTGCACGAGCAGGTCAAGCTGGCCGCTGTCAGGCACGGTGTCGCGGTCTATCCGATGGGCGGCACGGTGGACGGCAAGCGCGGCGACCACGTCATCATTGCCCCGGCCTATATCGCCGGACCGCAGCACATCGACGCCATCGTCGAACGGCTCGGCGCCGCCGTGGACGACGTGCTGGCCCGGCTGTAGCCGGCGTCCGCGCCGTCGCCGCTCCGCCGCGGCGGTAGCGCCCTAAGCCTTTGTTTGACAGTGTGATTCGCATTTTCCGCCGATTCTGCCTCAAGGATCACGCTCTATGGGCTTGCAATGACAGGCCGTATGTCGTGACGTTGCGTGCGTTGGGAGGAAGGAACGTCGCATGAGCCCGCCGGAGCTGACCGATTCAGTCCTGTCCGTCGAGGGCCGCATCGCGGTGCTGACGATGAACCGGCCCGACACGCGTAACGAGCTGACCGGCACCAAACTCGCCGCCGAGATTACCCAGGTGGCAGAGTGGATCAACCGCGACGAGCGGGTTTCGGTTCTGGTGCTCACCGGCGACGGCACCGCCTTCTCGGCCGGCGGCAATGTCAAGCACATGCTGGAGCATGAGGGCACTTTCAGCGGTGACGTCTATGCCGTGCAGGGCAAGCTCCGCCAGGGCATCCAGCGCATGGCGCGGGCCATGTACGCCCTCGAGGTGCCCTCCATCGCCGCGGTCAACGGCCCCGCGATCGGTGCCGGTTTCGACCTGGCCTGCATGTGCGACGTGCGCATCGGCTCCACGCAGGCCAAGGTGGCGGAAAACTTCCTCACCCTCGGCCTGGTCCCCGGCGATGGCGGCGGCTGGCTGTTGCCGCGCCTGGTGGGATGGCAGCGCGCCGCCGAACTCAGTTTCTCCGGCCGCACGGTGGAGGCCGAGGAGGCGCTGCGGCTTGGTATCTTCCTGGAACTGGTGGAGCCCGACGACCTGTTGGCGCGGGCGCGTGAGCTGGCCGCCAGCTTCGCCACCAAGCCGCCGCAGGCGGTGCGGTTGACCAAGCGGCTGCTGCGCTATGCCCAGCACACGCCGTTCGGCGACTATCTGGACGTCTGCGCCATGATCCAGGGCATTTGTCATCACACGGCGGACCACACCGAGGCGGTGACCGCCTTCCTGGAAAAGCGGCCGCCGAGTTTCGAGGGGCGGTAGGGGCGGCGTCAGTCCGGCGGCCGGATCACCGCCCGATAAGCGTGCCACGTCGCATGCCCGATCAGCGGCAGCGTCACGCACAGGCCGATATACCAGGAAGCCAGCCCGGCCGCGGTGAACAGCACGATCAGCGCCGCCCATACCGCCATCGCCCGTAGGTTCAGCGCCACCGCCGTCGCGCTGGTTGCCAGCGCCTCCAGCAGCCCCACGCGCCGGTCCAGCAGCAGCGGCAGCGAGAAGGCGCCGGCGACGAAGGCAATGGTCGCCATCACCGCGCCGACCGCGGTGCCCAGGGCCAGGAAGGCCAACCCCCTCGTAGTGAACAGGGTGGCCACCAGAATGCGCTGCCAGTCGAAGCCGGCGTCCGGGAAGGACAGCGCGAACACCAGGGCCGCGAACCACAGCCACACGACCAGGAACAGCAGCAGCGCCAGCCCGAGGGCAAGCAGCGGCCCCGGATTGGACCGCCAGGCCGCGTAGGCCGAACCGAGCGCAGGCTCGCGGCCCGCCTCGAGGTCGCGGCTGATGGCGTAGAACCCGACCGTCAGCGCCGGGCCGACCAGCATGAACCCGGCGCCGAGCGGCGCGATCAGGTAGTCAAGGTCGGCGGCGGCCAGTCCCGCGGTCAGGCAGAACCCGATCACCACGAAGGCGAAGGAATACGCCGCGCTCAGCCCGCGGCTGCGGCGGAAATCCCGCCATCCCGCGGCCAGCCAGCGGAACGGTTCATCGGTCGGCACCCGCCAGACCCGGTCGGCGAACGCCAGCAGCTGGGCTGGCGCGTTGGTCTGCTGTCCGGACATGATTTCCCCCTGGCGTCGTTGCACCGCCGGCAGGCTAGCGGAGTCGCCTGTCCGCCGCCACCTGACTGTTCAGTAACCCGGTTGCCGTCGCGCGGCAGCCCGCTACGATGGCCGCCCCGCCGGAGGGCCGCCGTTTGCCGATCGTTGCCATCGCCTCGCCGCTCGAAGCCGAGCATGTCGCCCGTATTCGCGCCGCCGGTCTCGGACTGGAGGTGCTGTACGCCCCCGACCTGCTGCCGCCCACGCGCTACGTGGCCGACCACAAAGGGGTGCCGATGACGCGTACGCCGGAACAGCAGGCGCGCTGGCGCGCGATGCTGGGGCGGGCGGAAATTCTGTGGGACCTGCCGGCGGCCGAGGACGTTCCGTTCTGCACGGCGCTGCGCTGGATCCAGACCACCAGCACCGGCGTCGGCCAGTCGGTGGCGCGACTCGGGTTGCCCGGCGATGTCCTGGTGACCACCGCGCGGGGTGTGCACGCCGGACCGTTGGCCGAGTTCGTGTTCATGGTGCTGCTGCTGCACTGGCGCGGCCTGCCCCACCTGCAAGCCGAGCAGCGCGCCCATCGCTGGGTCCGCTATTGCAACGAGGGCGCGGCCGGCCGGACGCTGGTGGTGCTGGGCGCCGGCGACCTGGCGCGCGGCTGCGCCCGCATCGCGCGCGCCTTCGGTGTGCGCACCCTGGTGGTGGCGCGCGACGCCGTGAAGTCGCGCCAGCACAACGACCTGTTCGACGAGATTGTCCCGGTGGCGAACCTGCACGGGGCGCTGGCGCGTGCCGACGCGGTGGTGGTGGCGGTACCGCACACCCCAGCGACGGAACGCCTGCTCGATGCCGCCGCCTTCGCCGCGCTCCGCCCCGGTGCCGCCGTCATCAATATCGCTCGCGGACCGGTGGTGGACGAGGACGCGCTGATCGCCGCCCTGCGCTCGGGCCGCGTCGGTTTCGCCGCGCTGGACGTGGCATCCGTCGAGCCACTGCCGGCAGACAGTCCGCTATGGGATATGCCGAACGTGCTGATCAGCCCACACTCGGCCAGCACGGTGACGGGCGAGAATGCCGCCATCACCGATATCTTCGTCCACAACCTGCGCTGCTGGATCGCCGGGCGGCGCGGTGCGATGCGAAACGTGCTTGACCGTACCTTGATGTATTGAAACCGGGAGGCCGTGCCATGTTGTTCCGCCTGATCCTGGCCAATGCCGTGGCCGCCATGTTGGGGCTGCTATGGACGCCGCTCGCCCCGGCGCAAGCCGCGCCGGCCGGCGAGATCGTGCTGATGGCCTATCCTGGCGCGTTCCAGGACAACTACGTGAAGTCGGTCGTGGAGCCGTTCCAGGCCAAATACCCTGGCGTGAAGGTGGTGTATTCCGCCGGCGGCAACTCGGCGCAGATGCTGGGCCAGTTGCGTGCGCAGCGGGCGAGCCCGCAGGTTGACGTGTCCATCATGGACTTCTCGCTGTCGCGCGTCGCCAATGCGGAAGGTCTGTTCGTCCCGCTCGACCGTGCCAGCATGCCGAACCTCGCCGACGTCTATGACCAGGCCCGCATGGGCACGGCGCCGGGCGGCGAGTGGGGTCCCGGCATCGATTTCGATAATCTGGTGGTGCTTTGGGGCGACTCCGCCGCGACTCCGCCGAAAAGCATCGCCGATCTCATGAATCCGGTGAACAAAGGGAAAATCGCCTTCTCACCGGTGCCCAATGTGATCGGCACCGCGGTGCAGATCCTGACCGCGAAATATCTGGGCCTGGACTACAAGGGACCGATCGACCCGGTCATCGTGGCGCTCAAGCGCATCGGTGCCAACGTGCAGACCTGGCAGGCCACGCCTGACAACTACACGATGATCATCAACGGCGCTGTCGCTATCGGCGTGGGCTGGAACGCGCGGGCGCAGTTCTATGCCGACAAGTCGGGCGGCAAGGTGAAATCGGCGGTGTTCGCCGAGGGCGGCGTGCTCGACATGGATACGATCAACCTGGTGGCCGGCGCCCATAATCCCGAGGCGGCCAAGGCATTCATCGATTTCGCCCTGTCGCCCGAGCCACAGCAGGCGTTGGCGAAGTTGATGTACTACGGCCCGACCAATCGTCACGCGCAACTGCCGCCCGAGCTGTTGGCGCGCACTTCCTCGGCGCCGGAGACGTTGGCGAAGATGATCCCGGTGGACTGGGATTTCGTGGCGAAGGCTCTGGACGGCTGGTCGACGGCCTGGCGCCGCGAGGTGATTCCCGCGCAGTGACCGGCGCTGGTTCACTCACCCTCGAGGGGCTGGGCAAGAGCTACGGGGAGGCGCCGGTGGTGTCCGGCGTCGACCTGGCCATCCGCCCCGGCGAGTTCGTCACCTTGCTGGGCCCCTCGGGCTGCGGCAAGACCACCATTCTGCGCATGGTGGCGGGGCTGGTGGTGCCGAGTGCGGGACGCATCCTGGTCGACGGCGCGGACATCACCCAGCTTCCGACGCACCGGCGCAACATGGGGCTGGTGTTCCAGAACTACGCTTTGTTTCCGCACATGAACGTGGCGGCCAACGTGGGCTTCGGGCTGGAGATGCGCGGCGTGAAGCGCGCCGAGGCGGCGGCGCGCGTGCGCGAGGTGCTGGATCTGGTGCGGCTGCGCGACTATGGCGACCGCCATCCGCGCCAGCTTTCCGGCGGGCAGCAGCAGCGCGTGGCCCTGGCCCGCGCGCTGGTGGTGCGCCCGGCCGTGTTGCTGCTGGACGAACCGCTGTCGAACCTCGATGCCAAATTGCGCGAAAACCTGCGCGACGAGATTCGCGCCATCCAGGAGCGGCTGCATACCACGACGCTGTTCGTCACCCACGACCAGGCCGAGGCGCTGACCATGTCGGACCGCGTGGTGGTGCTGAGCGCCGGGCGCATCGAGCAGGTCGGCACGCCGGTGGAGATCTATGACCAGCCGGCGAGCCCGTTCGTGGCGACGTTCATCGGCCGGGTGAACCGGGTGGATGGCACGGTGGCGGCCAGCGACGGCACCGGGTGTGTGGTGACAGCCCCGGGGCTGCGCGGCCGCAGCCTGCGCTCGCTGCCCGCCGGCGCGCGCGTGCAGGCGATGATCCGCCCGCAGCGCATCACGCTGTTGCCCGGCCATGTGGACGGCGAGAACCGCCTGGCCGGCACGGTGCGCCGCGTGGTGTTCGCCGGCGACATCGTGCAGATCGATGTCGAGACGCCGGCCGGTACACTCACCGTCGAGCAGCCCCGGCGCGGCCTAGCCGCCGGCGACGCCGTGACCGCGTGCTGGGAAGCCGCGGACATGATGCTGTTCCCGTCATGAGGGGACGCGTACTGCCCGGTTTGCTGCTGCTGCCGGCTTGCGCCGTCACCCTGGTCGCCTTCCTGCTGCCGATGGGCTGGCTGGCCCGCCTGTCGCTCGGGCGCACCAGCGGCGGCGTGCTGCTGGACGTGGCGACGCCCGACAACTACGTGCGTTTCTTCACCGATTCGTTCTACCTCGGCGTGTTGTGGCGCTCGGTTTGGGTGGCCAGCAGCGTGGCGGTGCTCGCCGTGCTGGCGGCCTACCCGATCGCGCTGTTCCTGTTCCGGTCGCGCTCGCGCTGGCGCGGCCTGCTGGCCGTGCTGACCATCGCGCCGCTGCT
>Ga0181520_10013889_pt1 | contig 10062 bp, 9 predicted proteins | sample PEATcosm2014_Bin_29_FD_132451 | JGI IMG/M metagenome (GOLD analysis project Ga0181520, IMG submission 132451) | Peatland microbial communities from MTU Mesocosm Facility, Houghton, MI, USA - PEATcosm2014_Bin02_30_metaG | ecosystem: Environmental > Terrestrial > Soil > Wetlands > Peat | place... | reverse complement strand
TCTGAAAGTTTCGACCGCCGGCGGGACCCTGGCCGTGACCGATTACTTCGAGATGGACAATACGATCGCCGAGTCGAATGGGGACGAGGATCTCGGATCCGGCGGCGCGCTGGTGCTGCCCGATGTGACCGACAGCGCCGGAACCGTGCATCACCTGGCAATAGGAGCAGGCAAGGACTCGAACATCTATGTGGCGAATCGCGATTCGATGGGCCATTACAACGCGCAAAACAACAACGCGCTGTATCAGGAGGTTGACGGCGCCATCGACGGAGTCTTTTCGATGCCCGCATATTTCAACAACACGGTCTACTACGCTGCCGTCGACGATAACGTGAAGGCTCTGCCCATCACGAACGCAAAGCTCGCGGCGAGCGCCACTGTGGAGAGCGTGAACCAGTATGGCTATCCGGGAATGACGCCGGCCATCAGCGCGAACGGGACCGCAAACGGCATCGTCTGGACGGTGGAGAACGCGTCAACCGCGGTGCTGCACGCCTTCGACGCCGGCACGCTCCAGGAGCTCTACAACAGCAGCCAGGCGGCCGGAGAGCGGGATCAGTTTGGCGCGGGCAACAAATTCATCACCCCGATGGTGACCGCCGGGAAGGTGTTTGTGGGAACGCCAGGCGGCGTGGCAGAGTTTGGGCTGCTGCCGTAACCGCGGCCCTTCATGCGGCGGGCAGCAGCCAATCTGCTCTAGTCCACGCCGGACGGATTCTGCGTGATGTCTTTCTCCCGAAAGTAGACCTTTCCGCTCTTGGAGATGGATGCGACAAATGGCCCCTCATGCTTCTTGCAAATGTTTCGCATTTGTCGGTTTGCCTTCACGAGCAGATCGCCGGGGTCGCCGATCTCACCTGAAGTAAAGACGAACGAGCGAATTCTGAATTGTTTGATGAGTTTCCGCTCCAGGTATCTGGTGCGCTGTTTTTTGTCGAACGTGACGAGGACCCAATTTTTCTCGCCGACTTTCCTGAGCAGTTCAGTATCCGCAGTTGAACCGGGGAAAAAGTCTCTATGGCGTTTGTAACGAATTCCTGCGCGCTCCAGCTTTTCGACCAACTCGTCGTAGTCGAGATTGTGATCCAAATAGAGCGTGAAGCGTTTAGGCGGCGGCTTTCGTTTCTTCGAGCGAGATCGCCTCTTCGATTTCGAGTTCGGATCGACCATAGTCTTTTGCCAGTTTGGAAATCGTGGCCCCGCCGTTCTTTCGGCTCATCAGGAACGCAGTGGAGATTCTGGAGTTGACAAGCACTGGCATACCGAAAGCAACTCGCGGATCGATGACGACCACGCGCGGCGCCTGGTCGGGATTCTGTTGGTGCCGTCTGCTTGTAAAGGGGAACAACCTCCTGGCAATGCCCTCCTGATCGCGCTCAACCCGCTTTAGAAATGGATTCAGAATTGGCCTGAAGGCGTGCTGCCCCCTCGCGGTGAGGTTGATGAGCTCATCTCCGTCACCTTCCAGATAAATCTTCCTTCCCCTGGTCGCGAGTTGGTAATCCGCAAGAGGATATTTGGAAGGCTTTTCGATCCTTAGCTCTTGAACTGACTTACGGATCAGGGGCAAGCCGATGTCGTGAATCTCTTTAAGGCTCTCGAGCACATACAGCTCAACGAGGTTTTTGAAAGACAAAAGCAAGGGGCGACGGCTATAGATCGTCGTAAGGGGCGTGTTGTTTTCGCTGCCCATCCAGTATCGTAGGGTGCTCTCAGGCACAAGCAGGTACCGCGATGCTTCTTCGATTGTGTAATTCGGGATTTCCAACGGATCGAAACTCGCTGTAGACATGGCCGCGAAATTATAGCGGAATCCGCCTCGGTTTAGATTGACGACATTTTCCTGGCGCGCTTGCATTTCAATCTCCCTTCGGGCACACTAAACGTGTTCCGTCCGCGCCCGGGGACAGATCGACCGCAAAGGTTTTGCTCTAAGGACCGCCTGCCAGCGGTCCTTATGCTTTAAGGGCCTTGACCTCTCTTAGTTTACCTCGGCTAGTTCCTGCGGCATCAGGACTTTGGGGGCCTGACCGGTATTGAACCAACCCTACCCGGTGCCCGGTCAAAAGCCGGGAAACGAGCGTAGTTTTCGCGGATGGCTCTAGTCCACGCCACCCGGATTCTGCGTTAAGTTGCGCGCATTGGTCACGTTGTCCGGCTCGTCGCTGAACGTCTTGCCTTCGCGGTACGCGAACTTCTTGAACTGGCCGCTCACCTTGCGGATGCAGTCCTGCCATCCGTCGTCCCACGTGACCTGCGCGTCGCCATTCACATATTGCCAGGTCCCGTGCTCGTGCTCGAGGGTGTTCATCGTGCGCAGCGCATTGCCGTCGTCGCGCAGAGTGATGTAGAAGTTCTCCCCGTTGCCCTCGCCCACTTCCCACTTGCCCAGAAAGCGCGCGCGCGAAGGGCCGGGCGTGCTGATCAGGCCCGCCGGAACAGCTCCGGGAAACTCGAGGCGCTGGATGTCGTTCAGGTTGACGCTCTGGCGATGGCCGTCCTTAAAAACAAGGACAAGGGTGTTCGGCCGGGAGCCAGTCTGGGCCTGGGCCGCCGGCAGCCCGAACAGAATCGCGATAGCCAGGGCCGCGGCGCTGATGAATTTGTGCATGGTGGGTCTCCTGTACATCAGCGGCGCGGCGGGGGAGGGCCAGGAACCGCGCCGTAGTGAAGTACGCGAACAGAGGGAAGTTGGTTCCCGAAAGCAGGGATGAGAGAACAGGAAGGAGTAAAGTTGCGAGTTGCTGGGGCAGACTGGGCAATGCGGCTGTGGGATAGTGGAATCCAGGAGGGGAACCGTGGCGAGCAAGGCGAGGAACCGCGCCGGGGCGGTCGCTGAAGCGAGCCCTGCTGCGCCCACCACGCGGCGGCAGAATCCACACCTGCGCATCTTCAAATCGAGTGTCTACGTGCGGGACCACGACCGCAGCTTGCCCTTCTATGTGGATCAGCTCGGCTTCAGCGTGCTGGCCGATGGCCGCTTCGAGTTTGGCCGCTGGGTCGCCGTTGCTCCGCCCGATGGCAGCACGATTCTGGCCCTGATTGCGCCGCAGCGCGGCACGGAGAACTATAAGTTAATTGGCCGGGCCACGAGCATCGGGTTCATCGCGGAAGACATCAACGCGACCTTCGAATTGTGGCGGAGCCGCGGCGTGAAGTTCCTGCGCCCGCCGCAGCCGCAGCTGTGGGGCGGAACGTTCGCGACCTTCGCCGACATCGACGGCAACGTCTTCGAGCTGCTCGGTTCCGATGAGATGAGCCGCGAGATTGAGGCGCAGCGGCGCGCCGCCAACGAGCGCGTCGAGTCCGAACGGCGCGTCGCGCAGGAGCTGGAGATCGCCAAGCAGGTGCAGGCCCGGCTCTTCCCGCAAACGGCTCCGGCGATGACCACGCTCGATTATGCCGGGGTCTGCATTCAGGCGCGGCATGTCGGCGGCGACTACTACGACTTCTTATCGTTCGGCCCCGATCGCCTGGGGCTGGTGCTCGGAGACATCTCCGGCAAAGGCATTGCGGCCGCGCTGCTCATGGCGAACCTGCAGGCGAATTTTCGCAGCCAGCTGGCGCTCGCCGGGGATTGTCCAGAGACGTTTCTGCGAACGGTCAACCAGACCTTCTTCGACAACTCGGTCGAGAGCGCGTATTCGACAGTCTTCTTCGCCGAGTACTGCGATGAGGCGCGGAAGATGCGCTACTCGAATTGCGGGCACCTGCCCGGCCTGTTGCTGCGAGCCGATGGGAAAGTCGAAGAGCTGGCGTCGACGGGGACGGTCCTCGGGCTGTTTCGCAGCTGGGATGGCCACATGGGCGACTGCGCGCTCGAGCCAGGCGATGTGCTGGCGCTCTACACCGATGGAGTGACCGAGGCCTGCAACGCGGAGCGCGAGGAGTTTGGCCAGAAGCGATTGATCGCGGCTCTGAAGCGGCGCAAAAAGCTCGGCGCGAAGGCGATGGTCGGTGCCGTGCTCGAAGAAGTCCAGCGCTACAGCCCCGGCGAGCAGGAGGATGACATCACGCTGATTGTTGCCAAGTGCGTGGCCTGAAAGACAGGTGACAGGGCACAGGTTACAGGTTTCAGGTTCGGCCCTGGGCGAGGGCGAAGGTTTGTTCGCCTCGAAATTGCGTTTTTCTGGCGAGTCGGTTTTGGAAGTATCTGATTGTAGGTATCTTGCTTGTGTTGACAGACTCGACAACAGCCGGAAACAGCCCGCAGGCGGTAGCCTGTAGCCCGTAGCGAAGGACCGGTAGCGAGGCCTCGCGAATTGCGGCGAAAGCGTTGCCGCGGATGCCGTGGCTTGGCGCAGCGGGGTGGAATCCGGGTTTTTGGGCACGCGATTTCCTTTCTCGTCCGCACAGGGATGGTTTCCCGGTTGCGGGCGGAGTCTCTGGACATCCATTGCGCTGAAAAGAAAGAGCCCGCTCGATGGCGGGCTCTTTGCACACTTTTCCTGATGTTATTAGGGTAGCGAGCGGGGAGACCGAAGGCAAGAAGAATCAGAGGGCTGGACGGTACGAAGGTCACGGCCTTCACGGCCAGGAACGGAGCGGGTTACAGCACGCATTCGCGACGGCCGCCGCACAGCACCGGCTGGGCTTCAATCTTAGGAAATCTCCTTGTCGTACTCCGGTCCAACATCGACAGCGACGATGTAAATGTAGTGCTGGTCGTAGTAGAAAAACATCCTGAGAGCTGGAATGTCCGGGAACGACTCTCCGCAAAAATCATTTGTGAAGCAAACGCTTAATTTTGTTCCATCGATAACCGGAAAAGCCTGCGGATATTCACATAGCACCTCCTCGACGTAGCGCATCAACTCATCGAATCTTTGGAAACCGCATCCGATGGCTTGAATTTGTTCTTCGGTGACGTGCTCCCAGCGAATGGTTCTCACTGCGCTTCCTAGACCAAAAGGCCGTGCTTCTTTGCCAGTTCCCGCCCGCGCTCGATATCCGCCGCTGTCGGTGCTTTCCAGGAGATGAATACCGATTTGGGGTCGATAGTGTGTCCCTTCTTCGTAATTCTCCAGCCAAAAGTATCATGCGAGAACTTGCTCACTTGTGTGGCCGTCATGGGTCGCAGTCTGTCTATCCAGGCATCGACAATGGCGATCTCTTCGCCGCTGAAATCGCTCAGATCGGGATCGCGCAGTGAGATCGGCCTGTCCTGTGTGTACCCGTAAAGCGATCTGGGTTCGATCACAAGAATCCCTGCAGTCATCATTCTCCTTTGGATAGGAACCATTGGACGAGCCGCAGGGCCTTCATCGAGGTGCTGATATTCGACTCCTGTGATCGTTCTTCCCAGGCGTCCGAACGCAGTGAAATCTGAAAAAAAGACAACCTTGTTCAGCTTAACTTGACCAAAATAGTCGTCGTTCGACAGCTTTTTGTTGATATAGAGAATTAGCTCCGTGAGTCTTTTCTCCTTGCCGCTCCTGGCAGGTAATCTCAACGGCACGGCTCGCCTTCCCTTTCTCCGGCGATCTCGCTCTCGCCGGGGTTTCCCTTCAATGAACCGCTGATCTTCGGACGAACCCAGGTCAACTGAAAATCAGATATGGCTGCGTGAACACACGTAGTGCGCGAGCCCCTTCAATTTTGTCCTGTTCATCTCTGTCCCACCCTCTCAACGTCCTAGCGGACGCAGCCTCCTAAAGGGTGTTGCCCGCGCAGGGGCCGGCTGGTAACCAAATCCCTGCGAATCATGATCGTTCTTAACCTTAGCAACAATACAAATCCGTTTGCCACCGAATTTCCACGGCTTTTCCACAGCTTGATAGGCACCCGCCCATCATTGGTCACTATTATGATTATCGCACATGTTCGCCTTTTGTTCACCTGTTTCGGCGTCATCGTTCCCCTTCTCTCCCAGTTCGGGAAGGAACCGCTTCTCGTGAGCCAAGTCGATTGATGCCTTTGTTCATATTGAACGACTCAATAACCGCCGCTGCTAGCCGGTAGCAACCGCAGACCCTTCCGCTGCGCGTCAAGAAGACAGCGTACTGAGTCTGTGGTCTGCGGGCGATAGACAGGAGTGTTCCACGTGGAACCGTGCTCTGCTCCAAGCTCCTTGCTTCCAGCTTCCTGCTTACGACGGATGTCCCCGGAATAAATAGAACAGCTCAATCAGCAGAATCAATACCACGATGACCTCTAAGAAAAAGGCCCGGCTCTGGTTGAATTGCTCGACCATGTAGTCGTAAAGCTCTTCGGCGGTGCGGAGTTTCTGGGCAACGAGGTTCTTGTAATCCGGCACGCCGACTTTGCCAGCAGCGAGGCGGTAGAGACGGGCAGCGTACATGTCGCTGAGGAACTTGATGGCGTTGTCGGCGTGCTCGGTGAGCTCCGCGACTTCGAGCAGCACTGTATGGAGGTTGTTGGCCGATCGCGCCAAACGCCAGCGGGCCAGCCTTCCATGCTTTTGGTCGAGGCTGTCGTAAACGCCGTCGAGTACGCCGTCGAGCAGCTCGTCGTAATGGCGGAATTCCAGAAGCTGGGAGTTCGCGTATTCGAGGAGCTGGATGGCAGTTTCGGCGCCGGCGCTCGAATCATAAAGGAGGGCAGCGTTCCACCCGATGACCGCTACGTCGTTGGCGTAGTAGGAGATCTGCGAGTTGAGCACCTCAGCGCACTCGCCGGCGGAGAGCAGGTTGCGGTCACCGCGGACAACCTGGGCGATCTGGCTGCGGTAGTCACGAGTAAGGTCGGCGGCGGGAGGCTGCCCGGCGACCTCGCGGACATGGAAGATGAAGTAGTCCTCGCTGAGCCAGCGGTCGTAGGGCTTGACGAGGGCGGAGGCGGCGCGCTCCAGGCGCTGACGGATCAAGGGTTCGGCGCGGGAGGGGAAGTCCACGTCCCAAACCCAGCGGCTGGAGAGGTGAACCAGCGAGTTCCAATCGCCGGTGAAAGGGAGCTGATAGAGGACACTGACGACACCGTAGTCGTAATACTTGATTTCGCCCGTGAGCTGTTCGCCGGAGTCGAGCACAAGGGGGTCAGCGGGGACGACGACGGGTGGACGCTGGTAGCGAACATAAGCCGGGGCGGCGTGCTTGAGGCTCGGCTGCTGGACGGTGCGGGAGTTGATGAATTGCTGAAGGACGTCGAGTCGGATTTCTTCGCAGACATCGAACTGGATCAGGACCAGGACCGAGCCGGTCAGGGAAGCGTCGGGGGGAGCCGGTCCCTGGGGTCCTATAAGCGGGATGGTGGAGAGCTGACTCATCGGCAAGGTACAGGTTACAGCTTAAAGGTTACAGACAGCCAGGACCCATGTTCCACGTGGAACATGGGTCCTGAAATTGGGGCTCGGATAGCGGGATTATGGCGACCAAAATGGCCCTGTTTTTCCACGCGGGGTCCTTTCTCGTCAACACTCCTGTCACACCGTCACGAAAGGGTATATCTTCCGATCCTACTTTGGTTTAAGGGCGGCCTTCGGTTGGGCGCCAGCGGGCATTCCACAGATGCGTCCCTGTTGTGCACAGGCGTTTCGCGTTGCGGTGAGAGCGCCGGACCGGTAGGCTTCTCTTGACATGGGGAAAGTGCTGGCCGTAGTGAATCAGAAGGGCGGGGTTGGCAAGACCACAACCGCGATTAACCTGTCGGCAGCGCTGGCTCTGGAAGGGTTGCAGGTCCTCCTGGTGGATTGTGATCCGCAGGCGAACTCCAGTGGAGGCTATGGGATTACCCGGGATGCGGACCGGCGCTCGTCGTATGACGTGCTGATGGGTGACGCAACAATTCCCGAAGTGGCACTCAGGACCGAGATCGACACCCTGAAGATCGTGCCCTCGAACAAGAACCTGACAGGCGCCAACGTGGAGCTGATCCAGATGGATCGGCGGGCCTACCGGTTGCGGGAGGCTCTGGACCCGGTCAAGAACGACTATGCCTTTGTGATTCTCGATTGCCCGCCCGCACTGGACCTGCTGACGTTGAATGCGCTCGTGGCGGCGGATCGGCTACTGGTTCCGATGCAGGCGGAATACTTTGCGCTGGAAGGGATTAGCGAGTTGGTACACACGCTGGAGCGGGTGCGAGGGGCGTTCAATCCAGGGCTCGAGATCGAGGGCGTGCTGCTGACGATGTACGACGACCGCACGAATTTGGCGCAGCAGGTGACGGAGAATCTGCGGGAGTTTTTCAAGGACAAGCTGCTGAAGACGGTGATTCCAAGGAACGTGCGGCTGGCCGAGGCGCCGAGCTATGGCAAGCCCGTGCTGCTGTACGATCCGCGGTCGCGGGGGTCGGAGAGCTACCGGGAGCTGGCCGATGAGCTGCTGACGCGGAATGGGATTGAGAGCCCTGCCGCGAAGGAACGAAAAGCGGCCCAGGCGGCGCAGGAGGCTCAGGGGGAGACGAAGGTTCGGTTTTGGCCGTACGCATGAGGGCAGAGTACAGAGTTTAGAGTTTAGAGTTTAGAAAGCGGCTGGGTTAGCGATGTTTTCTGCCCTGGCCCTGAGTTTAGAGTTTGGAGTTTGGTAGAGCGGCGGGTGGCGATGTTTTCTAAACTCTAATCCCTAAACTCTAAACTCTGTACCTGCTTCACTTGCTATTGCACTTATTTGGCTTGGTTTGCTTTTCGTTGCGTGAGGTGAGGGCAACGGGCTACCGGCTACTGGCAACTGGCAACTGGCAACTGGCTACCCGCTACCGGCTACTATTGACTGATGTTCTGCACTTATTTATTTGGCTTTGGTTTGCTTTTCGTTGGGTGAGGTGAGCGAGGAACGTTCATGCAGACTATGACAGAAGCTCCGAAGAGACGGGCGTTGGGCAAGGGGCTGGAATCGTTGCTGCCGCGGGTCCATGCGGTGGCGGAGCCGGGAGCGGCGGACAGCGGCGAGGGCAGGCCGCGGGAGATCCCCGTGGGGGAGATCGACCGCAGTCCGTTTCAGACGCGGACGCGGTTCGACACGGTGCAACTGGCCGAGTTGACCGCGTCGATTGCGGCGACCGGAGTGGTGCAGCCGATTGTGGTGCGGCCCCTGCCGCATGGCCGATTCCAGCTGATTGCTGGCGAGCGCCGGTGGATGGCGTCCCAGGCCGCGGGGAAAGAGACGATCCCGGCGATTGTGCGACAGGTATCCGACGAGCAGGCGATGGAGATGACCATCGTCGAAAATCTGCAGCGCAGCGACCTCAACCCGATGGAGCAGGCACGGGCGTATGACCGGCTGGCGCGGGAGTTTCAGCTAACGCAGGAACAGATGGCGCGGAGGACGGGGAAAGATCGCGCGTCGGTGGGGAATTTTTTGCGGCTGCTGAAATTGCCGGTTGAGGTCCAGGGCCAGGTCGAGGAAGGCGCCCTCAGTTTTGGGCACGCGCGGGCGCTCCTGCCCCTGGAGGATCCGCAGTCCATATTGAAGGCGGCGCAAAAGGTGGCCGCACTGGCGATGAACGTCCGGCAGACGGAAAGCTATGTGCAGAAGCTCCTTAGCCCTGCACCAGCCAAACCTGACAACGAACAAACGGAGAAGTCTGTCGATCCGAATGTGCGGGACGTCGAGGTGCAGCTCCAACGGGCGCTGGGGTTGAAGGTGCGCATCGAAGACAAGAAGGGGCGAGGGCGGGTCATTATCGAGTACGCGAAGCTCGAGGAGTTTGACCGTCTGCTCGAGAAGCTGGAGGGGAAGGAATAGCGAATGGGACTCAGGCGCTGCGGACTGTCTCCGCGGCATCGGCCGTCGGCGCCGCCTGGGGAAACAGCTTCTTGATGGTCTCCGCGCCACGTTTCATGGTGAAGTGGGCGGCGTAGCAAGGCCAGGCGTGAGCCGTCATCGCTGCGCGCTTTTGCTCGGGCATCTCGAGCCACCCGCGGAGCAGGCGTTCTGTCCCTTCCAGCGTATCGTCTTCGATGAGGGCTGCGCCGTCTTCGAGGATTTCTCGCCAGATGTTGACCTTATTTGTGGTGAGAACAGGCCGGCCCACAGCGAGGGACTCGGCAACCACAATGCCGAAGTTCTCCGAATGCGAGGGAAGGATGAACGCCTCGGCAGCGCGGAGGGCCCCCCATTTGACGTCGCCACCGATCATTCCGGGCCAGTAAACGCGATC
>Ga0181520_10013888_pt1 | contig 10063 bp, 7 predicted proteins | sample PEATcosm2014_Bin_29_FD_132451 | JGI IMG/M metagenome (GOLD analysis project Ga0181520, IMG submission 132451) | Peatland microbial communities from MTU Mesocosm Facility, Houghton, MI, USA - PEATcosm2014_Bin02_30_metaG | ecosystem: Environmental > Terrestrial > Soil > Wetlands > Peat | place... | reverse complement strand
TCGCCGCGAAAGGGCAAAGTTGCAGCCATGCTGATCCACGAAGACCGATTGTTTCCCGCCGAATCCGCGACGCGCAAGATAGCCAAAGCCCTGTACGCGCACGTACGGGCCTTGCCCATCATCAGTCCGCACGGGCATACGCAGGCGGCCTGGTTTGCGAAGAACGAGCCGTTTCCCGACCCGGCAACGCTGTTTGTCCAGCCCGACCACTATGTTTTCCGGATGCTCTACAGCCAGGGAATTTCTCTGGAAGATCTGGAGATTGGGCAGGCGAAGATCAAAGACCCGCGCAAGGTCTGGCGTATCTTCGCCAGTCATTATTACCTGTTTCGCGGGACGCCGACGCGCGTCTGGCTGGATTTCGCCTTTCAGGAACTCTTTGGACTGGAAGAGCGGCTGTCGGAAAAAACCGCGGATCTCTACTTCGACACCATCTCAGAAAAGCTGAGCACGCCGGAGTTTTTGCCGCGCGCTCTTTTTGAGCGATTCAATCTGGAAGTGCTGGCAACCACGGATTCTCCTCTCGACTCGCTTGACGATCATAAGGCGATCCGCGAATCGGGCTGGAAGGCGAGGATTGTGCCAACGTTTCGGCCTGATTCGGTTGTCGATCCGGAGTTTGCGGGATTTGCCGGACTGATTCAAAAGCTTGGCGAAAAGACCGGGGAAGACACCACTGCGTGGCCCGGTTATCTGAACGCGCTGCGCAAAACGCGCGCGCGCTTCCGCTCGCTGGGCTGCACGGCAACCGACCACGGGCATCCCACGGCGCAGACCGCCGACCTGCCCGCGGCTGAGGCAGCGGAGCTTTTTCAACGAGTGCTGGCCGGCAACGCCGATGCGCGGCAACAGGAACTTTTCCGTGCGCAGATGTTGACGGAGATGGCGCAGATGAGCCTTGAAGACGGGCTGGTCATGCAGATTCATCCCGGCAGCGTGCGCAATCACAATCGCAAAATCTATGAGCGCTACGGCCGCGACGTCGGCGCAGATATTCCGCGTCCCACCAACTATGTAGACGCGCTGCGCCCCTTGCTCAACCGCTTCGGCAACGAGAGCAAGCTGACCATCATTTTGTTCACGCTGGACGAATCCACCTTTAGCCGGGAATTGGCTCCGCTGGCCGGACACTATCCGTGCCTGCGTCTTGGGCCTCCCTGGTGGTTTCTGGACAGCCCCGAGGGAATGATGCGCTTCCGGGAATTGGCAACCGAAACGGCAGGCTTCTACAACACGGTGGGCTTCAACGACGACACACGCGCATTTCTTTCCATTCCTGCGCGGCACGACGTGGCGCGGCGCGTTGATTGCGCGTTCCTGGCCAGACTGGTTACCGAACACCGGCTGGGAGAAGACGAAGCTTTTGAAGTTGCGCAAGAGTTGACATACGGATTGGTGAAAAAGGCATATAAGTTGTAAGGCAGATTATGACGAGCAGAGTGGAACGAAACGCGCAAGAGGCAACGGAACTGTCCGCGAACACGCGGATCGGCCGCGTGCGCTCAAATCAGGTTGGATGCGAAGAAATATTCTTCATCCCTAATCCAGGATTGGGGTTGCGGGCGCACCGCGACCGCCTCTGAGAGAGGAAAACATATGAGTTTGAAGCTTAGTAAGTACTCCATCGGAACCGGAGACCGGTTTGCGCATCAGGCCAAAGCGCAGTTACAGGCTTGCGTGCAGGCTCTTCGCGACGGCATCGAAGTCGTGCCTGTGTGGAATAAGTCGAACCGCGAACACACCATCATCGGCTCTGAGCCCGCATCGACGCGGCAAGCCGCTGACGAAGCCGTCAAGGCGCTCGCCTGGAAGCTGCCGTATTTCTGCGACGCCGACCACATTACTCTTGAAACCGTCGGACGCTTCCTCGCGCCATGCGATTTCTTCACTTTGGATGTCGCGGATTTTATCGGCCAGCCGGCTCAGGCAGCGGAGATTGATAACTTCGTCAAGCGTCACCCGGAGCTGCTGGGCCGAATTCAATTGGAGGGAACGCACGAGGTCTTCGAGATTACGGAAGACAGCCTCAGACAAACGGCGCGTAAATATCTAACCGCCGTCAAGAGAGCCAGAGAAGTTTACCGAAAAATAGTGGCCTCCAAAGGCGCCGGTAGCTTCATCCCCGAAATTTCCATGGATGAGACTGACACTGCGCAGAGCCCCGTGGAACTCCTCATCATTCTCGCCGCGATCGCCGACGAAGGCATACCAATTCAGACAATCGCTCCTAAGTTCAGTGGCCGATTCAACAAGGGCGTGGACTATGTGGGCGACGTGGCGCAATTCGAAAGCGAGTTTGCGCTTGATATCGCCGCCATCGCTTACGCTGTCAGGCACTTTGGCATGCCGGACAATCTCAAACTAAGTGTGCACTCGGGCAGCGATAAGTTTTCCATCTATCCTGCCATTCACGCAACCGTTAAGAAATTCAACGCTGGCGTGCATCTGAAAACAGCTGGAACCACATGGCTCGAGGAACTGATTGGCCTGGCGGAAGCTGGAGGAGATGGGCTGGCTCTGGCAAAAGAGATTTATGCCGAGGCGTTCGCGCACCGCGAGGAGTTATGCGCCCCTTACGCCACTGTCATTGATATAGATCCGGCAAAGTTACCGGCTCCCAGTGACGTCAGCCGATGGAGTTCCAAAGAGTATACTGATGCCTTGCGTCACGTGCCGGGGGCGAAGGCATACAATAGCAGTCTGCGCCAGTTACTACACGTCGGCTTCAAGGTAGCGGCGAAGATGGGCCCAAGATATCTGGGCCTGCTCGAGGCCAATGAAGCTGTAATTGCGAAGAACGTAACAGAAAACCTTTATGCAAGGCACATAGTGCCCGTCTTTCTGGGACGCAACGCATGACGTTATGATGCGAGTAACTTAGTAACAGAAATACGCAAGATTGTGGCCAGTGAAATTCTGAGCCTTGAAAGAAACATTGCAGCCAGTAACTTCAACTGTGCTAAACAATAAGGCCGCGCCGATTGGCGCAGCCTTATTGTCTAGCACACATGCTCTCAATGTAAGGTGATCGTTGCCCCGGCCAATTTCGTAATAGCCTGTCCTTCGCTTGCTTGGACATCCACGCCCACACCTGAAACCGCAGCATAACTTATCGTCAGACCATTCCTTGCGTTGATCTTCACGTTGCGCAAAAACACGCCGCGAATCGGTGCTTCCGGCAAACCCGCAATCACACCGGCTACTGCGCTGCCAGTGGCTGTCAGGTTCTCGATCGTGATGTCGTGAAAGTGCGGCGTCAGCCGCGTAACCGGTTGCGGTAATTCACCATCTGGTGGCGATACTTTGGGATAATATTCGCTGATAATAAGCGCATTCTTCACGTCCTTCATCTCGATGTCGCTGAAGGACAGCGAACCCACATCATTGCCGCGGTCGCGGTTCGCCTTCACGCGAATGCCGTTGTCCGTTCCCTCGAATCGAATGCGCTCGGCGCGAATATTCCTTGCTCCGCCCGCAATCTCGCTCCCAATTGAAAGGCCGTGCCCGTGCAAAAAAGTGCAATCGCGAATAATAATGTCACGGCTTGGCTCATCCGGACCAAGCGAGTTAATCGGGCCCGACTTGATTGCTATATCGTCATCGCCCACGTCGGCAAACACATGGTCGATGACAACATTCGATGATGAAAAAGGATCTATCGCGTCCGTGTTAGGCGAGTTAGCCGGCGCCAGAACCCTGATATTCCGAATCGTCACGTCATCGGAATAATAGGGGACTAACTGCCACATAGGAGAGTTCTGGATGGTAACTCCCTCCACGCGGACGTGCTTGCAATGATCGAAGATAATTAGCTTCGGCCGCGGGTGCCCGTTCCCAAGAATGCCATGATCCTTTAGGTTTCGGGCCTCTTGCCACCAACTCTCTCCATTGCCGTCAATCACGCCCTCGCCGTCGATAACAATATTCGCGGCATTGGACGCGCTAATCAGAGGTTGCAAGTCGGGAAGGTGGAACATCGTCAACGGCGGATAATCGCCATGGTCAGCGGAGCCGAGCAGGGTTGCGCCCTTGTCGAGATGTAATGTTATGTTGTTCTTAAGCACGATGGGTGCGCTTAGATAGGTTCCGGCGATCAATCGAACCGTGCCGCCGCCTTGCCGTTCGCACGCATCGATAGCTGATTGAATTGCGGCAGTGTCTTTGCTGACGCCATCGCCCTTTGCGCCGTAAGCGCGTGGATCGCAGCCATGGGATGAATCAAACGCGCGAGCGGGCATGGCAAGGCTGAGAGCCGTGCTTGCCAGCGTAACTAACAGGACCTTGAAGGACAATTTCCGCTGATTCATTCTGACTCCTCGTCAGAGTAGTGTGCTTTACATATCATCATACGCTGGCAGTCAGTGAGATTATATTACGAGGTACTCCGTTAGCAAGCGCTACAAAGTACGGCACCGATGGGCTGCGGACAATAGAAGTTATTTGTCAACCCGCTAGATTCTCAATCCTAAAACCCGGATTCAATTCTCGGTAGTGCTACCGAAGAGCCTATTTTATTTTGACTGAAGATTTCGAAGTTTCGACACGGGCAAGAGTAGCCGTTTGAGCCTCCAGCCGTAAGCTGGCGGCGTGGACTGCCGTTGGAAGATCGTCAATAAGTTACGGTAGCAGTGATTGTATCGGTGTAAGCGCCCGCCACCGCAAACTCCCCTTTCGGAATCTGGCCGTAAACGGTTAGGGTCTGAGCACTTCCAGTGCCTATCCCTGCCTCAGTATTTGTGCCGATTGTGACGCCCCAGTTGGTACCGTGCCCGGTGTCCTGGTATAACCCATAGCCCAGCGTATGCCCGCCCGGACCGGTCATCGCGCGGGCGGTCACGGACCCGCTGGCGCCCGCACTTAGGCCAACATTGTATGGAGTCGTATTGGTGCAGGTAACAGTGATGATCGATGTGGAGGTTAACGCAGCGGTAGCGACGTAGTTTCCGAATGCCAGATTCGTCGCCGTAACCGCGCAGCCGCTGAGAACTGTCACACTGACAGGGAAAGTGGCAGTTGCGGTGGCAAGGGTATCGGTGTAAGTACCAGGCGTGGGATACTGCAACGCTGTGATCAACCCGTAGAAGGTGACAGGCAAGTAGGAGGTTCCTGTCTTTTCGGTGGTTGCGGTGTTGCCCCAGTAGGTTTGATGCCCAGTATCCTGGAAGACTCCGTAACCCAGCGTTTGGCCGCCTGGGCCGGTCATGTAGCGGGTAGTCTCTGTGCCTTTTGGCGACAGTCCTGGACCGAGGGGAATCTCCCAGTTGCCTGCGCAAGTATTCCCTGTCCACGTCCCGATAGCCGTTCCAGGCCACGCTGCTCCCCCGCCTGTATAAGACCCGAAGCTCATGCTTGAGACTGTAAATGTGCAGGTTCCTCGCGCCTGCCGTGCGCAGCAGATCACCACAATAAGGAGTACCGCCTGTGTGAGCCTTCGCATCATGGCTTTTTCTCCTGACAGAGCAACGGACCGATGGACGGAATATCTCCGGGCAAGGGCGTGTACTTGAAGGCGAGCGTGCAATGCCCGCCATCCGGCTTCTCGACGGCCAGTTCGTTGTAGGAATCGAGGCCTTCGACGTAGACGTCACCGTCGTAGCCGAGGGGAAAGACGACCCCCGTAGCCTTCAGTGTAGCTGTGCTGCCCAGCGGAATTGCCGCGCCGGCCGCATCGACCAGTTGCACCAATGCGGCGCGGTTGAACTTGATGGGGTATTTGACCACCACGCCGGAGCGATCCTGGGGGCGCATCACGCGATGGTCCATGGTCAGCGTAGCGTCTGGCGGAATATCGTTCGGATCGACTCGGATATGGTTCTGCTCGAAGGAGCGCATATCGGGCACCAGTAGCAGCCCGGAAGAGTTGGTGCGGCCCACGGGGCGGTTCTCCTGCAGAACGTGCACATGCGGCACAGATCCGGTGTCCACAACGGCGAAGCTGTCGTAGATCCAGTTGGATGGGAAGAGGTGCTTATCGACGAAGGAGATTGCCGCCAAAGATTCTGCGCGCAAGGTTGTCATTCCGCCGTCCTCATCGACTCCGGCAGTGAACAGGCCCACCCGCGATTTGTATTGCCCCTGTGCGAATTCGTGGTAGCCACTTCCGGCAGAAACATTGGCCAGATAGCCCCAATCGCCAACTTGCGGCGCGGACTGCTGCACCTGCGCCTGTCCAATATATTGCGACGACCCGCTCGAATAGTTCGACGACCCGCTGGCACTGACCGTGTTTCGCCTGCCGAGCGCGATGGTGACGCCGGCTTGCAGCCCGCTGCTGCTTCCGGGATTCACGTAATCATTGAAATAGGTGGCATAGAGGGACATGCGATGTATCTGGCGTGAATAGTTGGCGGAAACAATATGGGAATGCACGGCAGGCTCCGGTGCGGAGGCTGGCGGAATCACTACAGTGCTGGCATCCTGGTCAAGCCCCGCGTAGGCGGCGCTCAGGGAGCCGAACCGCCTAATGTTTACGCCGGTGAAGGCGCTGACCTGCTTGCGTGGTACTCCGGCTCCGTTCACCGCCGCCACATCCTGGTAGTAACGGTTGGCGATGATTGCCGAAGCTCCAACGTTGAAGATCGGGCCAATCCGCTGCGCTCCCAGGGAATACTGCGTGCCCATGCTTCCCGCGGATCCATTGCTTGCTGCCGCTGCGAAATTGAGCACGCCGAGACTGGCTATCTGAATTACGCCGCCGGCACCGCCCGCGGTCGCGCCTGGGGTGCCTTCAACGCTGCCCTCAACCGTGAAGAGCCGGGTGAGTCCACGGCGATAAATGGCTGCTCCGGCCATCTTTCCGTAATCGTTGCTGAATACGCCCCAGTTGCGCCGCACCAGGCCGCCTTGCGCGGAGTAAATCTGAAAACCCGGCTTCAGCAGCGCGGAACTGGCATAAAAGGGCTTGCTCACGGAGACCTGCTGGCCCAGCGCATTGGTCACTGTCACAGTGATCGTTCCCCCACCGGATATAACGGGAAGCTCAGGAATCTCGAATGGGCCGGCATCGACCGCGCTGGAAATCGTCGGATTGCCGTTGGTCAATACGGAGACAGTGGACGGGACTGCGGCCGAGCCGGCGACAGAGGGGAGCGGAAAGGTGATCAGATCAGGGCGCGTGCTGAAATCCGAGCGGATCTGCGCGCCCTCCATACGAACCGGGCGGGTCCAGGCGAGGCCGCTGGTGATGTAGTCGCCCAGGCTGTAACGGCGCATCGAATTGACATCGGCGTAAGTGTAAGCTGAATCGAGGCGTATCGCCGTGTTTGTGCCGGAGGCGCTCGTTGCCGCGCCGCCATAGGCGAGCCAGTCTGAACTCACGATGCCCTTGGGCGTGAAGGCCCGCATATCAATCGACCCGGTCGCGCTGGCCTGTCCGCTGGAGTATGTGCCGGCGACGTCGTAGTTGAGCGTCAAGCCCGTGCCGCTCTCAATCACCCGCTGGCCCTTTGCCTCGCCAATTCCTTCGGGTAGCAACAGATTCGGCAACAACGCGCTGTCGCTGGCCTTGATGAGTAGCATCTGTCTTTTCTGATCGATGCTGTAGGTCACTCCGGGCAAATCCGCCAATCCGACCAAGAGATTAGGAGTCGATAGAAGCGCGGCGGGAAGGCGGAGGCCGAGATCGTGCAGATCCTGTGCCCGCGCCAGCAACTTTCCGTCCCGCAGGCTAAATTCGCCGATCTTGCCGGTGGAATAGCCGTTGATCTGAACATCCAGCAGCACTTTATCGATGTTGTTTTCGTCGTATGCCGCCATTGCGGCGGTGGCCTCTTCGGTTGGATTTGTGGTGGGATCCTCAGTTGCATTTGTTGCAGCGGTACTCGCGGCGGAACTTGTAACGGCTGAATTCACGGCGGAATCTGCGGGAGCGCTATCCGAAGTTTTGTCAGCTGCTGTTACCGCGGCCGAGGCCAGTCGCGGGATGAGGGCAGGCACGAGAAACAGGACTCCCGCATAGAGGAGCCACCGAGCCACCGCACCGCCAGTATCATCGCGCAGCAACAAAGCGGACCTGCTCATCGATGACGCCGGCGTCCGTCTTGGCTGTCAACCGCAACGTATCAGCTTGCAGAGGCAGGGGCTCCTTCAGAACAATGCGCCAACGCCGGGTGGCGCCCGAAAGTATATAGGGCGTGGCGCCAGACTCTACCTCCAACTTTCGCCCATCGCTGGTCGTCAGAGCGATGTCGCGGACTACATCATGGAGGTTGCCGGGGTTGATCGCCACAAGATCGATACGGTCGGCGTCGCGCTCGAGATGAAACTGAACATCAGAAAAAGAGCGGGTGGGAGGCGGCGCAAAGATGGGGATGTTAAGGCGCAATACAAGGTGCACGACACCCGGCTCAGCGGGAGGCGGAACCTGATCAATGAGAATGCGATAGGTTGCTTCTTGCGTCTCCGGCGTCATGCGCAGGATGAGGCGTATTACCTGGCTGGCTCCGGGCGCGATTCTGGCAATCGGAGGGCTCAGCAACACCATGCCGGTGGGTGCTAGTTGGATATCGCCTTTGTCACTCTTCTGACTCCAGGCGAAGCCGCGTATCTGAACCGCGGTCTCAGCGGTTCCCTTATTGGTGATGGTCAGACTTGTTGTTTTCTGACCAGGTAAAAGTGGAATCGTGACGGGAACTACCGACAAAGCCTGCGCGCCGGCAACCGCACCGGTCAGCAGGATAAAGAAAATGGCGGCAGCCGCTTTGGCCGCCGCCATTTGTCGAGATGAGTTCCATGCCATCATGAGGGTCCAAATTAAAAACACGGCTCTCGGTTAATAAGTGACGTTGACAGTGATCGTATCGGTGTAGCTGCCGGTCGGAGGAGCCGTCTGCGCTGAAATCTGGCCGTAGACAGGCCAGACTTGAGCTGTCCCGCTGCCTGATTCGGACAAATAACCATTGAGCGTTCCCCAGTTAGTGAGCCTGGTTGAATCGTTAAACAGAGCATAAGCCAGTTTGTTGGTGGTGCCGCTCATCATGTAGCGGGAAGTCTCAGTGGCTCCGGTACCGAGACCAGCCGTAAGAGCAACAGTGTACGGATCGCCGGATGTGCAGGTGACGGTGATGGCCGATTGAGTGGAGGTATATGTTGCTAAACTCGCCGACGGCACGACAGTGCCGAACGCCATATTAGTGGCGGTCACCGTACAGGCGGTCACAACCGTTGCGCTTACAGTGAAGGAGTTGGTCGCGGTATTTGCCGAGGCCACGGGCGCCAAGCCCAGCGCCAGGAATCCAATCAGGGCGGCGGACATGGCTAACTTTACAAAACACGAGTGCTTCATAGAAATGACTCCTGGAAACTGGAATTCTGAAATTGGACAAAGTATATCGGCCTCCGTCGGTCTCCGCAACAGTACTGTAATCAAGGAGTAACCCCCCTTTAGTGCAGGCTAAATTGGGTACTGTTGCGCCGAATTATTCGTCAATATTGTGACTTTAGTGCTAGCAAGCGTGAACGAAAGTACCTTTTTGCCCGTAAATTGACCCTCGCCAGCTTTTCCTAAAGGGAAAATCCGGACCGGCATCTCAGACCCCGTAACCTGCGTGGCGGTGTACGCTAGAGGACTCAGCGAGATACCGGGCTGAGGGATGCAAATTAAAAAGTCTTTTGAACTGTCTAATGAAATTGGACTAATTACGTCCAATAACGCGAGGAATGTCCAGCGCACATCCGATCATGCCTCTTGCCATGTTGGCTAAGCGGCTTATGTTTCAACGCTTTCACAATTCCGGGCCGTTTTAGACCTTCGTAACCAATATGAGCTCGCTCCAATCTCAAGCGATTCTAGGAGATGCCGATAAGAGAACTTTAACCAATTATTCCGCGCAGGGAGAATCGCAATGCGCACGAATTCCACATTGTCGGTATTCGCTCTTGGCCTCCTGGTATCAGGTCTGGCTTTGCGTCCTGCTCTTGCCGCAACTGTCACTACTTCCTTCACTGTCACCGCAACAGTTGTATCCGGTTGCCAGGCCACACCGAACACTCAGGCGTTCAAAAGCTACGCAGCCGCTACTGCAAGCGCGACATCCACTATCTCAGTTACCTGTACCCAACCGAC
>Ga0181520_10013886_pt1 | contig 10066 bp, 11 predicted proteins | sample PEATcosm2014_Bin_29_FD_132451 | JGI IMG/M metagenome (GOLD analysis project Ga0181520, IMG submission 132451) | Peatland microbial communities from MTU Mesocosm Facility, Houghton, MI, USA - PEATcosm2014_Bin02_30_metaG | ecosystem: Environmental > Terrestrial > Soil > Wetlands > Peat | place... | reverse complement strand
GATGGCGGGGATTTTCGCGCTGAAGGACGCCTTCAAGAAGGCGGGACCGATCCTGCTGGAACCGATCATGAAGGTGGAATGCACGACGCCGGATGAATATCAGGGCGACCTGCTGGGCGACATCAACCGCCGCCGGGGTGTCATCAACGGCATCGAGGCGAAGAACGGGCAGACCATTCTCAACGCGAAGGTGCCGCTGGCGGAAATGTTCGGCTACTCGACGGCGATCCGCTCGCTGTCCAAGGGCCGGGCCTCGTACTCGATGGAGCCGTTCAACTTTGAACAGGTGCCCAACAGCGTGTTGACGACGATTCTGGACGCGGCGGCCAAGCGGCCGGCGGCGCGCACGTAGGCGTCTTCATAAAAGCAATTCCCAAGGGGAATCTTCCGAAAGGGAGGTTCCCTTTTTTTGATTCCAACTGATCGCCCGCCATGCCCAGCCGGGCGGGGTCGCCGGTGGTAAAATTCTTTTGAAAAATTACGTTGACTATTTTTTAGCGCTGCTAAATGCTGCGGACATCTTAAGCAGCCAATCGAAGAATCAGACCGGGCCTGACCTGAAAATCTTATGCAATGCAAAAATCATCCCGAAGTGGCGGCGGTGGATCGTTGTTCCGGTTGTGCGGAGGCGTTTTGTCCGGATTGCCTGGTGGAAATTCAGGGGCAAAAATATTGCGGGGCCTGCAAGACCATGGCGTTGCGCGGGGGGACGCCGCAAATCGCCGAGGAGGCCACACTCCCGTGCAAGGAGGCGAATGAAGCCTTGAAGTACGCCATCATTGGACTTTTTTGCTTTGGCTTCATTTTGGAACCGGTGGCGATCAGCAAGGCGCTCAAAGCGCGGAAAATGATTGAACTAAACCCGCGCCTCAGCGGTTCGGGCAAATGCACCGCCGCGTTGATCATCGGCGTGGTCGGCCTGCTGCTCTGGTTGCTGGGCATGTACGTCCGGATCAAGGGGTTGCGTCAAAATTAATGCCCGCCCATGAGAACGCCGCAGGATTTTGCCGGGGAGATGGCGGCCAAGACAGACGAGGCGTTGCAGGAGATGTTTGTCCGGCCGGAGGACTGGAGTTCACCCGCGCTGGAGGCGGCGAAATCCGAGTTGCACAAGCGAAACCTACCGCCGCGCAAGGTTGTCGAACGGCATTGCCCGGTATGTCTCGCCCCGTTGGAGTCCGGTGACGGCCGGACGGCCGTCTGCCCGGCGCATGGCGGGCGGTTTAAAATTCTGTTTCTGCGCACGCCGCTGCCCGTGCCGCCGCCCGCCCAGAAAGCCCCACCGTGGCCGCCGGCCGCGGGCCCCATGTGTTCGCAGCATCCGTCCGTTCCCGCCTTCCACGAGTGTGGAGACTGTGGCACGCCGGTGTGTGAAACCTGCGCCAGCCATGAACCAGACGGCCGCCGGCTGTGCCCGGAATGCGCCGGCCGACACGCCCCCCCGGCCGCCCCCGCGCTCCCCGCCGGCATCCATTGTGTGCAACATGCGAATTTGCCGGCCACGGCCCAGTGCCAGGGCTGCGGCGCCTTCCTGTGCGACACCTGCAAATTCGAATTGTCCGACGGCCTGTGCCTCTGCCCCGTCTGCGCCACCACCCCCCGCACGACGCTCAGCCCCAAACGAAGGAAAATGCTCATCGGGTCGTATGCGCTGGCCGTCTGGGGCACCCTGGTGCTGGGAGCGTTGATGGGCGGCGCCTTCCGGGGGATGATCACCAGCAAGGATGACGAGCAGGCGTTTGGCCTCATCCTCCTGCTCTTGTTGCTCCCGGCGGCGATTGCCGGGGTTTCGCTAGGCGTGGGGATCATGAACCGCCGTTCCCCCAATTCGATCGCCGTGTGGATTGCCACGCTTTGGAACGCGGCGGTTCTGGGCCTCTTCATAATGCTGTGCATCATCGGTCAATTGATGAAATAATAATCATGAGTTTGAACATCACCCACAATTCGCTTTTGAAGAAACACTACCTGCTGGTGGATTCAACGGGAGTGGAATTTTACGCAAGCTCCCCGGGCGGGGAACCCAGACAGTTTACGTTCAGCCAGATGGAGCAGGTGCTGATGTCGCCGGAGCACGTTTTATCCTTTCAAGCCGGCGACGAAGTATTCAGCATACCGACGAACCCGGACAATGCCGAAGACCAGGCGGCGATTGAAATGTTGGTGCAGGAAGCCCGCCGGGCGGCCGCCATGGCAATATAGCTGCCAACCCAACCGTCCACAGCAGAAAATTATGGCCATGATCAAATTACGGATTTCGGACATTTCCGGGAGCCGGGTCAACGAGGTGGAAGCACCGGACGATGTGGCGGTCAACCGCATTCTGGTGGTGCTGGTCGAGCGGATGAATCTGCCGCTGAACAGTCCCGACGGGCAGTTGATGAGCTACAAACTGCACCATCGGCGCACCGGCCGGCAGTTGCTGGACAACCAGAGCCTCGCCCAGGCCGGCGTGATCAATGACGACGAGCTGCGCCTGCAACCGGAAATAACCGCCGGGCACCGTTGAAATCCATGAATCCGACCGACGCCATCCCGGTGTCCCCGCCCGCCCCGCCGCCCATCCGGCTGGCCGAAGGCCGGTTCGCGCGGTTGGAAGCCATCGAATGGTGGGATCAGGCGTTGCTGGCGCGTTCCAAAATCCTGATCGTGGGCGCGGGCGCGCTGGGCAATGAAGTCATCAAAAATCTGGCCCTGCTCGGGGTCGGCCATGTCGCCATTGCGGACATGGACCGGGTGGAATTGAGCAACCTGAGCCGTTCGGTCTTGTTTCGGGAAACCGACGAGGGCAAATTTAAGGCCGAATGCGCCGCCCGGGCGGCCCGACAGATCTTCGGCGGCATGGAGACGACCGCGCTGGTGGGAAACATCCTGGCGGACGTCGGCCTGGGCTGGTTTCGCTGGGCGGATTGCGTCATTGGCGCGCTGGACAACCGGGAGGCCCGGGTCTTCGTCAACAGCGCCTGCGCCCGGGTCGGGCGTCCGTGGATGGACGGCGGCATCGAAGTGCTGCAGGGCGTCGCCCGCGGCTTTTTCCCGCCCCGGACCGCGTGTTACGAATGCACGATGGGCCGGACGGACTGGGAGCTGTTGAACCGGCGCCGCTCCTGTTCGCTGCTTGCGCGGCGCGCGCTGGCCCAACGCGGGACGCCGACCACGCCGACGACGGCCTCGGTCATCGGCGCGATTCAAGCGCAGGAAACGGTCAAGTGGCTGCATGGCCGCGACACGCTGCTGGGCCGGGGGTTCGTGTTTGACGGGGCCGAACATTCCTCCTATACGACCCGGTATCCGATTGATCCCGAGTGTCCGTGGCATGAAACCCCGGCGCCGATTGAAACGAGCCCCCAATTCAATGCGGAAACGCGCCTGGCGGACATCTGGCGGGCGGCGGAACGGCGTTTGGGCGGCCTGGACGCGTTGGATTTGGCGCGTGAAATTGTCGAGCGGGTGGAATGCCCGGCGTGCGGGCGACACGAAGAGGTGTTTCAGCCGGCCGAAAAAATTCAGGAGGATCAGCTTCACTGTCGCGCCTGCGGCGCGGAAACCGCCGCCGTTTTTTTACATTCCCTTGGCCGGGGCCATGCCGCCCTGGAAAAGAGCGCGCACGAAACCGGCCTGCCGGCCCGGGACATCCTGTGGGCCCGGCACGGCGGCCATACGCTCGGTTTTGAACTGAGCGGCGACCCTCCCCCGGCCGGCCACCGCGCCCACCCCCGAGAATAATATGACCCCGGAAAAAAAGGCCGGTTCGGAACCGGCGCCAGCAGTCCGGATGCGGGAGCTGTCCCACGCGGAGAAACCCGCGCGGCGGACCTTTCCCGGTCCGCGCCAGGCCGGGGCAAGGCTGCGGGTGGCCGTGGCCCGCAGCGCGTACGCCGATTTGATCGCCCACGCCAAAAGTTCGCTGAAGGCGGAGGTTTGCGGTGTGCTGGCCGGCCAGGTTTGTGAGGACGACGAAGGGGTTTTTGTGGAGGTGGAAGCGGTGATTCCCGGGGTGGCGGCCGGCGAAGGAAGCATGCATGTGACGTTCACCCAGGAAACCTGGAACGCGATCCATGCCAGTCTGGAACGCCATCATCCCCGGTTGAAGATGGTCGGCTGGTATCACACGCATCCGGGTTTTGGCGTGGAATTTTCGGAAATGGACCTGTTCATCCAGCGGAATTTTTTTGGCGGTCCGGCGCAACTGGCGCTGGTCACGGATCCGTTGAACGGCGACATGGCCATCTGCGTGAACACGTCCGAAGGCATACAATATCTGGACCGCTTTTGGGTGGACGGCCGCGAACAGCGGGGCCGGGTGCCGGCGCGCCCGGCCGCGTCCGCCGGAGAGGCGCCGTCCGCCGGGGCGTCGGACCCGTTGCGCGTTCTGGAGGCGCGGGTGAGCCAGTTGGTGCAGTCGTTGGATGAGCTGCGCACGTTCCATTACCGGTTCCTGCTGACGTGCGGGTTTCTCCTGGCGCTGGCGCTGATCGCGATCACGGGCTACTCCATCTACAGCCAGTGGGGCGCCCGCCTGGAACCGCCGAAAGTGAATCAAATCGTGCCCGTGCCGGTGCAAATCGGCGACAAGACGGTGATCCTGGGCGTGGGCATCACTTCCTGGGAGGTGCCGCCGGAATTGAACGCCATCCTGCTGGAGGAAGCAATGGCGCGGCGCGACGAAGCGGCCAGGGCCGCCACGAACAACCCCGCCAGTTCCGCCGCCACCAACGCCCCCGACCAAAAAAAAACACCATGAACCCCAATGAGCCGAACGAGGTGATTAGCATTTCCAAGGACGACGTCCTGAGCCCCCATGTGGACGACCTGCTGAAACGGCAGATGAACATGCGGGGGGAGCCGGGGGTGGCGCGCGACCGGCAGCACCGCTGGTATTATCAGAACTGGTTGATCCTGGCCGTGGTGGGCATGTTGGGCGCGATTTGCGCCTGGGCCCTGCTGGAGCCGGCCTTCAACGACCATCTTTACCTGCAAGGCAAAATAACAGCCATGGAGGGTTTGGCCGCTTCGCCGAGAGTTGCCCGCGCCCACCGGGAGAGTTCCGGCCTGCAGGAGCGAAGCGTCGGGACCGTGACGGTGAACGGCGACACCATTCTGCTGACGCAGGAAACCCGGGAAATCCGCCCGGACAAAAGCGTGGATCTGCTGGCGCCGGAGACCCTGCAGGTGGGGGATGAAACGGGTTTCTACGTTGATTATGTGGAAAGCGAGACCGGCCGGTCGGCCGTTGCGGCATTTGTGGTGCGTTCGCCGCCGCCGCCCGCCCTGGCCAAACGTACGCTGCATCAGCTCGCGGCGCGCCAGGCCGGCGTGGCGCTGTTGATGTTTCCGTTGGTGGCGGGTTTGATCGGGCTGTTCATCGGTTCGGCGGACGGGCTGGTCTGCCGGCTCCCGCGGCGGGCGTTGTTGTGCGGCGCAGTGGGGTTGGTGGTCGGGATGGTGGGGGGATTTCTTTCCAGCCTGCTGGCCAACATCATCTACACCCCCTTGAGCGAACTGGCCCGGAGCCTGGCGGAGGCCGGTGGCAGCATGACCGCGGTGGCCTTTGCCATCCAGGTGGTCGGCCGCTCCATGGCCTGGTGTCTGGCGGGTTCAGCCATGGGGCTGGCGCAGGGCATCGCGCTCCGTTCCAAACGGTTGTTGATCTACGGCCTGCTCGGCGGCATTGTTGGCGGGCTGCTGGGCGGGTTGTTGTTTGATCCCATTGACTTGATTCTGCTGGGACCGGACAAACCCAGCGCCGCCTGGAGCCGGTTGATTGGGTTTGCCGTCATCGGCCTGAGCGTGGGCGGTATGATCGGGGTGGTGGAATTGCTGGCGCGGGACGCCTGGCTGCGCATGACGCAGGGGCCGCTCACCGGCAAAGAGTTTCTGATTTTTAAGGACGTGATGAAGGTGGGTTGCTCGCCCCGCTCGGACATTTACCTGTTCAATGATCCGCTGGTGGCGGAACACCACGCCATCCTGCGCGCCATCGGGGACGAATGTGAAGTGGAGGCGCGCCAGAGCGCCAGTCCGGTGCTGCTGAACAACCGCGCCATCACGCGGGCGCGGCTGCGCCACGGTGACAATGTGACCATCGGGCGAACCTCCTTTATTTTTCAACAACGCAAGGCTTGATATGTCCAACGCCGGTCCGGTCTGCGCCATCTGCCTCTCAGCCATCGGAACGGCCGATGACCGGGCGGTCTGCCCCGCCTGCGGCGCGGCCTATCACAGCGACTGCTGGCAGGAAAACGGCGGGTGTGCCGTGTACGGTTGTTCCCAGGCGCCCGTGGTCGAGCCGCGCCAGGCCCTGGAAATTCCGGTGTCGTATTGGGGCCGGGAAAACAAAAACTGTCCGCAGTGCGGCTGTGAAATTCTCGCCGCCGCCCGGCGTTGCCGGCATTGCGGGGCCACCTTTGATTCCGCCCGGCCGCAGGACGCGGCGGAGTTTCAACAGCAAACGGGGCTGGCCGGGCGCCTGCCGGCCGTCCGGCGCACCGTCATCTGGTTGTTTGTGTTCAGCGTGACGCCCTTTCTGGCCCCGATAGGGGCGGTCTGGGGAGCCGTCTGGCTGCCGGCCCATCGCGAGGAAATCCGCGCTCTGCCATCGCTTTACGGTGCCGTCAGCAAAATCGGCCTGGTCGTGGCGATGGGACAAACCGCCGCCCTGGTTCTGTTCACCCTGTTGTATGCGCTGGTCCGCCGTTAACCGTCCAAACCAAATTGAACATGCAAGCACGACTGCGACGACTCAACGCCGATTATGAAATGGTGCAACGCGTATTTGCAAATCACCCCAGCATCCGGCTGGTGAAAACGGAGGGAACGCCGCCGGAAAGATACACGTTTGCCCTGGAGGTGGCGGGTTTGACGCCCGTGGGCGAAGACTCCTTCACCCCCTGTCCGTCGCATCAGGTGGAGGTGTTCCTGCCGGTGGATTATCCGCGCCGCCCGCCCTTTTGCCGGATGCTCACGCCGGTTTTTCATCCAAACATTGACCCGCAGAAGATTTGCATCGGCGACCACTGGAGCGCCGGCCAGTCGCTGGCGCAAATGATCGTGCATATCGCGGAGATGATTTGCTATCAGCGCTACAACCTGAAAAGTCCGCTCAACGCCCGGGCCGCCGTTTGGGCCGAACAAAACCCGGCGGGTCTGCCGCTCCAAACGACCGATTTGTCCGCAGTTCTTTGACCGCTTACGGTCAAATTATAGTCGGGACCTGGCTTCCGGGAATTCATTGATTTTCCGCCAGCGATGGAGCTTGGCATTGAGGCTTTTCCAAGTGCCGGCGTACACCGGGCCGCGATCTGCGGGAGCGTCAGGGGTGTTTCCCGGCGCAGCCGCGCGGCGATGGCCAGTTTGGCGGAGGCGGGACGGGTACAGAAGACAGAAGACAGGAGGCAAAAGACAGGAGATAGGAACGGTCCGCCTGGCGCTACGGCGGGCAGGACAGCCCTCACCCCCTCTGCCGCTGGCGCAACGGCGCGACACCGCTTTGGTTGGGGACGGTCAACCGCGTACGAAAGCGGTGTCGGCGCTGCGCTCTGCCACCGCACTCCATATGATCACAAGAGAACCGCCGGTTCATGGGGAGTTGCCTGTTCCGATGGGAACTGCTTACGGACCATGAACCGGGATGGAAGCCAGCCCTTGCAGGAAGAGGATACGTCCGCCCTCACCCCGGCCCTCTCCCCCAGGAGAGGGAGAATCGTCGCCAGTCGCAGAGTCAGCCGGTGGTTCCAGTGGGCGGGAGGTTCATGGGCAGGGGGTGTTTTTGCGGGACGGTTTACCCAGGGCGGCGCTGCGCTTTGCCCTGGGCTACAAATGTGCCAGCCCCACGGGGGAAAGGATGAATTATAAATTGTGAATTATGAAGGATAAGTGAGTGGGCACCGGCTGCGATGCAAGCCGGCCGAGCATAAATGGTCGTGGGGCAACATGCGGAAAGCGGGCGGGATTCAATCCTGGAGCGGCTGACACAGGGGGCCGTTGTAAACGTGGGGCCAAATGAAGCGGGCGGCAATGTCCGCGGGCGGGGCGAATAATGCGGCGCTCTCCCGAGACGCGGTGACGCACCGAAACGCCGGAGGGGTGAAATTTTTATTTGACGGGGCTTGAACACGATAGTAAATTATGCACCGCTTGGGGCGGACGCCGCCGCCCCGGAAGCATGGACGGACGGCCGGAGGCCGTCCGTTTGGTCTTTGACATCGGCGCAAAAGGCGAAAGCGGAAATGCGGAACCCGCCTTTGTTGCACTACGGCGCGGCAATTCCGCCGTTGCCGCGCTTTGGCGCGACCAGAGCGGAAACCGGGCCGCGAAGGCGGCTGACCCGGGACGGATAGGACCGACAGGACGAAGGGGACGCATGGGCAAAGGCAATTGACAGGCCGGAAGCCGGTTCCACCTTCCGGCCCCCGGTGCTGGTGAGTCCGGGCCTGAATCCAAGCTAATCCAAGCTAATCCAACCTTTGAATCAGGCCGGGGAGCGAAGATGATATTTGGGCGGCGCGGCAACACCGCCCTACCGGGGGCTGGAAAAATTGACAGGCTGGAAGCCGGTCCCACCTTCGGCAACTGGTCCAGGTGAGTCCGGCTGAGTCCAGACTTTGAGGTTGAGGGAAAGGCCGGGACCAAAAAACAACGAAAACAGCCGAAAATAACATGAAATAACAAACGGCCTTTGCAAAAAAGCCCGTAAACAACATGAAATAACATGAAATAACATCAAAAAAAATCGGGCATTGAACCCTTGAGCCGAGGCGGAGGGACGATGTTCCACACGGCTGGCACCGGTTCCCCCTCACCCCCTCCTTCGCTAAAGCTACGGCGGGCAGGCCGGCCCTCTCCCCTGGGATCCGCCGTCGCTGAAGCTATGGCGGACAGGGAGGGAGAATTGCCGCCAGTCGCAAAGGTGTCCGATCATTCCAGCGGCCGGAGGGTTCACGGTTCAGGCGGGGAGAATGACCGCCTCGGAGCATGGGTCCGTGACCCGGAGCAGGGCTGCGGGCAGGCGGGGGTTTGGGTTACATTCCCCTGTTGGCAGGCACACGCAGGTGCTGCGGCGCATGGAGCCGCGCGCCGGGGGCAACACGGCGCCGGGTTATGGCGGGCCCATTTGGATGCGGTAGAATTCCAAGGGCAGGGCGTTGGGGTCCGTCCATTGAAAGACATTGGTGGGCGGGGAGTTGGTGATGAGCAGAGGGGTCCAGTCGAGGAGGTTGGAGGACCCCAGCACGGTGTAATCCGGGCCGGTGAAGTTGTTGGACACCACGAGGGTGAACCGGCCTTTCTGCCAACCGGACGACGCCACGGTGGGCAGGTTCAGCGGATTGACGGTGACCAGGAAGCTTTGCGTGGCGCTGAGGAGCGGCCAGCCGTTCTCCGCCGCGGCCAGGGTGACGGGATTGGTGGTGCCGGCGCTGCCGACCCCGGGCCGCCAACTGAAGGCGGCATTCGTGCCATTGACGGGTGTCAATGTGGCGGCAGCCGGGCCGTTTAACAGGTTGAAGGTCAGCGGCGGCGGGGCGTTGGTGGCACCGGCGGTCACGGCCACCGTCTGGCCGACGTTGACGGTCTGGTTGCCAATGGCCGCCAAGGCGGGGGCGGCGTTGGGCAGGAAGCTGGCGGCGAGATTGTCCAACAGCGAGGTGTTGAGCACGCCTTTGCTGTGGGAGCACACGGCCAGGCCGGCGTAGGCGCCGGTGCCGGTCATGGGGATGGTTTCCGAGCCGATCAGGTTCCAATTGACGCCGTCGGCGGACCACCAGCCGGTGAAGACCGTGTTGGTGCGGGTCAGGCGCACCCAGTTGGGCGCGGTCTCGCCGGAGACCGTGATGCCGGCGGTGGCACCGTTGGTAGCGTTGCGATACAATAATTCAATGCCGGCGGCCGGCTCCACATCCACCAGCGCATGCAGGGCGCCGGGGTCGAGCGATTCCCGGATCATGACGGCGGCCTTGGCGTTGCCGGAGGTGTTGGGCACGCTCAGAACCTGGGCGCGCAGATCGCAGTTGGTGCTGATGGGCACATAGGTATATACGAACTGGAAGGCGTCGTTGGTCCCCCAGAT
>Ga0181520_10013884_pt1 | contig 10068 bp, 10 predicted proteins | sample PEATcosm2014_Bin_29_FD_132451 | JGI IMG/M metagenome (GOLD analysis project Ga0181520, IMG submission 132451) | Peatland microbial communities from MTU Mesocosm Facility, Houghton, MI, USA - PEATcosm2014_Bin02_30_metaG | ecosystem: Environmental > Terrestrial > Soil > Wetlands > Peat | place... | reverse complement strand
TTGAAAACACTCCCAGCATCGAAAAAACAGCGGCCACACCGCCAAAACGTCCTCTCAGAGCATCAAAATGCCTCGACTGCCGACGCGACCACCGGGGCTTGGGGGATTTTGCAAGAGGCTCAAATGTCAAGGATTATTGTACTGTCGAGAAACAGCAAGGCGAAGCAGGCCAACACCATGCACCCGTGCAAGGTGTTTAACCCCGTTGGGTCGGCAAAACCAAGTCTGACGCTAAGCGGAGGCACATCAAAGGGCAGGGGGACGGGCGATATTCAACGGACCTGCTAGGCTTGTCAAGGCAAGGAGTACCAGGAGCCCTTGCCGCTTCCATGCCGGGTGAGTTGCCGCTTTTCCACCAGGCTGCGGAAATGGTCTTTCAATGTGTTGCGGCTGGAGCCGGAGGCGCGGACCATGTCGGCCATCGTGACGCGGCTGTGTTGGCGGACGTAGTCGATGATCTGAAGGTCCAACTCGGGCAGGGCGGCGATCACTACCCTTTCGCGCTCCACCTTGGCTGCCAGTCGGCGCTCCTGCTGCTGCAAGGCCCGCAGAAAAAAAATCAGCCACGGCTGCCAGTTCGGCGCGGCGGTGCGGAGTGTGGCCTGCGTCTGGCGTAGCGCCAGGTAGTAGCCCTCTTTGCTGTTCTCGATCACGCCTTCCAGAGAACTGTAGGGCACATAGGCGTACCCGGCCTTGAGCAAGAGGAGCGTGGTGAGCACTCGGCTCAAACGGCCGTTGCCGTCCTGGAAGGGGTGAATTTCGAGAAAGACAACCGTGAAAATAGCGATGACAAGCAGCGGATGAATCCGTTTCAGTTCCTGGGCCTCCCGGAGCCACGCGACAAGTTCGGCCATCAGCCGCGGCGTATCGAAGGGCGAGGCGGTCTCGAATACTACGGCAATCTGCTGGCCGGCGTCGTCGAAGGCGGCGACACTGTTGGGCAGCGTCTTGTATTCGCCGCGGTGCCGGTCGTCCTTCTCGCTGTATTGCAAAAGGTCGCGGTGGAGCTGCTTGATGTGGTTCTCGGTGACCGGAATCTCCAGCCACGCATGGAAAATGGTCTCCATGACCTCGGCGTAGCCGACGACCTCCTGCTCGTCGCGGGTGGCGAAGGATTTGATCTCCAGATTGGCGAGCAGGCGCTCCACGTCGCGGTCGGAGAGTTTGCTGCCCTCGATGCGCGTCGAGGAGCCGATGCTCTCGATGGTCGCCACGCGGCGCAGGGCGCTCAGGCGTTCGGGCGCCAGGGTTCCCAGCGCGCGCCATGCCCCTTTGAACTCGTCGATCTCGGCGATCAGCGAGAGCATTTCGGGGGTAATCGGGATGTCGGCGGTCTCGAACATCTGGCCCTCACACCCATATATACACCCATAAACACCCAGAAATCCAGCCAAGGTGCTTTGGAGCCAGGTGTTTAGGCCTGTCAGGCGGGTTGCATAAAGTCTGACGCTGCCCAGCCCATGGAAGAGGTCGCGACAAACTACATCGCAAATGTATCTCTGAGGTCATTGAGCTTTGGTAGAGAGCAGTTGCGAAAACTCGGGAATTGCGAGCAACCCCTAACGATTTCACATGCCGCTACAACTCTATTCCCATATGTCATCTGATGCAGCCTCGACTGACTGCGGTTCACCATAGCGATTACATACGAGATTCACAAGGCGATTCTCTGCCCTAATCAACTTCATCACATGTTGAGTGTTGATATCCCGCCACATCGACCAACACCCAGTGGGATTTGCGTTATCTGCGCGGTTAAGCCAACTAACGAGCCCCCAGAGACAGAGATTTATTCCGATGAAAGCAAAGTGTAGCGCGTCGTGAATGAGCTTTATCTCAAGCCAGCTCCACCTACCCACTGGTGAAGCTAAACCATGATTCAGAGATCCTAGCAATTCGCTCATAAAAAGCGAAATCTCTGTAATTCCTCCTAAGACTGCAAAAAATAGAAAACAATACTTCATGTAAAATATGAACCTGCATGTAAACCCCTTTTCATACGTCCTTTGAACAAGTCGATCATCCTTCCCTAACGATTCAAACCATTCGTACCAGATTGCGACTGACAACCGAGAATCCCGTGTGAGAGGACGGTTCCCGCACTTGCTCCGCGCAGTGCAACGATCACATCTCTCGACCAAGAAGATGCTGGGGTATTGACTTCTGAAGAATGCGGGCTCAGGCGGCCATGATCCCTGAAGCGTCTCAAGTGGATCTGCTGCAAACAACAGTACGCGGATTACGAGTAAAATGCCTACAGACGCAACAGCTGATAGATAAGTTGGTAAATCGCTCAGCAACCTCGGATAGAAGAAAATGAGTAGATAAAGAATTAAATCTGCGCAGATACCTACTGACGTGACGTTCTTGAGACCCTCCTTTGTCACAGGGTTAAGCGACACGCTCTGTATGCCCTCAGACATAATCCATTCTCCGGTTTTGACCTTCCGTAGTGCAGGTGATCACACTATTCGAAAGTGCAAAGAGGTGCAGTACGAAGAATCTCGACATAACCATCGAGACCATGCGTGAACATCGAGGCCCTGCTGAACCGCTCTGAGGCCAGATTTGACACCACACCCAACTGTCCAGCTTCTGTCCGAAGCCATACCTTACCAGTCCCGCATTGGACCTCTCCAATTATATGGTACGGTGTTCCAAATGGTCGAAGTACGCGTTCAAGTTCAAGGCATGCGGGTCGAGAAGCAGTGCCCACAAGTTGCCAATCCCCCCACGCAAGAGCAAGCTTCTCAGGGTCGATCTTTGTGGAGTGGGCTACAGACAGGACCGCAGAATGAACCCGCAGTAATGACGCATCAACAACTATGTCAACGCTGTTCAACAAGGAGATTTCTCGAAGACATGCAAATACGCCATCAGAACTGTCCATACAAGCGGAAAGTAGGTGGGCCTCGCCTAACGCTACACCTTGCCGGCCCTTCGGCTCGGGTTGATACAGGGCTTTATCAAGAATGTTCCTTTCGGGAAAAGCTGGACGAGCATCAGGAAACAAGCGTGTGAGCACCGCCGCCCAAAACAGACCTAAATCGCCAATAACAACAACTGAGTCACCCTCCTGTGAACCGGTCCGACGCATCAGACAGTCTGGCTTTACGGCGCCTATGGCCATCCCTGTGGCTGTGAAACTAGTCCCATCCTTTATGTTGCCACCTATTACGGGACACCCCCATTCCGAGCACGCCTCCGCAAGAGAATCAAGGAATCGCTCGTATTGCGAAGTTGGCATATCTTCCCGCATGACTGTGGAAACCAACAGTCCGAGTGGACGTGCGCCCATTGCCCCTAAATCGCTGACGTTGATGAGCGCTGTCATGCGTCCATAGTGTGCAAAATCCTCACCTTCCAGCATACAGACAACAGGTGTTGGGCAAGGGTCTGTTGTCACAACTATCAGTTCTCCTGGCGGAGGCATAATGACTGCTCCGTCGTCACCTATGCCTAGAAGGATAGGGGGAGAAGAATGAAACCGTGGCGCGATTAGTTCGTCAACAATACGCCGTTCTCCAAGTTCTCCCAACATGGAAGTTCCATTTGTCATCTTTGACCGTCCTCTCCGGATCACAATTAACGAATCAACTTCGAAAGCGTAGCCATGAATCGTTTCTGAACCTCGACTTTACGACACATATCCTGCCATCGCCAATCATTCAACCCGAATGCCCTTGCAATTGCAAGTCGCAACATTTGCGATGGGACAACTCCGACAGGGTAAGCCGACCCAGAGTTTAAATGTTCGCAATAAACATATGAAGAGGACATCTTCCACAACGAACGGAGGGTTTCAATCGTTGCTGGCATGCACTTCTCAAGATGTTCATCAAGAACCTGCTTGATGTCTAGATCGCTGGGAATGCAATGAAGATGCGCGTGGTCAACACATGCTCCAGCTTCCTTCTGGCGAGCCGGACCGTGTTCGAGAAAGAGAGCATCAGAGTTGTAACATCGATCAAATGTCTCCCGAACGAATTCCTTGGCTCTAACCAACCCTCCTGATAACGCTTCAGGTGTTGCTCCAAAGTTAAGATAGTGTGAGTTTGTTGAAATCAAGAGATGACCCTCAGCAAGTGGCGCTATGTCTGGCGAAATAAATACATCATCGTTTGCGAACACGATGGAAGATGATCCTGGCAATTTCAGTTGTGAGTTTAGCGCAAATCGAGATGGGTCACATAAAAGGCAATCATCTACCGCGAAGGAATGACCGCTCTCTTGTCGATCCTTCTTTTGAGCAACAAAGTGCGTCCAAATCCGTACGTGCTGATCTGTTTTACTTCGAGAAGCGCCAACGGCCTTTAATGTCGAAATGAGAATGAAATCAAGCTGCGCGAGAAGTTCGCGCACTCTATTGAGCGGATGGTACCACCTGTGTAAACCGTGGGAATCGGTTTCGTATTCCATGCCATTTGGAGGCTCTTGTACAGCCAAGAACAGTATTCCGTCGGGTTTCAATGCACGATGGAATTCGCCGAGAGTTAACTTAAGTTGGTCAGGTGACACATGAACCAAGCTTGCACAAGACCAAATACCAGAGAAAACGTCCGGAGGATATGCGAGGCGAGACATGTCCATTTTTCGGAATAGGCCATCCGGGCAACGCCTTCTAGCCTCCTCGATCATGCCGATGCTGATGTCTATACCTACTGCAAAGCGTCCAGCTTCGAGCATTTGCGCGACATCACGCCCAGGACCACACCCGGCGTCGAGAATATCACCATCAACGGGAATCTCGGACAAAAAGGAGCGCAAACTGTCGCGAAGATTGGTTTGGTTAAACCATGTGTCGGCATAAGAGCGTGCGTTGAGATCATATACCGTCGTGTTTTGTGCAAGATAATCGTTGGCGGACACGCGAAATACCCTCTGTCTTCCTCGAAATCGTGCCAAATACAATAGTAATTGTTTGTGTCACTTGAGAAGGGTCTTGTGCGCTACCTGCCCTCTCTTTCGTGGCTGGGCGCTTTGTTTCTGTCGCGCAACGCCCGGTGTGCCGACTGACGGACCTGTTCAACCCGTTCGAGGACGTGTTTGCGCTTCCCTTCGTCAATCGACACCCGGAAGGATTGCCGGCCGTCTGGGGTCTTGATGACCACAATCGTCAGATTGCCGCCGATGTTTGCCTTCGGTTCTGGTTCTTGAGACGTTTTCAGGATCTGGAGAAGCTGCTGAGAGTGGACGGCAGGCTGAAGGCACGAAAGCAGCATCTGTACGTCGGCTTCATTCGTGAAGAGCATTTCGTTCGTCCCCTCACTTTGCAATCTGGTTTCAAGGGCATGGAGGCGGGTCGCTTTGATTTGGAGAGGATTCGCCACGAGTTGGTGCTGGTACAGCATATCCCGCATCTCTGGGTCGGTGAATTCAACGAAGATGCCGTTCTGGACGGCCACTTTGACCACCTGCCGCTTCCAATCGTCGCCGCCAGAGCAGACGATACGCGATCCGTACTTCTGGACGGCCATCTCCAGACCAAAAACGATTGCGGCCTCATTCTGATTGAGCACGGTAACGCGCCGCCCCCGGTCGATGACAGACAGCTTCCCATTGAGCGTGTACGATACATCCCCAGTGGCTCGGTTGATCGTCCATATCCGAGCTGTGGCAATCTGTCCCGCGAGGTTCTCCGCCCTCTGTTGACCAGCAAGCCGTTGTTGCATGAATTCGGACCAATCCGACTTTTCATCATCCGTTTCCGGGCCAAGATGAAGCGCGCCGGCCTCAAGCGTGGCCTCCAGCCGCCGCTGGTTTCGCTGATCCGCATAGCGCCATCCGCGCAATTGTGCTGCCGCCCGCGCATCACCTTCGGAGGCGCGTTCCGCAACCCACGCGCGCAGATTCTTCGGAAACTGTGCATGGCGCGTCTTCTGCGTGGACGATTTGAACGTTCGCAGCTCGATGAAGGACGCCGCTACAGCCTCCGAGAGCAGGATCTTCTTGGCCGGCCACGGTTGCGCCAATGCGCGGATTTCCTTTTTGCGTTGCTTCAGGCGGGTGAGGGTTTGTTGCCGGTCCTCTTTGCCCTTCGCAGTAATGCCTTTGCAGACTGCCCTTTGCTGATTGCGGTATTGATTGTATTCGGCCATGAGAGCGTTTCTGTCCAGAAGTCGTTGCTCTCTTCGTTCGTCGCGTAGTGTCTGATTACGAACGGTAGTACGTCCGGTATTTCCCGTAGGAGGTTGAAGCGAGGTCGCGGGTTCTCTCCACGGACCGAGGATATGTTCGATCGCTTTACGATTCTCTTTACCTGCAAAATTATGACGGAATACATCGGATGCTTTTGACCTGACCCCTTTTTCCGTCCAGTTTGGTGTATGAAATCATAACCAAGTTTTGGCCCGGTTTGCCGGGCGGCATGTTTACAGTTGCAGCCGGTTGGCACGAAAATGAATGCACCCGGCGAAGCGGAAGCGGGCAATGCAGGAGTGCAACCCGCCGAGGAATAGCCGGTTGCGACTCATCGAGACGGTGAGAGGGCCGGAGCGGAGCGGAATAGCGCGCCGCTGCCGGTCCTGAACTCCACCGGACGATAGATCGCCGATGCCTTAGAAAACTCAGGGATGCCGTTGGCTTCAACCGACGCTTGATGGAGCAGACGCAGTTGCCACTGCCGCGCAAACTCGTCTGGCGTTAAGTAGCTCAACGAGCTATGTGGGCGGCGGGTGTTGTATTCCGTCCTCCACGCCGAGATCTGTCGCCGAGCGTCGAGCAAGTTCCAGAACCAGCTTGTGTTCAAGCACTCATCGCGCAGCTTCCCGTTGAAGCTTTCCATGCCGCCGTTCTGGGTCGGTTTGCCTGGCTGGATGTGAACGATATCGATCTTCCATTTGATGGCCCAGGCTAGGAAGTGCCGCGAAGTCATCTCCGGTCCGTTATCGCAGCGGATGGCCTGCGGCTTGCCGTGCAGAGCGATGGCGCGTTCCAGTTCGCGCGTCAGGCGCCGGCTGGGAAAACTGGTCGCTATTTCCAGCACGTGCGCCTGCCGGGTGAAGCTGTCGATCACGCCCAGTACGCGGAAGCGTTGGCCGGCGGCCGTTACGTCACTGGCGAAATCGAGTGCCCATTCCTGATTCGGCGCGGTCAGCACCGGCCGCGGCTCGACGGTGCGCCGCAGGTGCTTGCGCCGCGTACGCTTCACGCTCAGTCCGAGTTCGCGATACACGCGCTGCACCTTTTTGCGGTTCACCCTCATTTCCTCACGCAGATACAAATACAACCGCCGGTAGCCAAAGCGCGGATGCTCTCGTGCCAACTCCCGCAGTCGTTCCTGAATCTGACGGTCATCCCTTCGGCTCTGATACCGGCCGCTCGATCTCGGCACTGCCATCAGCTCGCAGACGCGGCGCTCGCTGGCCGTGTACTGGTCCAGCAAGCGCCTCACTTCTCGCCTTCGTTCTACGAGCCCAGGGAGTTTTTTCGGATCACCGACTGCAGCATGTCCTTGTCCAGGCTCAGGTCGGCTACCAATTTCTTCAGCCGCGCATTTTCGTCGCGCAGGTGCTTGACCTCCTCGGCCTCGCTCACTTCCAGGCCGCCGTACTTGGCCTTCCAGGCATAGATGGTGTGCTTGCTGACGCCCTGTTCCCGCGCCACATCTTCCGCGGTGCGGCCTGCTTCAACCTGCTTCAACGCCGTAATAATCTGCGCCTCAGTGTGTCGGCTTCGGCTCATCATTCTTCCCCTTTCCTTCGTCCAAATCGTATTCCAAATTGGACGGATTCAGGGGGTCAGGTCACCCGCGCCACCAGCGCCACACTCGCCCCAGGCCTAAAGGTCAACTCTGCAATCCGCCGCTTCCCAGCTACCGATCGCCATCTCCGTGCGCGACGCGCCTCTCCCCCACCCTCTGACTGAACCATGACTGAATAGTCGGTTGCATGCCCGAGGTTATGCCGGGGGGGAACTCAGGACGCTTACCGAGCAACTACCGATGTATTGTTTGAAACATGCCTCGGCGTTGTCAGCTATAGTGAGCTTGTCATATATAATTGATTTGGTTCGCGCGAGCGACAGCGCTTTCCGGGTCACAACGAAGGACGAAGAACCTCCAACGGTAAGATCTCCCCGGTTTATTCCCAGTGACTACAATGGATAACCATTTCGAACCCTTGGAAAGCCCTACCGCGACTTGGCCAAACTCATTTGCGCGAATCAGATGGGTGTCTCCCGCCAGGCTAATGAAGCCGTTGGCTAACGGAAGGTAGATATGCTCACAATCGAACAGAGTTGGATCTATGCTATGAATTTCTGTCTCCAATCCCGTAGGCGAGTACAAACAGGATTCTGTGAATCGTGCGATCCTTACTCCAGAAATTGAGTCGGTTGCAGTGAATTCTATATCGCAAACCTGTTCGGTTGTTGAGCGCGCCGTCCATCGAATCTCCCCGGTAGCTCCTACCAATTCAAATTGAGCATAGGGAATAACGGGAACCAAATGATCAAAGTCAATCGGCCTAGGCTCTTGTACCCTCTCTGAGGGTGACCTAGATGATAGTAGCCTAGTTGCAAATTGTAAACTCTCTCCGCCGCAATCCTCCCGAACAGTACCTCTCCAGGTATGGGTTCCCACCCTAACGGATCACTTGACTCGGCTACGACAAGTAGTCTCCAAGCTTCCAATAACTGTTCCGAAGTTACGTCCTTGAGAGTGTCCGACGCACCCTCCATTAGCAGATCCAGTTCTCTAACCAAGCGCCGAGCACGCCACACAATTCCAAGCAACTCTCCATCGGCTTCCCATTGATTCGCAAGTCGTCCCATCCAAGTATACAAGCCGTTGCTTAGACGCGCGTTCCAACTTCCCTCCGGGATAAGTGGCCACGGCTGCAACTCAACATTGGCAAGACTAGATGTATATTGCATTATCGTCCCTAATTGCATGCCGCAATCGAATATCCGTTGAAAACATTTGCGACCAATTTCAATCCGAGTATTGTCAGCAAAGAATTGTGCCCATTGAGTTGGCGGCGCAGACGCAACAAGATGGTGCCCACTCCCCATGTGATACCAAAACGGACTTGTCCTATCTCTACCATGTTCGATCACAATCACAGAATCTACATCATTATCTCGTATGACATTCCGCCAATGACCGCTTCCAATCAACACCTTTTGATTACCTAATTGATAAACACGATTTCGCAATACACTAGCTCGATAGTGGTTAACATAATCATCTTTACAAAGCACGATGGGGAACAGGTCGGAGATCGCTTTTAGACCATAACCAAAAAAGGCTTCTTGCGAAAAAAAAATGGGAGCACTAGTTAGACGTAAACGCCTGAGAACCCTCTGATTCAATTCTATCGATTGTCTGAGGTCTCGAAGTGGAAACGCCACCCAGATTGTGGGCGCATAGGTCGAGGAAATCAATTCAATATTTCCTCTTTCAATGAGAGTTCGCAAAAGCGATATTGCATGCGGATAATGCTCCGCGAGAAACTCCAGACCATTACCCGACATTTCAAAGGAGACTCGATAGCGGGAATCTTCGCCTATAAGTTGTAGAAATGGTATAACCGCTTGCGTTGCGTAACGATGATACGAAAGTGTGTCGCCTGCGACATACTGAATATTAAAATGGAATAAACCAAGAGCTATTGTCATTTGACCTCCAGAGCCTGTTATGAACTTTGGGTAAGCATTCTGGCCAAATTCGGGAGAGAGGTGGTCCCGGTCGTTCGGACAGTTTTTGCTTTTTCCTTAAGTGGAAGTTCTTGTTCGTGCTTTTAGGCTGCCAGGGTTGCTGGCAGGCGGTTGAAGTATACCTGATCGGGCGTGAGCGCTTTCAGGCTGGAGTGTGGTCTGGTGGTGTTGTAAAAACCCAGGTAGCGGCCGATGGAAGTTCTGGCCTCGTTGACCGACTCGTAAGCGTGCAGATAGAACTTTTCGTACTTGATGGACTTCCAGATGCGCTCGACGAAGACGTTGTCGCGCCAGCGGCCTGGCCAACATGGCCGCGGACCACCTCCTCGACTTCCTCAAGGTCTACGCTCCCGCGCCCATCGAGCGCGCCCCCATTGCCGTCCATGCCCCGGCCCTGGAGGCAGTGGCCGC
>Ga0181520_10013883_pt1 | contig 10069 bp, 6 predicted proteins | sample PEATcosm2014_Bin_29_FD_132451 | JGI IMG/M metagenome (GOLD analysis project Ga0181520, IMG submission 132451) | Peatland microbial communities from MTU Mesocosm Facility, Houghton, MI, USA - PEATcosm2014_Bin02_30_metaG | ecosystem: Environmental > Terrestrial > Soil > Wetlands > Peat | place... | reverse complement strand
GGCGATCGTCTGCCAGTCCGTGGTGACCGCCAATCCGCTGTCCTCCGAACCCGGCGCAACGAAGCGCGCAATCGACGCAGTGCCGGTGTCCTCGTCCTTGGACATGTTCAGCGACATTTCCGCCGTCGAGATGTACGTGTTCGTGTCGATGGACTGGAGCGAAATCCCCGTGGCCGAATTGTCGTACGTGAAATTGATTTGGAAGCCCCCGATTTGCAGGCCGCTTTCGTTCGTGCGCACGTCCACCAGGATCGACTGCGTCGAACCGGGAGCCCACAAATCGCTCGTGTCCGGATTGAAACGATATTCCACCACTTGACTGGGATCGCGGTCCCCGCGGACGCGCGATTTTAGGGTCGCGACCACCTTTCCGATGACGCTCTCCGCAATTGAAAACGGCTTCGCGAATTCGAAAACGCCGCTGTTGTACTCCGCGTCGAGCGAGATGGTGCGAAACTCGGCGGCAAACGGCAAATCGCTGGCCGACGCTTGCCGGACTTCCCCTTCGGTCCTCGAGCCGCGCTCGTCTGCCGGCGCGCCGACCAACTCCGCCGGAATCGATTCGCAGTCGCTTTTGCCCCAGTTTTGCAGCAGGAGCCCGAAGTCGAGCAGATCGACGGCGCCGTCGCGATTGAAGTCCGCCGCCGGACCCGCCGTTCCCCATTCGTTGAGCAGGGTTCCGAAATCGAACAGATCTACGGCGCCCTCCTTGTTCGCGTCGCCCGCGGGGATGGTCCAGATTCCGCCGTCGGAGGCGCCTTCCCAGGTCATCGCGCTCGTCCCGCACGCGACGTTGGCCGGTTGGGAGAAATCCACCGGATTGACGCCCGGATTCGTGAGCGCCACCGGGTCGGCGGTCATGATATCCAGGTGATTTGCCTGGCGCACGACCACGTAATAGTCGTTCGACGCGACGCCCGAGCCGGCTAAATCGACGGTGATCGTCCCGTCGTCGGCTACCGGCTGCGCGAGGAACTCGCCGGCCAAATTCATACCCGCGTCGTAAAGGTCGACCGTGACCACGTCCGTCGCGAAGTCGCCGCCGTTCCAGAAACCGTTGAAGTACGCGGTGACGCGCATCTCGTCAACGCTGTCGTCATTGTCGTCATTGTCGTCATTGTCGTCGTCGTTGTCGTCGTTGTCGTCGTTGTCGTCATCGTCGGTCGAGTCGTCATCCATCGCGTCGTCGTCGACGATCACAGAATCATCGTCGTCGTCATTGTCGTCGTTATCGTCGTTGTCGTCGTTGTCGTCGTTGTCGTCGTTGTCGTCGTTGTCATCGTTGTCGTCATTGTCATCATTATCGTCGTTGTCGTCGTCGTTGTCGTCGTCATCGTCGGGGGCGCTTTGAATGCAGGCCAGCATTCCCGCGCAATCGGTCGGGTAGGTCTCGGCGCACAGCGCATAGGGGCCATTCAGATCGAACGGCGGCGCCGCGGCGTTGCAACTGGCGAGCGCATCGTTCTCCGTCAGCGGTTGGCCGAGATCGTCCTGGAGCGTGATTTCGCAATTGCCGTACATGTCGTCGTACACCGCCTGACAGGTCCACGGGCTGGAATCGTCGTCGGCCGGGGACGAGTCGTCGTCGGCCGGGGACGAGTCATCGTCGGGCGGCGACGAATCGTCGTCCGCGATCATCGTGTCGTCGTCGACGGGCGCGGAATCGTCGTCCGGCGTGGAATCGTCGTCCGCCGGCGTCGAGTCGTCGTCGGCAAACAGGGTGTCGTCGTCGGCGAAGACCGAGTCGTCGTCGGCAAACAGGGTGTCGTCGTCAGCGAAGACCGAGTCGTCGTCCGTCAGCGTCGAGTCATCGTCGGCCAACACCGAGTCGTCGTCGATTGCAGCCGAGTCGTCGTCAACGGCGGCGGAGTCGTTGTCGTCGTTGTCGTCGTTGTCGTCGTTGTCATTGTCGTTATCGTTGTCGTCGTTGTCGTCGTTGTCGTTGTCGTCATTGTCGTCGTCATCGTCCGGGGTGTTTTGAATGCAGGTCAGCATGCCCGGGCAATCGGCCGGGTAACTTTCGACGCACAACGCGTACGGCCCGTCCAACTCGAACGGTGGAACATCGGCGTTGCAGTTCGCGACCGCGGTGCTCTCGGGAATCGGATGATTCAGATTGTCGTAAAGCGTGATCTCGCAGACGCCGTACATGTCGTCGTACACCGACTGGCACGACCAGGGAGAAGAGTCGTCGTCGGCCGGCGATGAATCGTCGTCCGGCGAGCTGTCGTCATCGGGGAACGTGTCGTCGTCGTCGTCAACGGGGACGCTGTCGTCGTCCACTGCGCATGTGTCGTCGTCTACGGCGAACGTGTCGTCGTCTACGGCGAACGTGTCGTCGTCAACGGCGTATGTGTCGTCGTCGACCGCGCATGTGTCGTCGTCGACCGCGTATGTGTCGTCGTCGACCGCGTACGTATCGTCGTCCACCGGAATCGTGTCGTCGTCAAACGGCGCGGTGTCGTCGCCGCCGGGGGAGGTGCACTGCTGGGCGACCGGGTCGCACGTCTGGCCAAGGCCGGCGCAATCGACGCATGTAACGCCGTTGGCGCCGCACGCCTCATCCGAGGAACCGAACTGGCAGATGCCGCTGTTGTCGACACAACCGTCGCAAACGCAACTGCCGTCGGCGCACTCGTCGCCGACCAGGGTGCAGTCTGCGCACGAGGCGCCGCCCGACCCGCAGTTGAAGGCGTCTGTGCCGGGCTGGCAATTTTGGTAGTCGTCGACGCAGCCGTCGGTGCAAGCGGGCCCGTCGTCGCCGGTTTTGGTCCGATTGCGCAGGAGAGCCGGCCTGACGGCCGGCAAGCCGGCCCGCGCGGCGTGCGTGGCGTGCCGCACGGCTTTGATGGGCGCGCCGTCGGCGCCGAATGGGGTGTTGGGCGCGCAATAGATGGCCAGTAGCGAGAGGCACATCATTGCGATGGCGGCTAATCCGAATACGCGGCTCTTCATCTCGCTCTCCTTTTTGGCCCACCCGGGCCGGTCCGGTCATCCAGCGCGTACGGAGATCGAGGCGGCGGCGCAAATAACTCGGGCCGCCGTCGCGGGCGCGTCGATGTCCGAGAAACCGCGTTCGGTGGTGCAAAGGCGGCGCCAAACGGGCGGCGCGTTTTCGCGAACGTCGCCGACCGCGCAAAAATGCGCGCCGCCAAACGATTTACGGCGACGCAATGACAAATGAGGCATGTCTTATCAACGTCGACCCGGCGGGGGATTCCGGGCGGCGGCGCCCGTCCGCGGGGAATCGCCGCCCCGCCCGGCCCGCGCGGCCTCGATTGCGCTGGCGCGCCGATGCCGGTATGTTTGACAGGAGCGCCGCAGGCCGAGAAAAGGATGACCGCCGCGAAAGACCCGATGGACCCGCTCCAACCCGAATCCGCTGTCTCGTTCGCCGACGCCCTGCGGCGCGCGCTGGCGCAGGAGCGCCCGGCGGAAGACTGGCTGATCCCGCTGCTCGCCTGCGCCGACGCCGATGCGCCCGCGTTGCTCTCCGCCGCCGATCGCGTGCGCCGCGACATGCTGGGCGACGCCGTGCATCTGCGCGCGCTGATCGAGTTCTCCAACATCTGCCGGCGCAACTGCCGCTACTGCGGGCTGCGGCGCGGCAACGGCGCGCTCGATCGCTACCGCCTGCCGCCGGAACGAATCGTCGAGATCGCGCGGCTCGCGGCGTCGCTCGGCTATCGCACGCTCGTCATGCAATCCGGCGAAGACCTCTGGTACGACGCCGGACGCCTCGCGGACATCATCCGCGCGATCAAGGCCGAGACCGACCTGGCGATCACCCTCAGCGTCGGGGAACGCGACCGCGAAACCTACCGGTTATGGCGCGAGGCCGGCGCGGACCGCTGCCTGCTGCGGATCGAGACGACCGACCCGGGATTATTCGCCGCGCTCCACCCCGACGACAATCTGGCCGAACGAATGGCGTGCCTCGTGGCATTGCGCGATCTCGGCTATCAACTCGGCACGGGCGTCATGGTCGGCTTGCCCGGCCAGACTGTCCGGATGCTGGCGCACGATGTGATTTGGATGCACGACCTCGGCGCGGAGATGATCGGCGTCGGGCCGTTCATTCCGCATCCCAAGACGCCGCTGGCCGCCGCGGCAGGCGGGACCGTGGCGCAAACGCTGCGGCTCGTGGCCGTGCTGCGCCTCGTTTTTCCGTGGGCGCATCTGCCGGCGACGACGGCGGTCGGCACGCTCGATCCGCAAGGCCGCGAACGCGCGCTCGAAGCGGGGGCGAACGTCGTGATGCCGAACGTCACGCCGGCCGAATTCCGCCCGCAATACGAGATTTATCCCAATAAGATTTGCACCGGCGAAGAAGCGGCCGAATGCCGCGCCTGTCTGGCCATGCGCTTGCGGCTGATCGGCCGCGAAATCGCGACGGACCACGGCCATGTCCGCCGCGTCGCCGAGAGAATGAAGTAAGAAAATGACAAGGGCGCAAGCCGCAGCGACGCAGCGCGGCCGTTGGCGGCAACGGAGCTATTTGATTTCTTTCTCCGTGCGCTCTGCGCCTCTGCGGTTCAAATCAATTTCGACAACTTATTCCCAATATCAGCATCGTCAATCGCGCGCGCACCGAAAACCGCCGCCGTAATCGTGATAGAAGGGCGTGGCCCCGGCCCGGTACGACGCGCGCACATTCCAGGAATAATCGCACCAGGAACCGCCGCGCAGCACCCGCAGATAGCCCGACTCCGGGCCCTTGGGGTTGTCCGCCAGTTTCGCCGAGTAATACGTCGCATCGTCCCACCAGTCGGCGCACCACTCCCACGCGTTGCCGAGCATGTCGTACAGCCCGTAGGCGTTCGGCGCTTTCCGCCCGACGGGGTGCGTGCCGCCGCCGGCGTTGCCCTGGTGCCAGGCGACGGCGTCCAGGTCGCCGTACCGCGCCCGCGCGATGCCGCCGCGCGCCGCGAATTCCCACTCCGCCTCCGTCGGCAGGCGTTTGCCCGACCACCGGCAATACGCCGTCGCGTCGTTCCAGGTCGCGCAAACCACGGGCTGGTCGTCGCCCTGGAATGAAGAGCTCAAACTGCCGCCTTGTTTCCAATCCGAGCCGCGGCGCTGGTAACAGGCGTGCTCGTCGATCGCGGTGCAGCCGCCGGCCGCCACGCATTTCCGGTAGGCCGCGTTGGTCACGTGCGTGGCGTCCATCCAGAAAGCGCCGACCCGCGCCTGATGCGGCGGACGTTCGCCGTCTCCGCACTCTTTGTCTCCCGGCGAGCAACCCATGGCGAACGTCCCGCCGGGCACGCGGACCATGCCCGCGGGCGCGGCCGCGGCCGGCGCCGTCGGCGCCGCGGCCCGATCGCCCGGCGTCTCGGCGAAGCCGAATTTGTCGGCGGCGCCGAACGCCAGCAGCGCCAATGCCACGAGGGTCAGTGTGCAGATCGTTTTCATGGCCGCTTCTTTCGACACCGTCGCCGCCGACGAGGTTCGCGCGCGACCTTACACCGGCGGCGTTGTGCGTTCAAGAAGCCCGCCGAAGGTCTCTCTCGAATGCGGCGCCGACTATTATAATACACTAATTTGATGTAGTTTTATCGCAAACGTGCACTGATCAGGCGAGGACGAAGGTCTAATGTAAATAGTTGAAAAATAAGCAATAATACATGAATTGCAGGAGGCCGCGATGAAACGCTATCTTTTCGGCACAATTCTTAGTTGCATTTACTACAAAGATGGTGTAGTATTATGAGCATGAACCGTTGCTTGACGCGATACGAAAACCATTCTGCACTTCGAGGCCCCATGCGCCCATGCACCTGTACCTTGCCGGCGGTGTGCGAGGACAGGATGCAATAGGGCATCCGGTCCACACCCGTCCGGCCACAGAAATCTTTCGTCAACTTTCAACATCGAGGCCCAAGGCCTCCCCGGAGGATATGTTCGATGGCAGCGAATCCCGATCGTTCGTACCGTTTTGAAACGTTGCAGGTTCACGCTGGGCAAGAACGCGCGCCCGGCACCAACGCCCGCGCCGTGCCGATCTACCAGACGAGTTCCTACGTCTTCGACAGCGCCGAGCACGGCGCCCGCCTCTTCGCGCTGCAGGAGTTCGGCAACATTTACACGCGGATCATGAACCCGACCAACGATGTTTTCGAAAAACGCATCGCGGCGCTGGAGGGCGGCGTCGCGGCCCTGGCGACCGCCAGCGGACAGTCCGCCGAATTTCTGGCGGTGGCGAATCTCGCCCAGGCCGGCGACAACATCGTCTCCACCAGTTACCTCTACGGCGGCACGCACAATCTCTTCAAGGTCACCCTGCCCCGGCTCGGCATCGACGTGCGTTTCATCGACGGCGACGACCCCGCGGATTTTCGCCGCGCGATCGACGCACGGACCAAGGCGATTTACGTCGAAACCATCGGCAACCCGCGCTACAACGTGCCGGACTTCGAGGCGCTCGCCGCCCTGGCGCATGAATACGAGATCCCGCTCGTGGTCGACAACACCTTTGGCGCGGCCGGCTTCCTCTGCCGGCCGATCGACTTCGGCGCCGACATCGTCGTGCACTCCGCAACCAAGTGGATCGGCGGCCACGGCACGTCGATCGGCGGCGTCATCGTGGACTCGGGCCGCTTCGATTGGGGCCGCGGCAAATTCCCGCTTTTTACCGAGCCCTCGCCCGGCTATCACGGCCTGAAGTTCAACGAGGTGTTCGGGCCGGCGGGGCCGTTCGGCAACATCGCTTACATCATCCGGGCGCGGGTCGAGGGGCTTCGCGATCTGGGGCCGGCGCTCAGCCCGTTCAACGCGTTCCTCTTTCTACAGGGTCTGGAGACGTTGTCGCTGCGCGTCCAGCGGCACGTGGACAACGCCCTGGAGTTGGCGCACTGGCTGACCAAACACCCCAAGGTGGTCTGGGTAAGCTACCCGGGGCTGCCGCAGCATCCGTACCACGCGCTGGCGAAGAAGTACCTGCGCCACGGCTTCGGCGGCGTGCTGTCGTTCGGCATCCGCGGCGGGGTCGAAGCGGGAACCCGCTTCATCAATGCCGTCAAGCTGGCCAGCCACCTGGCCAACGTCGGCGACGCCAAGACCCTGGTGATTCATCCGGCGTCGACGACGCATCAGCAATTGAGCGGGGCCGAACAGCTCGCGGCGGGGGTGAGTCCGGATCACATCCGCGTCTCCCCCGGCATCGAGCATATCGAGGACATCCAGGAAGATTTCGAACAGGCTTTCGCGCAGGTCTAGGAGACCCTCATGGGCGTGGAGCCGCAACGGCGCATTTCCGTCGCGGATCGATTCCGAAACGCGCCGGAAATGTTTAACTTGGAAGCAGGTGGAGCATCGTCCCGGGCGTCGGTTTCTGCCGGCGCCTGGGGCGGGCCGCTCGGCCGTCTTTGGATCATCGCGGAGGGAAAGTCATGAAATATCAGGAGAGCATTTTGGACAGCATCGGCCGAACGCCGCTGGTGAAACTGCAACGCGTCGCCGCGGGGCTGCCGGTGACGATCCTCGCGAAAGTGGAATGCCTGAACCCCGGCGGCAGCGTCAAAGACCGCGTCGGCCTCGCGATGATCGAGGATGCGGAGCGCAAGGGCCTGCTCCAGCCGGGCGGGACGATCATCGAAGCAACGGCCGGCAACACCGGCGTGGGCCTCGCGATCGTCGCGGCGATCAAGGGCTATCGCTGCATTTTTGTGATGCCGGACAAAATGAGCCCGGAGAAAATCGCCCTGCTCAAGGCGTACGGCGCCGAGGTCATCGTCACGCCCACCAGCGTGCCGCCGGATTCCCCGCAGAGCTACAACGGCGTCGCCGAGCGGCTGGCGCAGGAAATCCCCGGCGCGTTCCGCCCGAACCAGTTCGGAAATCCGAAGAATCCGGAGGCGCATTACCGTTCGACCGGGCCGGAAATTTGGGAGGACACCGACGGCCAGGTCGACGTCTTCGTCGCCGGAATGGGCACCGGCGGCACCATTTCCGGAACCGGGAAATTCCTGAAAGAGAAAAACCCCGAAATTGTGATCGTCGGCGCCGACCCGGTCGGCTCGATCCTCTCCGGCGACGCGCCGAAAGGCTACCTGGTCGAGGGCATCGGCGAGGATTTCATTCCCTCGACGTTCAATCGGCAGGCGGTCGACGAGATGGTGCGGGTGAGCGATCAGGAATCGTTCACGATGGCCCGCCGGTTGGCGCGCGAAGAGGGCCTGCTCGTCGGCGGCTCCGCCGGCACGGCCGTCGCGGCGGCGATCAAGTTCGCCCGGCGATTGCCCGCGGGGAAAGTGGTGGTCGTGTTGTTGCCGGACACCGGCCGCAACTATCTCACCAAGTTGTATTCCGATTCCTGGATGGCCGAGCACGGCTTCGTCGACCACGCGCCGATCGCGCAGGCGGTCGGCGACGTGCTGGCGTACAAGCCGCGGTCCGCGGCAATTATCGCGGTCGAACCCAACGCCATGGCGATCGACGCCGCCCGCCTGATGGAGACCCGAAGCATTTCGCAATTGCCGGTGCTCGAGGGCGGCCGGAACGTCGGCTGCGTCAGCGAGGTCACGCTGGTCAAACTGCTGCATGACGGCGTCGATCTCACGCGGCAAGCCGTGCGCGACGTCATGGCGCGGCCGCTCCCCGAGATCGAAGACCGCGTCGACGTCGGCGAGGCCTATCGCCTGCTGCTCGCGGGCCACGGCGGCGTGGTGGTGACGCGCAAAGGGGCGGCGATCGGCTTCCTCGCGCGCATCGATCTGGTCAACTACTGGACCCACCGGCAGGAGGCGGCCAATGGCTGAGCGGCTGCGCATCGAGACGCTGGCGATCCACGCCGGGCAGCGGCCCGACGCCGCGACCGGCGCGGTGATGACGCCGGTTTACCTGTCGTCCACCTACGCCCAGGCCGGCCCCGGCGAGCACCGCGGCTTCGAATACTCGCGGACGCAAAACCCTACGCGGTTCGCGCTCGAAGACAATCTCGCCGCGCTCGAAGGCGGCTCGTTCGGCCTGGCCTTCGCCTCGGGTTCCGCCGCCGCCGCGACGATCCTGCACCTCTTCCGACAAGGCGATCACGTCGTCGCGGCGGACGATCTCTACGGCGGCACGTTTCGCCTGTTCGAGCGCGTCTTTCGGGCGAGCGGCCTCGACTTCACCTACGTCGACCCGCAGTCGCCCGAGCGTTTTGCCGCCGCGATCCGGCCCGCGACCCGCCTGTGCTGGCTGGAAACGCCGACCAATCCGCTGCTCAAGCTGGCCGACATCGCGCACATCGCCGCCGCGTGCCGCCGCCGAAATGTGATAGTTGCGGTGGACAACACCTTCATGACCCCCTATTTTCAACGGCCGCTCGCCCTGGGCGCCGACCTGGTCGTGCATTCGACGACGAAATATCTCAATGGGCATTCCGATGTGATCGGCGGGGCGGTCGTCGGCCGCGATCCGGCGCTTGGCGAACGGCTCAAATTCCTGCAAAACGCGATCGGCGCCGTGCCCAGTCCGTTCGATTCGTTTCTGGTGCTGCGCGGCATCAAAACGCTGGCGCTGCGCATGGAGCGGCACCAGGCGAACGCCCTCGCCCTCGCCCACTGGCTGGAAGGCCGCGCGGAGGTCGCGCAGGTCATCTATCCGGGCCTGCCCTCGCATCCGCAACACGAACTCGCCCGGCGCCAGATGTCGGGCTTCGGCGGCATGATCGGCGTCCGGCTCCGCGGCGGATTGTCGCAAGCGCGCGCCCTGCTGCGCGCGGTGCGGGTCTTTGCCTGCGCCGAGAGCCTCGGCGGGGTCGAGTCGCTGATCGAGCACCCGGCGCTGATGACCCACGCCTCCGTGCCAGCCGAGCAGCGCGCGGCCCTCGGCATTACGGACGGGCTCATTCGCCTTTCGGTCGGGGTGGAGCACATCGACGATTTGCGGGAAGATCTCGAACAGGCGCTGCAAACGTCAGTGGCCGTTTCGCCCACCGCGGTTGCATAAGCGCTGGCGCGGTCCTATAGGTCTTATAGAGACTGTCTATAAAGTGAATTTTATCGTCGTGACGGCGATTCAGCCGACCCTTTGCAGGCGAAGGGCGACGACGCGGCCATTTTCTCGGGAAAGTCGGATCGCCAGT
>Ga0181520_10013881_pt1 | contig 10070 bp, 10 predicted proteins | sample PEATcosm2014_Bin_29_FD_132451 | JGI IMG/M metagenome (GOLD analysis project Ga0181520, IMG submission 132451) | Peatland microbial communities from MTU Mesocosm Facility, Houghton, MI, USA - PEATcosm2014_Bin02_30_metaG | ecosystem: Environmental > Terrestrial > Soil > Wetlands > Peat | place... | reverse complement strand
GAAGCGCGCCGGAGTCAACCGTTACATTTGTGTGTAAGGTATTTTTTCCTCAGGTTGAACTACCTGTAGGATCAATATCTTGCAGCAGTGTCTGTTGAAAACGCTGTGAATAAAACGTGCGCCGGCGAAGATGTTTGGAACGACAGGACCATTGCAGGCGAAAACGCCTGCTCCACCAGTCCTTGTGGAGCAGGCCTTTGGACTGCCACTTGTCCCTAGCGGTGCGATTCTTCGCGCGCCAGTTTCGGAGCCGCCCGCAATTGCGCTTCTTCGAGCCGCCGCGTCTCCTGCCACGTGAAGAACATGCGGTGCGCCACGGTGATGTTGGAGAGCACCGCGATCACCCACAGCACCGGCGCCATGCGATAGAACAACGCGCCGATAATCAGCAGCACCACCCGCTCGGGCCGCTCCATGAAGCCGACCTTGCACGTGGGAATGGCGTTCTCGGCGCGGGCGCGCGTATAACTCACCATCACCGCGCCGGTCATGACGATGGCCGTCAGGACCACATAGAACGGGCGGTTGATGTTGCCGTAGTAGACCAGCAGCCCCATCAGCAGCGCGAGGTCGGAATAGCGGTCGAGGACGGAATCGAAGAAACCTCCGAAGCGAGTGACCTGGTTGGTGGCGCGGGCCACGCGCCCGTCCACCATGTCGAACAGACCCGCGCTGATAATCACGAACCCGGCGGCGCGGAACCGGCCGGCGCCCAGCAGGACGGCGGCCACCACGTTGATCAACAGCCCCAGAAACGTGAGCACGTTGGGGTGGATCTTCGACAACGCCAGCCCATGCACGATCAGCCGGATGATCCGGTTACAGACCGTGCCGATAACGCGTGTATAGGTCATACCCAGCTTCACACCGCGGCGTCGTGAATCGTCTTCACCTTCAGGATCTCCATTTCCCGCGCGCCGCCCGGGATCTGGATCTTTACCGAATCTCCCGCCTTTTTGCCCAGCAGACCCTTGCCGATCGGAGAGCTGGTGGAGATGCGGCCGTTGGCCAGGTCGGCCTCTTCGCTGGTCACCAGATAGTAAGTGGCTTCCTCGTCCTTGTCCACGTCGAGCACGGTGACGGTCGAGCCAAGGCCGGCGCGGTCGCGGGGAATGCGCGACATGTCGATCATGGAGAACTCGCGCAGCCGGGCGCGCAAATGGCCCAGCTTGGCGTTCACCAGACCCTGGCGCTCCTTGGCGGCGTGATACTCCGCGTTTTCGCTCAGATCGCCGTGCTGGCGCGCCTTCAGGATTTCTTTCGGCAGCTCATTCCGCAGTTCGTACTCGAGCGCCGCGATCTCCTCCTCCATCTTCTTCTTCAGATCTTCCATTCCAACAGGCCCAGGAGCCATTATACGGGAGAAGTTCGGCCCTGGGTGCCCCAATGGGACACCAGCCCCATGTCCCCTCAGGAGCGCGCGTTCAGACGGAAAACGGTGAAAGACAGGTAGGCCGCGAACAGGACCCAGAGCAGATACGGCCCCAGCAGCAGGGCGGCGACCCACGACGCCGTCCACACCTGCACCCCGATGATGGCCACCGAGATCGCCAGCAGCAGAGCTTCGAGCGTGGCCGAGCCCATCTGATGCCGCGCGAAGAACAGGTAGCTGAAGGTCACGTTGAGGAAGGCGTTCACCGAATACAACGCGCCCAGCTCGCCCTGGTCACGGTCGGGGCTGGCATCCCAGGCCAGTATCGCCGACACACACGTCAGCACGGCCAGGATGGTCCACATGCCGGTGATGATCCTCGCCGGCGGCATCCAGGAGGGAATGCGCAATGTGCGGAACCAGGGGAGGCCGCTGCGCGTGATCAGGCTTCCCGCCATCACCACGGCGATGGCGATCAGCGGGATCAGAATGTAATGTACCTGCATCGGGCGCCGGAATGCTGCGCCTACTGCGAATTCGCGACGTAAATGGTGGTCTGGATGTGATTGCCGGCCGTATCGATGTTGCTGTAGAAGCCGCCCAGACCAACCAGCACGATCACCGCGCCCGGAGGCGCGTCCGCGGGCACCTTCGCGTTAATCTGCCACAAGCCGACATAGTTGGGCGCCAGACCCGAGTACTCCACATCACCCGGGTCGAGGAAATTCGGACCGTTGATATACACCGAGGGCGTCTCGGCCGTGGGCGTCGCGGCGGTGGGCGGCGTACCGTCCGGCGGAGCGCCCGCCACAAGGCCCTGCCCGGTTCCGAACAGCGAAATGTACTGCCCCGCCTGCACCGGGTTCTTGGCGCTGTTGATGGTCCCCGTGGCGGCGTTGATCGCCGCCACCTGTCCCTGGCCGGATGAGTCGGCGGTGAACAAAGCCGGGGAAGCAACCTGAATATCGAACAGGCCGCTGGTGAGAATCTGGCCCGTCGAGGCCTGCACCGCCTGCACCTGCACCTGTCCGGCCGGCGTGCCCATGGGTATCTGGAAATTAATCTGCGTGGGTGAAGCGTAGAGCAGCGGCGCAGCCACCGTTCCCACAAACACCTGCACGTCGCCCAGCGTGGTGGGAAGGGGAACGGACGGCGCAGATACCTGCTGCGATCCGAACATTGCTGTCCCCTGGTTAAACAGACTGGCCAGCATGCCGGGCGCGTAGCGATAGAAATAGTTGGCCGAACTCTGCATCTTCATCACCGGGTAAAAGAAGGTGACCCGGTTGGTGGCGTCCGCGATCACCGGGTTTCCGAACGGATCGAACGTCACCGCCAGGGGTTCCGTGGAGCCCACCCCGGAGACGGGCACACCTCCACCGGCAACCAGTTGGCTGAACGGCGGGTACTGCAGCACCTCGTTCGCCTGGGTATTGGCCACCCATACTTCGCCGGTCGCGCTGCTGACGGAAACTCCCAGCGGGGCCGATATGGTGACCGTGGAATTGGTGGCCAGAGAAAACGATGGCGGGGGGTTCACGGCGGGCGTGGATGCGTTCGCAAAGATGGCAATGCGATTGTTTCCCGTGTCCGCGACGTACAGGTTGTCCTGGGGATCGGTGGCCATCAGACGTGGGCCGTTCAGCCCGTTCGCCACCGCCGTTCCCGAGCTGGTGAGGAAATAGTTGGGCTGGCCGAGAACTCCCGCGGCCGGCTGGCCGTTGCTGAAATCGCCGCCGGACGGCTTGACGAACAGGAGAATGCGGTTGAACGCAATATCGGAAACCACCACCTGGCCCGAAGCCGTGATGGCCACGCCGTAAGGCGCGCTCATGGTCCGCGAGGTGGGATCGGTGATGTCCAATGAGAAACTGGACTGTCCCAGCACGAGATTCGCCTGCAAAAGTCCGGTCTGGGCGAACGGCGGCGGGAACCGCAATACCCGCGAGTTACCGGTATCGGCCACCCAAAGATTGCCGTCGGCGTCCAGAGCCAGGCCCTCGGGCAGCCATAAGCCCGAATTATTGGGCACGCCAATGACCGCGCCATTTTTGGTCTGGGTGGGGGTGGCCGGGTAATTCACAATGCGGCGGTTGAAGTCGGGCTGTCCGATCACCATGTCCGCCTTCGTCCCCGGCGCAACCTTCCGGTAGTCGGCGAAACCGAGAACGCGATTGTTGCCGGGGTCGGAAACGAACATGTGGTTGGTGGCGGGGTCGATGATCACCGCGCCGCCCGGGTACGGTACAGTCACGCCGCTCGAATTCACGTTCTGCGAATAAAACCAGAACTCGCGGCCTTCGATGAGGTTCGGAGCGTCATAGGGAAAGTCGGTCTGGCCGAGGACGCCCGTAGCCGTGGTGGCAACCTGGCCAGCCGTGGACGCCTGGGGGAAGGCCAGGACGCGGTTGTTGCCCGCATCGGCCACCAGCAGCGTGGAGCCGGTCCACGCGGCCGCCACCGGGCTGGACAGAGTGGACGCACTCGCCTCTACGCCTCCCCGGTTCGCCGTGCCCGATACCATGTCGGCCTGGCCAATGACCACACTGGCCGAAGGCGAGAACGACGACGCCACCGCCGGCCACTGGCTGAACGGGGCGAATCCAAGGATGCGGTGGTTGCCGGTGTCCACAACGTAGGGGTTGTCGCCCACCATCACCACACCGTCGGGCCCGCTCAGCGTGCTCGCGGCGATGGCCGGGGGATTGGGGTTCTCGCTGGGCGGGATCACCCCCATAATCCGCAACGCGGCCTGGCCCTTGGCGACGGGAGGGCCGAAGACGAGCACCCGATTCAGGTAATCGCACACGTACAGGTCCCCCTGCTGGTCGATGGCCAGCCCGGATGGCTCCGCGGTGTAGTTCAACTGCGTGGGATCCGGATAGGTGCTGGGCAGCGCGTTGGAGAGGAAGGTGGCCTGCCCGAGAACCAGACTCGCCGCCGGCGCAAAGGCCCCGCTTTGCAGCACCGCCTTCGGGAATTCGAGAACGCGATTATTGCAGGCGTCGGACACGTAAAGATCCCCGGCCGTGTCGAACACCATGCTGGTCAGGTAAACGGTTCCACCCGACGCCAGGCAGATCGTATTGGCGGCCGGCGCCGTCTTGCCCTGGTTCGGATAAACGCTGTTCAGATCCGTCTGGCCGATCACAATATCGGGTTCGAACACGCCACCCGCGGCCTGTTGGAAGGGCTGGGGAAACCTGAGGATGCGGTTGTGGCCGGCATCGGCCACATACAGGTTTCCGGATGCGTCCACGGCCAGCGCGGCCGGATACTCGAAGCCCGCGGTCAGGTTTGTCCCGGGACCCTGGGGAAGCGTCGAATACACGTCCAGCTGGCCGAGAACCAGATCCGCGAAAGCGCCGTTCTGGAAGCCGGTGGCATTCTTCCACGCAAGGATGCGGTTATTGCTCGTATCGGCAACATAGAGGATGGGAGGCGTGACCGACGTGTCCAAAGCCACCGCCTGCGGCGAGTTGAATTCCCGGCCTTCGACCAGGTTCGGAGCAATGGCCGTCAGAGTGGTCTGCTGCAACACCGCCTGGCCGACAATATTTGACGGGACGGTGTTGTAGACAACCTGGCCGAACAGAAACGAGACAGGGATGAGGAGAGCGCAGAGGCGCACCACGAAAACGCGCATATTCATTGAACTTCCTGACCTGGACGCACGCGGGCAGCGTCTCGTTTATACATAGCACATCGCTTTCGAACCCGGCGAGAGAAGCAGTAAGGGTTTTTCCTGATATCGGGGAAACACCCTGGTCGGTGGAGCAGGCGTTTTCGCCTGCATTCGGTCCCCTAGCGCGCCGGCGCCGGAACGGGCGTCAGGTCGCGGCTGCTGATGATGCGGTCCACGATGCCGTAGTTGAGCGCCTGATCCGGGTCCATGATGTAGTCGCGATCGACGTCGCGCTCGATTTTTTCCATGGCCTGTCCCGTGGCATGGGAGAGGATCTCGTTCAGACTCTGCCGCATGCGCAGAATCTCGCGGGCGTAGATGTCAATATCGGTGGCTTGTCCGGCGAGGCCGCTCATGGAGGGCTGGTGGATCAGGATGCGCGAGTGCGGCAGGGTGAAGCGTTTTCCCTTGGTGCCGCAGGCAAGCAGCACCGCGGCCATCGAAGCCGCCTGGCCAATGCAGTAGGTGACGATGTCCGGCTCCACCAGGTTCATGGTGTCCAGAATGGCCAGACCGGCGGTGATCGACCCACCCGGCGAATTGATGTAGAGAGAGATGTCCTTCTCGGGATCCTCCGCGGCCAGGAACAGCATCTGCGCCATCACCAGGTTGGCGACATTGTCGTCAATGGGCGTGCCCAGGAAAATGATGTTCTCCTTCAACAGGCGCGAATAGATGTCAAAGGCGCGCTCGCCGCGCGAGGTCTGCTCCACCACCATGGGCACAAGTACTGAATTCTGCATGCCGGCTCCTTCTTTCACCCATCATACGTGATTGCAACCGACCACCCGGCCCGTGTCCCCCGGCCATGCGACGTCGAACCCCATGCTTTCGACAAAAGCCACGTCATCCGCGTCGAAGCAATCCCGGGGACCGGCCTTGAACCGGCCGATGCTCTCCGGGGGCCTGACCAGCGCGGCCAGCGCGGCCACCCGTTCCGGCGTCGGCTCCATGCCGAGGAACTCCAGCAGCCTGGGAAGCTCCCGCGGCGGGTCCGCGCAAAGAAGGTCGTAGTTCACCAGCAGAAACCGCCCGCCCATTTCCCGTCCGGTCTCCAGCACCCGGCGATGGGCGGCCACCCAGTACCGCAGCGAAAGGCGGGGCGTCACCGCGATCGTATCGGCGCCCAGAAACCGCGGGCCCCAGTTCTGCACCTGATGCTGATTCAGGCTGTACGCCATGTCGAGGCCGTTGCGGGCGACATGAATATAGCGCAAGCCCGGCTCCGCCTCCCTCAGCCGCTTCAGCACAACATGCGTATTGGGCTCTTTCCAGCCCCATGGGCCGTCGTTGCGGACCACGCCGGAGCATTTGCGGATGAGCGAGTCGGCCCGCTCGGACAACCATTCGGCATCCTGCTGGAACCGCGCCGCAGTGCACTCCCGCACCAGCCGGATCTCCGCTTCCGACAAGGGATCCGCTCCGTACATGGCCTTCCGGAAAACCGTCAGCAGCGCGCGAAACTCCTCCGCCGGACAGTCCAGCGCCTCGGGCCGTTTGAACAGCAGGGTGAACCAGAGATTGTCGAGCGAAAAGTTGAGGTCGCTGCCTATATGAAAGCCGAGGGCGGCCAGCATGCCGGCAATGAGCCGCGTCCCGCTTCCGCCGACGCCGCCTGCGGCGACCGGTGTCCTGTCAGCCTCCTGCACGCGTAGCGATCATAGACGGAATGCCAATGGCAATGCAAGGAGGCAGGACAAAATAGGGCGGACGCTCATAACGGGTGAAGAGGGGTACTGAGCGTCCGCCGCCGTAACGGGGATTTGTCTATAGGAACGCGATCCCGGCGCCTGAAGTTACGGTGCGGCGGGCTGCCTTTCGTAAGCTTGCGTAAGAGAATGTAAAGCGCAGCGGCTCAGAGCGTCAGACGCCACGCGTTGAGGCCCTCGACGATGACGCGATCGAGCCACGAACCGAAACGGCTTCGTGTCGAGGCAAGGGCTTCCTCGTAGTTGATCTGGAACGAGCTTCCGATTATGGCGGGTTCCGCACCCTGTATCCTCAAATTCGCCACGACGGTCATGTTGCGGTTGCTGCCGCCGGTGAAGTACAGGATCAGTGAATCGAAACGACCCGTCGTGAGCAACAGCTCTACCAGTCGCTTGTATGAAAAGTCGCGCGTTATAGCGGGGTCAGGTCGAAGTACATGGTGCCTTACATTGAAGGCAAAGCCGTCAGCGAGGACGCCGATTTCGGAAGTCAGTTCCGCCACCACTATTTCAAGGCGCTCCAACGCGAGGGTCGTCAGTTGTGTTGCGGCCTCCCTGACGGCGCGCCACTCCGGCAGTGCCTTGCCTCGTTGCAGCAATCGCTTGCGCGCAGCGACGATGGCTTCGTGAGTTGACGTGATCGGACGGGCATCGAAAGCGAACTCCGTTGCTTCAATCAGAGCGTTGTGCTGTGTCTCGACGAACAATGCTACGAGAGGCCGCAGGTCGTCCTCGTCCGCCTTCTCGAGAGCTTCGATGTAACGGGCGTGATCATCGCGCTTGACGATCAGGGGAAACCAGCCGGCCCTGATGAACACCAGACTCGCAATTGCCCGGGCCACCCGTCCATTTCCATCGGCAAACGGATGGATCTGTGCGAACCGGTGATGGAGCCAGGCCGCCTCCACCTCAGGACGGATGCCTCGCGCTTCGTGCTCGCCATGCATGCGCAGAAGCTGGTCCATTTCGGAATCTACGTGTTCGGGCGGGCAATACTCATGTACGGACCCATCGGGCCTGGTCGGACTGTTCGGTGTTGTCTTGTACCGACCCTTCTCCAGCCGCTTCTCAAATGCCTGGCCAAACGGATCGACGGCCACGTAGGTGTCGACATTGCGCAGCAGTGCGGCATGGAGTTCCTTCACGTAGCCGTTCGACAACTCACGGCCTCCGGCTACGAAGTCGAGCATGGTTTCCAGCGCCTCGTAATGATCCTGAATGATGCGCGCGACGAGGGTGCTGTCCCGGTTGGTTGCATCGTGCGGAATGAGGGCGGCGTCGATGCCCTTCTCAATCAGCGTCCGCGTGACGCCACGGTCGAGTGTGTACACGTCCTCGATAATGCCGGTCTCGATGGCCCACTCCCGCCGCAGCCGCTTCTCGAACTCGTCGAGTGTTCCGGCCTCGGCCATATGGCTCTTCTGCCGATTCCAGACGCGCAGAAGCGCAACCAGTTCCCCATCGGTCAGAGCTCCGGCGTCGCCGGGCAGATCGGTAATGGGACGCCACTTGTACCCCACCGGCATTCGTTCCGATTATGATGGCTTCCATGAGCGATCCGCAAACCTTCCCCTATGAGACGCGCCTCAATATCCAGTACGGGCCGCTCGAAGTCATCGACGAGCGAGCCCTTGCCGATGCGTGCGCTGACAAGTGGTACAACCAGACCCTGTGTCAGGTGAACGCGTCCGTTGTTCGCCTCGGCGTCGTCGAAGGCGAATATCACTGGCACAAGCACGACGAGGACGACGAGTTCTTCTACGTCGTCGAGGGGCAGCTCCTGATCGATCTGGAGGGCCGCACCGTGGAACTCTCCGCGCGGCAGGGGCTGGTGGTGCCGAAGGGAGTGGTGCATCGCACGCGCGCCCCCCGGCGCACCGTGATTCTCATGGTGGAAAACGCCGGCATCATTCCCACCGGAAGCTGAACCAGCCCGGCTACGCTTCGTCGCCTTCCACCACCGCCTTGAGCCGCGCGAGGGCGTCGTCCCATTGCCGGGAGACGCGATCCAGAAAAGCCCGCGCCTGCTCCATCTGACGTCGATCCAGCGACCAATGCTGCTCCCGTCCGCGGCGTGAGCCGTGCGCCAGACCGGCGCCCGCCAGAACGTGCAGGTGCTTGGTGACGGCCTGACGCGTCATCCCTGTCCCCGCCGCGAGTTCCGTGATGGACAGGGATTCGCCACGCGCCAGGCGCACCACCAGCCGCAACCGCGTCGCATCGCCGAGCGCGGCGAACAGCGTTGCCGGAGCTTTATCGGGCAGCCTGTGCGGGCTCACTGAGGTACCGGCCGAGGGACGCCATCTGGTGCTCCCAGCCGCCCTCGTTCTGCTTGAATATTCTGGACGGGCGGTCGGCGAAGAGCCGCTCAAAGCCCGACTCGGTGACGGTGATCAGCGTACCGCCCTCCGCATCCTCGAGCGCGAACTCCACCAGCGTCGGCGGCTCGCCGGTGAGGTCCTCGCCGGGCAGTTTGACGCCCGGATGCCAGCGCCAGGAGAAGCGCTGCTCGGGAACCATCTCGGCAACGTCCACAAAGAACTCCACGTTCTCGTAGCCTTCGTGGGTGGAGAAGAAGCGCACGCGGGCGCCCGGCTGAAAAGCGGTATCGGTGGTCCGGGCGCCAAACCACTGGCAAAATTCCGAGACACCGGTCAGGGCGCGCCACACGCGGGACCGCGGGGCGCGGATCAGAGTGTTTCGTTCAATGCGATTCATGCAACCTCCAGGTTGCATGATACGACAGTCCCGGCGGATATGCAACCAAAAAGTTGCACGACGCGCGGCCTCTACTGCAACTTGCCCTTCACGAACAGCACCGATTTCTCCAGCGCGTCCAGCGCCGCGTCCATAAGAACCTCGCCGTGCGGCAGATCGGGACGCTTCTGGCCTTGCGGCCCCAGGCAGAAATCGTGGTACCCGTTCTCATACACTTCCATGCGCACGGACTTGCCGGCCGCCGCCAGCGCGTCGTGCAGCATGGTGGCCACGGGCAGCAGGCGGTCGGCGGCGCCCTGCAGAATCAGGATGGGGGTTTGGATGGGCGCGATGTTCTTCCGTGAAATCTCTGGATCGGGCACCGCGTGTGGACCGGGTGGAAACGTCATACCCAGAAACCAGATCGCCGCGGGGGCACCCACGATGGCCGAATTCACGGTCACGCGGGAGACCAGTTGCATGACCAGGTTGCCGCCCAGACTGACTCCGTACAGATTCAACTGGCCGGGATCGACGTACGCCAGCGCCTTGACATAGTCGATCACCGCCAGCCCGTCATCGATGGAGGTGACCACTCCGTTCGCCG
>Ga0181520_10013880_pt1 | contig 10070 bp, 8 predicted proteins | sample PEATcosm2014_Bin_29_FD_132451 | JGI IMG/M metagenome (GOLD analysis project Ga0181520, IMG submission 132451) | Peatland microbial communities from MTU Mesocosm Facility, Houghton, MI, USA - PEATcosm2014_Bin02_30_metaG | ecosystem: Environmental > Terrestrial > Soil > Wetlands > Peat | place... | reverse complement strand
TTATACAATTTCAAAAAAATTAAATTCATTTAAAGAAATATTAGAGCTATTTTACGGTGATGATAAACTTAAACAGTTTATTGATTATGATTATAGTTCATCTATAATAAAGGAAGAACTTTTTAATTATTTAAGGAAATTGTATAATTTTATATTACCTGATCAGGATGAAATAACCATAAGAATTGAAATACTTAAAAATTCGCCTACTGCAATTTATTTAAGTTTACATGGCAAAGATATATTTGACCCACAGCTAAACTTAAGCTTAATACAGGGGCAATGTCTTTTAGATCAGCTCATAATGATTGGTTTCCATTATGATATGTATAGATATCCAATGGGAATAACAGACATCGAAGAGTTCATAAAAAATTTTATTAAACCGTTATGCAGTCAAATTTGTCAATGTGTTCCAAATTCCATAAAATTATATGATAAAGCACAAGAAAACGCACGGAAAAAATATTCTGAGAAGTTTTTAGATTTAATATCCAAAGAAAATGAAGGTAAATACAAATTTAATATGGAAATTAGATCTAATATAGGAGAGCCCGATTTTATGGATTTAATGGCTGCATCACAAAAAACTGGTTATCCATTTGAAATTACTGGTGATCGTCTCACCCATTTTAAATTCGATAAAAGCTCAGATTTACCGGATGATATAAAAAATGTTAATATTTCTGGGATAAAAATACTTCCAGGTAAAATAACTCCAATTAACTTAAGAGTAAATGATACTGAAATTGGGTTTAATAACTTACTATTTAGGCTTGTAGATGAAAATAAAATGTCAACTGAAGATAGAAATTTGCCATATGCGTTTAGATTTAGTTTCGATGTTAATGAACTCGATAAATCAAAAGTTATGGAAAATGGTGAGTTCCATTTTAAATTAAATCCTCCTGCTGAAGCAATTCAACTTTTAAAATGGGAAGAATTTTTAAGAATGTTATCTAAGAAAAGGATTATATCATTCATAAATCCCAATACAAAAAAAGTTATTTTTCAAGCTAATACTCCAGATGTAAATATGAACTTAGGGGATGACCGTTGGTATGCATTTATCAAAAAATTAAGTTATATTCAAAAGAAAACTCGTCAAGTTATTAATATTCCTGTAGATTATGAAATTAAAGAACAGGATTTATACAATGCAGATCGTGCTTTTGAGTTATTAAATGATGGTGAAACTGAAATTAATGTAGAAAATTTTGCTACTTCTTTAAAAGTTGTAAACATAAAAGAGATGATACAATTAGCTGAAAAAAATAATGTTCTTCCATTAAAAATAACTATACCAGATTATAAAATGGAAATTTTACTTCAAAATGTTATCTTGGGACAAGTTAATGTGTTTGCACCAAGTTTTGATTTTTTAGACAGGGATAAAGTATTGTCAAAAATAAAAAAAATGGATAACATGGATTCTATGGAAATAACGTTAATTCCTAAAGATAAAAAGGTTAAACTTATAAGGAGTTTGCAGCTCAAAAATGGATGAAAGTTATTTTCACCAAGCGAATAACTCAAAGATATAATCTTTTTTCCTATTTTCTATTTTTGATGTCCTTGTTTTTCTTATTTTTTCAAGCTTTTTACTTCTTCCAATGCGTTCATTAATTCGATTCTCGTTTCCTCAGATTCTTCTTTCTGTTCTTTTAATAGTAGTTCTGCTACTTTGCTGAATGCATCCGTTATTTTATTTAACTCTGTATCCTTTTCATCTAACTTTCTTTTTGTTTCTTCTTCTTGTTTGCCCATTTTTCTTAATAGATCGTCAAATTCTTTTGTCCTGATTTCCTTTACTTTAACTTTCTCAAGACTTAAATGCTGAACTTCATTAGTGTATCTATTTTTCAAGTCTTTTTCATTGGTTTTGAAGTATGCTTCAGTTTGTTGGTTAATTCTATGCCCTAATAACCAATCAACAACAACTTTATCAACCCCATTTGAATATAAAGTTGTACTAAAGAGTTTACGAAGTTGATGGGACGTAAAAGTATGTCTAAATTTATTACGGTGTCCTAATCCTAGTTTATCATTTAATCTTTGGAAAATGTAAATAAAACCCATACTTGAAAGGCGATTTTTTTCTCTACTAATGAATAAAGGTTCATCAAGATCTGTAGGATAAGAATTCATTCTATCTCGTTCTAGAAGATAATCTAAAATTGATTTAGAGGATTCAGGACTATTAAATGTATAATAAGGCATCCCTGTTTTGATTCTCGTAATATTCCAAGTTCCTATAAGATCATCTCTATCTTTCAACTTCCCATATATGAATTCAACATCAAATAAATCATTTTTACTCAATTTAATATAATCTTGGAATGATTTAACAAAATCACCATAATTTAAAGCTTTAAGTTCTCCAGCACCCATTCCAGATGATAACATTAACATTATAATAGCTTTATCCCTTAAAGGAGCACTGCTGACTATCTGTTTGATATCTTCAAAAGAAATTGTATCCTCCAGGCTAACGTTTTCATTTAATTGTTTAATTTTTAAGCGGGGTACTTCAATATCAAAAGCCTGATAAAATGATTTTACAGTAGTCATATTGCTTCTTGATGCCATTGGAGTTGTTCCAATAGATTCCAAATATTTTTTATAACTAATTAAATAACTCTTAATTTTTCTTTTCCTACTTTTAATACTATTATCTTGCTCTTCTTCGGCTTCTTCTACCAATTCTATCGGTGATTTATTTATAACATTGCAATATCTTTTTATTCGTTGAATATAAGCTTTCTTAGTTCCTTCCTTTATTTCTCTGCTATCAATGAAATCGGTGACACATTGGTCATTTGAAATTTCTTCCAACGAAAACTTTTTATCATTCATAATTCAGAATAGTCTCTATGACTTTAATAATTTGTCCTAAATATAACATCATTGGTAGGTATTCTAGTGAAATTTAACAATATAATCTCCGATCCAATTATATCAGATAAAAAGACTTCAAGAATCCCTGAAAAACCTAAAAATGAAGCTAAATTAGTTGTTCTTCAACCTATTGGTTACCCTTTTCTTTGTAACTTGGTGGAGAATCCTAAAATAGAAATTTTTAATAAAGAACTCTTTGAACTCTATGCCCGAGAACAATGGGAAGGATTTACGGTAAATGAGGGTTCATTTATTTTTGATCAGAAATTATTACCTGATTATGCCTTCAAGATTATAAAAGCCAATCCAGATAACTCTGAGATAACAGAACAAACTTCTATAGTACTAATGGAAATTGAAGAATCTAATGAAATAAGGAGACTGGAAAGTAATATTAAGTTGGAGGATGTTATTGGACAGGAACGGGCTAAAACTAAATGTAAAATCATTATGAAGTATTTGCAAGATCCGTCGCACTTTGGTGAATGGGCGCCGCGTAATGTACTGTTCCACGGTACACCTGGAACCGGGAAGACCATGCTTGCTAAATCCTTATCTAACGAGCTTAATGTGCCGTTATTCCTCATAAAAGCTACCCGTTTGATAGGTGAGCATGTAGGGGACGGAGCTAGGCAAATACATGAATTATTTGAAGCAGCATCCATCACAGCCCCTTCGGTAATATTCATAGATGAAATAGATGCCATAGGTCTGGATAGAAAATACCAATCACTTAGAGGAGACGTATCTGAAGTAGTTAATGCATTACTCACTGAAATGGATGGAATAGACTATAATAAGGGAGTGGTGACTATAGGTGCCACTAATAATCCTCATCTCCTAGATTTCGCTATAAAAAGCAGATTTGAAGAGGAAATAGAATTCACATTACCTAATGATGAAGAGAGATCAGCTATAATTAAGCTTTACGTGAAATCATTACCCCTTCCGATTGAATTTGACCTTAAAAAATTGGTTAATTATACTAAAGGAATGTCTGGAAGGGATATTAAAGATCGTGTTTTAAAAGTAGCTTTACATAAGGCTATCTATGAGGATGTAGATTTAATAACATGGGACCAAATTAAATATGCATTAAAACAACTAAAAAAGGATAATGATCAGCCAAAAGGAATGTTTGCTTAATTATATTTAATTTTTTTCTTTTTTTGTTAATTTCGATTAAATCTATCATTAAACATTTTTTTAATATAAAATCAAAATATTTAAGAAACAAAAATATTATTAGAACGATACTAGTACTTAATTAGTTATTATTGATAATTTTAAAGCAATAATAATAAAATTAATATTTACTTTATGATCTCTCATTATTATCTTCTGAGAAAATAGTTTCAATGGCTTTCATAACCATTATGTCGTCTTTTTCAGCAGCATTCCTTATATTTTTAATTATATCACAAAAGACACGATCTACCACTACTTGGGTCAAATCATTAACTATCTTTTCTTTACCATTAAGGTCTCCCAACATTTTCAGCGCTCTAATTATTTCTTTCTGTCTTATTTCTTCAGCACTAGCCCGTATATGCGATATAATTGGCTCAACTTCCAGACGTTTTAATGATTTTTCCAAAAGTTCCAGTTCATCCTCTACGATCCTTTCCGCATCAGAAACCTCTGCTTTCCTCATTTTAAGATTTTCATCAGCTATAAACCTTAAATCATCCATATTGAATAGTTTAACACCTAATTCTTTCACATTTTCATCAATATCTCTTGGATTAGCAATATCCACCATCACTAACTTGGAAAGATTCTCAACAGGAACAAACTCTCCAACTTCTTTGTATGTTAATATGTGGTGGGGTGCTCCAGTTGCACTTATAACTACATCAGCATCTCTCATGGCTTCATGAAGCCTGTCGAAGTGAATAGCACATCCATTTAATTCACAGGCTAATTTAACAGCACTCTTATAAGTCCGATTAGCCACAACTATAGCTTTAAGTTTCTTTTCTACAAGCGCCTTAGCTACCAGAGTGCCCATTTTACCGGCACCGATAACCAACACTTTTTTACATTTTAAATCTCCATGTACGGATTCAGCGAGCTTCACTGCTGCAGTTCCAATGGATGTTGACCCTTGATTTATGCTAGTGTTTTTCCTTACTACTTGCCCCACATGCACTGCCTTAGTAAAAATAGTTCTTAAAATGGGTCCCATACAACCATCTTTCAGACCTTTTTTTCTAGCATTTTTTATTTGTCCCAATATTTGGTCTTCACCAATTATCATTGACTCTAATCCTGATGATAATCGTAAAAGGTGCCGTAATGCATCTTTATCTGTTTCAACTACGAAATTTGATAGATCCAAGGATATATCATCTTCCTTTAACTTGTCTAAAATCATATAAACTTCAGCTCGGTTACATGTTTTTAGGTATAGATATTCGTGGATACCAAATTTTCCTTGGATTTCGCGAGAAATAATGTCTAATTCCCGGGTTAATCTTTCTATCTGAGCTATATCTGCTGTCTGATGATCCACTCTTACATTCAGAATCATTATATTAACCCCGAATACTTTAAAGATTTAAGGATTTTCTTAAAAAATTATCAACGTATGTTTTGGCGTTTACTAGTTTCCCTTCTTTTAGCAGCTCTTTAATTTTTTCATCCTTTAAAATATGACTTAAATAATATTTTCTTTTCTTCTGGTCTTTCACTTCATTTTTTAGTAATTTACGGGTAAAATCTTGAAGTTCTATTTGTAGAATATCATCTTTTGTTATTATTTTCTCTATTCTTTTTCTTAACTCTCGAGCCATTAATGGACTTTTACCTTGAGTGAATATACATATTTGAACATCTCCTATAAAAAAAGACGACGGTACAATAATATCACCTTTCACCGGGTGGTCTGCTCTATTCAATAATTTTCCCTTTGCAAGATTTGACAGACGCTGATTTAACTGTGTATCCCCCGTAGCTAATACCACAAGATCAGCCCATTTGACACATTCTTCAGCTTCATTCATAGGTTTTAAAGATGCTCCTAATTTTAATAATTCTATTGGAAGCATTGATCCTAATAAAATTACATTGGCACCTGATTCTAAGAATCTTATAGCTCTCCTCGTCCCCACTTCTCCTGATCCTGCAATTAAAACATTTTTATCATTCATTTCCAGGAAGAGTGGTGTCAAACTCATTATTTATAACTCCAAGTTTTTCATTCGTAAAATCTTGATAGCTGTTTTAAGATCATTACCGCATTCCTGTAAAATCTTATCGGCTTCTTCTTCAGAAACTTGGAAAGTTTCCGATAAAGCTTTAACACCTTCAGTTATAGATGAATTAGATAATCCAACTAATTCTTCGGATAATAATTTTTTAAGCTGCATATATTCATCTTCACTCATATCAATTCTTTTCATTAACATATCCCTTAATGGACATGGTTTAGATGGCTTACAGCACCATACCAAGGATCCGAAACAAGTTCCTTCACCGTGGCCTAATCTACTTTTTTCTCCAAATTTTTCTTTTATATTAATATAATCTTGAGGTGTGAGTTTAGCGTCTTCCAAAGCATATAATATGGGACAGGGTTTTACTGGTGGACAACAAAATGCTAAAGCTCTTTTATCACCTCCCCTGCATACATGTGATGGTGAATCTTCCCACTCCATTCTATTCCTCCGTAAACATCTTATTTTTCTCTTTGGGTGTTAAGTCCTCTACTATATTTTGTGGCTCTCCAATCCTTAGGATTTTTCCCCCTCTCATTAATGCAGCTCGGTCGCAGACTTCCAGTACAAAATCCATATCATGACTTATTATAAGGAAAGTTTGGTTAAGATCTTCACGTGCTTTTCTTATAGAATCAGTTACTTGAACACGGGTTATAGGATCCATAGTTCCTGTGGGTTCATCTAAGATTATGATATTAGGTTCTTTTATCAGTACTTGAGCTAAAGCTACCCGATGACGCTCTCCACCACTTAATTCATCAGGATATTTAGTTAATAAATTATCAGCATATTCTTCATCAAAACCAACTGCTTTAAGCACATATAATGCTTTCATTTTAGCAAATTCTGCTGGAAGTTCTAGACTTATAGCTATAGTGAGATTTCCCAACACATTTCGATGAGGATAGAGACTGTATTCTTGGTGAAGTATTCCCAAGTAAGGTTTCACTCTACCTCTTCCAATGAATCCTTTTTGAGTCATGTCTATCCAGTTATCTCCCAGTTTAACAGCTATACTTCCGTTGCTTGGGTCGGTTAAACCATAAAGTATTCTAGATAGGGTGGTTTTACCAGCACCACTTAAACCTACTACACCGAATATTTCTCCTTCATCGACTTCAAAACTTACATCATCGACAGCCTTCACTACACCCCTTTCTATTGAGTAATAATATTTTTTAACTCCTTCCAGTTTAATTATAGGGCCGCCGATTTTAATTACGTCCCGTTTTTCAGGTAGAGGCACCTGATCTAGGAATTTCTGTACAACTACTGTGGGATTACCTTCTTCTATGATTTCTCCTTTTTCTAGCCATATTACATGGTCAGAGAGTTTTTTCATCACTTCGGGCCAGTGTGAGGTGATAATCATGGTTGTGCCTTTTTGTTTTACTCCTTCTAGAAGAGCTTGATGTATTAGTTCTGCTGTTTTGGGGTCTAGTGTTCCAGTGGGTTCGTCTGCTAAGAATAGCATAGGTTCTTTTGCCATTTGTCTGGCTAATACTACTCTTTGTTTTTCTCCACCACTAAGGTCTCGGGCGATGTGTGTAATACGATGGTTCATTTGGACTGTGTCAATAAGATCTATGGCCATATTTGTGCTTTCGTCTTCATCGTGTCCGCTGATGGATTTAATTACATTATCAATTACAGTATCGTCCTCGTAGAGGGCGAAAGTTCTTTGAAGCATTATGGATATTCTTCTTTTTATAGCTGTGAATAGTAGTCGTTCACAATTCCAGAAATCCACTTTATATGGTTCAAATTCGCATCCACAGATACTACAAGTTTTCCCGGCGCGTGAAGGTGCGTCTACAATTCTACAATCTGGGCATAAGGCCACATTATAAAAGATTTTTCCTTTATCTGGTTTGTAATCTTGCATTCCTCGTAGCATATTTATTAAAACAGACTTTCCAGCACCGCTTCTTCCTAAAATACCTAAAACATTTCCTTCCTCTATGTTCATGTTAATGTTTTTCAGAACATCTACGCCTTTAAACGTCTTGGTGACATTTTCTATTTCTATAAAAGACATGAAACACATCCTTTTATTTTAACTTTATGATAAATACTAATTAATTTTGAACTGATAAAATATAAGATTCTTTCTCAATAATATTGATATCTTAATTTTTAATTCATACATTTTTTTAGTTAATCTACTTGATTTTTTTGTTTATAAAAAATTTTTTTATATATTCATTTAATTTTTATTTAGATTTATATTAATGAAAGATCAAAGGGTATTATTCCAGACTTAAGACATCGAGCCATAGATATACCATCTGCACCAGCAGAAATCATCTTTCGAGCTGATTCAATGTCATGTATGTAATTATTCCCAATTAGAAATATGTCTGTATTTTCTTTGATGGAAGATATTACCTTGTAATCCGCATTTTTATATCCCGGTTTCACAGCATCCACATGTAGAAAATCAGCTCCAGATTCTTCCACAATTTTAGAAATGGTAATTATATCAGTATTGGGAGTGTTGGCTCGTATTTTCACTGAAACCTTACAAGCAGAGTTTTTTACAACTTTTTCAGTAAATTTATTTAACAAATCAGGTTCCATGAGCAACGCCTGTCCACATTTTAAATCCACTATTTCGGGTTGTTGGCAGTGGGCATTTATTTCCACCACATCCACACCGTTCAATTTTGAAATTTCAATTATTGGTTCGGGTGTAGTGGCTCGGATATTAACAGATACTTTACCATTCCAATCTGTTTGATCTTTAATTATAATGATTTGTTGATTTATATGGTTTATTAGCTCTGTTTCTGGAATATTAAATTCTGCTCTACCTCTTCGGATAATCATACGCCCGGCATTTATAGTTCTCTCATCTGCGTTGTAACCTCCAATAGTCACCATATCAAAACCTTGGGGGGCTAGTTCACTGCAGAATTTTCCATCAGTTATACCTGCCATGGGTGCTATGACTTCAATAGATACACTCCTGTTTTTACATTTAAGTTTAATAGATTAATATAATCATAATAACATTATTTAATATTTATAGCAAAAATTATAACTTTAATTTGATTAAATAATTTCAACAAAAAAATATTCATCAATTAATATTATTATTCCTTCATAACATGAACTAAATCATAAGTAAATCCGCCCCTTATCTCCTCCAGGGCAAGATCTGCTAAATTAGCAGCCTTCTCGGCGGTAGGAGCTTTTCCAACGCCAGCTTTAAGTGCTATATTAATTTCAGTCTCTATTTCTTTGATAATCTTCAAAAGTCCTTGAGGCTCCAAACCATTACAAGGAGACATGAAGTTATCACCACCAATAAAAAACAGTAAAGAACCCTTTTCAATCAATTTCTTCATAAGAAAATGTTGAACTCGATTAACAATAAAAGAAGTATCATATGCAGGAATTATGTCTGTTAAAGAATCAGTTATACCATTTATATCGATATGGGCTATCTGAACAAAGCTTTCATCTCGCTTTGCCATACTATCTATTGCCAAAACTTCCTTTCTATCCTCAGACTGGGCTCCACCATAATTTTGCAAGGCATTAGTAGCCTTCCTCTGAGCATCATAAGGAGTTACAGCTGCCCCCACACCCATACTCACGGTTACAGGATAACGGTTTCCAATTGACTTTTGTATACGAATATGATCTTCCATATCGACACCATTAGTCACAGCTAGCATATTATCAAAACGGGTGAAAAATACTAACCCACCTTTAGCAGCAAACTGTCTCTGTAGATCTGCGTAAAGTTCTGACTGTAAAATCTGGAGATCAGCCTCAGCCCGAGGTGTAGGAGTCACAGTCCACGGACCATAATTATCAATCTGAATCAAAGTCATCTGAATCATAAAAATTCACCCAAAATATTTCTGGCTAACATCATTTTATCCTCGATGTTTTTCATATTGGTGTTTGTTACAACAACCTCTGATATTAGTTTTTCTATTT
>Ga0181520_10013879_pt1 | contig 10071 bp, 8 predicted proteins | sample PEATcosm2014_Bin_29_FD_132451 | JGI IMG/M metagenome (GOLD analysis project Ga0181520, IMG submission 132451) | Peatland microbial communities from MTU Mesocosm Facility, Houghton, MI, USA - PEATcosm2014_Bin02_30_metaG | ecosystem: Environmental > Terrestrial > Soil > Wetlands > Peat | place... | reverse complement strand
GACGGAAGATTACTATAACGGCGCGTGGGACTTCGGCCAGACCTTCGCGTACCCGCACAACGGCGCCCCTTATATGGTCGACCCCGAGCGCATTGGCGGCCGCTATTGCCTGTATCGCTGGCACACCGAGAGTCCCATCGCGTTTCGGGATTCCATCCGGGTGACCATCGAGCACGGCCACGCCAACGATCGCTCGGACAATTTCTTTTCCGCCGCGTTCTGGTATCAGACCGAGCCGCATCAGAAGTTTCCCGCCCTGCCGGCGGTGGCGGAGCGGATTCCCAGGATTTACCGCGTGGGAGGGCCGGGAGCCGCATGAAAACGGCAATTCTGCTGGGTATTCTGGCGATTATCGCGAGCGCGAAGGGGGTGGCCGCGGTGCAGGTGGAGAAGGTGGAATACAAGGGCTGGCACAACTGCTACCGCGTCAGCAACGGCGAGGCGGAGTTGATTGTCACCGCCGACGTGGGCCCGCGGATCATTCGCTACGGATTTATCGGCGGGCAGAATCTTTTCAAGGAATTTCCGGAACAATTGGGCGGGACCGGGGAGCAGAAGTTCCAGCTTCGCGGCGGCGACCGTGTGTGGAAGGCGCCCGAGGATGCGGTGGCCACCTGGGCGCCGGATAACGTTCCCGTGGAGATCCAGGTGACCGCGACCGGTCTGGTGGCGCGCGAGCCGGTGGAGCCGCTCACCGGCCTGCAGAAGGAGATCGAGGTGACCATGGCGCCCACGGGCACCGGCGTCACGGTGGCGCACCGCGTGGCCAATCGATCGTTATTCGCGCTTGAATATGCGCCGTGGGCGCTGACTATGATGGCCCAGGGAGGCGCCGCGGTTACCGGGTTTCCCCCGCGCGGACACCACCCCGCGAATCTGGAGGCGACGAATCCGCTGGTGATGTGGGCGTACACGAATCTGGCGGACCCGCGCTGGACGTTCACGCGGAAATATATGGCGCTGCGCCAGGAGCCAAATAACGCCGACGCGCAAAAACTGGGGCTCTTTAACGCGGATACCTGGGCGGTTTATTTGCTGAACGGCGAGGCGTTTTTGAAATGGGCGAAAGCGAACCCCGCCTCGACGTATCCCGATTTCGGCTGCTCGTTCGAAACGTTCACCAACAACGAGTTCCTGGAAATGGAGACACTGGGCCCGCTGGCCAAAGTGGCGCCGGGACAGGTGGCCGAGCAGGTGGAACACTGGAGCCTGCATCGCAACGTCAGCGTTCATGAGCTGACCGACGCGGAGCTCGATCGCGTCGTGCTGCCGCTCTTGCAGGCCCGCGAAGTAATTTAAGGAGCGCTCCCGAGCCGCTTAATTAACCCTCACGGCGAAGAGTCCGTTAAGTCCCGCAACGGCCAGGGGCCAGTCATGTACCGGCAAACATCCGTCGCTCGCAACCTGGCGCAGAGGTGACTAGTATTCTCCACCCCCGGTGATCCGCCTCTCCGACGACTGAGCAACGGACTCTTGCCTGCAACGTAGCAAAGAGATTGCGGGCTGCGGCGGTGCAGCGGGCGTAAGTGCCTGGAATCAGGAAATAGATTCTTCGCGGATTGGTGTGATCGCCGGTTTCGCGACCCCGGAATACAAGTCCCGATTCACTGTTGCTGTTGTTGCTGCTGTTGAGGCGGTTCCTCAATGCGCGGGCGGGGCGGCGCCGCGGCGGTTCTCTCCAGATGCTCGGTGCCCTCGTCGTCCAGCGCCGGGCGAACCCGCACGTCCACCGACAACTGCTGCCCGGCGTGGCCTTTGTAGGTGCCGCGCACCGGGGGCACGTCGCCGTAATCGCGGCCGTAGGCCACGCGCACGTGCTGCAGCCCGACGGTCAGGCCCAGTGTGGGATCCATGCCCACCCAGCCCGTCCCCGGCAGGTACACCTCAATCCAGGCGTGCGAGGCCTGTCCGCCCATCACTTCCTCGAGGCTGCTGCCCGGCTCGGCAGCCCGCCGCGGCACCAGATACCCGGAAACGTAGCGCGCGGGAACGCCGCGCATGCGCACCACGGCGAGAAGAATGTGCGCGAAATCCTGACACACGCCCGCGCCGCTGGCCAGCGAATCGAGAATGGACGAGTGCACGTGCGTGGCGCCCTTCTCATACCGGAACGAGGAGTGCACCAGCTCGGTGGCGGCGCGCACGAAGCCGGCCAGCGTTCCGCCGCTTTGTTGCGCCGCGCCCTGCACCAGGTCCCGCAACAACTCCACGTGCGGCGCATACTGGCTGGTGGCCAGCAGATCGTAATATTCGTCGAGTTCCTCGGAAGCCGCATCGAATTCCGCGAGCGTGAGACTGTGGTCCGGAAGCGCGTTGGGCTGATGGACCAGCACCACCGAATCGGCCTCGATGTGCAGGTTGGTGTGCTGGCCGGACACGTTGAAGCGATGAACCCAGTTGCCGAAGTAATCCACGTGGTGCGAGGTGGACGCCGCGGGCTCGGTGGTCAGGCGGAACGAAAGACAGCTTTGCGTCTCGTCCTGCCGCGGGCGCAGATGCAGTTCGTTGTAACTTTCCGAGACGACGCCGTCGTATTGAAACTCGGTGACGTGAACCAGCCGGTAGCGATTCATTCAGGCCACCACCGCATAGTAGAAGTAGCTGCGGGCAATCTGCTCCCCAATGACGCGGCAGGTCTTTTCCAGATCCGTCAGGAAGGAGTGCAGGCCGCGCGCAAACACGTCCTCGATGCGATCGTACAGCAGGCCCTCCTGCATCTTGCCGGCCAGGCGCTCGGCTTCGGTGGCGTAACTGTCCGGGCCCGAACCGCTGATAGCCTGCAGGGCCGTGTGCAGCGTGGAGATGTTGAAGCGAACCGAGCGCGGGTGCCGCGGGTGCAGCAGCAGCAGTTCGGCCACCTTCTCCGGTTCGATGCGCCCGTGATATTCGCGCCGGTAAATCTCGTAGGCCGCCACCGACCGCAGCACCGCCATCCACTGGTGATTGTTCACGTCCGCCTCCGACGATGCGCTGGTCAGAAGCTGATGGTATTCCGCGTCCACGATGTGCGCCGTCGTCTCGGCGCGCTCCAGAGACCGTCCCGCCTTCAGGAACTGCCATCCTTCGTCGTGCGGCAGCGTGTCGTCGCACACGCCGTGAAAGCGAAAGCTCGCGAACTTGATCTCATTGCAGAAGCGATGCGGGCCGGCGGCGATCTCCGTCTCCGGGCGGAATCCCCGCAGACGGTGATACAGGCTGTTAATGTCTTCCCACATTTCCCGGGAAATTCGATCGCGGATGGTCCGCGCGTTTTCCCGTACCCGGTTGACGCAGGTCAGAACCGAGTTGGGGTTGTCCTCGCGGAACCCCAGAAACTCGAAAACGTTGTGCGGGTTCGCTTCGTGATACAGCTTGAAGAAACGGTCGGTTTCGCCGCAGATGGCGATAATCGCTTCCCAGCGCAACTGGTAGGACTGCGGCGAGTGCTCCAGCAGCATGTGATAGTGCACATCGAGCAGGCGCGCGTTGTCCTCCGCGCGCTCCATGTAGCGGGCCATCCAGAACAGCGATTCGGCAATCCGCGACAGCATCATTTCTCTCCGCTCTCCCGCTGCAGCACCCACGTGTCCTTGCTGCCGCCGCCCTGCGAGGAGTTCACCACCAGCGAGCCCGGCTTCAGGGCCACGCGGGTGAGGCCGCCGGGCACGATGATCACCTTCTCGCCGTCGAACAGGCAGTACGGCCGCAGATCCACGTGCCGCCCGGCCATCTTCGAGGCGACCGCGTCGTAGGCCGGGACACGCGAAAGCGAAATCACCGGCTGGGCGATGTAGTTGCGCGGGTCCGCCAGCAATCGCTTGCGGAAATCCTCGATCATCGCGCTGGTGGCGTAAGGCCCCAGCAGCATGCCGTATCCGCCCGATTCGCCTACCGCCTTCACCACCAGTTCGCCCAGATGTTCCAGCACGTAGGCGAGGTCCTGCGGCTGCGAACAAATCTTCGTTTCCACGTTTTGCAGGATGGGATCCTCGCCCAGATAATAGCGAATGAACTCGGGAACGTACGCGTAGATGGCCTTGTCGTCGGCCACGCCGTTGCCGATGGCGTTGGCCAGCGCCACGTTCCCCGCCCGGTAGGCTCCCATCAGGCCGGGAACGCCCAGCAGCGATTCGGAGCGAAAGGCGAGGGGGTCCAGAAACTCGTCGTCGAGCCGCCGGTAAATCACGTCCACGCGGGTCAGCCCGCGGATGGTCTTCATGTAGACCACGTCGCCGTCCACAATCAGGTCGCGCCCTTCCACCAGCTCGACGCCCATCTGCCGCGCCAGGAAGCTGTGCTCGAAATAGGCGCTGTTGTAAATTCCCGGCGTGAGCACCACTACCGCCGGATCCACCGGGCGCGGCGAGAGCGACCGCAGGATCTGCGCCAGCTCCAGCGGGTAATGGTCCACGGGCAGGACCTCGTGCATCTGGAAAGCCCCGGGGAACATGCGCGTCATCACCAGCCGGTTCTCCAGCACGTAGGAAATTCCGCTGGGCGTGCGCACGTTGTCTTCCAGCACCAGAAAATCCCCGGTGCGCGAATCGCGAATCAGATCGATGCCGGCCACGTGCGTGTAGATTCCGCGCGGCACCTCCACACCGATCATCTCCCGGCGGAAGTGGCGGCAGGAGTACACCAGCGATCGCGGGATTCTGCGGTCTTTGAGGATGCGCTGCGGTCCGTAAACGTCCTGCAGGAAGAGATTCAGCGCGGTAACGCGTTGCGAGAGGCCGCGCTCGATGAGGTCCCATTCGTGCCAGGGCAGGATGCGCGGCACCAGATCGAACGGGAACAGCCGCTCGGTGCCCTGGCCATCGCTGTAGACCGTGAAGGTGATGCCCTGCAGCAGGAACGCGGAGTCGGCCAGGCGGCGGCGCTCCTCGAACTCGGCGGGCAGCATGCTGGCGAGTTCCTCGTACAGGCGTGCGTAGTGGGGCCGGAGTTCTCCCTCGGCGGAGAACATCTCGTCGAAAAAGCCGCCGGTCTGGTATCCGCGAAAGAGGTCATCCCTCACGGCTTGTGGCATTTGCATCTGCGTTGGTCAGGTCACACTACGGGTGCCATCTTCAATCTAATAGAAGCCCTGGCCCGCCGCCAATCGATTTTTTCCATTGGGCGCATAAGGCGGGCGGTTTCCTGCCACTACATCCGGGATTCTCGCAACAGCTATGCCAGCACCTTCCAATACGTCTGGTACACCTCTTCGCCAATATCCGCAAACGGCCGCAGCGTCAGCCGTGAAGGCCCCGGATCGAGCGCCCAGTCATTGCCGGCAGTTTTCGCGATCCGCAGCCGGGTAAGCTGGTCGCGCCTCAGCTCCGGCTGCTGCTCCGCTATCGCAAACAGCACCTGCGGGCCGCGCACCAGCGCCACCTGATCGGCGTTTTGCGCATCCACCGCTTCGGTCCCCATCCGCTGATCCAGTTCCAGCTCAACTGTGTCGCCGCTCTTCCACGTCCGCCGCACCGGGAAGAACGTGCCCGGCGTAACCGGAGCCGTCAGCCGCCGGCCATTCACCGACACCGACGTCCCAACCCCCGCCCAGCCTGGCACTCGCAGGTGCAGCGCGAATTCCAGCGGTGCGGAAAGCTCCATCCTCATCGTCACCAGATTGTCCGTCGGATACGCGGTCTGCTGAGTCAGCGAACATCGGACCGAGTTCCTGGTCCACGTCAGGCGCGACGGCACATACAGATTCACGTACACGCCATCGGCGCCGCGGAAATACCCGCTGATGGTGTAGTCGGCCACAACCTGCGGCAGCGTGCCCGAACAGCACGGCCATCGCGCGTTCTGATCCCAGCGGTACGACGAGCCCGGAATGGTCCGCCGGTACGTCTTCGTGCCGGAGTGGTGATAGTCGGAATAGTAGAAACTCAACCCGTCTTCGCGGATGGGAAGTGCGCCCAGCACGGTGTTGTACAGAACCCTCTCCATGCTGTCGCCGTAACGGACGTCGCGCGTGAGCGCCAGCAGGTAGCGCATCACCTTGAAGTGCGCATACGCGCCGCACGGTGTTTCGAAGCTGCGATGCGTGTCCGCCAGGCTCGCTCCCAGTTCTCCCTTGCCAGGCGTCACGAAGGCTTCGTTCGGCCCCCAGCCGCCTGTCGCGAAACTCTGCTCCTTCCAGATGAGCTCGACGGCATTGGTGACCGCGCGCAGGTATTTGCGGTCCCCCAGCTTCAGGTAGCCCTGCATGCCGGAACTGAGCGCGTTCACGTGGCTGTAGGCATGAAGGCCCGGCAACACGTCTTGTCCCTCGGACAGCGGGTCAAAGAAAGTTCGGTCCAGCAGGTAGCTTCGGCCCATGTCGAAGAACATGCGATCTCCGGTGCGGTCCCACGCGAGGAAGAGATTCTCCGCCATCGTGTAGGTTTCATCCCAGGTGTAGGTCTCGTCCTTGTGCGGACGCGCGTTCCGTTCCTCCTGGGTGAGTGCGTGGTCGGCCATGTGCGGCCGCGCCGCCCGCGTGGTGGCGTAGAGCGCGGGAAGCGCATTTCCATCGCCCACGCACAAATCGGCGTCGAGCAGACCGCAGACCAGCTTGTCGTAGGTGTAACCGGGATAGCGAAGATCGGCGAAAAACCTGCCCGAGGGATCCACCGTCTGCGCGTAGCCTTTCACCAGACGCCGCACCTTCGCGCGCGTCGCCTCCCCCCGGGTGACGGCGGCGAAACGGGCCAGCGCGGAAAGGTACTGCCCGAAGTGCGCGCCCGGACAAAAATCGTCGTACCAGCCGCCCATGTCCTCGCCTGGGGCGGGCAGGCCGGCACGCTGCCGGTAAATCTTCAACAGCCGGTCTTCGCTCAGGTTCAGAAAGAAGGAGTGGTTCTCGTCGAACTGCCGCCGCAACGGACCGCTCAGCAGTTCGACGGAGCCCCAGGGAAACGCGGCCAGCTCCGGACGAGGCGCGGCCGCCGCCGCTGCCATCGCCGAAAATGCTCCCTGCAGGAATGTCCGGCGAGAATGGCCGGGCATCTCAATGCTCGCCGTACTTCAACTCGCCGGCCTCGATGGCCACCGGAAGCCGGTTCTGCGGCGGCGGCAGCGGACAGGTGGCGTAGGGCGTGAAGGCGCACGGCGGGTTGTACGCCTGGTTGAAGTCCACCACCACCGCGCCATCCTTCGGCATCTCCGTGTTCAGGAAACGGCCCGCGCCGTAGGTGGTTTTCCCCGCCGTCTGATCGCGGAAAATCAGGAACAGCGAGTTATCTTCCAGCACCGCGTCCAGCCTCGCTTCCACGCCGTTCAACGTGAACACCAGATAGCCGGGGCTGGGCGTGGGTTCGGTCTGGCCCAGAATGTTCGCGATGGGGATGTTCTTCGGCTCGGCATACGCGACGAACCGCGCGGTGACGCGATACTCCGGACGCACCGGATACCAGTGCAGCCCGGTGAAGTGGCGCCGGTATTCGCTGTTGCGGTCCTTCAGGCGAATGCCGTATTTGTCGCCGCGGTGGATGACGAACATGGTCAGCGCGTTGATGGCGACCACGTCGGGACCGTCCTTGTCCGTATCGGACTTCAGCTCGGCGGTTTGCGCGGGCTTCCCGTTCACCGATACATCGGCGCCCCCGGCGGCCGCGAAGCTGGTCTTGCCATCGTGAAAGTGGAAGACCCCGACATGCGCGGGAACCGAACCCGGCGGCAGCGCGATGTCCAGGCCCGGTCCGGCGCCCACGGCGTTGTCGCCGTCGTTCAGCCAGAACAGCCCGGCCACACTAAGCCAGCCGTCATCGGCCTTCAGCCGCGCTTCCCGCTGCGCGCGCCACTCCTCAATTTGTTGAACGTACGGCTGCTGCACGTTCGCTGTATCCGAGACGCCCAATAAACCCGCCATCAAAAGGAGAAAAATCGCCGGCGAGATCATCCCGCCATCCAGTGTCGCACAGCATGGTTGATACTGAAAAGGAATGCTCGTCCGCTTCGTCCGCGTGGCCGTGCTGGTGGCCGCGCTCACTTTCGCGGCCCGTCTGCGGGCGCAGGCCGGCTGCGACGGTACCCCGGCCTATTCGCCCTGCCAACTGCGCTTCGATCTCCCGGCCGGCAGCGGGGACCCTTACACCTCGCCGCTGATCCAGATCGAATTCCGCTCGCCCCACTTCAAGACCTTCCTGATGCCCGGCTACTTCGACGGCCGGCAAATGGTGGTCCGTTTCGCGCCCACCGAAAGCGGCCAGTGGGTCTACAAGATCACCAGCGGCATCGCCGGCCTCGACGAGAAGGAAGACAGCTTCACCGCCGCCGCGTCGGACTCGCCCGGTTTCGTGGTCCCGGCCAACGTGCACCACTGGGCCACCGAAAACAAACAGCCGCATCTCTGGTTTGGCGACGTCGCGGACCGCCTCGCTTTCCTCCCCGCCGAGGATTTCGAGGCGAAGCTGCGAACCACCGTGCAGAACAAGTTCACCCACCTGCGCCTCTCCATTCTCGGCGACGCCGCCGACGCGCGTCGCGTGTTCCCGAACGGCCGCCCACAGGAAGCCTACTTTGCCGAACTGGACCGCCGCGTGCGCGAGGTGAACAAGCGCGGCATCGTCGCCGACCTGGTGCTGGCGGCCAACCCGGACGTCATCACCGCGCTGTTTCCCGACTGGCAGTCGCGGCAGCGCCTGGTCCGCTTTCTCGTCGCCCGCTACGCCCCCATGAACATCACCTGGGAGGGTCTGGGCGAGTTCGAGGACTACGCCCACTCCCGCGCGCTGCTCAAAGAGATCGGTCTGGAATTGAAAAAGACCGACCCCTACCTGCACCCCCGCTCCACCAGCGCGCGCATGACCTCCACGCCGCTGCTGGGCGACGGCTGGATGAACTTCGTCATCAGCCGATGCACCGAGCCGGGCGACGATGAGATGGGTTCGGTGGAGCACCAGCTTTATCCTGTCCCCTTTGTGGGCGTCACCACGGCCGCGCGGCTGTGGGACAGCGTGATGGACGGCCAGTACGTGACCTTCGAAGGCACCAATGAGTTCGAGGCGAAAAACTGGTTCACCTTCATCACCGACACGCGCCACTGGGAACTGGAGCCGTCGTTCAACGTGGATGGCGGGCGCGCGGTGGCGCTCGAAGGCGTCGAGTACATTGTGTACGTCGAAAAGCCCGGGCCGCCCGTGGAAGTGGACGTCGAAAACCACAACTACGACGTCGCCTGGTTCAATCCGCTCACCGGCCAGGAAATCGGCGAAAAGAAATACCATGGCCAGCACTACACCTCCACGCCGCCGGACACCCTGCATCCGTGGGTGCTGCACATCTCGCGCGAAGGGCGCAAGGAGAGCATGCTGCACTCGTGGTACTTCGAATCCCGGCCGCTGCTGATGCAGGAGGTGGAGCAGACGCTGGAGAAGATTCCCTACCAGATTGCCGCGCCGGCCGGTGACAACCTTCCCCCCGCCGTGCCGGTTCCCTATGAAATCAAAATCCGGCGGGCCACCCGCGCGACGCGGATCATGATGTACTTCTGGACGGGTGAAATCGCCGGTGGCCCGGAGGGGTTCCGCGTGCTGGGCGCCGGGTCGCATGGAACATTTCAGGTGCCGCCCGTGCTGGCCCACAGCAACAACACCGGCGTGCTGACGGTCCGCGTCACGGCCATCAACGCCAATGGCAAGGCCTACCTGCTGGACAAGGTCTACCAGCTCAGCCAGTGATGGACACGCGGCGCAGCCGCGCGTGAGAAACTGAAATCAATGCGCTCCGGGGCGATGTGCGTGGCGATCCTGGCATTGTTGTGCGCAACCCGTCTGCCCGCGCAGCGTGCCGGCCGCATGGGCGCCGCACCGGCGAACGTGATCGGGCCGCCGGTCAAAGGCGTCACCCTCTCGTTCCACGGAACGGTGAAAGAGGTGAAGAAAAAGCTCATCCTCCTCCAGACCGACGACAACCGGCTCATGACCTTCCGGCGCACCTCGAAAACAAAGTTCGTCGATGGCGATCACAACATCAAGGGCAACGAAGTCGATCTCGATTCCACCGCCACCGTCGACGTGGTGGAGGACATCGACCTGAAATTCCTCGCCCTGACCGTGACGCTGGATGCCAGCCAGAAGAAGCCGCGCGGCCTGATCACGCGCTAAGAGCGGCCGTGAT
>Ga0181520_10013877_pt1 | contig 10073 bp, 13 predicted proteins | sample PEATcosm2014_Bin_29_FD_132451 | JGI IMG/M metagenome (GOLD analysis project Ga0181520, IMG submission 132451) | Peatland microbial communities from MTU Mesocosm Facility, Houghton, MI, USA - PEATcosm2014_Bin02_30_metaG | ecosystem: Environmental > Terrestrial > Soil > Wetlands > Peat | place... | reverse complement strand
GGTCATAACCAAAGACCATGAATCCGAGTGGATCTCCGCCGGCTGGGACGAAGTCGAATACCGCATCGCCACTAATCCCGGAGAGCCGCTCAAACCCCTCACTGAAATCGCCTCCGGGGGCGAACTCTCGCGCGTTCTTCTCGCCCTCAAAGTCGCCGTCGAAGAGTCGTCGTCGAAAACCAGAAGAAAGACTACGCCGCGCACCCTGGTCTTCGACGAAATCGACATTGGCATCGGAGGCCGCGCCGCCGAAGCCGTCGGCCAAAAACTCAAAGCCCTCTCGCGCGCCCAGCAAGTCCTCTGCGTCACCCACCTTCCGCAAATCGCCGCCTTTGCTGACCACCACTTCCTCATAGAAAAACAGGAAAAGCAACGCCGCACCCAAACTTCCATCCGCCTCCTCACCCCTCCGCAACGAGCCGAAGAAATAGCAAGAATGATCAGCGGCGCCACAGTAACCGAAACCTCACTACGCCACGCCGAACAAATGTTGAAGACGAGTGCGGCGGGCTAGCGGCTCTTCGAAAACTGGATCCGCGCCGAGCGGGAAAGGAAGAGAGCGGCGAACAGGCTACATATCGCAGCAATCCACGCGATTGCACTTGACGCATTGATGGTGATCGCTGCCATCGCCATCAATGCGTATTACGCAATGCGGTCTATATCTCCCACCGCCGACCCCTTAGCCAGCTGGAAGGTGTTCATCCTGCTTTTTGTTCTCGGCGCGGCCTTGCTGTTCATCGGGATCGCAGTTTTTGTGTGTCCACCTCCCCGCTGGCCGCCCGCAACGGTAACTCGATAACCGCACCGCAGCTGCCGAAACCAGGCCAAGTCAATCGCGCCCCGAATCCTTCCATAGCCTTTCCCAGTTCCACATCCTTGACGTCATCTGGTTCGACAGCGGGGATCCGAGCTGGTGCGCGAGCATACAGACCTGTCCGCGATGGTGGGCTTCGTGCGCGAGCATGTAGCAGAGCATCTCCGGACCCGCTGGCCAGGGGCTGGCCCAGCCGTCTCTGCGGAATTCTTTGATGCGTCCGTCGCCGTCGAGCGCTTCCGCGAGCATCTCGGCACAGCGTGCGGCGCTCTCGGCCAGCCCGGCTCGAGCCTGGCGTGTCGTGCAATGGGCGCGGTTGAGCTGAATCGGAACCTTCAAGTGGGGTGCCGTGAGCCGGATCCACTTGCACCGAATATTGTGCATGTGCGTGAAGATCGCCGCGATGGTACGGACGGAACTCCCTCTGCTCCCAGGCGGTTTGACGACCCAAACAGAAGGGTCGAGATTTTCGATCAGAATCTGGTTCAGCCGATCATTAGCCTCAAAAATCCGAACTGCGGTCCCGCAGAGTTGCGAGTGGCCCTTGTCGAGTTCGATGTGAACCTTGCGTTGACGCGTGGTCACGGCTCCAGCTCCCTGACCCATGGTACTTCCGGGGCGTCGGGAAACCGGAAGGAGAATCAGGCACCGGGGTGGTGGTTCTCGGGGTGTTGCTCGACCCAGGCCTCAAACGGGGACACAGCTACCAGGTCGCAGGCGTTGTAGATTTTCTCGACAACGGGAAAGCCAGGAAACTGGACGAGGTAGACCTCCCGCAGAGGCAACTTGAGGAAGATTTTGCCGATGGCTCCGCTGTGGGTGACGCGGACGTGCTGGCCTGGCCCAAAGATCATGATTGGGGAAATGTAGGCCCGGCTGCAAACAGGTCGGAATCCCCGACTGGTGGGAGCAGCTTGGCTGGTTGGGGCACAGGGGTGGGTTACTGCGGGCAGGTGTCTGGACGGGAAACGGCAATAATCAATATTATTGATTTACGTATTGACATTCTAAATTTATCAGATAACAATAATCATGTTTGACAATTCTTTGGCCATGACACCGAGCGCGAACAACAGGACGGTTTCCGAGTGGCAGGAGCTGAGCCGGCTCACGCAGGGTCAGCCTGTCGTCGTGGAGCGGGTGCGCCTGTCGGGCAAGGACGTAGCCATTGAGGGCGCTTTCGAGCTGCCCCAGCTGGCGCGCCTGAGTTCCGAGGATCAGGTCTTCGTCATCGCCTTCCTGCGCAGCCACGGTTCGATCAAGGAGATGGAGCAGGTCTTCGGAGTGAGCTATCCAACGATCAAAGCGCGGCTGAATCGGAGCGCGGGGAGCCTGGAGTTTGTTGAGATGAATCCGGCGCCGCCTCGGGGCGAGGTTCTGGAGCGGCTGAAGCGTGGACAGATTACGGCGACCGAGGCGATTGCCGAGTTGGAGAGAAGCAAGTGATCCGACAACAGCGATCAGTGATCCGAGGAGGGGCGGAATGATTCCCTGGGGAGCGTCTATTCGAGTGCAGTGGTGGGATTGCGGGCGGGGCGGCCGGTCGCAGGGCCCTCACAGGTTCTTGATCTGGCTGCCGCTTTTCCTGGTCTGGCTGGTCCTGGCGCCTGTGGTCCTGGTCCTGTTTCCCTTGGTGGCAGTGGTTTCCCTGTTCTTTGGGATCAGCGGCGTGGAACTGTATGCGACAGCGTGGCAAATGCTCAGCTCGCTGCGGCGAACGCTGGTCGAGGTGGAGAGCCCGGATGTCTTGGTTCGGGTGAAGGTGTGGTAAGGGACAGGTTAAAAGGTACAGGCTACCGGTTTCAGAGGGCGTGATGTAGTCGGCGGGGATTGCAGCAGAGAGTCTTGAGAAAGGGTGGTAATCAAATGGGCGACGATCGGAGACAGGTTCTGGAGATGTTAGCTGCGGGGAAGATCAACGCGGAAGAGGCGGAGCGCTTGCTGGCAGCGCTGGAGGGCGGATCGGCAACCGCCGCGCCGGCCAGCGGAGCCGCGACAAAGGCGAAGTATATTCGTGTGACGGTCGATACCGATCAGAACTCCGGCAAGACGCCAACCAAGGTGAATATTCGCGTGCCCATGCAGTTGCTGCGATCGGGAGTGAAGCTGGCGGGGCTGATCCCGATGCAGGCGCGCGAGCATGTGGACCAGGCGATGCGGCAGCATGGGATGGCATTCGACCTGACTCAGATCAAGCCGGAGAATCTCGAGGAGCTGGTTGAGCAACTCAAGGATGTAACCATCGATGTCGACGACCATCGCACCAAGGTGCGGGTCTTCGCGGAGTAAGTGCAGATCCGCGCTATACGTAATGACGAAGGGAGGTCCGGTTCGCCCGGGCCTCCCTTTTTTGGTTCAGAGTGGTTTTGGTGGAATTTAATGCTGGGCCCAGATTTCGGGAGCGGAGGTGGCCCAGCTGGGGTCGACGTAGCTCTCCTTCGCGTTCACTACGAAGAGGTTCTTCTGGCTCGACTCGATGCAGTGGGCCGCGAGATCCGCGACGTTCCGAACACCGAGCTCGCCAAGACCGGCGAAGAAGGCATTGCCGGCGTCCATGCCCTTATCGGCTTCAACAAGCGAGCGCATGGGGGTGATCACGACCCATTCGCCGCCGTTGTTTTCGCCATAAATGCTCTCGTAAACCGCCCAGTGAGCATCGGCCACATTCTTATAGCCGTCGACATAAATCTTGACGAGGTCCTGCCACTCCTTTTCGTGACCTACCTTGATGGTGAACAGATTGAATTCCCAGTAGCGCTGGTGAGCAACGTCGACGCTGGCATGCTCGCTCATCTCGGGGTGGTAGACGAAGGTAGTGCTGTCATAGCGCGTGAGTAACTCGCCATCAGCCAGGGATGCGGCATCGATGGCCGCGGCGAACTTGCCATTCGCGGCTGTCGCTTCCTGGTCCTTACCGTAGGCTTCGAAGGAGTCGTAGGCAAACATGTAGAGCGCCCGGGTCGGCCCCGACATGGAGTCCATCGCGACGTAGTGCGTTGGCCATTTGGCCTCGGTAGCGGCCTTGATGAAATTACCTTCCGATTTGACGTGGATGGCCCCGGCCTTGCCAGGCTTGAGGTACTCACGCTGAATAACGAGGACCTTGGGCGGAGGCGGAAGCGTGGAGTCCTGAGCCGCCGCGACCACGGCGGAGGCGGCTAATAGGCTGGAGATTGTGAATTCAACGATGGTGCGGAATTTCATGTGGGTTGCCCTCCTGGGCTTGAAACTTCTCCGCGAGCTTACGGACTGCGAAAGAGCACGCCGGGCGCGAGTCGCGGTGCGCTGCTGCTGCGGAGATGGTGGTGAGTACGAGCGGAGCGGGACGCGATGAACCCGGCGCTGCTTGCCTTGTTGTGTGGGGGAACCTGAACCTGGAGAACCTGGGCCTGTGCTCCGGAGGAGCGTACGGATGGAGGGATTAGCTCCTGGGCGGGGCGCATCCATCTTTGGCTTCTGAGAAAGAATTGTCAAGACGGCTGTGGCGCTTTTTGACGCTTGCCACCTGATGGGCTGTGCCAGATAAAAGGGCCCGGGGCATTCCGGAATATTTCGCGGCTGGTCCCTCGTTTCATGAACCCGGTCACATGAACTTGACGCCGCTTTCCCCGATCACCGTGAACACGTCGAGCAGATGGGTAAGCCCGAGAAGATTCCGAATCTGCTTGCTCAGGTGAGTGAGTTCGAGGCTGCACCCGGCGCTTTTGGCTGCGACGTAAAGGCGAACCAGTGCGCCGAGGCCCATGCTGTCCGTGTGCTGCAGGTCAGAAAGATCGAGGACGATGCGCTGGTTGTTCGGGATGAGGGGCCGAACGCCGGTGAGAAGAACGTCCGTGACCCCGGCAACCAGCTTGCCGTGACAATGCACGATGGCGACCTTGCCCGCACAGTGTTCCACATCGAGAGAGAGGACGGGCGTCCCTGCGGCATTGGACATGCGGAATCTCCTGTTTGAGGCCGGTCGAGCAGTTGTCAGGAAGTCGAGCGATTATCGCATATCGGCGCTCAGAGACCCGCCTCAATTCCGAACATCCGCCATCGCCATCGCAACCTCGCCTTGCTGCTCGGCAGTCAGCGGCAAAAGCGGTATCCGTGGCACCCCGCCATAGTAGCCATTCAGGTCACAGGCGTACTTGATACCGGGCATGCCGAATTTGCCGGTGACCACGCGGGAGGCCTGGACGATTCGTTCCTGCTTCTCGCGGGCGACGGCGAGATCGTGGTCCTGCCAGGCGGTGTAAACCTCCTGGCAGGCCTGAGGCGCGGGCGCGCCAAAGGCGAGGATCGCTCCCGAGACACCGCCTTCCAGCGCGGGCAGAAACGACTCGGCCGAGCCGGACAGGACCTGGAAGCCGACTTCCTTTTTACGCATGGTCCTGACGACCGGCGGCGGGGCGATGGCCGGGCCGACCCCGCCGCTGAGCATTTCCGCCGAGACGAAGTTCGATGCTGTCTCAGCGAGCATCATGCGATTGGTGTAGGCGGTGAAGACGCGCGTAACGAAGACGCTGCGTTTCGGAGCTGAGCGGGTGGCGGCGATGAGCTCGGCCAGACGTTCGAGCGAGCCGGAAGAATCCTTGATAGCGATGATATTGGGGTGCTGCGCCAACTCGGCGACGGCTTGAACCGGCAGCTCGCAGTGCGTGAATTTGGGGATGCTATAGAGCACGACGGGCAATGGGGAACGGTCGGCAAGGGCCCGATAGTAAGTGAGCAAGCTGGAGGCGCCAGTCGTCAGTCCGTAATAAGGCGCGTAATAATGCGGAGTTCGGACCAGGACTGCGTCGTATTGCTGCTCGGTGGCATATTCGGCGAGGCGCAGGGTTTCAACCAGGCTTTCCCGCCCAATCCCGGCGAGCATGACCTTGTCGGGCGCGGCGGCATTAGCGGCGTGGCGCAAAACCTCGCGAGACTCCTCATCGCCCAGCATGACCGCTTCGCCGGTAGAACCGAGGACGACCAGGCCGGCCGCGGGCGTGCGGGAGTACCGCTCGACATTGTGCTCAAGTTTGCGCAGGTAAAGGCGCCCGTCGGGGTAGAACGGAGTCGTGATGGCTGGAAACACCCCTTCAAGAAGCATGATTCGATTCTAGGGCCTGCAACGGCCCCGGCGAGTAACCGCACGAGAGGTAACCGGAAAGATGCAGGAAAAACTCCTGCGCCGCTGCTCAGGCGGGTTAGTCTGAGGGAGATGCGTTTCGGAGTTTCGGACATGAACGCGCGGCCAGTCGAAACCCTCGGACCAAACGAGACTCGGGTTCTCTACCAGGCGACGTGGTTTTTCCTCAACCTGGGGCTGAGTCTCTTGGTCTGGGGGCTCTCGCTCCTGGCGATCACGCTTTCCCATCCGCAATATGTGCCGCCTCTGGTGACCCTCGTCGTCTCCTTCGCCGTGCCCCTCGTCGCGGGTTTTTTGGTCGTGAAAATTCACCCCAGCGAGAGCGCCACTCTGCCCTGGATGATGGGGCTGATCTGGTGGATGGTGTGGGGCCTGCACGTGCTCGACATGCCCACCGGACCGATGGCCTGCTACCACTGCGGACCGACCGACAAGCTGTGGCTGACCTTTCTCAGCCTGAACGCGGACAGCGGCCTGCTGGATGGGCAGGGAAGGTTTATTGCCACCTGGCCCGCGGCGGCCACTATCGGCTATTCGCTGGGGGCGAAGCTGGGACTGCGGAACGCCGATATTCCTTTCGAGAGCAATTAAGCTGCCGAGGCGGTCGCCCCCGGCCGCGCAGGTTCCTGGGGGCGTCGAGACCAGAGCCGGCATCTGCGGTACTACCGCACCCTGGCAGCCTACTTATAGAATTGAATCGCGCAGATAGCTAATAGAGCTGGGCGAAGTTTAATGAAACCGACCAGTTCACGCAGGATGAGGCCGTCTTTCCGGCAGGGTCAGATCATAACTTTCGTAACCTGCAAATGTAGAATTAGACTGATCTAAAGCACCGCCCGCGTCGATAGAACAAGCCAGCCAGCCCTGAATCGACCCGGCGGACTTAGCGGGAGCGAAACCGCGGCAGGTGAGAACTTAGAACTCTGCATAAGCGGAATGCAGTAATGGTAGACGGTGAAATACCTCAGACATCTTCGAAGGGACATAGCAGCGCGGGCCGTCATCCGAGTGTCCGAGGGTTCTCGAACGATCTTCCTCTCAGCGCTGCTCCTGGCGCTCGTTTGCACAGGTTCGCTCGCAGAAGCAACGCCGGCTAAGCGGCTCGTGCGTGCAGAGGAGGCATCTGCCCCGTGGCCGACGCTGACAACGGCGCGCCAGGTTCACTCGTTGGTTAGCAGCGACGCGGCGCGCGCTTATCCGGTGCACCTGCGGGGGATCGTCACTTACTTCGATCCCAGCACCGGCGACGGGAGCGGCGCATTGTTCGTCTGCGATGCGACAGGTTGTATCTTCGTAAGGGTCGCTGGAAAGTTGAGCGCCTCCCTGCCGGTCGGCACGCTGATCGATCTGCGCGGCGTGAGTAATCGCGGTGAGTTTGCCCCGATAGTCGCGCAGCCGCAAATCCGGGAAATCCGATACTCCGGTCTGCCGGCCTCCCCGCACCGGCCCAGCCTCGCCCGCCTGAAGTCCGGCCAGGAAGATGGCCAATGGGTCGAAGTCGAGGGCGTAATCCATTCAATAGTCGAACAGGAAACCCATGTCGACCTGCAGCTTGCCATGGTGGATGGGCCGACCACCGTCCATATTGTCAGACAGCCGGGCACGGACTATTCCGGGCTGGTCGATGCGGCGGTCCGAATCCGGGGCAATCCCGGACCACTTTTCGATGTCAACCGCCGGCAGATGATTGGCGTCAATCTCCATTGTCCCGGCTTCGCAGCGATTCGGGTCCTGGTGCCGGCCCCGGCCCATCCGTTCTCTTTGCCCACTCTCCCTATCAATACGCTGCTGCAATGGGACGTGGCGCCTCTGCTGGCTCACCGGGTGCATGTGGCCGGACGCGGTACCCTCCAGTGGCCGGGCTCGTCGGTTTGCCTCACCGATGCCACGGGCGGAATCTGTGCCCAAACCGGCCAGAGGTCCCCCCTGATGAACGGCGAGCTCATCGACATCGTGGGCTTCGTCAGCGTGGAAAGCGGTGCGCCGGTGCTTACCGATGCGCTCTTCCGGTCGGCTGGCGCCTCCTCCGCTCAGCCAGTTCCCCCCGCAGCCATGAACGCCGAACAGCTCCTGCGCGGGGACCACGAATCGCAGCTGGTGCAGACTGAAGGACAGCTGATCTCTCGCGACCTGGCTTCTTCCGACACGGTGCTTCTGCTTTCGTCAGGCAAATATATCTTCAAGTCGATTCTCCCCCGAAATCTGGCCGGCCCCGAGACCCAGCGCTTGGAAAACGGCAGCATTCTGCACATTACGGGAATCTGTTCGGTGCAGCTGGACGAGCAGAGAAGCACCCTGGGCCTGGGTACGGCTGTGCCGACGACCTTCCGGATTCTAATGCGGGCGCCAGGGGACGTGACCGTCGTGAGAAAGGCATCCTGGTGGACACCTGTGCATGCCGTATTGTTACTGGCATTCGCGCTGTGCATCACCCTGGCGGTACTGGCCTGGGTGGTCAAGCTGAGAAAACGGATTCGTGAAAGCGAGGAGCGCTTTCGCCACCTGGCCAACCATGACTCGCTCACCGGGCTGGCCTCCCGGCTGGTGCTGGCCGACACCCTCGCGGCGGCCTTGGCAACCGCTCAACGCCATCACAGCGCTGTGGCTTTGCTGATGCTGGATCTGGACGAATTCAAGGAGATTAACGATACCCTCGGACATCAGGCCGGCGATGAGGTTCTCCGCGTGAGCGCGCGGCGGATCCAGCTGGCTGTGCGCAGCAGCGACACCGTCGTGCGCGTGGGCGGAGACGAGTTCGTTGTGCTTCTGCCCGGACTCCGCGACCTGCGAATGGCGGAGAGGATTGCGGCGAGCATTGTGGAGACGTTGTCGACACCGATTCAGATCGGCGGCCTCCGGGTCGCTGTCTCCGCCTCGGTCGGGATCAGCACGGTCTCCGGGGGCGATCTGGATGCGGACGTGCTGCTGAGACAAGCAGATGTGGCGCTCTATCGCGCCAAAGAACGGGGCAAGGGCAGCTACCAGATTTTCACAACGGAAAGCGATCCCATCGAGCCCCAAAACGCCGAATCCGCGGCTGAGTATGCGCATGCGCAACACGACTATTCTGCAGGAACCGCTCCAGGCCGCTGATCTTCGCCAGGCCATGCCGCTTTCCAATCTGGATCCCGCGGAGGAACTCGTCGCCGGGAAGGCGCGGAAGGCGCGGAAGGCGCGGGAAGGATCGATTCAAAAAAAGGCTCGCGGGGTGAACCGCGAGCCGTGAGGTAGATCCACACTTGGGAGCGATCGGGCCGAAACCGCTGCCGCACCTCCCGGTTTCCAGGCCAGAAGCGCCTACGCCGAACGGCGTTCGCGCTGCTGATCCTTGAAGTTGTCGATTTTATTGTTGGCGTTGTTTTTCGCGTCTTCGACCTTGTGCGAGAGATTCTCGCGCGTCTCATTTGCTTTGTGCTGGCGATCGGCTTCGTGGGTCTTGCCGGCTTCGTGGGCCGCGTCTTTCACATTACCCCATGTTTCCTGTACCGCGCCTTTGGCCTGGTCGACAACGCCCTGATTGGCGAGCCGATCGTTGCCGGTCATTTCACCGGCTCCCTGCTTCACTTTGCCGACAACCTGGTTAGCTTTGCCCTTCACCTGGTCCGAATTCATAATAGGTCCCCCTTATTGGTATTGGTGACGAACCTGCGTACTTTTGTTAAAACAGACTGCCGGTTCGCCGCGGTTCTCAGAGCACCGGCCTTCGCCCGCTGATCAGCTGAATGACGAGCACCACGAGCGCCAGCACAAGAAGAAGATGGATGTACCAGGCAACAACGTGGAATCCAATCAAGCCGACCAGCCAGGCGATCAGCAGGATAATGAACAATGTCCAAAGCATCCGGCGAATCTCCCTTCTGGTTCCTGCGTGAGTTATCCAACGCTATGGATAGAGGCGTCGGCGGCGATTGGGGTTGCCGTTGAGATACAAATGATACGGAGGATAATCCCATCGTGCGCATCGCCATCCAGGGAGAGCCAGGATCCTTCAGTCACGAAGCCGCTCTGAAGGCGCATCCGCAGGCAACCATTCTGCCGTGCGCGCTTTCGGCGGAGGTCTTCGCTGCGGTGTGCGAGGGCGCGGTGGATGCCGCGGTGATCCCGATCGAGAACTCCCTGGCTGGTTCGGTGCTGGAG
>Ga0181520_10013876_pt1 | contig 10073 bp, 10 predicted proteins | sample PEATcosm2014_Bin_29_FD_132451 | JGI IMG/M metagenome (GOLD analysis project Ga0181520, IMG submission 132451) | Peatland microbial communities from MTU Mesocosm Facility, Houghton, MI, USA - PEATcosm2014_Bin02_30_metaG | ecosystem: Environmental > Terrestrial > Soil > Wetlands > Peat | place... | reverse complement strand
GCGCGCGCCGACATCGGCGTCGATCTCGAGCGAGTCGAGCACGCCCACCCGCACCCAAACGTGCTCGTCCACGCGGTGATACTTCAGGTCGTTGGGACTGTTCTCGATCGCGCCCTTGTCGTTGCGATATTGGCTGAGCAGACTGTAGTCAATCGCGAATCGTCCAAAAAACCGCTGTTCGTCGAGCGTGAACGCATCGTCTAACGGATACTGCTCCGCCTGCGCCGCCCCCGCCGCCAGCATCGTGAGCAAGACAATCCCCGCCCAAAGTGTTCTCGAACGCATCGGCTCTCCAGTGTTTTCTTGTTTACGGACGTGCGACCGTAACATAATTTCATTTTATTTTGAACGGTAGTCGCGGCGCACAATTCTGCCCTTCCTGCCCATCCTAAGTTCTCTGTGTTCAGCCCTTCAGCAGCCGCGTAAACACGGCGATCGCGTCGTCGATGTCGTCGCGGTTGACGTCCAGATGCGTGACGGCGCGCAGCGCCATGTCGCCGAACGGCGTCAAGAGCACGCCGTACTCGGCGAGCAGAGCGCGCAATTCGGGCGCGGTGAAGCGGGCGTTTTCGGCGAGGCGGACGACGACGATGTTGGTGTCGACCTCGGCCGGCTTGAGGTCGATGCCCGGCAAATCCGCCACGCCTTCCGCGAAGCGGCGCGCGTTGGCGTGGTCCTCGGCGAGGCGCAGCACGTGGTGATCCAGCGCATAGAGCGCGGCCGCGGCGAGGATGCCCACCTGCCGCATGCCGCCGCCGAGCCGCTTGCGCGTTTGCCGCGCCTTGACGATCGTCGCCGCGTCGCCCGCCAGCAGCGAGCCGACCGGCGCGCCGAGCCCCTTCGACATGCACACGTTGACCGTGTCCGCGTATTGCGTCCACGCCGTCGCCGGAATGCCGCGCACCACGGCCGCGTTGAACAAACGGGCGCCGTCGAGGTGAATCCGCAGGCCCGCCTCGGCGGCCAACTCCGCCACCTGCTTCATCGTCTCGACGGGGAAGATGCGGCCGCCGGCGCGGTTGTGCGTGTTTTCCAGGCAGATCAGCCGCGTCTGCGGCGCGTGAATGTCCTTCGGCCGAATGCGCTTGCGGATCATCGGCGCGGTGAGCACGCCGTTATGGCCGTCGATGGTCGCCAGCGAAACGTGCGCGATGAACGCCGGCCCGCCGGATTCGTAGAAATACAAATGCGCGGTCGACTCGCAGATGATTTCGTCGCCCGGCGAGGTCTGAATCTGGATCGCGGTCTGGTTGCTCATCGTGCCGCTCGGGAAAAACAGCGCGGCTTCCTTGCCGAGCATCGCCGCGACTTTTTCCTCGAGTTTCTTGACGGTCGGGTCGTCGCCGAACACGTCGTCGCCGACTTCCGCCTCGGCGATCGCCTGGCGCATGGCCGGCCCCGGACGCGTGACGGTGTCGGAACGCAAATCGATTTTCCGGTTCATGACGATTCCTTGTGGCTGAGGTCGAACCCGTATTTCTTGGCCTTCGCGTAGACGGTCGAGACCGCGACGCCGAGGCGCGTTGCCGCGTCCTTCACGCTGGCGCATTCCGCGAGCGCGCGGCGAATTGCTTCGCGTTCGGCTTCGACGAGCGTGCCGGAAGCGGTAGCGGAACCGCCCCGGTTTGCGGCGGCGGGCCCGAGCGCGAAGTCGCCGGCGTCGAGCACTTCGCGGCCGCCGGCCAGCAGCATGGCGCGCGACAGCACGTTGGCCAACTCGCGCACGTTGCCCGGCCACGCCTGCGCGCGCAACGCGGCGAGCGCGCGGTGGGTCAGCCGCGGCGGACTGCGCCGCAGGCCCCTGGCTTCGCGCGCCAGCAAATGGTCGACGAGCAGCGGCAGGTCTTCCAGCCGTTCGCGCAACGACGGCAGTTGAATGGGAAACGCGTCGAGACGATAGAAGAGGTCTTCGCGAAAACGGCCCGCGGCGGTCTCGGCGGGCAGGTCGCGATTCGAGGCGGCGATGACGCGCGCGTCGATCGGCACGGCGCGGTTGCCGCCGACGCGCCGCACCTCGCGGTCTTCCAGCACACGCAGCAGATTCGGCTGCAGTTCGAGCGGCAGTTCGCCGATTTCGTCGAGGAAGATCGTGCCGCCGCCGGCCAGCTCGAACAGGCCCGCGCGGTCGGCGCCGGCGCCGGTGAACGCGCCCTTCACGTGGCCGAACAACTCGCCGGCGATCAGTTCGCGCGCCACCGAACCGCAATTGACGGCGATGAACGGGCCGTCGGCGCGGCGGCTGGCGGCATGAATGGCGCGCGCGGCCAATTCCTTGCCGCTGCCGGTCGGCCCCTGCAACCGCACGGTCGCCTCGGTCGGCGCAACGGCGCGGATCAAGCCGAACACGCGGCGCATCGCCGGGCTGCGGCCGACCATCCCGGCGAATTGTTCCTCGTCGGGCAGCGGCGCGCGCTCCTCGCAATTCTGCCGCGCCAGCAGCAGCGTCGTCTTGCCGAGGCGCAGCTTTGCGCCGGCCGGCCAAACGGCTTCCTGCACGCGGACCTCGTCGAGAAAGACGCCGTTCCGGCTGCCGAGGTCGACGACCGTCCAGCCGTCGCGCGTGCGTTGCAGGCGCACGTGGCGGCCCGAGACGAATTCATCGGTCAGCGTGGCGTCGCAGCCGGCGCTCGTGCCGATCACGAGCGATTCGCGATCGACGTCGATCTCGCGCGGGGCGTCGGGGCCGGCGACAATTTGCAGCGCGGCGGTCGTGGCGGTAACGGTTTGGCGCGCCGGGTCGTAACGCAGCCACTGCGTGCGCGACGCGGCGGCCGGCGGCAGCGCCGCGGTTGAGGCCACGAGCGAATATCTGCCGAGCGCCACGGGCTCGCCCGCGGGAATCGCCTCGCCGGCGCCGCCCGCGCGCGTCAGGAAGATTTCTTTGCGCGCCGGTTCGATTTTGACCGGCGTTTCGAGGCCGGGAAGCTGCACGTCGCAATCGTCCGCCGCGCCGAGCCGCAGGCCCGCGGCCGGCAACCGCAGCCGGAACAAGCAAACGTCGCGTTCGCTCACTTCCAAATGCCACACTGCCACAACTCCTGCCGCACGATGGAATGAAAGGCTGAGAGGCTGAGAGACTGAGAGGCTGGGAGGCTGAGGGGCGGCCGGGGCGGCCCTTGGGTCGGCCCCACGCCCTGGGGCCGGGGCAAACCCCGTCCCGGCGGTCGCCGAGCCTCGCCGCAATCCGGCGCTATCTCGCAGCCTTCCAGCCACGCCGCGAAGCGGCGCAGCCTCCCAGCCTCCCAGCCTTCGAGCCTCTACCGGGCGAAAACCAGCAGCCCGGCTTCCACGCAAACGGTCATCACCAGGAAGAGAATCCACAGGCCGGCGACGGACCATTCTTCGTGCGGCGTTGCGTTGTCGGTCATGGCTCGATGCATCCTTCGCAGTGGACGCGAATGGACTCGATGTCCTGATGCAATCGCAGGATCAACTCGCGCGCCGCCTCATGGTCGCAGTCGCCGGCGCCGAGCACCTGCGTGAGTTCCTCGAGGCTGCTTTCCACGCGGGCCAGCGCCGCCGCCTCATTGCGCGCCCGTTCGCGCAACGCCGCCTGCATCTTGTTGAAGATGGCTTCGATGCCGCGAAACTCGTCTTTGTCGCGCAGCACCAGGTCGCGCGTGTAGTTGCCGTCGAGCACCCAGCCGAGATGGCGGCCGATGGCGTAGACCGGCCCGACCACGCGGTGCGAGAACCGCACGCCGAACCAGATCGTCAAACAGATGAAGACAAACATCACGCCGAGCATCGCCACGATCGCGCCGCGCAAATTGGGCGTTTCCTGCCCCGAGGCATAGCCGCTGCCGAGCACCAAAATCAGCAACCCGGCAATGCCCAGCGACACGATGAAGACCGCCATCATCGCGACGTATTTCCCTTGAAACGCCTTGTCGATGAAATACCGCCGTCGCCGGTTCGCCGACTGCACCATGACATCCGTCGCCATTTGTCCTCTCCTTCCACCGCGCTGCAAGGGCGAAGCAGAGCCTCGCCCCTATGGTTGGACCCCGGGAACGTCGTCGGTCAGCAACGCCTTCCGGCGAACGAAGCGCGCAATCGCCGTCTTGTGGCCCTCGGTAAGATCGATGAATTCGATGCCCATGCCCGGGTTCAGGTTGGGTCCGCCGGGCCGATAGTGGTTGACCCAGATTACGCGGCCGACCGTGCGGACCACGCCGCCGCCGTCCGCGCCGAGATCGAACCGCAGCGTCAGCACCGAGCCGACCGGCAGCGGATCGCGCGTCGAAAGGAAAATGCCGCCGCGGCTGACGTTCGACGTGTACTCGAACAGGAAGCTGTCCTCCGACGTCAGCTCGTAATCGACGCGGGCCTTGAGCGCGACGCGGATGTCGCGCCGTTGATCCGGCGCTTTCGCCGGCGGTTTCCCCTGGGCGGTCGGTTTCTTGGTCATCGGAGTCTCCCTGCCGGATCGATTATCGGACCACGGCCGGCTTCAGTTCAATGGTCTTTTGCGAACGCGTCGCGTCGTCCATCGTCCACACGGAGACGTACGGGCCCGGCGCGGCCCAAAGGCCGACGCCGACCAGAGCGACGTCGCGTCCGAAAAATTCCATGTTCCACGTTTGATCGACCGCCGTGCGGCCTTCCGGATCGGTCAACCGCCACCGCACAATATGCCGGCCGACGGCGTTCCGCAAAGCCAGCGTGAAATACACCCGCGTGTTGACCGGGAAGGACGCCGCCTCGCCCGTCGCCTCCCGCTTCGGCGCCGAAAAGCCGGCGCCCGTTTGCGCGCGCAGGACGAAGCCCGGCGACGGCTCGAGCGGCGGCTCGTCTTGCAACGACATCGCCGCCGCCAGTTCCTTGGCGCCGGGACCGTCGGGGTCGAGAATCCACAAGGCGTGCAGGCATTCGCGCGCGCCGAGCGAATCGCCCAACTCGCGCAAACGGATCATGCCCAGCCGATGCCAGGCCTCGGGCAGCTTGGGGTTCGTCGCGACCGCCTGTTCGAGCTGGCTCGCAGCGGCCTCGGATTGCCGGCGCTGCACGTAGAAATCGGCCATGCGCAGATACTCGGAGACGTCGTCCTCGCCGCCGACCGCCTCGACGGGGAACGCCTCGCGCGGGATTTTTTCGATCCCGCCGGCCAAATTGCGGCCGGCTTCGGTGTAACGGCGCGACGCCTTGGGCAGATCCAGTTCGAGCAGCACGCGCCCGATCAGCAGCGGGGGCAACGGGCTTTCCGGCGTCAACGATTCGGCGAGAAAGAGCGCGGTCGACGCCTCGTCGAACGACCGCTCGCGCTCCCACAGCCGGGCTTGGGCAATTTGCGTCGAGGCGAACAACTCGCGCGCGTCGGCGTCGCTCGGGTTCAGTTCGTACGCGCGCCGCGCCGATTCGAGCGCGGGCAGCAAGAGGCCGCGGTTCATCTGCGCGCGGGCGAGCGTCTTGAGCACTTCCGGACGATTCGGCGCCAGGCTCAACGCCGCGGTCAATTCCTGCTGGGCGCTCTCGTTGTTGTCGCGCCACAGGTAATATTCGGCGAGGATCAGGTGCGGCTCCCAGCGATTGGGGTAATCGCGGATCGCCGCGCGCGCGGCTTGCGCCGATTCGACGTTGCGGTTGGCTTTGCGCAGCGCCTCGGCCTGGTAAATCAGCGCCTCGGGCCGCAACGGAAAATTGACGACGCCGGCGTCGGCCGCCTGGCCGAACATCGCGGCCGCCTGCGCCCAGTCGCCGGCGCGATAGCGTTCGAGCCCTTGCTCGTAGAGTTGCTTCGCGACCGTGTGCACGGGACCTTGATACTCGCGGGCGTTTCGCAGCGCTTCCTCGAACGGGTCGATCGTCGTCGCCACCGGGCGCTTCTCCGTGCACGCCGCCGCGACCACGGACACGCATAACAACGTCACCCAGACAAACCGTGCCGGTTTGGCCCCCGACGCCCGCAAACCCATGAAACGTTCGCCCCCAAGAACAGAAAATAGCCGAAAAATTCAACTACTTACGAAGAATCCGGCGCATACGCTACCACCCGATTCGCTCGATTGTCAATAACAATGAACAAGGATCAATGTGCAGTGAACAGTGAACAGTGAACAGTGAGCAACGCGCAATGAACGATGAGCGGCGCGCCGAGTCGGCTGACTGCCGGCTTCTGTATTCTGTCTCCTGTATTCTGTCTCCTGTATTCTATCTCCTGTATTCTGCCTCCCGCATTCCTCCCTCGATCCACTTTTTTTAGAGTTTCCGCCGTCCCCTGTTGACTTCTTAACCAGATGTGATTAGTTTTTCGCCGCTTATAGTGAGTTCCGACTCGAATTTATTTGTTCTTGGGGAGCGTTTAAGACAGGTGTCGTAATCACGCCGCCCTGTGGGCGGCTTCGGCAAACTATTCAATTTATTCGTTGCGAGGAGGAGAGAAATGAAGATCAGACCCCTTCATGATCGTGTGATCCTGAAACGGCTCGAAGAGGAAGCTACGTCCAAGGGCGGCATCATCATCCCGGATTCCGCCAAGGAGAAACCGGCCGAAGGCGAAGTGATCGCGGTCGGCACGGGCAAAGTGCTGGAGAACGGCAACAAGGTCGAGATGAACGTGAAAAAGGGCGACAAAGTGCTGTTCAGCAAGTACGCGGGCACCGAAGTGAAGATCGATGGCGAAGAGTTCCTGATTTTGCGCGAGGATGACATCCTCGGCGTCGTCGAGAAGTAAAAACGACTCTGCGGAGTCCTACGAAATAAGCAGGAGAACGAATCATGGCCAAGGATATTTTTTACGGTCTCGAGGCCCGCGGCAAGATCCTCGTGGGCGTCAATAAACTCGCGGACGCGGTCAAGGCGACGCTCGGCCCGAAGGGCCGCAACGCGGTGCTCGAAAAGAGCTTCGGCGCGCCGACCGTGACCAAAGACGGCGTCACCGTCGCCAAAGAAATCGACCTCGAAGACAAGTTCGAGAACATGGGCGCGCAGATGGTGCGCGAAGTCGCGTCGAAGACTTCCGACATCGCCGGCGACGGCACCACCACCGCGACGATTCTGGCGCAAGCCATCTATCGCGAAGGCGTGAAGATCATCACCTCGGGCGCGAACCCGTGGGATCTCAAGCGCGGCATCGACAAGGCCGTCGATGTGGTCGTCGAAGAGCTGAAGTCGATGGCGAAGTCGACCAAGGACCGCAAAGAAATCGCCCAGGTCGGCACGATCAGCGCGAACGGCGATCCGACCATCGGCAACATCATCGCCGAAGCGATGGACAAGGTCGGCAAAGAGGGCGTCATCACCATCGAAGAAGCGAAGGGCATGGAGACGACGCTGGAAGTGGTCGAAGGCATGCAGTTCGACCGCGGCTACCTCAGCCCGTATTTCGTCACCGACCCGGAGCGCATGGAAACGGTCTTCGAGAGCCCGTACATTCTGCTCCACGAGAAGAAAATCGCCAACATGAAAGACCTGCTGCCGCTGCTCGAACAGATCGTGAAGCTCGGCCGGCCGCTGGTCATCGTCGCCGAAGACGTCGAAGGCGAAGCCCTGGCGACGTTGGTCGTCAACAAGCTGCGCGGCACGCTGAACGTCGCCGCGGTGAAGGCGCCGGGCTTCGGCGACCGCCGCAAGGCGATGATGCAGGACATCTCGATTCTGACCGGCGGCAAGATGATCGCCGAAGAACTCGGCATCAAGCTGGAAGGCGTCACGATGCACGACCTGGGCACCGCGAAGCGCGTCGTGATCGACAAGGACAACACGACGATCATCGACGGCGCCGGCAAGCCGGCCGACATCGAAGGCCGCGTGAAGCAGATCCGTGCGCAGATCGAAGAGACCACCAGCGACTACGACCGCGAGAAGCTGCAGGAACGCCTGGCGAAGCTGGTCGGCGGCGTCGCGGTGATCAAAGTCGGCGCGGCGACGGAAGTCGAAATGAAAGAGAAGAAGGCCCGCGTCGAAGACGCGCTCCACGCGACCCGCGCGGCCGTGGAAGAGGGCATCGTTCCGGGCGGCGGCGTCGCGTTGCTGCGTTGCCTGCCGGCCTTGGACAAGTTGAAGCTGGACGGCGATCAGCAGTTGGGCGCGAACATCGTGAAGCGCGCGATGGAAGAGCCGATCCGCCAGATCGTCGTCAACACCGGCGTCGAAGGCGCGGTGGTCGTCGACAAGGTGCGGGCGCATAAGGGCGGTTACGGCTTCGACGCCGCGGCCGAGGAATTCTGCGACCTGCTGGAAGCCGGCATCATCGACCCGACGAAGGTCACGCGTTGCGCGTTGCAGAACGCGGCGTCGGTCTCCGGCGTGCTGTTGACCACCGAAGTGATGGTCGCCGACAAGCCGAAGGACGACAAGATGCCGCGGATGCCGGGCGGCGGCGGCATGGGCGGCATGGGCGACATGATGTAAGTCGCGCGGCGACGAAATGGCATGAACGACCCGGCCCCGGCGTACTTGCTGGGGCCTTTTTTTGACAACGCGCGCCCGCGGGCGCCATTGCACAGGAGTAGGCGATGAAAGGCCAACCGAAGGTCATCGAGGCGTTGAACGGTCTGCTGGCGGACGAACTGACCGCGATCAACCAGTATATGGTCCATTCGGAAATGTGCGACAACTGGGGCTACGCGCGCCTGCACGAGTTCAACGAGAAGCGGGCGATCGACGAAATGAAACACGCCGAAAAGCTGATCGGCCGCATCTTGTTTCTCGAAGGGATTCCGGTCGTCAGCAAGCTGAACGCGATCCACATCGGCGCGGAGGTTCCCAAGCAACTCGACAGTGACCGCGCCGCCGAAGACACCGCAATCAAGGGCTACAACGCGGCGATCAAGGTGTGCGTGGAACTGGGCGACAACGGCACCCGCGAGCTGCTCGACGACATTCTCGAAGACGAAGAGCGGCACATCGACGACCTCGAAGCGCACCTCGACCAAGTGGCGCAACTCGGCGTCCAGATTTACCTCGGCGAGCAGATCAAGAAGTAGCAGCCGGCAAGGCGGTGGTCGGCGGCCAGTGGCCAGTGCTCAGTGAACAACGAACAATGAGCAATGAGCACCGTCAACCGTCAACCGTCAACTGGCTTCCGGCCTCGTTCTGACGACCTCTGCGCCCGCGTTTTGGCGCGTTCGCCGGGGTTGCATTAATCAGTTGAATCAGTAAACTCGCGCTGCTTTTGCCTTCGTAGCTCAGTGGTAGAGCACCTCCTTGGTAAGGAGGGGGTCTCCGGTTCAATCCCGGACGAAGGCTCAAGAGGTAACGCCCCGAAATTATTGAGAATTTCGGGGCTTTTCTTTTGCGTAATAACTCTTTTTGGAGACACAATGTTGTGCAATGTTGTGCATAAAAGACCGCTTGATGACTTATCTAGCCGTCTTGACAGTCTTCCGCAGCGGCGGCCACCGAGGTGCGAAAACGGTCGGTGTCTAACAGGTCGACTACGCTGACTCCGAGCGCGGTAGCTACTCGCGATAATGTGGAAATGCGCGGGTCGGCACCGGTCTCTAGCGCCTGAAGTCCCTGGAAACTGATCTGGGCTTTTTTTGCTGTTTCCATCAAACTCAGACCCCTTAGCCGGCGGAGTGCGCGGACACGCGAACCGATCAGGGTCTTACAATCAGTCTTCGCCCTTCCGGTGGTCTCGGGCGTTGTTTCGGTCTGCGCTGTCCGGCGACGCGCGGGTCTTGCCGTGCAGCTCGACCGCTGCTCCGTCTGAATCTGTGGGTCATTCATCTTTTGCCTCTACAACGAGAAATCTTGTTCACCTAACTTACCATCCACGTCGTGCGCCGGCTTCCGGCAAACCTTTTCGCTCATCATCAGGGTCATAAACGAGGCGCTTGCGGCTCAGACAACGGGCGTCGTCGCGGCGGGGGTGGTGCTCCACTGGTGCCAGATACGGCCCGGCCTCCGGTAGTTTGTCGTTGATCGCGGATTGCCGGTTGGCGTACGTTGCCCACGTGGGCTCATATTCTTCCACTTGGTTGCCCCATTGCGACCAGCCCTTGCGCTCTACGCGGGCGAAGAGTTCCAAGTACGGGCCGGGGCTGCACGCCTCGATCACGTCGTAAAGTTCGTCCGGCTTGCGGGAGTGCTCGCGTTTTTCAGTGCGAATGATGTTCACTTGGCTTCGT
>Ga0181520_10013875_pt1 | contig 10074 bp, 7 predicted proteins | sample PEATcosm2014_Bin_29_FD_132451 | JGI IMG/M metagenome (GOLD analysis project Ga0181520, IMG submission 132451) | Peatland microbial communities from MTU Mesocosm Facility, Houghton, MI, USA - PEATcosm2014_Bin02_30_metaG | ecosystem: Environmental > Terrestrial > Soil > Wetlands > Peat | place... | reverse complement strand
CTGGGATCGCCGGGGATGGTGGGCGCACCGGCGTTCTTCTCGTGAAACGCCATGATGCGTCCGTCCGCGTCGGTTTCAATGACGCCAAACTCGGCGGCGTGCTTTTGGGGAACACGGTTAGCGGCCACGGTCACTTCTGCGTGTTTAGACACGTGGAAGTCGATCATGCTGGCGATGTTCATGCGGTAGATATGATCGGCGCCGAAGACGGCGACCACATGGGGATTCGACTGCTCGATCAGATCGATGTTCTGCGAGATGGCGTCGGCGGTGCCCTGGTACCAGGTTTCATCCTCCGACCGCATCTGCGCGGGCACGCCGATGATGAAGTGGCTCTTCAAGAGTCCACTGAACTGCCAGACCTCGCTCATGTGCTGAAGCAGGGATTGGCTGCGAAATTGGGTGAGCACGTAGATGGAATTGATTCCGGAGTTGATGAAATTGCTCAAGACGAAATCCACAATCCGGTATTTGCCTCCGAAGGGAACCGCGGGTTTGGCGCGTTCACGGGTGAGGGGAAACAGACGAGTTCCCTTCCCTCCGGCAAGCACAATGCCCAGTACGCGGATTTGTAGAGTTCCTTGCCCGGCGACGGTAGGATCTTGTTCGGCGATATTGATCATCGGCGGTAAGCCCTCCTCCGTGATGGCTAGGCCGATTTTATCAGAGGTGGGGTCGGCGGGGCAAAACCAAGCTTGAGGCAGAGACAGAACCTGGTGCCGAGCATATGGGAGGTGCCCCGGCGCCCCTAAGTTGAAGCTTAGGGATTTGTAATTAACCTTTCGCCCCGAACAGCCGAAGTGTAAGGAGAAGCAATGACTGACCCACGGAGGAAGCCACTGTGCGTGCGCTCATAATTGACGATTCAAAGGCCATGCGGAGCATCTTGGGCAGAATGCTTCGCGGGTTGGACTTTGAAGTCGTTGAAGCGGCTAATGGCCGGGAAGCCCTGGATCGGCTCCGAGGCCTGGGAAAGGTCGACATCGCCTTGGTGGATTGGAACATGCCGGAAATGAATGGCTTCGAGTTTGTCCGGGCGGTTCGGTCCGAGCATATCTATGACGGCGTCCTCTTGATGATGGTCACCACGGAAACGGAAATGGATAACGTGGTTCGCGCCCTCGCCGCAGGGGCCAATGAGTATGTCATGAAGCCCTTCACGCCGGAAGTAATCTTGGAGAAATTACGGATTTTCGGGATGGCAGGGTCTTAATTCATGCCCAAGATCAGGATTCTGGTCGTCGATGACTCGGTGGTAGTGCGGCGCATGGTCAGTGACGCGCTGGCGGCTGATCCGCAACTCGAAATTGCTGGAACCGCCGCGAATGGGAAGATTGCCCTGGCCAAACTCCCCCAAGTTAATCCCGATATTGTAATCCTCGATGTGGAAATGCCTGAACTCGACGGGCTGGGGACGTTGGTGGGGATCCGCAAATTGCTCCCGGCGCTGCCGGTCATCATGTACAGCACGCTTACTCAGCGCGGCGCGGAAGCCACGCTCGATGCACTCTCCAAGGGCGCCACCGACTACGTCACCAAGCCCTCCAACGTGGGCAGTGTTGCCCAAGGGTTGGAATGCATTCGCACACAGCTCATTCCGAAGATCAAAGCGATTTGTGGGCGGGCCGCGGGCATACCCAATCTTCTTCCTCCGGCCGCGGGCATAACTCCCAAAGCGATCCCGCCGGGGATCGCAATTCCGCGTCGAGAAGAACGGATCGACATCGTGGCCATTGGGATTTCCACGGGAGGGCCGAACGCCCTCGCGGTTCTCATGCCCTCCTTTCCGCGCGACTTTCCCGTGCCTGTGGTCATCGTTCAACACATGCCGCCGGTGTTTACGCGTCTCCTGGCGGAGCGTTTGGCGGCCAAGTCACAAATTGGTGTAGAGGAAGGTTGCACCGGAACCGTTCTAAGACCTGGCTGCGCTTGGATAGCTCCTGGCGATTACCATATGATCGTCGCACCTGACCACCGGGGGATAACGATTCGCACCCACCAGGGCCCCCAGGAAAATTCGTGCCGGCCCGCCGTAGACGTCTTATTTCGCTCGGTGGCCGAAGTGTACAAACCTCATGCGCTCGCCGTTGAGATGACGGGGATGGGCCAGGACGGCCTGCGCGGATGTGAACTCATCCGCGAGTTCGGTGGGCAAATCCTCGCGCAGGATCAGGAGTCGAGCGTGGTATGGGGAATGCCCGGATTCGTTGCCAATGCGGGACTGGCCGACAGAATTCTGCCCCTGGATCAACTCGGAACGGAAATCGTCCGCCGGGTTCGCAACGGCCGACAATCGGCCAGTGAATTCAAATCCGCCCCCCGGACGGTGGAGTCGAGTAACCCAAGATGACCCTCAGCGAACCGGAGTTCAACTACGTCCGCCGCCTCGTCCTCGATCAATCGGCGATTGTACTCGAGGAGGACAAAGGGTATCTCGTCGAGTCTCGCCTGCTGCCCTTGGCCCGTCGCGAGGGATTCGCTTCGATTAACCTCCTCGTCCAAAAAATGCAAGCAGTGCCCCTACAGGGTCTACACCACCGAGCCGTGGAAGCAATGACCACGAATGAAACTTCTTTCTTTCGTGATTTTCACCCTTTTGACGGACTCAAAAAGTATGTGCTGCCCGATCTGATCGTCCGGCGAGCGGCCGAGCGTGCTTTGACCATTTGGTGTGCGGCTTGCTCCTCCGGGCAGGAACCGTATAGCCTCTGCCTGCTGATCCGAGACAACTTCCCCCAACTAGCCACCTGGAAAGTGCACATTTTGGCGACCGACCTTTCCACAGAAATCCTTTCCCGCGCGCGGGAAGGACGCTACAGCCAACTCGAAGTGAACCGTGGCCTTCCCGCTACCATGCTCGTCAAGTATTTTCAAAAACGCGGGTGCGACTGGTATCTGCGGGATGACGTTCGCAACATGGTGGACTTCCAGATCGTGAACCTGGCCGGCGCTTGGCCCGTCTTGCCGCCCATGGACATTGTAATGATACGAAACGTCCTCATCTACTTCGGGGTCGACACTAAGAAGGAAGTTCTCGCCAAGGTTCGCAAGGTATTGAAGCCGGACGGCTACTTCTTTCTCGGTGCGGCCGAGACAACCTTCAGCATCGACGATTCGTTTGAACGCGCTCAATTCGAACGCGCCACATGCTATCGAGTTAAGCGAACCTAGGGAGCTACCATGGTGATCACAGAGGCGAGTGTTTTCGACATCATTCAGGACACCTGGACGTCGACCCTCGGATTCCAAGTGGATTATCTCGAGTCCCAAGACTTTTCCGCCGTCGGGGCATTCACTGCCTCCGTCAAGATTTCCGGCGCCTGGGATGGCGAGGTACGCCTGCATTGCCCGCCCCCTCTAGCACGATTGATTGCAGGAGCCATTTTCCAGGTGGAGCCTGATAAAGCCGGAAACGACGAGACTCTCGACGCCTTGGGTGAGCTTATCCACATTATTGGTGGCAACCTGAAGGCATTGTTGCCCCAACCCGTTACTGTCTCCCTTCCCTCGCTTGTCGACCCCATGGATTCGCTGCAAACCACGCTGCGACGGCAAATGGTCACCGAGCTCACGCTTATGAGCGAGGGGCACCCCTTCATGGTCACGATCATGGGCGATATGCCAGACGCGACTCCAGCCGATTGAGCGATCCGAATGGAAATCAGCTCTACGAATTCCGCCCATTTCGAGCGATTCAACCGGTCGATTCGCGGAATTGAGAATACTGAGCGTCGCCGCAACTCTGCGGGATTTCGCCGAAAACTCGCAACCTCACACGAGGCGTCGATGGTTCGAAAATGGTGCCTCGAGTTCCCTCCCGAAGCCCCCTCTCAGCAAGATTCTCGTGTCCGCAGAAAAAACCTTCATGCGCTGCCACGATATGCCGATAGAAGATGGTGCAGGTGAGAGAGTTTTCTAAATACCTATGGTTGATGCGGGATGTGCCTCGAACGCGCGGTAGAGCTGGGATCATGTTGTAAGAACGAAGCCTGTTTCGTTACCAAGCAGCGAAGGTGCAGGCCAACCGACCCACAGATCCGGCGAGCGTGCAGGTAATTCCGATCGGAAAGAGAAATCCCACGATGGGCGATATGGACGACATCATTCGGGAATTCCTTGTTGAGAGCAACGAAAACCTCGATCAGCTTGATCGCGACTTGGTGACGCTGGAGAAAGATCCGACGGCCCGAGAGGTTCTTGCCAGCATCTTTCGCACGATCCACACGATAAAGGGTACCACCGGTTTCTTGGGCTTCTCGAGACTGGAATCCGTAGCGCACGTCGGCGAAAGCCTCCTGAGCGGCTTGCGCGATGGCCGCCTTCTGCTCAATGCGGAGATCACCTCGGCGCTTCTAGCCATGGTGGATGCTGTCCGGCAGATGCTGGTTAGCATCGAAACAACGGGCCAAGAAGGAGATGGCAACTACGCCGCGCTGATCGAAACATTGACCGGCTTACAAGGGGGCGAAAGTAAGGCGTCTGCCCCCACCGAAAGCGCTCCGGCCTCTTCACCCGCCGACGCGACGCCCGCGCCGGACGAAGTAAATCCAGAGACCGTGAATTCGGAACCGGCTCCGCCCTTGGGGGAGATCCTAGTGAAAGCCGGAGCGGCTAATTCCGAGGAAATCGACGAGGCGCTAAAACTCCAACACGAAGGGGACGTGCGCCATCTCGGTGAAATCCTTACGGAGAAGGGTACGGTTAAGCACGCCGCTGTGCAGGATGCGCTGCAGGTGCAGGCGGAAGCCCGCGCTTCCGCTCTTTCTGAGAGCAACATTCGCGTCGATGTGGGGTTGCTGGATAAGTTGATGAATTTGGTGGGCGAACTCGTATTGGCCCGCAATCAAATCCTGCAGTTTTCCACAACGCAACAGGATACGAGCTTCCTGAACACCTCCCAAAGGTTGAACCTCATCACCACCGAATTACAAGAAGGCGTCATGAAGACACGAATGCAGCCCATCGGGAACATCTGGAGCAAGTTCCCGCGCGTCGTGCGCGACTTGGCCACAGCTTGTGGAAAACAGGTCAATATCGAAATGGAAGGCAAGGAGACCGAACTCGACAAAACCATCATCGAGTCGATCAAAGATCCGCTCACCCACCTCGTCCGTAATGCCATCGATCACGGCATTGAGTCACCCGAAGAACGTCTGGCCGCCGGGAAACCCCCGGAGGGCCGCCTCTTTTTGCGTGCCTTTCATGAGGGAGGGCAGGTCAATATCGAAATCTCCGATGATGGCGCGGGGATCGACCTGGAACGAGTCAAACAAAAGGCCTTGGAAAAGGGCTTGATAGCACCTGACCAGGCAGCCCGTCTGAACGATCGGGAAGTCTTGAACCTACTCTTTCTCCCCGGATTCTCTACCGCTGAAAAAGTTACTAATGTTTCGGGTCGTGGCGTGGGTATGGACGTCGTGAAAACCAACATCGAGAAAATTGGCGGCACCGTCGATATCCAAAACCGCGTCGGGCACGGGACCACCGTGAAGATCAAGATCCCATTGACGTTGGCCATCATTCCGGCGCTCGTCGTGACCAGTGGAGGCAATCGCTACGCCATTCCCCAAGTTAGCCTCTTGGAACTCGTTCGCCTCGAGGGCGAACAGGCTCGCAAGGGTATCGAAATGATCCACGGCGCGCCCGTGTACCGGCTGCGCGGGAACCTGCTGCCCTTGGTGAACTTGAACCACCAACTGGGCGTGGAGGAGACCAACGTCAGCCACCAATTATCAGAGCAAGACGCTGTCAACATTGTCGTTTTGCAAGCGGACGATCGCCATTTCGGTTTAGTGGTCGACGACATCAACGATACGGAAGAAATCGTTGTCAAGCCCCTCGGTAAGCAACTCAAGGGCATCCCTACATTCGCGGGCGCAACCATCATGGGAGATGGTCAAGTAGCCCTCATCCTGGATGTCCTCGGGCTGGCCCAGCAGGCCAACGTGGTCTCCGAGATTCGCGATCGAGGGGTTGGGGAGAAGATCGCGGGAACGGAGTCCCGGCACGACGATGGGGAATCGCTCCTGCTGCTGGGAGGGCCGGATGACGGACGGATGGCCATGCCGCTCTCGCTCGTGGCGCGCTTGGAAGAGTTCGCTCGCGCCTCCGTGGAAAAAGCGGAGGGACGGCATGTGGTTCAGTATCGCGGTCAAATCCTGCCTTTAATCCACCTCTCCTCAGCACTCACGGAACGTCGCCAGGAGCCTCGAAGTGCGGGCCCACCGGCGCCGGGAGCAGAAGACGAAAAGATCCAGGTGGTGGTCTATACCGACCAGGGACGAAGCGTTGGGCTGGTCGTCGACCGTATTCTCGATATTGCCCACGAGGCTGTCAAAATCCAGAAGCACTCCGGCCGCCATGGAACTTTGGGCACCATGGTTGTCCAGGGCCGTGTCACGGAACTGCTTGATCTGAAGGGGATTATCACAGCGGCCGACCCGAGCTTTTTCAGCGAAACGGTGGCGGCCTAAGAGGGAAAAGCTACAGTCGAGCTAGGGACCGGGGAGCACCCTCAAACGCGGCGTCGAACCCCGGACCCCGGGAGAGAACCTATGGCAGGGAAAAAACAGTTTTCTACATTTATTGTCGACCACCTTCTATTTGGAGTGGGAGTAGAGAAAGTCCAGGAAGTCATCCGCTACCAGGAGATGACCCGCGTGCCCTTGGCACCTCCAGTGGTGAAAGGCCTCATCAATTTGCGGGGCCAGATTGTCACGGCGGTAGATCTGCGCCGCCGCTTGGGCCTGCGGGAACGCCCCGCGACCGACCTCCCCATGAATGTTGTAATCCGCCACGAAGACGGTGCTGTAAGCCTGCTCGTCGATGAAATCGGGGATGTCTTGGAGGTCGAAGATGAAGCCTTCGAGTTGCCTCCCGGTACACTCGCGGGAGAAGCGCGGGAGCTCATCCGCGGAGTTTACAAACTGAGAGATACGCTGTTGATTACTTTGGATACGGACAAAATGCTGAATCTGGTGCCGACTGCCGCCAGAGGCGCCTAGCCGGAGATTCGCATCGGATGGAGCGTGAAATGGAGAACAAATCGATCCAACAGAGAACGCACTGTCCATTCTTGTCAAGACTAGCGGTATGCATCGCCCTGATTTGCCTGGCTGCGCCGTGGGCTACGGCGACGGAAGGTAGCGGAAGCGTGTATCCGATTGGGGCCGAGACGGTCCTTCCTGGGCTGACTCCCGCCGCCGGGCAGACCATGTTTGCCGAGTTTAGTACCACCTATCAGGCCCATGGGTTCTACGATGCCCAGGGGCGCAAATCAGTTCCAGGCTTCGAGCTCGTGGTATATGCCTTCGCTCCAAAAGTCACTCGGAATTGGAACGTGCACCTTCTGGGTGGGGATTTAGTCAGTTGGGCGGCGTTCCCTTTTGCCAGCGTCATGTCCCAGAACTCCGCAGGCAGGTATTCGACGACGGCCATTTCCAACCCTCTTTTAGGCACCGACATTGCCTATCGTCGAGGAAGCTGGCATTGGTGGTACGGCCTGGACCTGATGGCGCCAGCCCCCGTTTATCATAGAGGTGGCCCCATCAATGTCGGGCAGCACAACTTTGCCACGACACCGTCGGGGGCGTTCACCTACCTTCCCAATCACGGAAAATCCGAGATCAGTTCCCGCTTGCAGTACATTGTCAACTATACCGACCCCGTCACGGACTACCATTCCGGCAACGAATTCCTCTGGGAATATGTCGCGATGCAAAACGTCACGAAGAAGTTGGCGATCGGTGCCAATGGGTATTTCTACCAGCAAACCACGGATGACCGGCTCTTTGATGCAATCTATGCAGGGGGAAATCGAGGGCGCGACCTGGCGATCGGCCCGGAAGTGCACTACCAGACGGGCCCCGTGATCTTGATTGCCAAGTATTTCCGCGACACGATGGTGGAAAATCGGCCTTGCGGAAACGCCTTCTGGATCGAGTTCGCGGTCCCATTGTCTCATCCACACCAGAAGCAACAGGCCCGTATGAGCCGGCTGAATTAGAGGAGTGCATGAGAGTTTGCGGAGCGGCGAAGGCGGCCAACCGGGCAGTGTAAGCGAAAGCAGATTTCGTCCCGCTCGATGGCAGCGCGGTAACAATTTGATTTTCAAATCCGAGTCCAATGGACTTCTGAAAACTTAACGAGGTGATAAATGAGGAAAGACAACGACAAGAAAATGCGAACCGGAGGAACGAGCAGCGCCGCGATAGACACAGCGGAAATCTACGACCTTATTCCTGGAATGGTTTTCGTTATGGACACAAATCACACCATTCTGGGTCTGAACGAAACCTCAGCGAAATGCGTGGGCAAGTCGAAAGAGGCCTGCATCGGAGCGAAGTTTTGGGATCTTGTTGAAATGCCGGCGTGCAAGGCCGGAACTTGCCTGGCAGCAGAAGTGCTGAGGACTGGCAAAACATGCGAACAGGAGGCCTCGCCCTTCATCAATGGCATAGAATCCCCCGTACTGGTAATGGCGGCCCCTCGATTCGACGAAGAGAGGAAAATTGTAGGTGTTGTCGTCGTCGTGTTTCCCGCCACGGGGGAAGTTGGGCTGGCACGTGAAGTTGAAAGACTGGTGATGGCCGCCCAAGAAGGAGATCTTAGCGCGCGCGTCGACGAAAGCCGTTTTGTTGGGCGCCACCTCCAAAGAGCCAAAGCCGTCAATCGAATGCTGGATCAAATTCTTCGACCGCTGACAATGTTCACCGAGGTCATGGACCTTCTGGGAAAGGGAGAGGTGCCCTCCCCCATCGCTGGTGATTGCAAGGGCGATTTCTGCACGCTTAAGGCAAGCGTGAATGACTGCCTCAAGGGCTTCGCCGGACTCGTGGAGGCCAACCAAGTCTTGCAACGTATGGCGTCGAATGACTATAGCACTTCGGTGGAGGGCGTCTATGAAGGGATTTACGCCGACGTGGCCAAGGCGACAAACCAGGCGCAAACACGAATGAAGCACGCGATCAAATTGGTTAAGGACATCGGAGTGGGAGACTTTAAGAAAGACCTTGCTGAACTGCATGAGGTCAGAAAACGCTCTACCAATGACGAGCTCGTCCCCGCATTCATTCAGACAATGGAAGCCATCGAAGCCATGGCCGCTGACGCGGAAATGCTTTCGAAGGCCGCGGTGGAAGGCAGGCTGGCGACCCGTGCTGATGCCTCCAAGCACCAGGGGGAATTCCGAAAGATTGTGCAGGGTGTCAACGATTGCCTGGACTCAGTAATTGGCCCGTTGAACGTGGCCGCCAAGTATGTGGACCAGATTTCCAAGGGCGCCATCCCGGCCAAGATCACCGACAACTACAACGGCGACTTTAACACGATCAAGAACAACCTGAACACTTGCATCGATGCTGTGAACGCGCTGGTGGCAGATTCCAATCTGTTGTCCAAGGCCGCGGTGGAAGGGAAATTGGCGACCCGCGCCGACGCCTCCAAGCATCAAGGCGACTTCCGCAAGATTGTACAAGGTGTGGACGACTGCCTGGATGCGGTGATTGGGCCGTTGAAAGTGGCCGCCAAGTATGTGGATCAGATCTCCAAGGGAGACATCCCGGCCAAGATCACTGACAAATACAACGGGGACTTCAACGAGATCAAGAACAATCTTAATGCCTGCATTGATGCGGTCAATGCTCTGGTGGCCGAAGCCAGCACACTTGTGAAGGCAGCAGGGGAAGGCAAGCTGGCGACCCGCGCCGACGCCTCACAACATCATGGTGACTTCCGCAAGATAGTCGAAGGTGTCAACGAGATGCTGGATGCAGTTTTGCTCCCCATCGGCGAAGGTAACCGCGTTCTCGCACAGATTTCCAGCGGCAAAATCGACGAACTAGTCGCGCAAACTTACAAGGGCGACCACGAGAAAATGAAGCTTGCCGTCAACAACATCGCCGCTGTGTTGCAGGGCTTGCAGAAGGAAATGGCACGGCTGGCAGAAGCATCACGTGAGGGTCTGCTTTCCGAACGTGGGAAACCCGAGCGGTTCCAGGGGGCATACGCTGGCATCGTGAAGGGTGTGAACGAAATGCTGGATGCCATCCTGCTTCCCATCGGCGAAGGCAACCG